>Ga0209212_1007401_pt1 | contig 12131 bp, 7 predicted proteins | sample RifGroC2_FD_183996 | JGI IMG/M metagenome (GOLD analysis project Ga0209212, IMG submission 183996) | Groundwater microbial communities from Rifle, Colorado, USA - Groundwater C2 (SPAdes) (version 2) | ecosystem: Environmental > Aquatic > Deep subsurface > Groundwater | place: Rifle, Colorado...
GGATGGCGGTGATGTGCCCATGGCCAAGACCTTGGCAGAGCATCAGTCCGATCCTGATTTCGCGGGCTGGATTTGGGCTGTAGTGGAAGTGCCGGTGGAGCGTTACTTCGGCCCTGCTGAAAAACTCAACATCACTTTGCCGCGCTTGTTACTGGTGAAGATTGACGAGTATGCCCGTGCCCACGGTGAAACGCGATCCGGCTTTCTGGCCGAGGCTGCACGAATGGCAATGCATTAGACTTGCGATGGTCAGGAAGCTGCTACCAACTATCCGGGATTACCGGGTGGTTCAACTCACAAGGATTCCTTACAAGTTGCGCGCCGGCCAGTTTGGATCAACGGCAAGAGCCAAGTCAAAGGCTCCCGCTTCGCGAGGTTGAGATAGATGGGGTAAGGCCCAAGGCTACGCAGCTCAGATTTTGATTACCAGACCGGGATTGAAGTCGAAGTTTTCAGTGCCACGATAAGTCACATACCCACGCGGGTTACAGATGACAGATTTTCCGGTGAAATTGAGCACAAGAAAAGCAACTTTAAATTTATCGACTATCTGAGAGCTTTTTTAATGCGGCTTCGAACCATCCAAAGCTGATTTTTTCTTGCTCCAAGCGCAGATTTTTGTGTATCCGGTTGTCCCGCAAGTCATTGTAAACTGATGCTTCTTCAGCATTAAGCCTGGACAGGCCGCGCAGTATTTGCTTCTCTTCCTCACCCCAGTGCAGTTCGAATTCAAGCAAGGTAGCTCGATCCATCAATAACGACTCCACGTGCGTGAACTGATTGCGGAGTTGATCCAGGATGGCAAATCCGTGTGTATCAATATCTCCCCAATAGTGAATGCGGCACCGCAATAGCCATCTGGATTGGCTCAACATTTCAAAGCCATAGCCCGAGCCGAAGATTACCAAGCTATCCTTTATCTGCGGAAAGGCTAAAAAATTGATCTCATTTTCAACAATGAACACCTGTGAAACCATGGGATCGAGCTGAGCGAAGCTCACGGCATCGAGAGTAATGTCTTGCCCGGGCACATAAGGAATCAGATTTGTATCAAGAAAACGAAAACGAATGCGCAGAGGCTTATCGCGAAATCCATAGCGCGTTGCGAATCCGTTTATACCTGAAGCAGAAACATCGATCGTCTCCGGTGGTAAAGCCATATCAAACAACTCAGCGAGCACACTACGATGGGTCTCGATGAATTTGCTGTGCACCCCTGGAATATCGACCTGCCGCAGGTACACGTCGGGCCTAGGGTGAACCTGCATCCAGGTGACAATATCCAGCAGCCGACTCCACTCATCGGCTAAAGCCAGCGCGCGCATAGGTCGTTTGGCTAGCCATTCCAATAGCTTTGGCTGGCACTGGCGGGTTGCGTTGAGCAGAGAAGTAAAGCACAAAACCTCTCTGCGCTTAGCGGCCAAAGCTACCGCATCATCGAAACTATCGATCCAAACCTCTGCAGGAACGGAGTTCGCCCCAAAAACGCGGTGCTTGAACTCCCGCATCTCTATCCGGCAGTGTGGAACTGCCCGAACTTCTCCAACCCAAGCACGAACCTCGTTAAAGCGTTCAGCCATCTCACCCGAGGTGGGGCACCTGAGTATCAGGCGTCGCGGGAACAACAATTCCCCAGTGACCAGGCTGGCCAACATATCTCCCCGCTCCCACAGCTTTTCTACTTGAGTACGAAAGTTGCCAGCTCTTGTCCAGCTCATCCCTTCCTCCTCGCATTTTCCGCACGGTACTCCTCGATCAAAAGGTTGCGCACCTTGGAAGCGCGGCCATCTTCGTTTTGAACGAAACCGACGCTGGAAACGAAAGGTTCTATGATGTGAATCTTCTGCAAGGGTGTGACGATCAGAAGTTGCAAGTTGAGTTGTGCGAACAAGCGCAGGCCGTATTGGGCAGACTCGTCTGAGCCGCGTCCAAAAGCTTCGTCTATCACCACGAAACGGAAGGATCGGGAACGCACTGCGCCCCATTCAAGACCAAACTGATAGGCTAAACTCGCGGCGAGAATGGTATAGGCCAGCTTCTCTTTTTGTCCGCCCGATTTGCCGCCTGAGTCGGAGTAATGCTCATACTCCTTATCATCTTCGCGCCAACGTTCGCTGGCCGCGAACACGAACCAGTTGCGCACGTCGGTAACTTTTGTTGTCCAGCGGCGATCTGGTTCAGAAACTCCCTCGCGCCCGCGAAAGCGCTCGATGATAAGCTTCACTTGCAGGAATTTTGCTTCCGAATATTGGCTGTCGTCTGAACCGGTGATAGCCCCTTCAGTACAGGCGCGCAATTCAGTTTGAAAGTCGCGGATGTCGGCATCCGGTGTCGGTTGAGCTTCAAGTTGGATGTAGCGCCCCGTGTTGTAATCGATCCCCGTTAACGATTCGTTGATGCGCGCGATACGTTCCTTGATGGTTTCTCGCTCGCGCGCCAACTGCGATTGGAAGTTCGCGACTTCGCGGATGGTATTTTCGTTCAGCAATTCCTTGAAGCGCGCTTCAAAACGCGGCAAGTCATCGGCCTGTAGCGCATGAAGCATGGCGCGATATTCAAAGATAGCTTCGATACTGGCATCCACCTCTGAGGTCTCCAGCTTGAACCCCTCTTTGTAGGCTGCCATCGCCTGGATGATTTTGTCGCGCAGGCGTTTGAGCTTTGCATCCTCTGCATCGATTTTGGCCTGCAACCAGTCGCGCAAATCCCGCTCACGGTTGTCGCAAGATTCGACCGTAAGCTGATGCTCGCCCAGCGCCTCACCACGGATCGTATCAAGACGCTCGAAGCACACCGAGTGAGTTGCATATGCCGGTTCAGCAAGCAGTGCTTGCGTTTGCATCCGCAATGTTTCGGCATCTATTTTTTTCTGTTCTGCTTTGGATCGCTTGTCTTTGTGTTCTTCAACCAGTCCTTCCGTGGCTATTAATGTTTTCTCAATAGTACTCAACTGGCCAGCCAGCTGCTTCAGCACATCGGAAGCCGACTCCAGCCTTTGCTTCTCATCGGTTAACGCCGCCACCTCCAGTGCAAGGGGCTGCCAGTCTATTTCACGAAAGTCGGCGAACACCTCCAGCTTCGAAAGCACCGTGATGCGCGCTTGAAGCTCCCTGCGAGCCGATTCAATCTTTCCGATGAGGCTGCCCACCTCACCGAGGCGTTTCTCCAGGCTTCTGGCTTTGGCTTCGAGCGCAGCGATCTTGGCCGCATTGGTCCAGCCCAGCACGTAGCGGCTTCGATCATCCAACCGGTGGCGGTCGTCTTTCTCGTGCCGCTCACCCCCTGCCTTGATTTGTCCTGCACGGGTGATGGCGCGCGTCTCACGGCGGAATTGCTCCTGAGTCGCACAGCAGGCCACGTCGAAACGGTGTGCCAGTTCACGCTCCAGCCAATCGTAAAAGGCAGAGTCGGGTTTAACCGCCAGCTTGCGCGCCAAAGAGTCGCGGTGCAGGCAGGGCAACTCACTCCGAGAATTCTGACGTACACGGAAATATACCAAACGGCCCTTGAGGTGCGTTTTATCGACCCATTCGGCGACCGCTGCATAGTGCTCATCCGGCACCAGCAAGGACAAGCCAAAGCTGCGCAGCAGCCGTTCAGCCGCGCCTTCCCAGTCACGCTCATCCTCATGTACTTGCAGCAACTCGCCGGCGAAGGGCATCTCCTCTTCAGACAAGTTGAGTGCTTTGCATAAGGCGGCGCGCATGGCCACTTGTTCCGATGGAATATTGCTGAGTCGCGCTTTCAGGCTGTTGACCTCCGCAGTCAGCGTGTCATGCTCTTGTTTGCCTTGACGCAAGCTCACGCTGTGCTCGGTCAGATTGTTTTGCAAGCTGGCATCTTGCGCCCGCGCGGCTTCAGCGAGCGTAAGAAAACGTTGCCGTTGCCGCAAAAAGCCTTCTTCATCATCTGTGGGGCTTTCAGCGACAGCGTGCACCAGCTCGGCGTAACTCTGCGCCTTGCGCGCGCGCACTTCGCGCTCCTGCTCCTTTTTGCGTATCTCGACAGCCAGCCGTTCCAGACGATCGCCCCCATTTTCAGCAATGCTGCGCCTGAGTTCATTCACTTCGCTGCGCTCTGCATCACGTCGTTCTTCAATACGTTGGAGCTGCGCGTCATAGCGCGTCCATTCATCGGCCAGATTGGCTACGCGTTTCTCCAACAAGCCAAGTTTCAAGCCTGCGAAATAAGGGCCGAGCGCATTGCGGCAAACACGAAATTCTTCGACCAGCGCGACCAGCGACGCATGACGATCTCCGTCGGCAACCAGAGGTGAAAGCATCTCAACCTGCCGCTTGGCTTTCAGCACGGCCTCATGTGCGCGATTGAGATCATCGAAGTGGCCGATCAAAGCGGCGATGCGCGGCGCAACTTCAAAGGGTTCCAGCATGTGGCTGCGCACAAAATCGGTGAGATTGCCCACCGATTTCATCGACACGGTTTGGTGAAACAACTCCAGGGCCTGTTCGTTCTCGATGCCAAATCGTCGCCGAAACCATGCCCCGTAGGGGGGGAAACTGTCGAATATTTCTGCGCCCAATGCCCTCAATTTTTTCCTGAGTTGCGAGATATCCGGCCCAAAATGTGCAAAGTCAGTCGCAATCGACAACGCCCGTTCCGCACAAACGAAGAAGCGTGCAGGCTGTGCCTGGGAATCCTTCATCCAGAATACCTGTGCAAGCGTCACCGTTTGGTCGTAGCCAGCATTGTGAAAAACACCCAGGATCACCGAGTAATTATTGTGGTCGCGCAGTGCCACAGGCTTGGCCGTTCCGCTCACTTCATTGCGTTCGGACTTGTAATGCCCCAGCACATAAGAGCGCAGCGTGCGCTCTTTGTTGTCAGCACCGGCAGCCTTGTTGTAAGCGATGCGGTGTGCCGGCACCAGCAGCGTGGTGACCGCATCCACCAGCGTCGATTTCCCCGATCCAATATCTCCGGTGAGCAAAACATTTTTTCCGTCTGGATTCAGCGTCCACACCCTTGCATCGAAAGTGCCCCAGTTGAACACCTCCAATCGATGCAAGCGGAATCCGGATAGCGCATCGTCGCTGACAAAATCCAGCCCCGATGTTTGCACCTCATTCATGTGAATCACCTGCCGAAGTTGCACTGGTCTGTGCCTGATACGCTGCCAGCCGCGTATCGAAATCATTCAGCCACTGCGCATCCACCAAGGCTTTGATGATGCGACGCACCTCGAATGCCGTGGGTTGTCCTGCGCTGGTTTTAAGCTTGCGCAAAAAACCCAACTCTACAATCTTATTGAGATGCGTCTCAATCTGATCGATAAGCTTCGCCTCATTACTACTGTCGGGCAAGAACACGCGAACCAACTCGACGAGTTGATCACGAGTCAACACGAGGCGTGTGTCACCGCCGCTTGCATCAAACTCGGCCAACTTCTTGCGCAACAGTGCCAGCAGCAAGCTCACGGGGAAAGTCAGCGGACGGCGCGCCACCAATCGTGGCAGCTTGGCAACACCCTCGTCTTCATTTTCCTGGCGAGCGCGCAAAAACGCATAACCCTCTGACTCGTCCAGCGCCAATTCCAGGCCCAACACTGTCACGTAATCACGCACACGAGCCTGCAGATTGAGCAAGGCATTCCAAATGCTGGCGTCTCCTTCCTGGTAAATCACACCTTTGAGCAATGTGATAACCAAGGCGGATAACTCATTCGTTGCAGCGGTATTTTCTGGTTTAAGTTCTTGCTCTGCCATGCTCATCTCACAAAAATCACGCGCGGCAAACGTGCCCGCTTCGCTTGTTCTTGGCCATCCTGTTCCTCTCGCCGCCAGAAAATTTCATCGGTCACATCTTCATCCACCACGGCCTTGAAAGTGTCGCCCGCAAGCTGGAGATAGGCCACCAGTTCTGCTAATCCGCGTTGCAGCGGCTGCATTTCGCACAGCTCACGCAACGTGACTTGCGAGCGGTCCTGCAAAGCATGGCGGATATGTCTAACCAGTTGCGCCTTATCGATGACGATTTGCGAATACAAGGCTCCTGCATCAATTTCGGCATCACCCTCTTCCAACGCGATATCGGCAATCAGCGGCTTGATAGAAGGCGTGTGTAGCGGTCGTTCCATCGGCAAATCGATATCAGCAGCCGTATCCGCAATGTCCATCATCACGCCTGACGGCTGAGATTCGCGCACTGCCAACGCTTTAGTTTCGATGCAGTGCAGGATGTCCATGATGCGGCGGTTTTCCAGCCAGGCTTGGTCGTCAAGAAAACGCCGCAACTGTTGCGAGAGTTGCGCGATAGTGCGCTGCGTATGTTCTCCAGCCTCTAGCCAGTCGTAATGCACACGACGGGTGCGGCTGTCAGGCTTGAGCTCGATGACGGGTGGCAGGGCCAACACACGCTCGAGCAATACCGACAGTTCTTCCTGCCGTCTACTGGACATCAGAAAATCCCAGAAGGCGCGGAAGCTGCGCCCCTGATCCGAGTCGGCAATCGCATCGCGCTCGCCCATGATCTCTTCCAGTAGTGTGCCCTTCGATCCCTGCCACAGTGCAATGCGCTCCCGCACGCGCCGATCCAGTCCACGAAAATTATGTTCCACTTCGCGAAAATCACTCAATAGTTCGCGCGCAAGCTGGGTAAATTGTTGGAAGCGATCCTTTAATGCGGTGTCATCCAACAACGCGATATCCCCTGTCTGTATGCGGGCAATCTCGGCATCGATCTCATCGCGACGCCTGTGCAATTCCGCAATACGCGCTTGCGGGTCAGCTTCGGAACCTTCGCTCATCTGCTTGAGCAACTCGAACAGCGTGAGCAGGCGCGACTCAGTGCCTACAAAGCTGCGCTGGGTGAGCGTTGCAAGCCAGGTAATCGCCTTTTCGGTCGGTGGGGAAAGATCGAAATGAGGTTCATCCGATCCTTGAACATAAAATTTGCGTAACCACCCCTTCTCGGTACTCGCCCAGTCGTTGAGATATTCAAGTGCAGACTTAGGAAAAGCATCTGAACCCAGACTCTCGCGCAACGCAAACAGTTCGTCTTCGAGTGATTCTGCCAAATCAGCTTGCGCCATGACGCGCACATTCGGCACGATAAACACTCGCTGCAAAAAACTCGCCACCAGTGGCGCGTGATCCGAACGCAACAAGCGCCAGGCTGGATGGCTTTGGCGCAATAGATCAAGAGTGGCGAAATCGAAATTCATTGAAAATACAATTCACGTCCGAAGGTTTTTCCGTACACATATGACATCTTCAATGTCGCAAGTCCTATTGGCACCCAAACTGTGCGGCCAATCCATCCAGCATCATATTCACCGCAATCGCGTTATGCGGGATGAGCACATAGCGCCAAGGCTTGCCACCATTGGATGCGGCGTAGTCGGAGGCATTCTTGCACCACTTGATTGCGGCTTCTTTCTTGGCTAGTACAGTAGCCTCCTCCATCTGGTTGCTGGCCTTTGGCTCCAGCATGTAGATCGCATCTTTCGTCTCGGCCACAAAGTCGGGCTGATATTCAAGAAGGTTTGCACCCTGTTTGTAGAAAATCTGGAACTGGCCCTTGGCAGGCTTGAACCACTTCTCGGCATCACGATCAAGAATGACCGCCTGTATGCGCTCCGCTTCGGAATCGAACTTCTGCACCGGATACAAGCAACGCTTGAAACCACCGAATACGTATTTCGACATATTGCTCCTGTCGGCGGGTGACACCCGGTAATCAGCGGGTGGCTCATTGACCGAATAGGTGTAGGCACTGGGCTTGAGTTCCATATAACCTTTGCTCACCACCACTTCGTAATCCACGGCATCTTCCCAGCTATGCTCCTGCATCTGCGCATGGATGAACTGCGCAATCGGCCTCTGGTAGCAACGCAACACCCTGCGCGTGTCTTCCTCAGACAAGTATGAGCCAAAATGCGTAATGGTTTGCGAGGCCAGTTCATAGAGAAAATCAGCTTGATCGTCGTAAGAAACATCGTCAAAGTCCACCAGGCCACTGACAATGTAGTCTTCCATCCTCTTTTCCTCAATGCCGCCATTACCCAACGTCACCACCTCAAGCTGGTTGGTACGCAAGTGTTGAATCCATAGCTCATCGGAAACTGCCGGATACTTCAGCGCATCGAGTTTCAGGGTGAAAGGCTTGAATCCAGCCTTCACCTCGCCCTTGGGCACAACCAGAATGCGCGGGATTTCTATCGTCTGTTGCGTCACCAATTCGACCGTCCTTGCTACAACAGCGGCGAAGTCCGGCTGCTCGGTCACGCCTTCCAGCTCCATCTGAGTCGGGCGATGCTGTTCTTGCACAGCCTTGACGATAGCAGCTTGAACCTCGGGATTTTTCAGGTGCGCCAATGTCGGCACAGTCGTCGGCTGATTCTCCAGCTTGCGGATCACCTCGTAAGCGATCTGCGCCACCCTCTGCTCTTCCGGCTTGGTGAAAACAGGCTGCACATCCTGCCCCGCCACCTTGGTGCTGCCGGTCGCATCGGCGGGCTTAATCCCCAAACTGGTTGCCAGTTGCGACTGCGAAACGATGGTTGCCGTCTTTTGACCGAAGTCATCGTCATCGAGTATCACCGCCTTCAGGTGAATGGCGGAATCAGGCCGGTTCGCCTCGTCGATGATCTCCTGAAACTTGTCATGCGCGACGATGTTCAACCTGTCCACCGCCGTCACGCCGGTACGCTTGCCATACGGCAGACGCAGCCCGCGCCCGATGGACTGTTCGATCAGGGTGCGCGCATTGGCCGCGCGCAAAGGCACGATGGTGTAGAGATTGGTCACGTCCCAGCCTTCTTTCAGCATATTGACGTGGATGACGATCTCGGTCGGCTCATCGGTATGTTCCACTTTCAGCAGCCGCTCGATCATCTCCTCCTCTTCCGCGCCACTCCGGCTCGAATCGACCTGAATAACCTTGTCCTTGTAGCGCCCCTCGAAAAAGCCATCCGATTGAATCAACGCCAGCAACTGCCCGGCATGGGTCGTATCGCGCGCAATGACCAACAGGAAAGGTTTGACGATCTTGTTATCGGTTTCGCGGGCGTAGGTCTCCAGCTCCACCTTCACGCTCTCATGCAGGCGCACGCCATCTTCCAGCTTCATGCGCTCAATCTCTTCCAGCGACATTCCCGCCGGATTAAAATTCTTGCGCGTCACCACGGCAGGTTCTTTCACAAAGCCATCTTCCATCGCCTTGCCCAGCGGGTAATCCACGATCACATTCTTGAACGGTACTGCACCCCTGGCACTTTCCACGAATGGCGTCGCCGTCAGCTCCAACCCCAGAATCGGTTTCAACTCATTGATCGCTTTGATGCCGGCACTGGCGCGGTAACGGTGCGACTCATCCATCAGCATTACCAGGTCTGGCAGTCCGGCCAGATAATCGAAGTAACTTTCGCCGATATATTCCGACAGCCGTTTGATACGCGGAGACTTCCCCCCGCGCACTTCTGAATTGATCTTCGAGATATTGAAAATGTTGATCCGCACCCCGCCGAACAGCGTGCCGCTGGCTGGATCATGCTGGTCGTAATTGTCGCCGGTGATGATGGAAGGCGCATCAATGGCGAATTCCGAGATGCCCTTGAACACATACTTCGGATGCGTGCGATCGCTGAAATCCACGATCAGTTTGTTGTAGATGGTCAGGTTCGGCGCCAGCACGAAAAAATTGTTGATGCCATGTGCCAGATGCAAATAGCTGATGAACGCCCCCATCAAACGCGTCTTGCCCACCCCCGTCGCCAGCGCAAAGCACAACGATGGAAACTCGCGCTCAAAGTCGGTTACCGAGGGAAACTCGCTACGAATGATCTCCAGCGCGGCGGCGATGTCCGTCCCTTTGCTCGGCGGCACAATTTCAGTGATGCGATCCAGAATCTCCAGCGAGCGGCGTTGCGGCGCGCGCAAACTCAACCGCCCGGCGATAGCGTTCACATGGCGGTTCATGGTTGTCCCTCGCCCTTCAAGTAGCGCGCCAACTTCAGGTCGAAATCGGCAGTTGTTTCCAAAATGGAAACAACTGCACCATTCATTGTGACCTTGCCGGCCCCGGTGGTGTGGCGGTTCATTCGGCTCCATCCCTCTTGTTCTTATTCGTAAGCAGTTGCTGCTCGACAAACCTGTCAAAATCACTTGACGGTGTTTCAGCTTCAATCTGGCGAGTGACCGTCTGAAATTTTTCGTATTCCGTCTCAGCCAACAGCCGTGCCGCTTCAGCCGTCACTCGCCCCGCATCTTGCAAAATATCCCTTTCGTTCAAGGTCAGGAAGCCATTGAGTTTGTCTATCCAGTCCTGCATGTGCATTGTGTGACGGCGCTGCGCCTGCAGCTCGGCAAAAGCCAGGTATTGTTCAACAATCAAATTAAGCAGTTTGAGTTCCGGCTCGGTCAGGTAGTTTTTGGCAACAGTTACATCCGCCTTGCGGATGCATCCCCCCGGCCAGTTGGTCAGCCCCATATTTTGCTGTGTGGCATCGGCGCGCCGCACGATCAACTCTGCCGCAGTATGGCCATGTATCGCCCAATGCAGTTTGTTTTGCACCGTTGCAAAGAATTGCTGGGTAATTTCGACATCAGGGCGATAGTCAATGCTGGTGGCGTAAATATCGGTAATTTTTTGATAAAAACGCCGCTCGGAAGATCGAATATCACGCAGCCGATCTTGCAGCTCATCAAAGTAGTCGCGACCTTTACCTGGATTTTTTAGCCGTTCATCGTCCAGCGTAAACCCCTTTACGATGTATTCGCGCAAGCGTTGTGTCGCCCATATACGGAATTGCGTACCGCGCAACGACTTGACGCGATACCCCATTGAAATAATCACATCCAGGTTGTAATGCTGTGTCACATAGCTTTTTCCGTCCTCGGCAGTTATCCGGAATTTCCGGATAACTGCGTCCGGCTCCAGCTCACGCTCCTTGAACACATTACGCAAATGCTCGCTGATGGTGCGCACGTCTTTTTGGAACAAGTCGGCCATCTGCTTCTGGGTCAGCCACACCGTTTCATCCACTAACTGCACACGGATACGCGCCTGACCATCCTCGGTTTGATACAGCAAAAATTCGCCGCCACCCGGTTCACTCGCACCTTGTGAGATAGAGGGGGATGGGGGCTTCTTCTTATCGCTCATGTGCCTCCCTCCTCAAATAGTCCGCCCTGAGCCGCATTCACCCCTCGCCCCCTTGCCCCCTCCCCCGTTCGCCCTGAGCCTGTCGAAGGGCTTTGTGGTGGGGCTTTCGGCAAATTCTCCACCTGCAACGAATAATCATCATGCCCCCACTCGCAGCGCGATAGCACCTGCTTGGGAATCTTTTTCACGGTGAGATTCGGATATTCGCCCCGCCCACGGAAAGCAGTGCACAACACCAACAGGCTGCGCTCCACTCCCACCTCATCGGAAAGCTGCTGCAACTGCTCGTGGTTCAGGTTCGCCGTGGTGACGTAGATAAAATCCCGCTCGGTGGAATGCCCGTGCATCCAGTAATGCGCATCGCTGGGCGAGTATGTGAAACCCTCCAGCTTGCACAAGGCTTGCGCCAGCATCTCCGCGTTGTATTCCTTGTTGATGACCCACTGATTGTGCGCATCCTGCCGCAACAGGCTGGGCGCGAGTTTGTAATAGCGGAAGCCGCCGCCACCTTGCCAAGCTACCACCTTACTGATGCCACCTTGATCCTCGCCGTCGATCATCTTTTTCAATCGTGGCATGACATGCGTGTGGCAGTGCTCCTCCAATTCAATCATGATCCAGCGGCGACCCATTTTGTGCGCCACCGCGCCGGTGGTGCCGGAACCGGCGAAGGAATCAAGAACAAGGTCGCCGGGGGTAGTTGCTAATTCCAAGCATCTCTTGATTAAAGCCTCTGGTTTTTTACCTTTTCTAAAAGTTACGCTACCTTCATTTGCAATGCCTTCCCAAGCAACATCTGTCCAGACGTTGGTCATAATGGCGCTTGCAGACAACTTTCCGTCGATCTCTACAACGTTTTTTGCATAGAAAATCAGCTGCTGTCCGTCTAGGACATAAACGGTGTCCAATCCTCGATCACGCTCTAAACTAAATACCTTTCCAGGATGGGATAAAGATTTTTGCTTAAGTGCAACAATCGCTTCGCCAGCTCCCGTGTCGCTGATAGAGGA
>Ga0209212_1007402_pt1 | contig 12131 bp, 13 predicted proteins | sample RifGroC2_FD_183996 | JGI IMG/M metagenome (GOLD analysis project Ga0209212, IMG submission 183996) | Groundwater microbial communities from Rifle, Colorado, USA - Groundwater C2 (SPAdes) (version 2) | ecosystem: Environmental > Aquatic > Deep subsurface > Groundwater | place: Rifle, Colorado...
CCCTCTATCCCCTGCCCAGCCACACCGCCGCTGGTTCGATAGACCGCATCGCTTCCGCGGCGCGCTTCCTGAGACCTTCGAGCAAGACGCCATCGCTGAACAACTTGCGGAAATCTCGGAATCCGCCTGTCGGATGGGGAATTCCGATAACCCCACGAGCGGGAAGCAGATAAGCCAACGCTCGGTACGCTTCCCAACCGATTCCGAGAACGATCCATTCCACTGGGCTCTCGGCGAGTTCATGCCTCAAATGCTTTGTAGTGCAGTGCCGCAGTGTCTGTAATGGCGGTAATTCCTTGCGGTCGGGCCCGTTTTCACATTTTGCCAGGTTCGACCAAAGTATTGGCCCGGCCAATCCGAGCTGATCTATGACTTGCCTCGTTCGCTTGAAGTAGGGAATGTCGTTGAGTCGCATTCGGTACTTCTTCGTGTTCTCGTAGGTAGGTCCTGCTTCGCGAAAGTAGGCCCGTTCCGCTGGGCGAGAAACGCCTGGATTCAAGCCCACTGCCAGGCAACCGCGTCCTTCGGCATCGGGTCGCTCAAGGAATAGGGACCGCGGCAGCACGCCGGCATTGCGGTCATGCCTGATGCCCTCGCATTCGTCCCCGCAAAGCAGAAGTTTGTCACCGAGAGCATCAACGGCTTCTAGTAAGTGCATTGTCTCCTCGTGCCGAACAATTAATATGTCCAACTGGTTTTTCCCAGACTTTGCTACAATCCTACTTCATTTCTAAAAAAATAAAAAGGGAAAATTGGTTCATGAAATCAAACATAAACGAGTTTCCACTATTGAGTATTTTGTGGTAATAAAGATAAAAAACCAAGTGGGTAATATATGGGAAAAATGGCAACGACGTTCGATGATAAGCTGCCAGTGTTCCAAAAGTATCTTCTGGAAAAGAATCTGGCCCCGGCTAAGAACGTGCCTTTCTACACCTATTGGGTCAGCCGGTTCCTTGGATTATGCAAGAAGAAATGAATTTTCAGATTTGGAATATCAGGAGGTTTCCCCCTTCAGGATCACCAGGGCATCTACGGCCACAGGCCTGCCGGCCTGCCCGCTGTCTTGCCCACTATCCTGAATAATCAGCGGATTGACATCGATCGCCTGAATCTCCTCGCACTCCAGGCCGATCCGGCCCATGGCCATGAGACAGGCAACCAGGGCATCGGCATCCACCGCCGCCATCCCCCGGATTGCATTAAGGATCTTATTCCCCCGGATGTCCCTGGTCATTTCTGCCGCATCCGCTTCGCTCAGCGGCGCCGGCCGGAATGTGACATCGCCCAGGATCTCGGTAAATATCCCCCCCAGGCCGAACATGACGCAGGGGCCGAACTGGGGATCTCGGATCATCCCCGCGACAAGCTCGCGCTGCCCCCTGACCATCTCCTGAACCAGGTAGGCCGCATCCTTCACGGGTGTCGCTGCATGTATCCGTTTGAAGGCCGCATCCAGTTCCATCTCGTTGTGCAAACCCACCGCCACCAGGCCGCCTTCGGTCTTGTGGCTCACCTCCGGCGAGCAAGCCTTGAGAACCACCGGATATCCGATCCCTTCCGCCGCCGCTCTTACCTCATCCCAATTCTGCGCGAGGATCCCCCTGGCCATCGGGATGCCGAAGCCCGTCAGAAGCCGCGCGCTTTCCCATTCCGACAGGGTCTTGCGGTTTTGTCGCAGGGCCGAGCTGATGATAGCGTCTGTTTCGATCATTTTGAATCCCCCCTCTTCAAACCGCGATCCATGTATCTGCGGCACTGCGACAGAATCGAAAGCACCTCGAACGGCTCCTCGATCATCGGGAAGGTCGGCACCCCCTTCGGTTCCAGAAACGCCTTGGCCGCGTCCATGTGCTTTCTCTCCGCGCTGAAGGTCACGTAGATCGGTTTCTCCGGATATTTTCGGGCGAGGTCCACGACAAACTGGAGATCCGGAACCCCCGTCTCGTCCGTGATCATCAGGATCGGCACCACCGCGTCGATGCTGGGATCTTTCAGAACCGCCTCCATCCCCTCCCGGTATGCGAATTCGATCCCGTGAACGAGGGCCGACGGCCAGATGTCCACGGGATTGCGCATGCGAATGAACGGCGGACTGATCTCCTGGAGGCGCAGGCGGCTCGATTCCGCAAGGGTCGGCACTTCGAGGTTCAGGGTCTTCTGGCACATATCGGTCATCGCCACAAGCATCGCCCCCGAAGGCGCCAGGTAACTCACCCGGTTTCCCTTTGGGAGCGGCATCGCGGACAGGGCCTTTGCCGCGAGGATCAGATGGGAGTACTTGTAGATCCTTGCAATCCCGGCCTGCTTCAACGCCCCGTCGATGATCCGGTCGTCGGAGGCCAGGGCGGCGGTGTGCGCCCCCGCGGCGTGCGAGCCGCCCTCGGTGCTTCCCCCTTTCAGAAGAACGATCGGCTTGTGCCGGGTCGTCTCGCGGGCAATCCTGAGAAAGCGCTGCGGACTTTTAAAGCTCTCGAGATAGACGAAGATCGCCTCCGTCTCCGGGTCGGAGGCGTAATACTCCAGGGCATCGCTCTCGTCGACATCGATCTTGTTGCCCACGCCGATCACGCGGGCCACGCCGTAGTGTTCGCCGGTGGCGATATAGCGCATGGAGTGGGTGGCAAAGTTCCCCGTTTGGGCGATATACGAAATATGACCCCGGGGGATCCTGCCCAGCGGGAAAAAGCTCGACGTGAAATTGAACGGGGTCGACGTCAGGCCGGAGGTGTTCGGACCAACAACCCGGACGCCTGTTTCCCGCATGGCCTTTTCGAGCTCCCCCTGCAGGAGCCGCCCTTCCTCGTCCACCTCGGAGAACCCCCCGGCCGCCAGGATGATAGCCCCGATTCCCCGGGCCGCACAGTCCCGGATCGCCTGTGGATTGAGCTTTGCAGGAAGAATGATCACCGCCAGATCGATCCCCTCGGGGAGGTCACCGATGGAACCATAGACCTTCTTCCCCAAAATCTGGCCACCCTTGGGATTGACGAGGTACAGTTCGCCCGTATAGCCGTTGGCGATGATATTCAGAAGGATATCGTTCCCCGGTTTGTGGCGGGCCGCAGTCGCGCCGATGACCGCCACGCTGCGCGGTTCAAAAAATGGTTCGAGTTTTCGGATCACACTATCTCCTTTCATTTTGCATGGGTTGCACGGGATCATTATCATATCTCGCCGGTGGGGATCAATCTCCTTTCTTATTGGGATTTGGCTCGAAGACGACTCCGACCATACCGGAGGCCAGAACGGTGCGGAACAGGGCGATTTCGCGCTTATTCTTGACACGCCAGACCGTTCATCTTATATATCCCGCATCAATAGGGACGACGGATAACGGATGAACTTGCGTATCACCTCGCTTTTGCTGAACATCGCCCACGCGATCGATCACCTGATGCTGCTTGTTTTCGCAACGGCAGTGGCAACCATCGCCCGCGAATTTGGCATCGGGCGCTGGGAAGATCTCATGCCTTACACCACGGGCGCCTTCGTGATGTTCGGCATCGGATCATTGCCTTCGGGGCGGCTGGGGGACCTATGGGGCCGCCGCGCGATGATGCTCGTATTTTTCTTCGGCATGGGCGGCTCGACCCTGCTGATTTCCCTCGCCCAGAACGCGTGGCATCTGTCACTGGCGCTAGGGGTGATGGGCGCTTTTGCATCGATCTACCATCCGGTGGGTATCCCGATGCTGCTGCGCCACACCAGCAAGCCTGGCATCACCATCGGGGTCAACGGCATGGCAGGCAATCTGGGCATTGCTGCGGCCGCCATATCGACGGGCTTTTTCATCCAGTATGCCGAATGGAGGATCGCTTTCATCGTGCCGGGCATCATATCGATTGCCTGCGGCCTGCTGTTCATGAAATTCGCCCCCGTCGAGAACGGCGCGCCCGCGAAACGAACCGTCACGCAGATCGAACTTCCTCCGGCCACCCGAAACAAGGTTTTTCTGGTGATGACCATGCTCGCCATCACCATCAGCATCCTGTTCAACTTCACCACCAACGGCAACGGCGAGCTGCTCAAGGCGCGGTTGCCGATTCTCGTGGAACAGCCGGCCCTGCTCGGGATGCTGCTTGCGGTCGTCTACGGGCTGTCGTCGCTATCCCAACTGGCGGTGGGGCGCCTGATCGATCGCTTTCCGCTTCGCAACGTCATGCTGGGCATCATCGCCTGCCAGGGCCCCGTTTTCCTGCTGGCCGCCTTCAGTCCGGGATGGAAGCTGTATCTGGCCATGGTCGTCTTCATGGCGTTGGTGTTCGGCTCGATTCCTTTCACCGATGCGATCATTGCGCGTTTCGTCGATGACAGCATTCGCTCTCGCGTAAGCGGGATGCGCGTGGCTGTTTCCTTCGGCGTGAGTTCGATGGCCGTCTGGGCTCTTGGGCCGGCGGTCAAGGCAGCCGGCTTCGATTTTGCCCTGCTGGTGCTGGGAGCGGTGGCCATCTGCTCGCTGTTCATCACCTGGCAACTGCCCGACGAGCGAAGCATCCGCAAAGCTTCCGCGGCCCACAGCCCGCAAGCTGCCCGAGCCGAAGATCGTCCGATGTGAGCGGCAACTTACACAGGAATGTCCAAATATTCATTGACAATCAAAGAGATTCCCGTTACACTTTCGCCAATTCATTGAAAGTTATACCTTATCATCTTGGCAGCAGCCAGAGCCATTTTTGGGAATGTACGCAGACGAACATTTAACCAAGAGGAGGCCTACAATGAAAACTTTCGGCAAGATCGTGCTTACGGCGGCTGCCGCAGTGGTTGCAGTGACTTTCGGGTTGACTGCAACCGCCGTGGCGGAATTTCCGGAGAAGGCCATCAACTACGTCATTGCCTTCAAGCCGGGTGGCGAATCCGACATAACTGGCCGCTTCCAGCAGCCCTTTTTCAAGAAAAAATTCGGCCAGGATCTGGTGATGTCCTACAAGGATGGCGGCGGCGGCGCGGTCGCCTGGGCGCAGCTCAACACCATATCGGGTGACGGCTACACCATCATGGGCACCAACCTGCCCCACATCGTGATCCAGCCGGCGCAGAAAGCCGTCGGCTATACCACCGGCGACATCACCAACGTCTACATGTTTCACTACACGCCCGACGCCATCGTGGTGAAGGACGACAGCCCCTTCAAGACGGTCAAGGACCTGATCGACTATGCCAAGAAGAATCCCGGCAAGGTAACGTTCTCGGGTTCGGGCAAGGGGACGGCCAACCATCTGGCCCAAGTCACCTTTGATCGTCTGGCCGGCATCAAGACCGCCTATGTCGCCTTTGCCGGTACCGCGCCTTCCACCACCGCTGTCCTCGGCGGACAGGTCGTTGCCAGCTGGGGATACACCACCGTGCCACCGTCCTACCCGGGCACCCGCATGTTGGCCGTGGCCATGGAAAAGCGTCACCCGAAATTCCGCGACGTGCCGACCTTCAAGGAACTGGGCTTCGACTTGGTCAGCGGCGCCTACCGCGGCATCGCCGTGCCCAAATCGACGCCCGAAGCCATCCGCAAGAAACTGGCCAAGATGATCGACGAGATCAACCACGACCCGGCCTTCATCAAGCAGATGGAAGACAACGGATTCGCCATGCTCAACGCGCCCTATGGCCCCGAACTCGACAAGTTCATGGCCAAGATTAAAAAAGATATCATCACCTCCGCCAAGGAAGCCGGCATCATCAAATAGACACCGGAGCAACGATAACCGAACTGTCTCGAACGCTCCCCGCCGGACACCGGCGTCGGAGCACACGCCTGACAAGAGGGGGCCTCATGGGGTATCATCATGCATGGGATTGACTACGTCCTGGAGGCGATAAGCTTCTATCACATCAGCATCGCGCTTGCCGGTGTTGCCGCGGGAACGGTCATCGGAGCCCTGCCGGGTCTCACCGCAACCATGGCGATCGCGGTGTTGGTTCCCCTCACCTTTTCCATGAAGCCGGCCTCGGCGCTGATTCTGATGGGGGCCATCTACACCGGTGCCATTTACGGCGGCGCCTATTCGGCCATTCTGTTGAAGACGCCCGGGACGCCTTCGGCGATCGCCACCACGTTCGACGGCTACCCCATGGCCAAACGCGGGGACGGCGATTTGGCGGTGACGCTGGCCTGCACCTCGTCGGTGCTCGGCGGCCTGATCGGCGCCGGCTTCCTGCTCGGACTCGCCCCACCCCTGGCGAAGATTGCATTGGCCTTCGGTCCGGTCGAGTATTTCTGGCTGGCGATCTTCGGCCTGAGCCTGATTTCGGCCCTGTCGGAAGGGCACATGGTGAAAGGGTTGATCGGCGGATGCTTCGGCATGTTGCTGACCACCATCGGGGTCGCCGAGGTGAGCGCCGACATCCGCTACACCTTCGGCAGCCAGACCCTGATCGGCGGAATCGAACCGGTGTCCGCGCTGATCGGCCTTTATTGCATTCCGGTGCTCATCGACCTGGTGGCGACACCGGCCCGCCATCTCAAGGTCAGCAGCGAGAGCCGGGGCTTCCGGCTGCGCGAAGCCCTGGCCCTGAGCTGGCGCCACAAGTTCAACCTCATTCGCAGTTCGGTGATCGGCACCATCGTCGGCATCCTGCCGGGCGCTGGCGGATCGATCGCCGGCCTGGTCGCCTATTCCGAGGCGCGACGCTCCTCCCGGCGGACCGACTATTTCGGTACCGGCGAACCCGAGGGAGTCATGGCCAGCGAATCGGCTAACAACGCGACCGTCGGCGGCGGCTTTATCCCAACGCTGGTACTGGGCATTCCGGGAACGCCGCCCGACGCAGTCATTCTCGGCGCCCTTCTTGTCCAGGGCATACGTACCGGCCCGAATTTGTTCGTCGGCGATGAAAGCTCGATCGTCTACGTCTTCATCGCCGGCCTGTTTGTCGCCACGCTGCTGATGCTGCCGACAGGCCTGCTCATCGGCCGCTACGCCTATCGCTTCATCATCAACGTGCCCAAGGCGGTCCTGGTTCCAACCGTCGCCTTCATGACGATCATCGGCACCTATGCCATCCGCAACAACATGTCCGACGTGGTCATCATGATCCTGCTGGGCGCTATCGGCTGGATCCTCGACCGCTACGGCTTCAAGCCGTCACCGATCGTCCTCGGCCTGATCCTCAGCCGCATCGCCGAACAGGGATTTGTCCAGGGCTGGACCATCGGCAAGGCACGGGGCAATGTCGTTGCCGAATTCTTTGCCCGGCCCATTTCCCTGGGAATCATCGCCTTCATCTGCGTCTCTATGTTCTACCCGATCATTGCCCGGCGCTGGAAACTGAAAGAGGAACCGCAAAATGCCCGCGAAACGTGAATACGATGCGCCAGGCATCATTCTGGCCGCCATCTTCATTCTGATCGCCGGAATCTTCCTGAACGACTCGCGAACCCTGGTGGACTCCGATTCTTATGTGTTCCCGGCGGCGATCTGCACCCTGATGATCGGCCTCTCCATCGGGTTCATCGTGTGGAATCTGCTCAAACCGCACCCGGACAAGGAAGCGACCCCCGTGATGGGATCGACCCCCCGGCGGATCGGGTTGGTGGCGCTGATGCTGGTCAGCGCCTTCATCATGCCCTATGTAGGCTTCCTGCCGGCGGGCATCGGCGTTTTCGCCACATTGATGGTCCTCGCCATGTTCGAGCCCTGGACCCTGAAGCGCGCCCTGACCTATGCGCTGGTCTGCGTGGCCATCGTCACCGGTTTCTACGTGATCTTCGACATCGTCTTCCTGGTCCCTCTGCCGGAGATGCCATTCTGAGCCAGGAGCGGGACAGCGGCATGCGCCCCAAACGTCAGGCAAACGGGCCCCAAACGGGGGTGTACATCCGGGGTGGGCAGTCCAAAGCGGAAACGCGCTTGCGGCAGCCACAAAATTTAATTGACAAACGAGACCATCCTTCATATATTTTTTACAGAAGACAGAACCACTCATTTCATTACAAGGAGAAAACACTATGCCCCACAATGTTCTCATGCACGAGGAGCAGGACGACGTCGCTGTGGCCGTCGTCGATCTCCAACCCGGCCAAGAGGCCAGCGCGGTGACGCTCGAAGGCAAGCCGGTCGGAACCGTCAAGGTACTGGAACCTATTCCTCTCGGGCACAAAATCGCCATGCGCGCTATGCCCGAAGGCCACAAAGTTCTAAAGTACAAGCGCCCCATCGGCAAGGCTTACCAGGCCATTGCCGCCGGCGCGCATGTCCACACCCATAATCTCAAGACACTGAGGTGGTAAAGATGAAACCCGAAGAAATGAAACTGCTCGGATATCGCCGCGAAAACGGTCGCTATGGCGTCCGCAACCATGTCATCATCCTGCCGGTGGATGATATTTCCAACGCCGCCGCCGAGGGTGTGGCCAAACTGATCAAAGGCGCCATGGCCCTCCCGCACCCCTATGGCCGCCTGCAATTCGGCGAGGATTTTGAATTGACATTCCGCACTTTGGAAGGCACTGGCCGAAACCCCAACGTGGCCGCCGTCGTCGTGATTTGCATCGAACCGAACTGGGCGAAGCGGATAGCCGACGCGATTGCCGAAACGGGTAAGCCGGTTGCCGCGTTCAGCATCGAGCGCCATGGCGATCTCAGGACCATCGAAGCCGCCGCACGCAAGGCCAAGGAATTCGTCCAGTGGGCGGGCGAGCTGCAGCGCGAACCCTTCTCGGTCAAGGACTTGTGGATGAGCACCAAGTGCGGCGAATCGGACACCACCTCCGGCCTGGCCGCCAACCCGACGGTGGGGCGCGTGTTCGAGCGGCTGGCCGCGGCCGGCGCGACGCTGTTCTTCGGCGAGACCACCGAAGTGACCGGCGGTGAAGACATCATTATCGAGCAGTGCGCCACCCCGCAGGTCGCCGCCGAGTTCAAGCGCGTCTTCGACAATTACCAGGCGCTCATCAAGAGCCAGGGCGTGGATTTGATGGGGTCGCAGCCGACGGAAGGCAACATACGGGGCGGTCTGACGACCATCGACGAGAAGGCCATGGGCAACATCCAGAAGATGGGGCGCTGTACCGTCCAATCGGTGCTGGCGCCGGCGGCGGAGCCGAAAGGTCCCGGCCTGCACTTCATGGATTCCTCAAGCGCCGCCGCCGAAATGGTGACGCTGTGCGCGGCCGCCGGCTCCGTGGTGCATTACTTCCCCACCGGCCAGGGAAATGTCATCGGCAACCCCATCATGCCGGTCATCAAGTTATCCGCCAACCCTCTGACGGTGCAGACCATGTCGGAGCACATCGACGTCGACCTCACCGGCATGCTGCGCGTCGAGATGAACCTCGATCAGGCCGCCGACAAGGCGATGGATGTATTGAACCACACCATCAACGGACGGCTGACCTCTGCCGAGGCGCTGCGCCACGACGAATTTGTGCTGACGAAGCTGTACCGCAGTGCATAAAATGCAGAACGTAGGAACGGGTTAAAGTCCATTTTGCACACACGCAGTCGACCACATGGCTCCACTTAAACCAAACGACCCTCGACTATAAGTCGAGGGTCGTTTGACTGATGAGATTAACGAAAGGAGACGAATGAAAACCGAGCTTCGGCGCAAGGACCGGGCAATGAAGACCCCACGGGAAATGGAGCTTCTGCTGGAACGTATGCGAGTCGGCCGATTGGCCGTAACAACCGAAGAGGGTCCATACATCGTTGCTGTGAACTACTTTTTTTTTGAGGGGAACATCTACTTCCATAGCGGATTGTCGGGCCGTAAAATGGAGGCGCTGCGGACAGATCCTCGCGTCTGCTTCATAGTAGATGAGATAGGGCCTCAGGTGCTTTGGGAACAGGGGTGCGGGATCAGCCAGGTTTACAAGAGCGTTGTCTGTTTTGGAAAAGCCGAATTTGTGGAAGGGCAGGTAGAGAAGCGAAGAATCCTGAAAAAGATGGTGCAAAAATATGTGCCCTCCAGTTACGCTTTTCCCCCTATGAAAAGCCAGAACATCGAGAAGACCGCTGTCGTGAGGATTGTCATAGAATCCATGAGCGGAAAGGAAAACGCACTTTCTCCGGCGCACACCGTCATCCACAATCCCTCTCCGGAAACGGGATGACCTCCAATGCCTGGACATCTCACATCCATCTCCATTACGGGTACAAAGATGCTATAGGAACGCAATAGCCTCTCTTGCCGACTTCAATACACAGATAGGAAACATGAATTGGTGGGACAGGATCGTATTGACCGTTCGGGGAGGATACCGGCGCTCCTCGTGGCCACATTGGCCAACTTTCTAACGCCCTTCATGGGTTCATCGGTGAATCTCGCGCTCCCCGTGATTGGAGCGGAATTTGCCGCCGACGCTATCGTCCTGAGCTGGATCCCGACGGCATTCCTGCTGGCTGCCGCCATGGTTGCCGTTCCCTTCGGCAGGATATCCGACATCTACGGCATGAAGAGGATCTTCAGCTACGGAGTCATCCTGTTTACCGCGGCATCATTCCTGTCCGCGATTTCCCCTTCTGCCCTCTCGCTTATCATCTTCAGGGCCTTTCAGGGTATGGCCGGCGGAATCATCTTCGTCACCGGCCTGGCCATCATCACGTCGGTGTACCCGCCCCACGAGAGGGGCAGGGCCATCGGCATCAACATCGCCACCGTTTACATCGCCCTTTCGCTCGGGCCGGTCCTGGGGGGGGTCATGACCCAGTACCTGGGGTGGAGGAGCCTGTTTTTCGCCATGATCCCCCTGGGCATCACCATCCTGACCATCACCTGGTGGAAGCTGGACAGTGAATGGGCGGCCAGCAGGGGGGAGAAATTCGACCTGAAAGGCTCCTTGCTTTACAGTATCTGCCTGGTCATGCTCTTGTACGGGTTTTCCCGTCTCCCTACCCTCAGGGGGATCGCTCTGGTGGGTTTCGGGATTGTAGGATTTGCGGGATTCGTGATGTTCGAAGCGAGGGTGGAAAGTCCGCTGCTCAATATCCGGCTTTTTAAAAACCGGACCTTTGCCTTTTCCAACCTGGCAGCCTTCATCAACTACAGCGCAAACTTTACCGTCGGCTTTCTGCTGAGTCTATACCTCCAGTTCATCAAGGGGCTCGACCCGCAATCCGCGGGGCTGATCCTCGTGGCGCAGCCCGTCGTCATGGCCGTCTTCTCCCCCATCGCAGGGAGGCTTTCGGACAGGTTTCCTGCCCAAAAGCTGGCCTCCCTGGGGATGGCCCTGTGCACGACGGGCCTTTTCATCCTGACGTTTATCACGGCCCAAACCAGTACCGCAGTGGTCAGCGTCGGTCTGGTAGTCGTCGGGATGGGGTTCGGCTTTTTCTCGTCCCCCAACACCATCGCCATCATGGGGTCCGTCGAAAAGCGGTTTTACGGGGTGGCATCGGCCATGGTAAGCACCATGCGTCTTTTAGGCCAGATGCTCAGCATGGGCCTGGCGCTGATGGTGTTCGCCCTGATGATCGGCAATGTTCGGATCACGCCGGTTCAATACCCGGCATTGCTCAACAGCATCCACACGGTCTTCCTGATCTGCACCGTCCTGTGCTTTTTGGGCATATTCGTCTCCCTGGCAAGGGGAAATCATAAGAAGATCGAGACAGAGTAAAGTTCCTGATGACTTTGTAGGGCCTTCGCATTCGGGCCACGCCTTGCGAAACGCCGAGGATACTCGTTCAGCCCTCGCGCCGTTGAAAGCTCATTCGAATAGGGGTTCGCCTCTCCGATCAGACGGAGTGGAGAGGATTTCTTCCACATAGGTAAGGAGTTCCCTAATATCTTCTCGGAATTTCCTGACGTCTACCTCATCCAGATAATTCCAGTAATCCAGGTACTCCTCGGGTGATTTCAGGATCCCGCGGAGATGCTTCTTAACCCCGCGCAGGAAATCGTCTTCCGCCTTTTTACCAGCGGCGGAGGCCCCGATCTCACTGTGCAATTCATCCAATATTTTGCCGGCACGCAAAATAATCTCATAAGCCATGGGTGTCAGGGAGTCCGTGTCCATGTTTTTTCCTGCCGTTGGCCGACATCAGGGTTTGGTTTTGCACCCATATCAGCCAAACAAACTGGTTTGCACCGACCTTACCTGACCGGATAATTCCGACACTACGGCGGCAATGGTGGTCGCATCCACATTTCCAAGTTCCTTTGGTTCGAGCTTGTGCAGACCGCCGCCG
>Ga0209212_1007406_pt1 | contig 12127 bp, 12 predicted proteins | sample RifGroC2_FD_183996 | JGI IMG/M metagenome (GOLD analysis project Ga0209212, IMG submission 183996) | Groundwater microbial communities from Rifle, Colorado, USA - Groundwater C2 (SPAdes) (version 2) | ecosystem: Environmental > Aquatic > Deep subsurface > Groundwater | place: Rifle, Colorado...
GCATGGAGTCGCGGATGGTGGCGAGCGAGTCGCCGAACCGGTAGTCCTTGACCGCCTCGATGTAGGCCGGGATGTCGATGTGCGCCGGGCACTTGTCCATGCAGGGGGCGGTGTACTTGTCGATGTAGCGGAACTCGGAGGAGAGGCTCTTGGCGCCCCGGAGGTAGTTCAGGAAGGCGTCGCGGAAATGGGTCACGGCGTCCATGACCGGCACCGAGGAACTGGGGCAGAGCGTGCACTTGCAGTGCTTGAGCATCTCCCCGACGTCCAGGATGGTGTCCAGGTCACGCTCGTTGCCGCGCCCTTCCATGATCCCCAGCAGCGCGTCCATGATGACCCGGGTCCCCTTCTTGCCCGGGGTGCACTTGCCGCAGACGTACTGGGTCTGCACCCTCTTCATGTATTCGGCGACCATGGCCGGAATGTCGACATCCTTGTTGTACAGGATGATGCCGTCCCAGCCGATGAAGGCGGACAGGGGTTTGACGCCGTCGTAGGTCACGGGCAGTTTGAAGCTCGCCGCCGTCGTCTCGCCGCCTTTACGGTTATCCACTATGGTTCTGCCCCAGCTGGAAAAAACAACCTCTGCCACTTAGGCCTCCGAAATACTTCTAATTTTCGCCATTTTTCCGGCTAAATGATTACATTCATTATAGAAAAAGTCAACTCAAGATTGTATACAGTATCCAGTTTTTACCACATCACATCCCTCTAATCAAGGGAAAAATCATACGGAGAATCGGCGTTCTACAGCGTATACAGCTGGCGAGTAAAACGGGGTGTGGAGAAAAAAGTAGCGAACCGGGATCATGGGTGGAATCGGGGGTGCGAACGGGACTGCCACCGGGGTGCAATTAACTGTTGTCTTTCGGCGGGAATCGCCCTACCATCGCGACGGGCGAGGGAAGACCGGCCCGCGGTGGTGGCACAGAAGACAGTCATCAACCGGCCTCCGCCCCCTCCCCCCGGCCCTAGTACCTAGTCCAGCTTAAAACGGCGGGACCAGCATGCCTTTACGAACTGTAGGTTTGCGGTGAACGGTTGTATCGTGAACCCCAACATAGCACCGTTGGGGTTCACGATGAGACTGTTCACCACCAACCTAGGTAAATACAAAAGATGGCGCCGAGCAACTACCGAAGGATCAACCTTGACGGGGTACTAGTTAGAGACTCCACGGCTCGGTTCCCATGAATTCCGGCCGAAAAGACTCAATCTCTGGCCGCAAATGCCGATAATTTTTGTGGCGGCACAGGTTTTCAAGCGGATGGGAAGTCCGGAGGAGTCATGGAGAACAGTCATTTAGAAGGAACGGGCCTCACGCTGCAACTGAGCCCGGACCAGGGCGCGCTATCGGCGTGCTATACCCCCGTGACCAACCGTCGCAGCCTCGATCCGGAACAACTGCACGGTGCCATAGAGGCCGAGGGGTACGGGGAGCTCTTTGTCAGCGAGGACGCGCTGGCCCTGGTCCTTGACAAGTGCGCCGTCTCCGCCGTGGGGTTCACCCTGAAGATCGGCGAGAGGCGCGATGCCACCCTGGCGCTGCACCTTGCCGAAGACCTGATGAGCGCCACCATCACCATAAACCCGAGCTTCGGCGGCAGGCGCATAACCAGCGAACAGGTACTGGGGGAACTGGCTGAACGCGGAGTGGTCTGCGGCATACGCTACGACGTGATCGAGGCGGCCGTCGGGGAGGGGCGCGCCTCGCAGTTGCTGGTGGCCCAGGGGACGTTGCCGGTCCCCGGCGAGGACAGCCAGTTCGTCAGCCTGATACCGGAGGTCTGCCGCGAGGCGCCGCAGCTTCTGGAGGACGGCACCGCCGACTACCGCGACCTTGGCGACATCTACAGCGTCAGCCTGGGAGACCCGCTGATGCGCAGGCTACCCCCCAGCCGCGGGGTGCCCGGCTGCGACCTGACCGGCAGGGAGCTCGCCACCTCGGACGGCTCGGAGTTGCCCTTCGCGGAGAACCTGACCGGCGTCGCCTGCGACCTGCGCGACTGCGATCTGATGATCGCCGCCATATCGGGGCTGCCGGTGATCGTGTCCCGTGGGGTCATGGTCGAGCCGGTGCTGCGCCTGAAGCGGGTGGACCTTTCCACCGGCAACCTGCACTTCAAGGGGTCGCTGGAGATCGCGGGAGACGTCAGCGAGGGGATGGAGGTGAGCGCCACCGAGCACATCCTGGTGGGCGGGTTGGTGGAGGCGGCCCGGGTCAAGGCGGGAGGGGACATCGAGGTCAAGGGAGGGGTGATCGGCCACGGACACCGGCCCCAGCAGCTGCCGGCTGCCTCGCCCAGGAAGGCCCAGCTCGAGGCGGGTGGCAGGGTGACCCTGCAGTTCGCCGAGAATGCGCTCATCAGCGCCGGCGATGAGATCGTGGTCAAGGAACTGGCCATGCTGAGCGAGCTTACCTCGGGAGCCAGCATCACCGTGGGGGAGCGAGGGGGTCGCAAGGGGCACATCATCGGCGGCATCACCCGCGCCGCCACCCTGGTGCACGCCGTGCGGCTCGGCTCCCACGCCGGGGTGCCGACCGCGGTGGAGGTCGGTGTCGATCCGGCGCTGAACCGCAGACTCGAAGGGGTGCAGGAGGCGCTGGCCGAAAAGGGGCGCATCATGGAGGAGCTCGCCAAGACGCTGAGTTACCTGAGGGAGCATCCGGGGAGCATGGAACCGGGGCTGGCGCAGCTCAAGGAGCGGGTCTATCTCAAGTACCAGGGGGAGTTCGCCGAATTGACCGGCGAAAAGAAAAGGCTGCAAAAGAGGATGGAGATCAACGCCAAGGCGCGGGTGGAGGTCGAGAGGGAGGCTTTCCTGGGGACGCAGATCAGGATAGGCGCCTTCACCTTGCAGATCGAGGAGGACCTGACCGCCCCGACCTTCAGCCTGGGCGAACAGGGGATCTGCCACTGATATGGGCGACAGGGGAGGGAGTGCATCTTGCGTATCATAGGGCTGACCGGGGGGATCGCCTCGGGAAAGAGCAGCGTGGCCCAGTTGCTGGAACGGCTGGGGGCGGCGGTGGTGGACGCTGACCGGCTGGCGCGCGAGGTGGTGCAGCCTGGGCAGGAAGCTCTGGCCGCCATCGTGGCGGCCTTCGGGACCGGGATACTGAATAGCGACGGCACGCTGAACCGCGCGGCACTAGGGCAGATCGTCTTCGGCGACCCGCAAGCCCGGCGCACCCTTGAGTCCATCACCCACCCGGCCATCAAGAAGCTGGCCCGGGAGAAGCTGGATCGACTCGAAGAGGCAGGGGTGGAGACCGCCTTCTACGTGGCCCCGCTCCTGTTCGAGGCGGGCACCGCGGCGCGCTTCAGCGAGATCTGGGTGGTGTACCTGGACCGGGAGACCCAGCTGGACCGGCTCATGGCGCGCGACGGCCTGGACCGGGAACAGGCGCAGGCGCGCATCGCCTCCCAGATGCCGATGGAGGAGAAGAAGCGCCTGGGGCAGCTGGTGATCGACAACGCCGGGACCCGGGAGGAGCTGGAGGCACAGGTATTGCGCATCTGGCGCCGCGAGATACTGAAGGAGAACAATTGACAATTGACAATTGACAATTGACAATTGACAATGGACATGTCGGTCTGAGTCAGTTCCTGAAGGCAATAACGCAGACAATTGACAATGTGGTTGTGAGCAATCAGAGTTCCCTGAACGCAAGAGCGCAATAGAAAAAGGCCCCGGCACTAAGTGCGGGGCCTTTTCTTATTGCGCTCTCTTCAATTGTCAATTGTCCATTGTCAATTGCTTCTACCTACTTATGATAGCCCAGCTTGTGCGAGATCTCCTCGCCGGAGCGGATCACCAGCGGGATCAGCTCCTTCTGCAGCCTTTCGTCGGTGAAGCGCATCGAGGGGCCCGAGATGCTCACCGCGCCGATGATCCTGCGGGTGTAGTCGCGGATCGGAGCGCCGACGCACTTCACGCCGACATCCATCTCCTCGTCGTCGATGGCGTAACCCTGCTCGGCGATCACCTTCAGGTGCTTCTTGAGCTCTTCCCGGTCCACCAAGGTCTTCGGAGTGAAGCGCTTCATCTCCTTGGTGGGGAGGTAGCTCTCCAGCTCCTCGTCGGTCATGTAGGCGATCTGAACCTTGCCTGCGGCGGTGCTGTAGGCCGGCAGCCTCGCACCCACCCGCGGCACCACGCGCACCGTCAGGTCGGTCTCCACCACGTCCAGGTAGACGATGTGGGCCTCCTTCAGGATGGCGACGTAGGTGGTCTCGTTGCACTCCTTGACCAGGGCCTCCAGCACCGGGCGGGACTGGCGCAAAAGCCCCATCTGCTTGATGAAGGTCTGTCCCAACTCCAGGGTCTTGAGCCCGAGCCGGTAGTTTTCCGTCACCTTGTTCTGCTCGATGTAGTTTCTCGATTCCAGAGTCGCCAGAAGCCTGAAAACGTTGTTTTTATGTAGCTTCAGTCTCTTGCTGAGTTCCGTTACGCCAAGCTCGTCGACCTCGTCGTGAAACTGTTCCAAGAGGTCAAGGGCGTGGGAGACCGCCTGAATTATGTACTCTGATTTCTCTTTTTTCGCCATTGGCTGCACCTGTTTTATATTTGAAAAATTTCAAACTGTAATAACTAGGCCATTTGGAAACGCGTGTCAAGGTAATTTATCACTTGATAAACGGTTTTAATGTGAGTAAACTGCCTGCTCGTCGCCCCATGGCGGCAGGACAGGCAATTCTCCATTAAAACGGGCTCCCCCGTCTCACTGGGCGGTAAAGCAGCACCCGTTAAATTATGCAAATAAAATATAGAATATTGTTTTAAAAAAGTCAAGTGGCAAAAAAACGCAGCCAATGCAACGACAAACACCGCTCCGGATCCCCTTCAAGGGGCCCGGAGAGCCTACGGAGCAGCCTGTGCGCCTCAACCTGATCTCGAAGCTTACCGCAGCGACGGGACTGGTGCTCCTCAGCACCATGGCGCTCTTCGCCTACCTGAACTTCAACAACCTGAAGGACCTGCTTTTGGAGGAGTCGATCTCCGAGGCGGACAAGATCACCGAGACTATCATCCGCAGCAGCCACAACCAGATGCTCAGGGACGACCGTCCCATGTTCTACAAGACCATCGAGGAGATCGGCAGCCAGCGCGGCGTGGAGCGGATCCGGCTCATCAACAAGACCGGCCGGGTCATCTACTCCACCCGCGAGGCCGAGACCGGCACCATGCTGAACAAGCAGGCCGAGATCTGCAGCATCTGCCACGGCAAGCAGCTTTTGCTCACCGCATCCTCCAAGGAGCGCGCCAGGCGCTTTTACGACGCCTCCGGCGAGGAATTCCTGGGGATAACCAACGCCATCTACAACGAGGAGAGTTGCTACACGGCGAGCTGCCATTTTCACCCGGAGTACTTCAAGGTGCTGGGGATCCTGGACGTGGTGGTCTCCCTGGACAAGATGCACTCGCTTCTGGACGCCTACCGCAACCGCAGCATCGCCCTGACGCTCCTTCTGATCGCACTGATCTCCCTGGCCCTCACCCTTTTCACCCAGAAGCTGGTAAACCGCCCGGTGCGCGAGCTCCTGGAGCACACCAAGATGCTGTCCCGCGGCGAGCTGGACGGCCTGGTCTCCGGCTTTGCCCAGGATGAACTGGGAGAGCTGGCCGACTCCTTCAACACCATGACCCTGAACCTCAGGAAGGCGCGCCAGGAGCTGGAGGGTTGGGGCAAGAACCTGGAGCAGATGGTGCAGCAAAGGACGCAGGAGGTTACCCAGATGCAGGCCCAACTGGTCCGCTCCGAGAAGCTCGCCTCGCTGGGGGAGCTCGTGGCCGGCATCGCCCACGAGATCAACAACCCGCTCACCGGCATACTGGTCTTCTCGTCGCTGATCCAGAGCAATCCCAAGCTGGACGAGACCCTGAAAAACGACATCAACACCGTGATGCGCGAGACCAAGCGCTGCGCCAGCATCGTCAAGGGGCTTCTGGAGTTCGCCCGCTGCTCCACGCCGCAGATGGGGCTCTACCGCCTGAATGAGATCTCGGACCGTGCCCTCTCCCTGATCGAGCACCAGATACTGTTCCAGGACATCACCGTCAACAGGCGCTACTCCCAGGAGCTTCCCGAGCTGCTGCTCGATCCGGATCAGGTCGAGCAGGTGCTGGTGAACATGTTCCTGAACGCGGCCCAGGCCATGCTGGGCGAGGGGGAGCTGAACATCGAGACCGGCGTGGAACTGGAGCGGGGATCGGTCTTCATCAAGATCGACGACAACGGCTGCGGCATACCGGAGGCCAACCTGGCCAAGATCTTCGACCCCTTCTTCTCCACCAAGGAGAACAAGGGGACAGGACTTGGCCTCTCGGTCTCCTACGGCATCATAGAGAAGCACGGGGGAGGAATCGACGTGAGGAGCGAGATCGGGCGGGGAACCAGCTTCACCATCAGGTTCCCGCTGCGGCAGCCGGCGCTCCCGGAGCCGGCCGCGAGTCCGGAGCAGCCTCGCGCCTGAGAGTTCCGGTGTCGCGGCCTCCCGACGTCGCCTTCCCCCCACCCTTGCCATGGAGGTGGGGGGCATTGTTTACATCACCACCCTCCCCCCCAACTGGAGCGCCCCGGAGGCGCTCAAGCCTTTAAACCCGCGGAAGAAAACGATTGACAGGGAAGGGGCATATTGCTAGTTTACGGTGGGCCATCCCCTGGCCGCCGGAGCCGGTCTCGACGGCGCTTCGACCGAAGCCTGCCGCCCCCCCTGCACCGGATCGCGCACATTCCAAGAGCACAACAATTCGGAGCAACCGTGAACATCACCACCAACGGCGAAGCCGTATCGATCGACCCGCTATCGGTCCACGATTACCTGATTTCCCTGGAGATAGACCCGCGCCGGGTCGCGGTGGAACTGAACCGGGACATCCTTCCCAAGGCGCAGTACCAGGAGACCCTGCTCCAGGAGGGGGACTCCCTGGAGATCGTCCACTTCGTAGGCGGCGGCAGCCAGCCCAAAGGCTAAAGCCCCTTCTTCCCGTCATCGCGCCCCCACGCCACCCTGCCCTCCGCGGCCCGGGGCGTTGCGCGCCAATCCCAACAAAAGCTGCCGGATCACCGAATCCCCAGACGCACCGATTGGAGAACATAAGATGCCAGTACAAAACGACAAGCTCGTCATCGCCGGACGCGAGTTCGACTCACGCCTCATGGTCGGCACCGGCAAATACGCCGACTTCAACCAGATGGTCCAGGCCATCGAGGCCTCCGGGGCGCAGATCATCACCGTGGCGGTGCGGCGCGTCAACATCTCGGACCGCAGCAAGGAATCGCTGCTCGACCATATCGACCTGAAAAAGTACACCCTGCTCCCCAACACCGCCGGCTGCTACAGCGCCGATGACGCGATCCGCACCTGCCGGCTGGCGCGCGAGGCCGGCCTCTCCGATTTCGTGAAGCTCGAGGTGCTGGGCGACGAGCGCACCCTGTTCCCCAACAACGAGGAACTCCTTAAGGCCGCCAAGGTCCTGGTGGACGAAGGGTTCACCGTGCTCCCCTACACCAGCGACGACCCCATCGTCTGCAAGAAGCTGGAGGACCTGGGGTGCGCCGCGGTGATGCCTTTGGGTGCGCCCATCGGCAGCGGCCTCGGCATCAGGAACCCCTACAACCTCAGGATCATCATGGACACGGTCAAGGTGCCGGTCATCGTCGACGCCGGCGTCGGCACCGCCTCGGACGCCGCCATCGCCATGGAGCTGGGGTGCCAGGGGGTGCTGATGAACACCGGCATCGCCGGCGCCAAGGACCCGATCGCCATGGCCCGGGCCATGAAGCTCGCCGTCGAGGCGGGGCGCCTGGCCTACCTGGCCGGCCGGATCCCGATGAAACTGCACGCCAACGCCTCCTCACCGCTCACCGGTCTCATTGCGTGAGCGAGCTCGCCTCCCCCTGGATAGACTTCAACCTGTACCTGATCGCCGGGCGCGGCGACAGCTGCGGGCGCAATCTGGAGTTTGTAGTCGAGGAGGCGCTGCGCGGCGGGGTGCGCGCGGTCCAGCTCAGGGACAAGACGCTCTCCACCAAGGAGCTCTACGAGACGGCGTACGAGTTGCGCCGGCTCACCGCGCGCTACGGCGCCAAGCTGATCATCAACGACCGGGTCGACATCGCGCTCTCGGTCGAGGCCGACGGCGTCCATATCGGAGCCACCAGCCTCCCCATCTACAAGGTGAGAAGGCTTCTGGGCGAGCGCAAGCTGATCGGCTTCTCCGCCCACAACCAGGTCCAGGCCATCACGGCCCAGGAAATGGGGGCCGACTTCATCACCTTCGGGCCGGTCTACTACACCCCTTCCAAGGCCCCCTACGGCGACCCGGTCGGCCTGGAGAAGCTGAACCTGATCACCGGGATGCTGGAGATACCGGTTTTCGCCCTTGGGGGGATCAACCAGCAAAACCTGGCCGAGGTCACCCACTGCGGGGTGCGCGGCATCGCGCTGATCTCGGCGATCATGGCGGCCCAGGAGCCGCGCGAGGCCGCCAAGGGGCTCCTGGCGCGTTTGCCTTCCCTGGACCACGGCTACTGAAATGACCCACGATCTGATCCACAGAGAGCTGCGCATCAATTCCTACGGCTCCTACCTGCGCCGGCGCTTCGGTTGCCGGGTCAGCAAGGTAAACGTGGACGGCGGCTTCACCTGCCCCAACCGCGACGGCAGCCGCGGCACCGGGGGGTGCATCTACTGCGACAACAGCTCCTTCTCCCCCAAGGAGACCCAAGCCCTGATCCCGATCGAGGAGCAGATGGCCGCCGGGATGGCCTACCACCGCATCAGGCTCAAAAGCGAAAAGTTCATCGTCTACTTCCAGAAGTTCACCAATACCTACGCGCCGGTGTCCCGGCTCTCCGACCTGTACCGGCGCGCCCTGGACCACCCGGACGTCTTGGGGATCTCCATCGGCACCAGGCCCGATTCGCTGACCGATCAGGCCATCGACCTGTTGACCGAGCTGGCCCGCGACCACTACCTCTGCGTCGAGCTCGGGCTGCAGTCCATCGACGACGCCATCCTGACCCGCATCAACCGGGGGCACACCCTGGCCGAGTACCTGAGCGCAGTAGACCGGCTCTCCGGGCGCGGCATCGACCTCTGCACCCACTTGATCTACGGCTTCCCCGGCGAGACCCGCGCCGGTTTCCTCAAGGGTGCCAGGCTCCTGGCCGGGCTCCCCATCAGCTCGCTCAAGCTGCACCAGCTGCACGCCGTGGAGGGGACCCGCCTGGCGCAGCAGTACCGCGACGGCAGCTATATCCCGATCACCCTGAACCAATACCTGGAAACCACCTGTGACTTCCTGGAGGAGCTTCCTCCCCGGATCTCGATCCAGAGGCTGTACGGCTCGGCCCCCCTGGCCATCCGGGTGGCGCCCAACTGGGACCTGAAGAACAACCAGATGTGGTACGCCGTGGTGAACGAGCTGAAGAGGCGCGGCACCTGGCAGGGATGCCGCAGCGGCGCCGCGGTCCGGGCCGCCAACGGAGAGTGGTAGCTTAAAACAAGGAGAAACCATGAAGACGGCACGCCTCACCGGCAGCGACCGGAGCTACCCCATCGGCAAGATCCTCTGCATCGGGCGCAACTACGCCGATCACATCAAGGAGCTGGGGAACGAAACGCCCGAGCGCCCCGTCATCTTCATGAAGCCGGCGTCGTCCGTGATCGGCGAGGGGGAAGAGATCGTGATCCCTCCCTACAGCAGCGACTGCCACCACGAGGCGGAGCTGGCCCTCCTGATCGGCGTCGGCGGCAAAGATATCCCGGCCGAGGAGGCGCTGGGCCACCTGGCCGGCTACGGCGTGGCCATCGACCTGACGCTGCGCGACGTGCAGGCCGAGCAGAAGAAGAAGGGGCTCCCCTGGGAGATCGCCAAGGGGTTCGACACCGCCTGCCCCCTGTCCGCCTTCGCGCCGGCCTCGGCGGTCGCCGATCCGCAGGAACTCAGGATCACCCTGTCGGTGAACGGCGAGCCGCGCCAGGACGGTTGCACCTCCCTGATGATCCACCGCATCCCGCAGCTTCTAAGCTACCTCTCCTCCATCTTCACCCTGGCGCCCGGCGACCTGGTGCTGACCGGCACGCCGGCCGGCGTCGGCCCCATCAAAAGCGGCGACCGGCTGGTGGCGGAAATCGCGGGAGTGGCTAAACTGAGCGTATCGGTCCGTTAAAAAAGGCAAAAGGAGGAGCGTATGGAATTGCAGCAGGAAAAGGTCTGTACGGAGTGCCAGGGGCTCATGCTCCTGATGCCCGGCTGAGGCGGCCTCTTCTGGCGGTGCCAGAAGTGCGGCAAGAAGATACCCCTGGAGGCGATGGCCACCAAGGGGTGCGGTTGTAACTAGAAAAGGGGGGCTCTCACGAGTCCCCCTTTTTGCGTGGCGGCTCCGCCGCCTTACTTACAGCAGAAAATCGACCACCAGCCCCTTGATCTTGATGATCTGACCCGCGATCCGGATGCGGTCCTTCTGCTCCCGCATCACCAGGTGGTACAGGAGGTCCGCCTCCTTGTCGATCACGCTGATCACCTCGTGGGTGCGCCCGGAGAAGCCGCCCCCCAGCATCTCCATGCGGTACGCCTCGGCGGAGACCTTGCGGGCCATGGTGCCGAGCAGCTCGCGGAACGCCTTGAAGTTGACGATGGTCGGCTCCTGCTCCAGGAGTTCGCCGGCCTTGTCAATCTCCTCCTTGAGCCGCTGCAGTTCCCCGGCGTACTCGGGATTCCCCTTGGCGACTTGGGCGAGCCGGCCGGCGAAAAGGGGCGCAGTGCTGCCGGTGATGCTTTTGGTAGCGGCGCCCTTTCCCTTCTTGGCGATACTGCGGGAAGCTGATTTGTCGTCGATACGCATGGTGCACCGTGTTGCCGCTCCCCCCAGGGCGCAGCAGAGCCTGTACCCCCTCCGGCAACGGGGGCTGCCCAGGGGGGCAACGGAAAACGGCCCCTAATCGCTCGGGGCCGTCACTGTCGTTGGTCAGGAAATTACTGGATCTTCGTCACGTTGGAGGCTTGCGGCCCCTTGGCGCCCTGGGTAACCTCGAAGGAGACCTGATCCCCCTCAGCCAGAGACTTGAAGCCGTCTGCCTGGATCGATGAGAAATGCACGAAAACATCCACCCCGTTTTCCTGCTGGATGAAGCCAAACCCCTTCGCGTCATTGAACCATTTCACGACACCGTTCGCCATTACCCTTCCCTCCGTTATGAAGCTCGTCACTTTTTCTTGATGGGAGCATCCCCGGACCGGCCACGCGCCGACCGTGATGCTCATGCCGTATTTACACGTTTTCCCCTGGAGCTGTCAAGAATCTTAATCCTGCGCCCCGCCTGGTTATAGGTCCTCACTTCCCCTAACCCGGCCAAGCCGGAACCAAACAGGCAGACCTTGGGGACTAACTCCCCCTCCCTTGACGGGAGGGGGCAGGGGGGTGGGTGAAGCTGCCAGGTGCAATGGAAGTGGCACCTACCCCCACCCCCTAACCCCTCCCGCACGGGGAGGGGGACAAAGACAGCAATTCTACGCGTTCAGCGTGGCGTGGGCCGCGGCCAGACGGGCAATGGGCACCCGGAACGGGGAGCAGGAGACGTAGTCCAGGCCGACCGAGTCGCAGAAGATGACCGAGGCCGGATCGCCGCCGTGCTCGCCGCAGATGCCGAGCTTGATGTTGGGGCTGGTCTGGCGCCCCTTGTCGCACCCCATCTTGACCAGCGCACCCACCCCTTGCTGGTCCAGGGTGACGAACGGATCGTCGTCCAGGATGCCGTTCTCCACGTAGAAGGGGAGGAACTTGCCGGCGTCGTCCCTGGAGAGGCCGAAGGTGGTCTGGGTCAGGTCGTTGGTGCCGAAGGAGAAGAAATCGGCCTCCGAGGCGATGCAGTCGGCGGTCAGGGCGGCGCGCGGCAGCTCGATCATGGTGCCGATCAGGTACTCCACCTTGACGCCGTAGCGGGCGATAACCGCCTCGCAGATGGCCACCGCGTTGGCGCGCATCAGCCCGAGCTCCTTGGTGACCGACACCAGCGGGATCATGATCTCGGGGACGATCAGGAACCCTTCGTCACGCACCAGCTCGCAGGCGGCCTCCATGATGGCCTGCACCTGCATGTCGTAGATCTCGGGG
>Ga0209212_1007407_pt1 | contig 12126 bp, 8 predicted proteins | sample RifGroC2_FD_183996 | JGI IMG/M metagenome (GOLD analysis project Ga0209212, IMG submission 183996) | Groundwater microbial communities from Rifle, Colorado, USA - Groundwater C2 (SPAdes) (version 2) | ecosystem: Environmental > Aquatic > Deep subsurface > Groundwater | place: Rifle, Colorado...
ATTTGAGTATTTAAAATCCGGCAGCGGGTTAACCACTAAAGACGCTGAAACCCTCCAGAAAAGGACATTGTACGGCAAAGAAAAGAAGCCGCTGGCTTATATAATCGGAACCATGAATATGATTTTGCATGGGATCGAGGCTCCAAATATCATCCACACAAACACTCTTACAGAGAACCTGTCCATTGTACAGGAGAAAGACCGGTTTGATGTTGTATTGGCCAACCCACCTTTCGGCGGCAAGGAGCGTAATGAAGTTAAGCAGAACTTCCCGATAAAGACAGGGGAGACCGCCACACTATTCCTCCAGCATTTCATTAAAATGCTTAAAGCCGGCGGACGGGCTGGTATTGTAATAAAGAACACATTTCTTTCCAATGTTGATAACGCCTCGGTCAGTACGCGCAGGCTGCTCCTGGAAAGCTGCAATGTACATACAATCCTGGATTTACCGGGCGGGACTTTTACTGGCGCTGGAGTTAAGACCGTGGTGCTCTTCTTCGAGAAAGGTAAACCTACCCGCAAGATTTGGTATTACAAGCTGGATCCGGGCCGAAATCTTGGCAAAACCGAACCTCTTAATGATAAGGATCTAGAAGACTTCCTAATGCTCCAGAGAAAGATGACAGATTCTCCAAAATCCTGGAGCGTTAATATGAGAGAAGTTAGTATGGAAACATATGACATTTCGGTAAAGAATCCCAATGGGGAGGAAGAGGTACTGTATCGTAGTCCTCAGGAAATTATTAAGGAAATTGCTGGATTGGATGCAGAAAGTTGCAGGGTACTAAAAAATATAAAGGGTCTATTATGAAAACGGGATGGAAACAGCAAAAACTCCACGAGGTATGTGTGTTTATTAATCGTGGAATATCGCCTAAATACACAGAGAAAGCCGGTGTTTGTGTTCTGAATCAAAAGTGTATTCGCGACCACAAAATCAACTATTCACTATCTCGGCGACATGATGTTTCTTACAAACCTATATCTGAAGAAAGGTTTATTCGCCTTGGCGATGTCCTAGTGAACTCAACAGGTACCGGCACACTCGGACGCGTTGCCCAAGTTCGTAAGCAACCAGCTGAACGAACCATAGTTGACTCTCACATAACCATTGTTCGCCCAAGGCAAGAGATATTGAATCTGGATTTCTTTGGCTATATGTTAGTTGCAATAGAGGATTTAATAAAAGAAGCCGGTGAAGGTTGCGGCGGACAGACTGAACTTGCCCGTTCGACTTTGGCAGAGCGATTTTCTGTTACTTATCCAATCTCAACCTCTGAACAGTGTAGGATTGCTAAGACTCTTGATAAAGTTGTTGCCGAAACACACCACCTCGAGTCGCTATATAATAAAAAGCTTGCGTCTTTGGACGAATTGAAAAAATCGGTGTTACATAAGGCATTTAATGGGGCTTTGTAATATGAATGAAGCCGACACCAGAGCTGAACTTATTGATCCCAAAATTAAAGAAAGCGGCTGGAATGTTGTTCCCGAGTCCAAGATACACAGGGAGTATTATATAACCACCGGCAGGATACAGGGTGGCGGCCGGCGCGAAAAGCCGCTAAAAGCCGACTATGTGTTATCGTATAAAGGCCGGAAATTGGCAGCCGTAGAGGCCAAAAGCAATGAGCAGGATGTATCTGAAGGCGTAGCACAGGCAAAAAACTATGCCGACAAACTTCATTTAGATACCGCCATAGCCGCAAACGGCATAGAAATTTACCATATCAATATGCTGGACGGGAAAGAGGGCGCGGTCCCCGCCTTTCCTACCCCGGACGAGCTTTGGCAGAGATCCTTCCCCGTTAAAAACGAAGGCCGCGAAAAACTGGACGCCATACCCTTTGAGAATGCCGGCGGGTACAATCCATATTACTATCAGGAAACTGCTATCAATAATGTCATTTCTGCAATTGCAGATGGCAAAGAGCGCATTTTGCTGACATTGGCCACCGGTACGGGCAAAACCTTCATTGCCTTCCAAATTGTCTGGAAGCTTTTCTATTCCCGCTGGAATCTTAAGCGTGATGGTTCCCGCCGGCCGCGAATACTATTCCTGGCTGACCGCAATATACTGGCAGACCAGGCATTCAATGCCTTCTCGGCTTTCCCTGATGATGCCTTGGTTCGTATAAAACCAGACGAAATACGCAAGAAAGGCTTGGTTCCGACCAATGGGAATATCTTCTTTACAATATTCCAGACCTTCATGAGCGGCCCGGATAATACCCCGTATTTTGGCAGCTATCCTAAAGACTACTTTGATTTCATCATTGTTGACGAGTGTCACCGCGGTGGTGCCAATGACGAGGGCAACTGGCGAGGCATTCTCGAGTATTTCTCGCCAGCTGTACAGCTGGGCCTTACCGCCACCCCACGACGTGAAGAAAACCGGGACACCTATGAGTACTTCGATGAGCCAGTATATATCTATTCCCTTAAAGAAGGAATAAACGACGGCTTCCTTACACCGTTCCGAGTGAAGCGCATAAAAACTTCTCTTGATGAATATGTTTATGTCCCAGACGACAAAGTGATAGAAGGGGATGTCGAGGCAGGCAGGGTTTATGCCGAGCCTGATTTCAACTGGACTATTGAGATAAAAGAACGAGAAGCCGAACGGGTAAAAATACTTCTTTCTGAAATAAACCAAAACGAGAAGACTCTGATCTTCTGCGCCAACCAAGGTCATGCAGCACTAGTACGTGATTTAATAAATCAGTACAAGAAGAACCCGGATCCGAACTATTGCCAGCGTGTCACGGCTAATGACGGCGAACTGGGGGAACAACATTTAAGAGACTTCCAGGATAATGACAAGACTATCCCGACCATACTTACAACCTCTCAGAAGTTATCCACAGGAATTGATGCCCGCAATATACGCAATATTGTCCTGATGCGGTCTATTAAGTCCATGGTTGAGTTTAAACAGATTATCGGCCGCGGCACGCGCTTGTTTGAGGGCAAGTATTACTTCACGATCTACGACTTTGTAGGAGCCTGCCATCACTTTTCCGATAAAGATTGGGACGGTGAGCCAGAACCTGAGACCTGCGAAACCTGTGGGCAGAAACCATGTGTTTGCGTAAAAGAACCGCCGAACCCCTGCCCGGTATGCGGCCAAAGACCTTGCATTTGCCCGAAGCCAGTTTGCCCGAAGTGCGGGCAAAGCCCATGTGTATGCCTTAAGAAAATAAAAATCAAGCTTGCGCCGGGGAAAGAGCTAGTGATTCAGCATATGATTACCACATCGTTCTATGGGGCAGATGGGAAACCAATGTCTGTCGAAGAATTCGTAGCCGGGTTATATGGGGAATTGCCGAAATTCTTTAAAGATGAAGCGGAACTTAGAAATATATGGGCCAACCCAATAACACGTCATGCCTTCCTTGAAAAGTTAGCAGCGGCCGGCTATAACCACGATGATCTGTCCATGCTGCAGAAATTAATAGCAGCAGAAAAAAGCGATCTCTTTGATGTGCTGGAATATGTTTCTTTCGCTATTAAGCCCATAACACGTGCAGAACGTGCAGAGCAGGCAAAAGCAAAGATGTTTATCGGCTTAACCTCACGGCAGCATGAGTTTCTTGATTTTGTGCTGACTAAATATATCGAAACCGGTGTTGAGGAGCTGGATCAAGAAAAAATCCCTGCACTCCTTAAATTGAAATATCACGAAATTGATGATGCGACTGTATTGTTAGGAGATGTTCAGGATATCCGTAGAACATTTATTGATTTCCAAAAATACTTATATCAATAATAATCCACGACATTGCAGAACCTTTTGGAGGTTATGTGTATAAGCTGAGCAGGACACAAAAGGCATGGGCGTCTAAAAAGAAACAAGGACTGCCTCCCAGTGCCCTACGCACTCTGGTGATACGGCAGAAGGGGCGCTGTGCCTTATCCCAGGTGAAAATGGTTTTCGATAAGAAGAAAGGTACTCCCGTACAAGGGGGGAAGGGCTGTCATCCCCTTTATGCGGCGGTAGATCATATTTCTCCCGGTAGCAGGATACATTTTCAGCTGGTTTGTTATGCCTTAAATGATTTGAAGGGTCATTTGCCAAGGGATTGTTTTCAAGCATTAACACCTACAAGCCCATGGCGCAATCTAATGAAGAAATGGCGGGGCCAGGCACAGAAAGGCCCTAATAACCGCAAAGCCTTTAAAAACTTGCTTCGGCCATTTCTTCATTAGTTTAAATCGACACATTTGTTGTGACTGGATTTGGGTTAGATAAGGTTTATCGGAATTATTAGGGGGATAGACGATGGCAGAGGTAATTGGTTACGGGGAAGATGCGTTAACGCTTTCATATCTAATATCACCGACTAAGCTTAGTCGGCTATCTAATCAGTTACAAAGAGAGCTAGTTCTGCCTTCGCCTATTACATTAGGAAAAGGTACAACTGTAACATTTTACCGTCCAAGTTTTTGGAGGGCTCAGGTTGGTGAGCCGGACTTTATAATATTCGCTAAAACCAAGGATAAACAAAAAGGCTATTGGATTGTCGGTGAAAGCAAATGGGATCATTCAGATGAAATTAAAGGCCCCGCCAGAAATAGAAGGATCTCTCTAAATCACAATCAGGAAATTGTACGAGTTAACGTTTTAACTAGACTCCTTAATGTGTGGGCGCAACATAGGGGAGAAGGAATAGAAGGATATCTAGAAGAAATTACACGGGCATTAGGGTTGCAAAATCCTTTGAGGCAGGGCACCGTGTTGTTTTCTATCTTAAAAGATTTTTTTCATAGGGCGACTGAATTCTATGGCGATAAAATTCAGGTTGATATGCAGGCCTTGCTTGTAGTGTTTAAGCCACAAGGTAGTGGGCCTATAAGGTTCGACCCACGCGAGGGGTCACGGATGATATGTATAAACTCAGAGTATATTAATACAGATGCATATGTCCCTTTAGATATTAGAAGGTGAGAGTAAATAATAGATAAGTGGCCCCTTAAAAATGAAAAGAGGTAATAGGGAAGCGCCTTTGGTTGTTTTAAGCAAATAAACAAATGGAAAAGGTATATGTATGTTGAAATGGGAAGAAATGGAAACTGCTCGTAAAGGGAAAATCAGTGAAATGGAGGTGATATTTGATTTGATGAAGTCAGGGTTCGACCTATATCTAACGATAGCAGATGATCAGGGCATAGATGCGATACTGCGTTTTGCGGAAGATGGCCGGCTTAAGTATTTTGATATTCAAATTAAAACAATACGTGACAGTTATGGTTCAGATTTTAATAAATTGCTGTGTCCTAGCGATTTTAGAGATAACTATATATTAATCCTCGCAGTCACATATGCAACTAAAAAACCAGGGATTTTCTTTATAACAAAAGAAACGGCATCTTTAATTCAGGTATCTCCAGATACGCGGTATAAGGGGTATCTAAATCTGGCCGCCCTGGGGAAAGAGAAACCCGCAGAGTTAGCGCGTATTAAAATAGATAAATTACCGGATTTTCTCGGGGCAGCTAAATAGAAGTGCAGCAAGGGGACGCATGAAAGAATATTTGCCGATTTTTTGGTCAACTGAACATGAGCTTCAAAACGATGATGAAGGTCGTAGGGACCCTCTACGGGCTCAAGTAATTCTTGACTCAATGGCTGATGATCTTTTTCGCTCTTCAAATTCTTCTGGCCCGGGCCTGACCTCACAGACAGACCACCTAATGTATCTTGTGTTTCATGGGTGGGCTGAGTCTTTCTCAAAAAGTGTAGCTGGAAAAGATGAAGATTCTGCTTATACTAGGCTTGTATGGCAGCATGCTTGGGCGAATTACCCCGCCCGGTTGAAAAAGAAGTTTGTGCTTTATGGTCTTAGGACTCTTGCCGGATTGCCTATAAAAAAACCTAAGCCAGCCGGCTGGGAAACCGGGATCTCAAGCCTGGTTGTACTTGGACCGCGGGAACGCTACGCACGGCTGTGGGATTCTTTGCCCGAAAAAATAAAAGCAAGGGCCCCTGAAAAATACCTTTCTGGTTTCCAAAACACGCGCGCAACCTTAACAAAGATAGCCAGGGGCAATACACCTAGTCTTTTACGAGAAAGTCGCATAAATAAAGTCTTATCCCTGGATGGCAGCCGGCTACATTTATTTAGGGAATTGGCTGCTTGTTTAGCAAACCAGCCTCTCCCTAAAAGCGGTTTAGGGCACAATCTCCACTCCGGCTATTTAAAGGACACTCTGTTTTCAGTAGCTGCAGCCTCACATCTTCCTAGCCCTGACACATGGACCCACGATTTCTTATACAAACACCCGCAGCCCGCGCAGCACACCAAGAGAAGATTATATCGTGCTGCATTAGGGCGCGCTTTGGTGTTTGCGGCAACGCGGTCATTATATGATTGGGCTTTTCATAAATTAAAAGAAGATGTCCCGACTAAGCCCAATCATCTTCATCAGATAGACCCATATAAGTTAATACAAAGAGTTAAGGGCTTGCTGCAAAATCAGCCTGACGACAAAGCGGCCCTAATAGAGGTGGATGGTCATTGCGCTGATAGTGGTACACCACTAAAACTTGCACAACTTCTTTCTGGAATTAATTCCCGAGAAGATCTGACTGAATATGCTAAAGAATGTGCCCGTAAAGCTGGGAAAGGTTATGTTTCCGGCTATGGCAGCTCGATGGTAGTAGGTGATAAGGATCTTTTTAATAGTTTTTCTGGCAATTATGCTGGGTCATTGCGTCTTCAGCAAGCATGGCGCTTTGGGAGAGACCTAAAGGTTTCACTGGAGAACAGAAATGCCTGCTAATCACTTATTCAAAGATCCAGTTGACGCTATTTCAAAAGCTGCCGAAGAAATTGGTGGGGCAAAATGGTCCATCGCAACCACTTATGAGTTTAATGAAAACCATATTGATGACTTAGTTAGAAGCGAAGATCTTAATCTGGGGCAGCTTCTTATACTTAGTGATAAAACAGGCGCCCGACATAAAGTGTCTCAGAATAAAAGCTTTAGAACGGTCTTTGCGGATCCTTCTAATGGAATACATGGGAAAATAGTGCTTTCCCGTGGAACAACCGGAGTCGCCCTTTCTGTTTCCAGTGCAAACTTAACAGCACCTGGTTTCGGTGGGGATAATCTTGAGATATTCAGTCTAATTGCGCAACCCTCGCAGCATTTGGTTTTAGGTGCAGTTAGGTGGCTTAAAAACCGTTTTGCCAAACTCCCTTGGCATGTGGATCCTACCTGGATAAAAAGACTTAGCCAACTTGAGGCTGGCTTGCATAACCGCCCCGGGCAGGATGAGCCCCGGTGGTTAGATAATGATAATGAATCCATAGCAGATGGAATCAAAAGGTTGCTTAAGGGGAAACCAGTCAAAAGTCTTACGGTTTTCTCTCCATATCTTTCTAGCGTGGCGGTGGACGGCTTGGTTGATAAGTTTTCACTTTCTCGCAGTCAGATTAAAATAGTTGTTCCTGCAATGGAGCATAAATCAAAGCGGATCCTTCAGGGGATGAAAAAATGGAAAGACCGTCTTTATATAGCCAAGGGTAAGTTGGTTTCACAGTTTCCTCATTCTAAGGTCTTAGCCTTTGAGTGTTTTAACGGAGGGGGGCTTCTTGTTACCGGCTCTGCCAATGCTACTGAGCCAGGGCTTTTCAAGAAAGCCGGAAGCTTATCCCGGCATCGTGCTGAATGTATGATTGCTCTCCCAGTATCAAAAAAAGGATTTAGAGAATTCTACTATTCAGTCCCTACGCAAAAGCTTCCATCAGACGATACCCTGACCTGGGATAAGCCGGAAGATGGAGAGGTTGAGATAGAAACAGAGGGACTCATTGCCTGGTACATGCCGGCAAGTGGAACCGTTGAGATTTGGGCGCAGTCCTCTGCGGAGCTTCCTGCCATGCTTCCTTTTCTGGAAATTAATAAAAAGCGGTTTAATCTTAACAGCTATTCCACAAAGAAAGGGCCAGGGCTGTATCAATTGCCAGAAAACCAAAGAGGAAAAGTAGAAGCTGCTTTAAGAAATGAGGCGCGTGTGACAGTTGTCTGGGGTGGATTAAAAGGCCAGTTGACCTTACTTGAAACTATTGATCCTGAACCAGAGGGCGCGGAGTCTTTATGGGGAGGAAATCCTAATTTAGGGACTGGTGTCCATCAAAAACCTAGGCCTGGGGGGAAGCCGGGGGATGGCGTCTCACAGGAGGGAGGCGTTTACGCTGAGTTAGATGAGTATGAGCGGCGATCCTTAAGTGTTTGCAAGGCTATTGGTGAAGATCTTAAAAACCCTTACCCCTCTCATATGGGATTACTGGAAGAATTATGGCGAGAAAAGATGCATTTAGATTGTCTCTCTGATGTAATACCGGAGAAAGTGCGCACGGGCTGCTATTTGTTTCTAGCTACTCGGCTACTTGCTGTACAAAGCAACTCAGATAAGATTGGAGAGAATGAGCCGAATATCTTTAGGCAGATTAGGAAAGGCTTTTCCGCTTGGCGTGGCGATATTTTTAAAAAAGATTCCCGCATTATAAAACAGCTAGGGCGATGGGCCCAAAGCGGAATGTGGATAGAAGGTCAAACAGAATATGTCCCCAGAATAAAAGAAAAAGTCATGAAAAGGAGGCACTCATGAGCCGCCGGCAAAAGCCATTACGGTGGGGTGGACCTTCTTTTTGGGCTTTTCCCAAGAAAGGGAAGACTGTTCTTCGACCGCATCAAGGTCGGGCTGTGGCGGCCGCATTGCAGGCCCTTAAAGGGGAGGGCCCCCGGCTAATGTCGGGGCGAGCCGGAGCTTTACTGGCGGACGAAGTTGGAATGGGGAAAACATGGGAGGCTTTGGCAACGGCAGCGCTTTATCTTGCTAGCCACACAACAGGCCGCCGCGCCGCATTTCTTCTTCCCCCAGGCCTTATTCAGAAATGGCAAGAAGAAATTCGTTTATTCTGTAAGGCAGCAATGCCCGGCATTAAAGGTAATACACCCCTTAAAAAGGTTTTAAAAGCCATGGGGCGAGCTGCAGATGGGGAAAAATCAAGTATACGCTTGTTTCCTACAAGTAAAGCGGGAAAGCTTACAAGAGGCAAATTGCCAGGATGGGTTTCAAAACTAGATTTGCTTGTGTTGGACGAGGCCCACAAGGCACGTAAATGTTCCACACAACTTTCCAGGGCCCTTCAGCGTATACGTGACAATAAAAAAACCTGCCCTTTCCTTTTTTTATCTGCGACGCCATTCCAGTGTGATAGTCGGCAGGAGCTTATTCATTTATTGCATTTCCTAGACTTAAAATATGAGCCTGATTTTGAACTTATCTCAGACCTTAAAGCAGGCGGGAAAATGCCTCTTCAGCCCTCTATTGTTAACGCAATCAAATATAGCCTTAAGCTTCTTGATACGGAATTAGATAAATTGATTAAAGACGGGGATCCCCGCACTATAAAACAAGAGTTTAAAGAACTCCTGAATTGCATTGATATAAACTTTGACGCGCCATTAGATCCCACTGGCCGCACTTTTGGCGTTGAAGTTGGGCACCGTGCGCAGGATGGTCTTGATGAGTATTTGCGCGCTCTGGTAATAAGAAATACCAAACCAAAAGTTGAGGAGCATACTCCATCGTTTAAGCTTGAGGCAGCAGATACAGCTTTATATCTCTTTGGGCGTGCCTACCTCCGGCAAAATGCCCATGCAAAGTATGGGCAGTTTGATGATGAGCCGCCTCCCGGTGGGAAATTTCTCCCAAATGGTTATAGCAGGCTTTGCTCGGCACATGCTGCGTTGCATCGGGGCAAGTTCCAGGCTGCCCAGGCGCATCCTCATAAAAAGATAATTAAAAGATTTAATCTGAAGGAAGGAAAAGTGGATGAATTGTTTTCAGGTTGGACGCACGCCAAGGTGCGCGTCTTGATTGAAAGAGTTAGATGCTTATTGTTGGGCAATGGGAAGCAATCACAGAAGGTAGTTGTTTTCTTTAATCACTTGTCGACTATAGCGAAAGCACAGAAAACCTTATTGGAAAAAAGAAATGGAATTGTTTGTGAATTTGAAGGGAAGCCCCTATTAGCGGGCAAAAAAAAGCCTATCAAAAACAATAAGGTGTGGAGAAAGGCACAACGCATACTTAATGACGCTGGGATAAACTTGCAGTCTTTAGAAGAAATGTTTGTTAAAGATTGCGAGGGATTGGAATTCGAAGAAAGAGTATGCATACATGACGCACTTGTTCGTGGAATCATGCGGTTTAGAGGAAGTGGCTACCCAGATTTAATCAAACACTGGAAGGAAGTATTAAAGAGAATCTCTGAAGACTTTACTCGAGAAGGTGGGGAAAGAATTTCTGTAAGGCAGATGCGCGCCAGGCTTCGCGGTTTCATTAGTAAGCCAGAAAACACTCCTAAGTATAATAAGCTAATAGGGAGATTACCTTTTAGACAATATGGAATAGTCGAGAAATTTACAGGTGAAAGCTCCAGGGCGCGGAGGACTAGGGTTTTAGAGGCCTTCAACTCCACAGGGGTCCCACCACATATTCTGCTTGTGAGTCAGATTGGCGGGGAAGGTCTGGATATGCAAAAAGCTTGCAGCAACGTAATTCACCATGACCTGCATTGGAATCCCACTGTTATTGAGCAACGGACCGGCCGTATTTACCGAGACCTTGTTAAAGGCACTGATATAACTATGGAGCTACTTAAGTACCCTGGGGGCTATGATGATAGGATATGGAGATATGCAAAGCAAAGGCAAGCATATAAGGATTTTATACTAGGGGAGAAGCAACTTGGGGCATTTGTTCAGGCAATCGCAGAGAGTGAGGGCTTTCCTTCACCAAAGTCGATTGAAGATACCAAAGAATACGGGTGGGAGATGGATTTAACCCCGCCCAGAATTCTGCCATAATTAAGCTTAGGGGAGTAATTTGTTTTAAATATGTTTGATATCTGTAATTTTTAACTAGAACGGAGGCACTTTATGTCGGCATTATCTGAATTGATTGTTAAAAGATTGGATGGGTCCTGGGCAGATTCTGCAAAAGCAGATCTTGAGAGATTTGCACGGGAACGATATGGGGCGAAATGGGATAAAAAGATTCAAATACGCGTAAATGGGGAAACGAATGAAGATGCTGCACCATTCGCGGCATTTATCCCCGCTGGCCAACCTAAAAGTGGCCCATATGGCGGGATGAGTTTTGTTATATTCCCTTCCAAAGATGCCCCGGCGCTTATTTGCCTGGGAATTGGCACTAATGGACTAAGTCCTGACGAGCAGGCATTAAGCCGGCCTGGCCATGCAAGGAAGGTTCTGGCTATTTCCAGGTGGTTAAGCCATCTAGCTAGAAAAGATATTACATGGGCTAAGCCGGACCCGGTCCGCATTGATCTGGGCATGCCTAAGTATGTTTCTGGTCGGCTAAATAACTATAAAACAGCGACTGATAAATATGAAAAGGTTTTATACGCGATGTTTATTTCTGATGATCCAGCGGCGTTGTCTTTAATTGAAAAGGGAGCCCATACCTTCTGTGATGTATTTGCAGAAGAGCGTGGCCTTGAGCCACTTACCCCATTCCAGCCGGAGAAAAAAGCCGCTACGGATGAGTGGGTATCTAAAGCAATGCCGAATACGACAGAAGCAGAAGTGTCTGCACTCTTGAATTTGAGGCGCTTTGTTATTATTGAGGGCCCTCCTGGTACCGGCAAAACAAGATTAGCCGAGAAGTTAATTACAGGACCTTATGAAGGGAAAGGCGCCAGCATCCAATTCCACCCTGGGACCACCTATGAAACTTTTATTGGTGGCTTAGCTCCTTCACAGGGCGCGAACAATACTGGACTGCAGTTCACTCCTCGGCGGGGACATCTGATGGACGCGGCCGCAGAAGCCTCTAAAAATCCAGATAAAAATTATTTGTTGCATATAGATGAGATTAACCGTGCAGACCTGGCAAAAGTGCTCGGAGAGGCGATATTCCTCTTTGAGCCGACAGAGCCGGACCGTGAGATTAAAGTCTTTCATGATTTCGGGGTCCCTTTTGACAAAAAGGTTAAGCTGCCAGGCAATTTGCATATACTTGGGACCATGAATAGTGCGGATAGAAGTATTGCAATTCTGGATATAGCGGTTAGGCGCAGGTTT
>Ga0209212_1007410_pt1 | contig 12124 bp, 10 predicted proteins | sample RifGroC2_FD_183996 | JGI IMG/M metagenome (GOLD analysis project Ga0209212, IMG submission 183996) | Groundwater microbial communities from Rifle, Colorado, USA - Groundwater C2 (SPAdes) (version 2) | ecosystem: Environmental > Aquatic > Deep subsurface > Groundwater | place: Rifle, Colorado...
CTACATCAAGGAGGTCTTCGACAAAAGCGATACCACGGTGGCGCTTCTTTCCAGCGCACCCTCGGACCAGCCCGAGGGGTGGTTCCTGCACAACCCCGAGACCATGGGCGCCCGGCAGAAAATGAATGCCCTTGCCGGCTCCCGGCGGGTTTTTGCCCATGCTGTCTTCACCCCCGGTCAGCCGGGCTGGCTCGACGAACTCGATGAGGCGATCGCTCTCATGCCTGACAGCTGGAAGGGGTACACCCTCGGCGCGCCGTCCCACTCGAGATGGCCCTGGCGGCTCGATGACGAAAAGCTTGCCTACCCGGCGTACCAGAAGATGCTGAAGGCGGGAATGCCGATCGTCTGCATCCACAAGGGGCTGCTTCCCGCCGGTTATCAAAAAAGCATCCCGAACTGGCGCTACGCGGGAACCGACGACATAGCCAAGGCGGCCAGGGACTGGCCGCAGCTCACCTTCGTCATCTATCATTCCGCGATCCGGTCCGGCTCGCCTCCTGCGAAGGAGGACGTGGCGCAGTTTGAAAGGACAGGCTATATCCCGTGGGTTTCGGAGCTGGCCAGGATCCCGCAGGAGCATGGCGTCCGCAACGTCTACGCTGAACTCGGCTCGGTTTTCGCGCTGAACGCCGTCAGCAATCCGCGCTACTGTAGCGGCATACTCGGCACCCTGGTCAAGGGGTTCGGCCCGGACCGGGTCCTCTGGGGGACCGATTCGGTATGGTACGGCTCGCCCCAATGGCAGATCGAGGCGCTGAGAAGGGTGGAGATTCCGCAGGAGCTGCGCCGCAGGTTCGGCTTCCAGGCGCTGGGCGCTGCGGACGGCGGGGTGAAGCGGGCGATCCTGGGGGGAAACGCGGCGCGCCTGTACCGGATCAAGGCGGACAAGGGGCTCTACAAGGATCGGATTGCGGCAAGAAAGGAGGGTTTGGCGGATGGGGCTATGTTGTGGAAACGCGATTGAAGGCAAAATCTATTTACAGGGATGAAGGGGATGAAAGGGATAACGGCAAACCCCAAGGTCTTGGTTTAACCCAACGCCTTGGGGTTGGTTTTATCCCCTGTATCCCCTTCATCCCTGTTAAACGCCTTTGTTTCTCACTTCCCTTTGACTATCACACCGCACGCGACACGGTCACCGGCGTTGCCGGCGGGGTCGCTCTTGTAGTCATCGGGGTTGGCGTGGATGACGATGGCGGTCCCGCCCGGCTTCAGCAGCGAGGCGGCGCCCTTTTTCAGCGTCGCCCCGGTTGCCACGACGCTCGCCTGTGCCGTGCCGTCCTCCTTCACCTCCAGGTTCGGGAAGTCCCCCGCATGCTTACCCTCAGGGTTGTCGCTGCCGTGGTGCTTCTTGAAAGGGTTGAAGTGCCCGCCTGCCGACTTGAAATCGGGCGGGGTGCAGGTCCCCTTCTCGTGGATGTGAAAGCCGTGCTGCCCCGGAGCGAGCCCGGAAACCTTCAGCATCACCTTCACTCCGTCCTTTTGCTCGGTCAGTGTCGCAGTGCCGATGCTCTTCCCTTTGGCATCGAGGATGTCGGCCCGCGCCTTCATCCCATGGCTCATCGCCTGTGCCGTACCGGTGATCAGGCACAACGCCGAAAAAACCGCGCATGTCTTCCATTTTCCCATGATGTAACCCCCTATCGGCCGGCTGTTGGCTGGCCCGTTTCCTGGTGACGCTTAGAGATAAATTTACAGCATCCAACTATAGTCCCTGTTCCCTCCAAGTCAACGACGGCGGGGGGAGGGTTGCCACGCTTTCAGTGCGGGATGCGGGGAGGCGCGTCAGTTTGATTCGAGCGCCTCGCGGACCTTGGCCGCCAGGTCCGGCAACGAGAACGGCTTCTGGATGAAATGCACCCCTTCGTCCAGCACCCCGTGGTGCGCGATGACATCGGCGGTATACCCGGACATGAACAGGCGCTTTAGCTCCGGATACAGGGAAAGCAGGTTCCTGGCGAGGTCCCGGCCGTTCATCTCCGGCATGACGACGTCCGTGATCAGGAGGCAGATCTCCCCCGCGTGCTCCCGCGCGAGTTGCATCGCTTGCCCCGGCGAGTTGGCCGACAGTACCTGGTACCCCTGCCCGGTGAGGATCATCTTGATGATATTGAGGATGGCAGCCTCGTCCTCCACCAGCAGGATGGTCTCCTTGCCGCGTGCCGCCGGACCAGCCGCGACAGCCAATTTCGGCTGCTCGGTCTTGCCGAGATGGCGCGGCAGGTAAATCGTGAAGGTCGTCCCCAGGCCGGGCTCGCTGCGAACGCCGACGCACCCCTGGTTCTGCTTGGCGGCCCCGTAGACGGTTGCCAGACCGAGACCGGTTCCGGTGCCGATCCCCTTGGTCGTGAAGAACGGCTCGAAGATGTGGGAGAGGGTTTCCTGGTCCATGCCGCAGCCGTTGTCGCTGACGCTGATGCGCACGTATGCCCCGGGAGTAAACCCGGCATGAGAGGCGCAGTAGTTGTCGTCGATGAGACAGTTCGACGTCTGGATGGTGATCGCCCCCACGTCGGCGATGCAGTCGCGCGCGTTGACGCAGAGGTTGGCGAGGATCTGATCGATCTGCGAGGGGTCGATCAGGACCGGCCAAAGACCCGCCTGCGGCTTCCAGATCAGCCTGATCCGCTCGCCGATCAGCCGCTGCAGCATCTTCAGCATGCCGACCACCGTCTCGTTCAGATCGAGCACCTTGGGGGCGACGGTCTGCTTGCGGGCAAAGGCTAGCAACTGGCGGGTCAGGTCGGCGGAGCGCTCGGCGGCCTTGAGGATCTCCTCCAGCGCGACGTGGAGCTTGTCATCGGGCCTGACCTCCATCAGGGCCAAATTGGCATGGCCGATGATGACGCTCAGCATGTTGTTGAAATCGTGCGCCACTCCCCCTGCCAGCTTCCCCACTGATTCCAGCTTTTGCGCCTGCAGCAGCTGGGTTTCCAGCTCGTTCTTCTCCTGTTCGGCCCTCTTGCGTTCCGTGATGTCGGTCGCCATGCTCAAAAGCACGCGCTTCCCCCTGTTGACCCTCCCAAGGGGGGTCGTCTGGAATTCCCAGATCCGCTTCGAGCCGTCCTTGGCGTTAACGATCCACTCGCCGTTGTACTCGGTCTGGGCGATGGAAAAAAGGCCATCGATATACTGCTTCTTGGTCCCGGTCCTCTCCCCGTAAGCCCGTTCCGTCCAGTCGCTCAAGGTGGGAATATCCTGAAGCGTGTAGCCAGACAGCTTGGTCCAGCCGGTGCTGAGCTGCAGTACCTGGTCAGCCTCGTCATGGATCATGGTCGGAATCGGCGAGCTGATCACGGCGATCTCGAGCAGTTCCCGGGCTTCCAGCAGTTCAGCGGTGCGCTCCAACACCCGCTGCTCCAGCGCCAGGGCCTGCTCCTCGATGAGACGGAAGGCGATGGCGTTTTTCAGGGCGAGTGCTATCGGGGGGGCCAGCAGGGCCAGGATCTGGTTCGTCTCCGAGATGCGCTGCAGTCCCGGCAGGTCAAACAGCAGGAGCAAACCGATGAGGTCGCCGCCGACGCGCAGTTGGTAGCGTGCCATGGATCGGATCTCGGAGCGCAGCAACGGGCGGCGGAGCGGATGGTTTTCCGGGAGCTGCTCCGGCAGAAAGGGGAGAGCCCCAGGGCTCCTCATGAAACAGAAATCGTTCAGCTCGTCCGGGGTAAAGAGCGCATAGCGTCGCTTGGGACTGACATTCAGCAGCTCATGCGATTCAGGGTCGGTGCGATGAACCAGCACCATCACGGTCCTCGCCCCGGTCAGCTCGCGCAGGTGCTCGGTCAGTGCCTCGCCGAGCTTTAACGGCGACGAGGAGATCAGCAGTTCCGAGATGACCTCTATGGCCATCAACTGGGCGGCAGGGGAGAATCCTTGCCCTCTTCGTTGCTTCAAGTTCGCTCCTCGCCGGACTGCAGCTCTACGGCTGCAGCCTGGGCCGCCAGCAACCCTGCCAGACAACGGTCCAGTGCTGTGGCCTCGACCCGCCAGGGCAAACCGCTGTAGGCCGAGAACTCTGCCAGCTCCTTCTGGGGGACGGGAGTGAGGCCGGTGTCGAGATAGACCAGAACGCCGCGGTTGTCGCCCATCAGCTCTTGCGCCACCGCTTCGGTCAGCCCCAGTTCGCGCTTCATGATATGCTCCCAGCGGCGTCCCCATTCCGGCAGAATCAGGAACGCCTCTTCGCGCATCAACTGGCGATAGCGTTCCCTGCCGACCAGCAGCTGGGCGCAGTTGATGGCATCGACCCTGCCGGCCCGGAACTGCCGCACCAGGTCGAGCATCCCTGCCGAGCAATCGCCGAAAACCAGCACCAGGGAGGCCTGGCCCCCGTCCTGGCGCTCCAGCGCCGCCCTCAGGGTCGCCTCCAGTTCGGGGGGGTGCATGTGCAGCATGGAACTGAAAAAGACCAGCTCGCCCGTTATCAGCCCGCGGCGGTGCAACTCGCGCAACTCGTCCCTCAGCACCCCGCAGCAGAGCCAGACGGTATCCGGCGTCAACTCCGGCTCCCGCTCGGCGCGGAGTAGATGGCTGCGGCGCCCAGCATGGCCAGCAGGTTTTCGGCAGGGGTAGCGAGCGGGATGTCGCCCCCGGAATTGGCCAGTATGAAGCGGCCGCCGGGGGCGGCCTTGGCCAGGCAGTCGAGGCTCATCCGGTAGATTTCCGCCGCACCGGCCGAGGGGAGGGCGAGGTTGTCCAGATTGCCGATCAGGGTCAGATCCGGGCCGAGCAGCCGTCTTGATTCGGAGAGGTCGTCCTTCGAGCCGGTGATGACGCCGACCACCCCGCTCAAGCCGCGCATCAGGTCGATGGTCTGGTTCATGCGCCCGCCGGTGCTGCTGATGATCTTCGGGCCATCGATCCTGCTGGCGACATCCCGGAGATGAGGCAAAACGGAGTCGACGAAAAGGGCGCGCGGTGCGATTTCAGCGGTTGCCATCCCCTCGGTCAGCACCAGGCAGTCTGCGCCCGCTGCCAGCAGGGCGTTGCCCCAGGAGACCAGGAAATCTCCGCTGTGGCACAGCAGCTTTGCCGCCGTTTCCGGACGGAACAGCAAGGCCTCCAGCCACTGGTCCAGGCCGGTCAGCAGCGCAGGCAGAATCCCCGGGCCGGGGAGCACGGCAACGACCGGCACCTTTTCCTTGTACAGCCGCGCCAGTTGCCGGGTCGCTTCCAGGATGACCGGCAGTCGGCCGGCGCGCCGGGGATCGGGCAACGGCAGGGCAACCGCTTCAGCGGCACATCTTGCCGGGGGGCGCCTGACGTTGGGGGGCTGGACGGCGCTCCAGGCGGTCTCTCCGCCGAACGCCTCGGAGATCGCGCTGAAATCGAAAGGCGCCAGCACCAGGTCGAAGCCGAAACTCTCCTCGACTGCCCGCTGGCTCGCCACGTAGGCGGCTGCATCGCTGTACATGGCGCGCAGCCCTGTGCCGGTCAGCCTGGCACCGTAGGCACCGAGTACGGCGAATACCGGCAGGCGGTCCACCGGGTGCCCGGACAGGGTCTGCATGACACGCTGGTATGAATTCATGACGCATCCCCCTGCCTCGCCTCGGCCTGGAGCCGCATGAAAAGCTCGTCAGCCCCAACGGCGTTTTTGGCAGTACCGTCGCCTCCGACCTCCTGCACCAGTTCGGGACGCCAGTTGAAGACCGCGCCGCCCACCGCGAGCTTGATGCGGTCCCGCAGGCCGCGCTCGTCGATCAGTTCGCGCAGCTTGCGGATGTTCAAGGCCGTGGTCTGCATCATGGCGGAGGCTCCGATGACGCTGGCTCCGACCTCGAGCGCCTTGTCCAGGAACTGCTCGGCCGGCACGTCGTTGCCAAGATCTGTGACGTCCCAACCGGCAGCGCCGAGGAAAAGCCCCACGGCCCGGCGCCCCAGGCTGTGGAAATCGTCCTCGATATTGCCGATCACCACCTTGCCTTTTTTGTGCTGCTCGGCTCCCTGATCGGGCATGCAACGCAGCAGGGTGTCCTCGGCGATCTTGGAGGCGACGAAGTTCTGGGCCAGCGACATGCTTTCCTCTTCCCACATCCGGCCGAGCCGGACTATCGCTGGATCGAGGATCCCGGAGATCACCTGCAAGGGATCGAGCCCGGAAGCAAGAGCACGCTCAACGATCTGTGAGGCACCAGCGCGGTCGGCATTTATCATGCAATTAAGCAACTGTTGGCACAACTCGGCAGGCATCATTCAGGATAACCCTCTATGTTGTCAGAGTCCGTTCGTGTGAAGCCGCTTGGTAGTGTGAGTGGAAATTGGCCTTCTTCTAAATCTGAAGTCGAATTAAGCATTGCTAACGTTGAGGGGCCTGTTTCGTAACAGGTACCTCAAAACCCTACGCATTATAACACATATTCTTTTGGCAACTTTTCTGAGACAGAAATACTGTCAGTCTTGGCACTTTTACAGCCAGCTATTGTCGAGCTGACACTATGACCTATGCCAGTCGTGACGTATCTAGATACACAAAGAGGCGATGGCAAATTGGCAGGGCACATGACACTGAGTCCATTGCGGCAGTGCGGCTGCCTGCACTGAGGGAAAATGAAGGGCGGGACTTGAAGTTGGGCATGAGGATAGCTTGCTGCAGGTGGATCAATGATGCGCCTGCTCATCCGGTTGATGGGCAGGCGCATCTTTTTCTGTTCCGAAAAGGGGTTTACTTCGCCTTGATCATCTCGATCTCGAGGGTTATCGCGACCTCTTCGCCAACGGCCACGCCGCCGGTTTCCAGGGCTGCGTTATAGACCAGGCCGAAATCCTTGCGGTTGATCTTGGTGCTGGCGACGACTCCGCTTCTCAGATTGCCCCAGGGGTCCTTGCTCTCTTTGGCGGGGCCTTCCACGTCGAGCACGACCTGCTTGGTGATGCCGTGCAGCGTCAGGTCGCCGGTCACTTTAAGCTTCCCCTTGCCAGCCTTGGCAACCTTCTTGGAAGCGAAGGTCATGGTCGGGTACTTGGCGGCGTCGAAGAAATCGGCGCCCCGGAGATGTTCATCGCGCTTCGCCACGTTCGTGTTGACCGATGCGGTATCGATGGTCACCGAGACCTTGGATTTGGTGATGTCCTTGTCGTTGATATCCACCACACCGCTGTGCTTTTCGAAACTCCCCTTGACGTTGGAGACCATCAGGTGACGGACCTTGAAGCCGACGTTGGAATGGTCCGGGTCGATGTTCCAGGTGCTGGCGAATGCAAGGGCGGGCAGCGACAAGGCTGCGATGGCGGCAAGTGATGCGATCATTTTTTTCATGGTTATGCTCCCTTTTCTAAATGGGTTGATGGTTGATAGATTGAACTCATTCCGTTTGATATTAAACTGTTCTCTGAAAAAAAAGCTGTCCGTTATCCCCCTCCTTCTCTTAAACCGAGTTTTTTGCACAGTTGTCCCAAAACCTCCTGCTCGTCTTCGGTCAAGGCGCTCATCTCGTAAATGATGGCTGCCTCGACCTCTGCGAACGCGGAATCTATCAGCGTGCGTCCCTTATCGGTAAGCACGATGGTGTAGTAGCGGCGATCTTCCAAAGAGCGCTCCCGCGTTACCAGTCCCTGTTTTTCAAGGTTGTCGATCACCAGCGTGATGTTGCCGGTGCTCTTGAGGATCTTCGCCGCCACATCGCGCTGGCACATCGGCCCTTTATGAAGTAGCGCTTCCAGCACCCCGAACTGGCTGATGGTGAGACCCGCATCGGACATCTTGCGGCCTACCCTGCTGGTGACGGACTCGGATGCCCGCATCAGTTTGGTGTAAATGTTCAGCGAACGATGAGGTCTGCCTCCCGATTTCATGATCTGTTCCTCTTGCTAAGTTCGATGTGATATCGATTGATGTTAAACTAATTCTTCGCGAGACAAATGTCAACGCTATTTTTTCAGACCGATCAGCACGCCCTTTCCCTGAGGGTATGTCAGATCCCTTCGCCCTCCGGGAGAAGCTGCGGCAATCGCGGCAGGAATGCCGCTCCTACGGAATCATCCTTGATTTGGCGGCAGTGGGGGCGGGGATTTTATGGAAGTGATCACGGAAATACTTGCTGTTTTGAGCGTTAAATGAGAACTTGCATCGCGTAGTCTCCCCTTTAACCGCTATTACGACAGGACATAATGAAAGCCAAAGCGCCGAAACATCAGCCGAAGGGGATTGCCCTGCTTTACGAGGACGCCGACGTAATAGTGGTGGACAAGCCGTGCGGCCTGTTGACCATGGGGACTGAGCGGGACAAGTCCAGGACGGTGCACTCGATACTGAACGACTATGTCCGCAAGGGGAACCCCAAGTCGCGCAACCGCGTCTATATCGTGCACCGGCTGGACCGTGACACCTCGGGGGTGCTGCTCTTTGCCAAGAGCGAGCAGGCAAAGCTTTTCCTGCAGTCGGATTGGGAAAACACCACCAAGATCTACCTCACCGTGGTCGCCGGACACCTCGCTGAGGCGCAGGGAATTTTCAGCAGTTATCTGACGGAGAATGCCGCTTTCAATGTCTACTCGACCCCGGACCCGAGCAAGGGGAAGCTGTCGCAGACAGCCTACAGGGTCCTGAAGGAGCAGAGGGGATTCAGCCTGCTGCGCATTCACCTGCTGACCGGGAGAAAGCATCAGATTCGGGTGCACTGCTCCGAGAAGGGGCACCCGGTGATCGGCGACCGGAAGTATGGCAAGGAACACGCCTCCTATCCCAATCTGGCGCTGCACGCCTGCTCTATTTCCTTCACCCACCCGGTGAGCGGCGCAAAGCTCGGGTTCGTCGCCAAGGTGCCGGCGCACTTCGGGAAACTGGTCGGGAGCTTCGAGCTGCCGGAACTCTGAACATCAAACCGGAGGTTGAGGTCAAGAAAGTCTGCTAAACCGTTAAGCTTGTCCTGATCTTAATCTGATCGAATGACGTGGTTTTTACCGTGGAACGCTTGCAAAATCGACGATTTAATGAAACAATGCCTGAGTTGACAAATCCGCACTGGCAGATCTGTTCAGCCAGGAACAAAAATTCATTGTGGGGCAACCGATGGATCAAACTTACGCTAAATTGACGAAGGTGCTCCATGTCGGATTGGAGATCTCGCAGATCAAGGACATAGACCTGCTGCTGGAAAAGATTCTCAGCGAGGCGCGGTCGTTCACCAACTGCGATGCCGGATCGATCTACATAAAGGAGGGAGACCTCCTCAAGTTCAGCTATGCCCAGAACGACACCATGCAGCGACAGTTGCAGCCCGGCAGAAAGCTCCCTTACAAAACCTTCAGCGTGCCGATCGACAACAGCTCGATCGCCGGGTATGTGACCGCAAACGGGAGCATCCTCAACATCCCCGACGTCTACGAGATGGAGCCGGTCTATCCGTTCTCCTTCAACCGTACCTACGATGCCTTGACCGGTTACCGTACCCGCTCCATGCTGACCATCCCGCTGAAGAACTTCCGCAACGACGTCATCGGCGTGCTGCAACTGATCAACGCCATGGACGAGAAGGGGAATGTCATCCCGTTCTCCGGCCACGATGGCGATCTCATGACCTATTTCGCCAACAATGCCGCCAATGCCGCCGAGCGCGCCAAGATGACCCGCGAGATCATCCTGCGCATGAACAAGATGGCGGAGATGCGCGACCCGAAGGAGACCGGCCCTCACGTCAACCGGGTTGCTTCCTATTCTGTGGTTTTGTACGAGGCGTGGGCCGGCAAGATGGGGCTGTCGCCGGGCGAGATCGAGAAGAACCGCGACGTGCTGCGCATGTCCGCCATGCTGCACGATGTCGGCAAGGTTGCCATTTCCGATACCATCCTGCAGAAACCCGGGCGCTTCACCCCGGAAGAGTTCCTGGTCATGAAGACGCATACGCTGCATGGGGCCGAGCTTTTCTCAGACATGTACTCGGATTTCGACGAATCGGCGGCCATCGTCGCGCTGAACCATCATGAACGCTGGGACGGCAAGGGATACCCGGGGCATGTCGATCCGCGCACGCGACAGCCTCTGCCCGGTTTTGAGGACGAAAACGGCGGGGCGCGCGGCAAAATCGGGGCTGAGATTCCCCTCTTCGGGAGGATCGTGGCGCTTGCCGACGTCTATGACGCGCTTTCCTGCCGTCGCTGCTACAAGGAGGCCTGGGACGAGGAGCAGGTGCTGGAAACCATCCGCGAGGAGGCCGGCAAGCAGTTCGACCCGGAGCTCGTCGAGGTGTTCCTGGAGTGTCTCGACTCCTTCCAGCAGATAGAAAAGCTCTATCCGGACCATCACGCCTCGCCCCGGATACAGCCGCCGGCATGAGTGAGGCAGATTAAGATTAAGGTCGAGGTTAACATCTCCCCGGAGCATGCATGACCATTGTACCGGCCGCAGGTTGGGAGGAGCTTCTCCAGCGGCTTCGCTCCCTTAGGGGGACGGCGCTGTTCCTGGGCAGGAGCGATTCCGGCAAGTCGACGCTGGTCAGATACCTGCTGACTCAGCTTGCGGCAAGGGATTTCCCGGTCGCCCTGGTGGATGCCGATGTCGGTCAGTCCTCGCTGGGGCTTCCCGGCACGGTGAGTCGCCGCACCTCCACTGCACCGCCCGCCCCTCATGAACTGCGCTGGGAACAGCTGAGCTTCCTTGGTTCGGTCACTCCGGTCCCCATTCTCTCACTGCTTGCCGCCGAAACCGGCAGGATGGTTCAGCGCAGCCGGCAGGACGCCGCGCTCACCCTGGTTGACACCACCGGGCTCGTCGACGGGCCGCTGGGGCGCGCCCTGAAGCTCGCCAAGATCCGTGCGGTAGCTCCGGACCTGGTGGTCGCCGTGGCGGCCGGCGCCGAGCTGGAGCCGATCCTCTCCGCGATTCCCGCTCTGGAGACCATCCGCCTGACCCCCTCATCGATGCTGCAGCGCCGCAGGCCGGAAGTGCGCATCCGTTATCGCCGCGCCAAGCTTGCTGCCCATCTGCATGGGGCGAGGGAACTGCTTCTTGCCACCCGCCGCCTCATTTTCCTGCACCGCGGCATTCCGGTACACCCCGTTTTCTCTCCGCCTGCCGCAGGAACCGTGGTCGGTCTCAATCACGACGGCGAAACACGCGCCCTCGGTGTGGTCACCGATGCCGACGCCGACTCGCTCACCGTTCTGACCGCTCTTTCGTCGTTGCGCAGCATTGACCGGGTGGTGCTGGGCGATTTCTCCTATGCCCCGGATCCCGTGCTGTGAGCCGCTGTAATTTGACACTCTAGCCTGAATAGCTAGACTTCTCGGATGTTTGCAACCGGAGGTGTCGTGATGAGATTGCTCCCTCTGATAGTCCTGGTCCTGATCCTCATGCTGCCCCTGCGGCTCTTCAGCCAGCAGCCCCAGATCTCGGTGGTTTCCGTGCACGGCCCGATAAATCCGGTTACGGCTAATTACCTGAAGAAAAATCTGGCAGCGGCGGGCAGCCGCGGCGACCGCCTGCTCCTGGTGGAGATGGATACGCCGGGAGGGCTCGACAGCGCCATGCGGGAGGCGGTCCAGGCCATCTTTGCCAGCTCCGTCCCGGTCGCGGTCTACGTCACCCCGTCCGGAGCACGTGCCGCTTCGGCCGGCGCGGTCATAGGGCTCGCGGCGGACATCCTGGCCATGGCGCCCGGCACCAATATCGGCGCGGCTCACCCGGTGACCATGGGGGGGGACAAGCCGGACAAGGTGATGGAAGCAAAGGTCGTCAACGACGCCGAGGCCTACCTGGACGGGATCGCCAGGAAGCGCGGCCGCAACGTCGAGGTCGCCAGGAAGATGGTGCGGGAAAGTATCTCCCTCAGCGCCGAGGCGGCTTTGCAGCAGAAGGTGATCGACCTGGTGGCGGCGGACCGGCAGGAACTGCTCGCCAAGCTGGAGGGATACAAGGTGGTGCGGGGCGGCAAGGAAATGGAACTGCGCCTCTCTGGAGCCCGGGTCACCAGCCACGACATGGGGACCCGGGACAAGATCCTGGACGCGATCAGCAACCCGGATGTCGCCTACGTGCTTATGCTCTTGGGCATTCTCGGGCTCTTCTTCGAACTCTCCAACCCCGGGGTGATCCTGCCGGGGGTGATTGGCGGCATCTCGCTGCTGCTCGCCTTTTTCGCCTTCCAGACCCTGCCGGTAAACTACGCCGGAGTGGCGCTGATCC
>Ga0209212_1007411_pt1 | contig 12123 bp, 12 predicted proteins | sample RifGroC2_FD_183996 | JGI IMG/M metagenome (GOLD analysis project Ga0209212, IMG submission 183996) | Groundwater microbial communities from Rifle, Colorado, USA - Groundwater C2 (SPAdes) (version 2) | ecosystem: Environmental > Aquatic > Deep subsurface > Groundwater | place: Rifle, Colorado...
CAAGAGCCTCTTCTGTTTTGTGCTTAGCCTTATGAACCTCGTGGAAAGGCTCTTCAATTGCACTCAGATTGTTTAATACAATTGAGGTTATGAGATTCTTGAATGCATTGTCAAGCACCTGCATCTCTGTTTTTAGAGGATTCTCTAATATAACTGGCTTGGCATTTTCAGCAAAGAGTGTTGAGGGAGAGCCGAATGCCGCTAAGATAACCGCAGATAGAATAAAATATTTTACCTTTATCACTATTATCACCTCCTTTCTTTTAATAATTACTCAAGCCTCTTTTTGAACCTTAAAGAGCTTATAGTTATTACTGATATGCCTAAAATCAAAAGTGCAAACATTTGTTGCCAGAGCATAGACATTCCATTCCCTTTTAAGAATATGCCGCGGATTATCACGAGGAAATATCTAAGCGGATTTATATAAGTTAAAAACTGGATTATCTCAGGCATGTTTTCTATTGGGAACATGAATCCGGATAGGAGGACAGCAGGTATATAAAAAAGGAAGGTAGCCATCATTGCCTGCTGTTGTGTCCTTGCGATGGTTGATATGAAAAGTCCTATTCCTAACACTGACAAGAGATAAATTGCAGTATTTAACGGCATTAATAGTATCTGCCCTTTTATCGGGATATCAAACCAGAATACTGCAACAAATGTTACAAGAAATACATCAAAGAAACTTATTAAAGCAAAGGGGATGGTCTTGCCAAGAATTAATTCTAATGGCTTTACCGGGGTGACCATAAGCTGCTCCATTGTGCCTATCTCTCTTTCTCGGACAACTGCCATTGATGTAAGTAAAAGGCAGGTGAGCATTATCACTATTGCTATGACTGCAGGCACATTGTAATTTCTGCTTTTTAAATCCGGGTTGTACCACGCACGGGTTTGAACATCTAAGCCTGCCTTAAGAGAAGGTGATAAAGGATTTGAAGACTTTGAAACATTATATGTTTTTATTTCCTTTGCATACATGCCGATAATCCTATTGGCATAATCCATTGCAATGGTTGCAGTATTTGAATCTGTCCCGTCAACAAGCATTTGTATTTCTGTCTCTTTATTATTTTTTAATTCGGAAGAAAAATTTCTGTTTATTTGTATTGCTGCAGCGACTTTCCCTGCATCAAGCAGTTCCTGCATTTCATAGTTGTTTTTAATAAAATATCTTATATTAAAATATCCCGATGATTCTAATCTCCTTACAAGTTCACGGCTTTCATATGACCTATCTAAATCATATACGGCCGTTGATATCTCTTTTACATCAGTTGTAACTGCATAACCGAAGACGAGCAGTTGGAGTACAGGGGTGACAAAAACGATGGCAATCATCCTTCTGTCCCTGAAGACATGGATGAATTCTTTGATTATCATCTGTTTTATTCGTTCAAACATTGTCAGGCTATCCTCTTCTTAAATTTCCTATTGGCAATTGCAAATACCGTTACACCAAATAGCATAAGTAAAAATGTCTCAAAGGTTAAGAGTTTTAGAGAGCTTCCCTTTAAGAATATCCCCTTTAGTATAGATACAAAATATCTTGCAGGTATTATATATGTCACTGTCTGAAGAGCTGCGGGCATATTGGATATGGCATACATAAAGCCTGAAAGGAGAAACGCAGGGAGAAATGTGGCAACCATGGAAATCTGGCTTGCAACAAGTTGTGACTTTGCAACGATGGATATAAGAATTCCAAGGCTGAGGCCGCCAAAAAGGAAAATGCTTGAGAGACCCATTAGGAGAAAGAAATTTCCCTTTAATGGGACTTCAAATAAAAAGACAGCCATGAAGACGGACATTAATACATCTATAAATCCGATCATGAAATACGGTATGAGCTTGCCTGTAATGAGTTCAGGGGATTTTACAGGTGTGGATATCAACTGTTCCATCGTCCCCCTTTCCCACTCCCTTGCAACAGTTAGGGAGGTTAGGAGTGCGGCTATTACAGCCATTATTACGGCAATGAGTCCCGGGATTATAAAGTTTCTCGATTTTAATTCTGAGTTATACCATACCCTGATGCGAGGCTCTATTAAGGGAGTTATCTTGATGCCTTTTGTTTTTTGAGAATAGATTTCAGATATTGCAGATATATACCCCAATGCGATGGTTGCCGTATTTGAATCACTCCCGTCAACAATTATCATGGCATCGCCATTTTTACTCCCTTTTAATTTTCTGGAAAAATCTTCGGGTATTACTATTGCTACCTGTGCCATGCCTGAATCAAGGTATTTGTCAATGTCTCTATTGTCTGTGATGTTATTAACAATTGTAAAATAGCCTGACCTTTTGAACTCATTTACAAACTCCCGGCTAAGGCTGCTGTTATCAGAGTCATAAACGACAGTTCTGATGTTGTTCACATCAAGGGTTATAGCATATCCAAAGATAAGCAGAAGCATCACGGGCATTATAAATGCCATAGCGAGGCTCAAAGGGTCCCGTCCTATCTGTATCAGCTCCTTTTTTGTTATAGCCTTAATTCTTGAAACTCTCATGAAACCTCAATTAATTTTACAAATACATCTTCCAATGAAGGGACAATCTTTTCAACTCTCATCACTTTAATGTTTAATTCTCCAAGTATTTTTTTTATCTCTGGGATTGACCGGTCGGCATTATCCACAGTTGAATGTAGCAGCCCTCCGAAGATTGCTGTTTCGATGCCTTTCAAATTGAGCGACTCCATTGCCTCAACAAACCTTTCCGTTTCTATTTCCAAAATATCTTTTGTCATATATTTTTCTTTCATCTCACGGGGCGTCCCTTCAGCTATAACCTTGCCCCTGTATATAAGAGAGAGCCTGTTGCAGTAGTCAGCCTCATCCATATAGTGGGTTGTAACAAATATGGTAATCCCTGCCTTTGACATCTCATATATAAGATTCCAGAAGTTTCGTCTTGATATCGGGTCAACACCTGATGTGGGCTCATCAAGGAATATTATTGGCGGCTCATGTAGTATTGCACAGCCAAGTGCAAGCCTCTGCTTAAAGCCGCCGGGAAGGGTTTTGGTAATCGCATCTCTTCTATCTTTCAGTCCTGCCATTTCCAATACCCATTCCTTCCTCTCCTTTTTTTTGTTGTTTAAAACACTATAGATTCCGCTGAAAAAATCTATATTTTCTTCAACTGTGAGGTCATCATAGAGTGAGAATTTCTGGGACATATAGCCAATATTCTTTTTTATCTCCTCGGATTCTTTCATGATGTCATATCCTCCGACAAAACCCTTGCCGTTGCTTGGCAATAAGAGTCCGCATAGCATTTTAATTGTTGTTGATTTGCCTGAGCCGTTTGGCCCGAGAAACCCGAAGATTTCGCCTTTTTTTATTTTTAAGTTAATATTATCAACTGCAGTAAAGCTTCCGAATCTCCGCGTCAATCCTTCAACCCTTACTGTTATATTGTTTTCTTCCATAATCAATTCACCATTGAAATGAAGATATCTTCAATTGAGGGCAAAATTTCCCTATACTCTTTTACATCAACCCCTGCATTTTTTAACTGGGTAATTATGCTACCTATGCTCTCTCTCTTTGTAATTGCGATATGCAGTTTATCACCGTAAATACTTACACCCTTAATATCACCGCTCCTTCTGATAATTTCTGCGGTATTTCTGGAATCCTCAGTCCACATCTCTATTGTGGGTATTCCAATAGATTTCTTGATTTTCTCAGGGGTATCTGTTATTAGTATTTTACCTTTGTGGATTAACCCTATGCTTGTGCATCGCTCTGCTTCATCAAGATAGGCGGTGGAGACGAAGATAGTAACTCCCTCCCTTAAGAGGTCGTATAGTATCTTCCAGAAGTCCCTCCTTGAGACAGGGTCAACGCCGTTGGTGGGTTCATCCAGGAATAAGACATCAGGGGTATGTATAAGGGCACATGCGAGGCCAAGTTTTTGTTTCATTCCACCCGAGAGTCTTCCTGCAAGCCTGTCTTTAAAAGGTGTAAGGTTGCTGAAACCAAGTAGCCTTTCAATCTTCTGATGCCTTTCTTTTCTGGGGACTTCATAGATATCGGCATAAAATAAAATATTTTCCATTACAGTGAGGTCTTCGTAAAGGCCAAACCTCTGTGACATATAGCCAATTTTTTCTTTAATTGTCTCACCTTCATTGATGATGGAGTGGCCTGCAATCCACGCCTCACCCCCTGTCGGGTCCATTATTGCTGTAAGCAGCCTCATAGTTGTTGTTTTTCCTGCTCCGTCAGGGCCAACGAGCCCGAACAATTCACCCCTTTTAATCTCAAGGTTGAGATTATCAACAGCAATATTGCTGCCGAATCTTTTTGTAAGATTCTCTGTTTTTATTGCTATAGAATCATTCATTTTAATAAAAGCCTCACATCGGCAGGCATTCCTGGCTTAAGTTCATCATTTCTGTTTTCAACACTTATCTTTACACCAAAGACAAGCTTAACCCTCTCCTCCTGTGTCTGGATATTCTTTGGTGTAAACTCTGCCTCGGATGATATGTATGTTACTGTTCCTTCGTATATCTTGTTTGGGAATGAATCAGTCTTGATTTCTGCCCTTTGTCCGAGCTTTATAAGACCGAGTTTATCTTCTTTTACATATACCTTTATCCATGGCTTCTCAAGAACTCCTATAGTGTAAACAGGTATAGCCGGTGAAATAATCTCACCACTCTCAGCATTTTTCTTCAAGATTACTCCTGAAACAGGTGAGTAAATTGTTGTATCATTCAATTTTTCTTTAGCTACCTTTAATGATGCCTCTGCGTATTGAACTCGGTTTTCAGCAGCCTTTATCTCTTCCATTCTTGGTCCTGCCTTTACAAGGTTGAATGATTCAAGGGATTTTTTGTGCATGGAAACTGCAGCCTCGTAAGATTTTTTTGCCGAATCAAATTGCTGGGCTGATAAAATACCATTATTATATAGAGATTCTATTCTCTCATAATCTTTCTTTGTCTTACTGAGTTCTGCATCTGCATAACTTACATTAGCCTTTGCATGCTCAAGATCCTCTCTCCTTGAACCTGCCTTCAGTTCCTCAAGCAAAATCTGCTTTTCATTCAGATATGCCACATTCTGGCTCACGATGTTTTCAAATTCAACTTTGTCAAGTGTTGCCAGAATTTTATCTTTCTCAACTTTTTCGCCTTCCTCTGCTTTGAGTTTTGCTATCCTTCCTCCTATCTTAAATCCTGCATCAACCTCGGTAACCTCAATATTTCCAGATAAGACTATTGCACTGTCATCAGGTCTGTTGTTGAGCCTTTTAGTTTCAATAGCAAATGCACCTATTACAATAATAACTATTGCTATTAATAATTTTATTTTCATATTTATATTCCTCCCTTTTGCATCAAAATGCTCTTTATATATTCATAAAATTTACATAAATGAGGGATATGAATGTAAGTAAACATTTACTAACATGACAGATAATAATAAAAGATTTGTTCATTATTGCACTCCGATACACTTTTCATAGTTTTTCCAGAGCTTGTTCCCTTCATCAACAAGGGAAAATGAAAATCCGCTTAATGACCATCTCATGGTTGAAGCCTGTATTAATCCTATAAGCATAGATACGGCAGCCTTTGCGCTTATATCTTTCTTTATCTTACCAATCTTTTGCCCTTCCTTAACCAATGACTCTAATTTTTCCGAGTATGACATGATTGTATTTAAAAGCATCTCTCTTAATCTTACATTACCTATATGCATTTCATCAGAGAAGATAAGCCTTGGAATTCCTTCGTTCTTTTCTATGTAGTCAAGGTGGCGTATAAAGACCCTTTCAAGATTCAGAAGGGGAGTGCCTGGGGTCTTAAAGATATTTTCAAAATTTTTATTGAGTTCACTGTCAATACTTTTTACCATTTCATAGAGAATTTCCTCTTTGTTTTTAAAGTGTCTGTAAAGATTAGCCTCAGATGTCCCGACCTCCTTTGATATGGCCGCAGTTGTAAGCCCATTGATGCCATGGCTTGCAATAATTTTAAGGGCAGCCTGAGTTATCTGAATTCTTCTTGTATCTCTGTCAAATTTTATTTTCTTCTTTGTTGCCATATATATAATGTGTAAGTTAGTATTTACTCACATGATATAAAATTAAATAAAACTTGTCAAGTGTTTTTTTAAAAATGTATTTATGTATAGAGATTACTTCGCTACGCTCGCAATGACAAAAAAGTAGAGGTGTCATTGCAAGGGGCGTAGCCAATTAATTTTTTCCTCTGTGACTCTGTGTCTCTGTGGCTGATTAGGTTTTTGTTCTGGGGGTTTAAATTTTATAGGGAAATGACTTGCAATTGTAAAATAACTGTGCTAATTTATTAATCATTCAGTATGAAGACATAAAAAAAACTACACTGAATTCAACTGAATTAGAGTTTCTACTAAAAAAGTGGGTTTACTCGGAAAAGGTACCCACTTTTTTTATTTGGAGAATAGATGCAGCGGGTTGATGTAACAATGGCAGTTGAGAATCTGGTCAAGCCTTTGGTTGAGTCAGAAAAGATGGAGCTTGTTGATGTTGAGTATAAAAAAGAGGGGAAGGCATGGTATCTGAGGGTATTCATTGATAAGGATGGAGGCGTTAAGGTTGATGACTGTCAGAATATCAGCTATCAGATAGAAAAATTATTGGACGTAGAGGATATAATCCCTCATTCTTATACACTTGAGGTCTCATCACCAGGCATTGAGAGGCCGTTAAAAAAGCTGAAGGATTATGAGAGGTTTAGAGAAAAGCTGGCAAAAATATATTTATATTCTCCAGTCAATAATAAAAAGAATTTAGTCGGAAGAATTATTGATGTGGAAGGCGATGCTATATCAATTAAGGAAAAAGATGGTAAAGAGATAATAAAGGTTAATTACGAGGATATATCAAAGGCTAATTTAATGTTTGAGTTTTAATAGCAAAGAGGGGTTTAAAATGGGTTTAGATTTAATTAATATAATAAATCAGATAGAAAAAGAGAAGGGGATAGAGAAGGGAAAACTGATAGAAGCAGTAAAGGCCGCTGTTATCTCAGCATTTAAGAAAAGACTAAATTTTGCTGAAAATTTAGAGGTTATTATTAATGAAAAGACAGGCGGGATTGAGCTGTTTGCCGGCAAGAAGGTTGTTGAGAAGGTATCAGAGGATGAAAATGAAATCTCATTAAAAGATGCCATTAAAATAAAGGAAGATGCCAAGCTGGATGACATGGTGATGGTTCCATGTAATGTAGGGGATTTAGGGAGGGTTGCTGCCCAGGCGGCAAAACAGGTAATTCTTCAAAAAGTCAGGGATGCTGAGAAAGAGACAGTATTTGATGGTTATAAGGATAAAAGGGGGAATGTAATAAGCGCAACTGTTACAAGAGAAGACAGGGGCGATATAATTGTAGATATCGGAAAAACAGAGGGTATTATTTATAAAAGGGAGCAGTCTTTCAGGGAGAATTTCAAAAGGGGTGACAGAATAATGGCTTATGTCATAGATGTTAAGAAGAATACAAGGGGTCCTCAGATTATTCTATCAAGAACCCATCCCGGACTGCTTATTAAACTCTTTGAGATGGAGGTCCCTGAGATAGCGGAGGGTATTGTAGAAATAAAGGGTGCCGCAAGGGACCCAAGCGGCAGGTCAAAGATATCCGTATTTTCCAATAAAAAGGATGTTGATGCTGTCGGGGCATGTGTGGGGATGAGGGGTATTCGTGTTCAGTCAATTGTTCAGGAGCTTAAGGGTGAAAAGATAGATATAATTGAATGGTCTGATGACCCTGCGACCTATATCAAGAATGCCCTTAGCCCTGCAAAAGTTTCAAGTGTTAATGTAAGTGCGGCTGATAAATCCGTAGAGGTTATTGTCGCTGATGACCAGTTATCACTGGCTATAGGAAGGAAGGGGCAGAATGTAAAATTGGCTGTAAAACTTTTACATTGGAAGATAGATATAAAGAGTGAAAGCGAATATAAAAAGAAATTAGAAGAAGGAAAAGTTCTGACTGATGAGGGAGAGGCGGTAGTAGAAAAAGAGGATTCCGCCGTTGATAGGGAGGAAGATGAAAATAATGAATAGGGGGTGGTTTCTCTGGCAAATATAAGGGTATATGAATTAGCAAATCAGCTTGGCATAACGAGTAAGGAATTATTAGAACTGCTCAAGAAAAAGGGGATAATTGTAAAATCTCACTCAAGCTCTGTTGATGAAGAGACTGCCGCTCTTATAAAGGAGATAGTTACATCTCCAAAAAAGCCGGCAGTAAGCGAGACAAAACCAAAAGAGCCTCATCCCCCGGTTAAAAAAGAAGAACCGAAGGCAGAGGTTAAACCACTTTCTGAAACAAAACCAGTAGAAAAACCAATAGAAAAACCGGTAGAAAAGCCAAAGGCGGTAGAGGTCGCCAAGCCGGTTGAACCTGAGGAAAAGGGTAAGATATTGCTCGGTGAGGCTATAACAGTTAAAGAACTCTCTGAAAAAATAGACGTGCCATCCACTGATGTTATAAAGAAGTTGATGGAGATTGGCGTAATGTCTACAATAAATCAGGTTATAGACCCGGAGGCTGCACTATCTGTAGCGAAGAAGTTCGGTATTGAGGCTGAGATTATAGGTTTAGAGAAAGAGGAGATAACTGCTGAGGGGGAGGAAGCTGATACAGAAGGGCTGGTTCCACGAACACCTGTAGTTACAATAATGGGGCATGTTGACCATGGCAAGACATCCCTGCTTGATGCCATAAGGCAGACGAATGTGGCTGCAAAGGAATCAGGGGGTATAACACAGCATATTGGTGCTTATGAGGTGGAGGTTAAAAAGGGAAGGATAGTATTCCTTGATACACCCGGGCATGAGGCATTTACTGCCATGAGGGCAAGGGGGGCTCAGGTTACAGATATTGTAGTCCTTGTTGTTGCGGCAGATGATGGGGTCATGCCTCAGACCGTAGAGGCGGTAAATCATGCAGAGGCAGCAGGTGTTCCAATGATAGTGGCTATTAATAAGATTGATAAGCCCGGTGCAAATCCTGACAAGATTAAGCAGGACCTTGCAAAGGTAAATCCGCATCTCCTTCCGGAGGAGTGGGGCGGAAAGACAATATATGTAAGTGTTTCCGCAAAAAAGAAGATGGGGATTGAAGACCTTTTAGAGATGATACTCCTGCAGGCTGAAATTATGGAGCTTAAGGCAAATCCTTTAAAGGCGGCAAAAGGGGTTGTCGTTGAATCTAAATTAGACAAAGGGAGAGGACCAGTTGCTACAGTTCTTATACAAAAGGGGACTCTTAGGGCTGGTGACCCTATTATAGCAGGTCATCATTTTGGAAAAGTAAGGGCAATGATCAATGACCTGGGAATGAAAGTTAAGGAGGCAGGGCCATCAACACCTGTGGAAGTTTTGGGGCTGTCGGGTGTTCCTCAGGCAGGAGATTCCTTCATGGTTGCCTCTGATGAGAGAAAGGCGAGGCAGATTGCATTATTAAGAACACAGAAGCAGAGGGAGGAAGGACTTGGAACAAGGACGAGGGTAACGCTTGAGGACCTTTATAAGCAGATAAATGAGGGAGTGGTAAGGGAGCTTAATCTTGTTATCAAGGCGGATGTCCACGGGTCTATTCAGGCACTTACGGATTCATTTGAAAAGCTTGGGACTAAGGATGTGAAGATAAGGGTGATTCATGGTGCTGTAGGCGGAATTACAGAGACTGATGTGATGCTTGCTGCTGCATCAAATGCGGTAATAATTGGATTCAATGTAAGGCCAACCGATAAGGCATCTGAATTGGTCGCAAAAGAGCAGGTGGAATTAAAATTGTATACTGTAATTTATAATGCAATTGCAGATGTCAAGGCTGGATTGGAAGGCTTATTGGAGCCGACTGTTGTAGAAAAAATTATGGGGAAGGCTGAGGTAAGACAAATATTCAGTATTCCTAAGATGGGAGTTATAGCAGGCTGTTTTGTATTGGACGGGATAATACAGAGGAATACCGATGCGAAATTGATAAGGGATAGTGTAATTGTATATCAGGGGAAGATAGGGTCTCTTAGGAGATTTAAGGATGATGTGAAAGAGGTTCAGGCAGGATATGAGTGCGGAATCGGGATAGAGAAGTTTCAGGATATAAAAGTAGGCGATATTATTGAGCCATTCTCTTTGGAAAAAATTGCAAGAAAACTGTAAACACAAATTACACAGATTAAAATTCAGAACACGAATCTCACGAATGGACAAATTACACGAATAAAGAAATTTATTTAACAAGGATGCACAGGATAATCAGGTTTTTCTTTTATCTTGTCCATCCTGTATATCCCTGTTTGAATTTTTTTGTGGCATTCGTTTATTCGTGTAATTCGTGTTCTTTTCTGAAAAATCTGTGTAATCATTTTATATATGCAATTCAAGAGATCTGATAGAGTAAAAGAGGTAATGCGGGAGGAAATTTCTCAGATGCTTATGGGTGAGATAAAAGACCCGCGGATAGGTTTTGCTACACTTACACGGGTTGAGCTTTCAGACGACCTCAGGAATGCCAAGATATTTGTAAGTGTTATGGGGAGTGAAGAGGAGAAGAAAAAAACAATTAAAGGGCTTGAGAGTGCTTCTGGTTTCATAAGAAGTGAGCTGAGAAAAAGGATGAGACTGAAGTTTATACCAGAGATTATTTTTAGACTTGATACTTCAATTGAACATGGAGAGAAAATAGCGAGGATACTGCAAGAACTGAAGCAGGAGGAAGGTGTCAAGGATTAACTAACAACTGACAACTAACAACTAACAACTAACAACTAACGACAGTTGTAGGTTTTAAGTTGTGAGTTAGATTTTTTATGGATGGTATTCTGAATATCAATAAACCGAAGGGGATGACATCGCATGATGTTGTTTCTGCAGTGAGGAGAATTATAGGAGAAAAGAGGGTAGGGCATACAGGTACTTTAGACCCAATAGCCACAGGCGTTCTTCTCATGTGTATTGGAAAAGCTACAAGTTTTGCAAGTCTCCTCACGAAATGCAGGAAGACCTATGTTGCAGATATGGGATTGGGGAAAAAGACAGATACTCAGGATATAACAGGTTCTGTAGTTGCTTCATGCACTAATTGTTCAATTGATAAAGAAAAGATTGACAAGGCATTTTTGAAATTTACTGGAGATATTGAACAGGTGCCGCCGATGTATTCTGCACTAAAACATAAAGGTGAGAGGCTTTATAAATTGGCAAGGAGAGGGATTGTAGTAGAGCGAAAGGCAAGAAGGGTGCACATATATAATATAAAGTTTATAACTGCAGGTGATAAACTTATAAGATTTGAAGTAGAATCATCTCCGGGAACATATATAAGGACACTCTGTGAGCAGATAGGTGAAGAACTGGGATGTAATGGGCATCTCGTTGAATTGCAGAGGACAGGCATAGGAGACTTTAAGCTGACTGATGCTGTTTCCCTTGAGGATTTAGGTGTGTTATATAAAGATGGAAGGCTTAATGATGTATTGATTCCTTTGAATAAAATACATTAAATACATTAAATACTTTACAAGGTAAACTTGTTGTGTTATAAAAAAAGATGACATTTAGCAGTCAGTTATCAGTTGATAGCTGTGGCTTTTTAGGGAGGGTAGATGGCATTAGAAAAAGAGGCTAAAGATAAATTAATAGGGAAGTTCAGGCTTCATGAAAAAGATACTGGTTCGTCTGAGGTTCAGATTGCGATCTTAAGCGAAAAGATTAGCTATCTGACCGAACATTTTAAGGTTCATAAGAAGGACCATCACTCAAGAAGGGGGCTCTTAAAATTCGTCAGTCAGAGAAGAAGGCTGCTTGATTATCTCAAGACAAAGAATATTGAGAGATATAAAAATGTTATAGACGCCCTCGGAATCAGGAAATAATTGAAGATTGAAGATTAAAAAGATATTCCTTCAATAATCAATTTTCAATAGTCAATCTTCAATAGAAAAAAGGAGGATATATTGGGTTTTCAGAAGGTAGAGATGAGTATAAACGGCAACAGGCTCTCAATTGAAACAGGAGAGGTTGCCAGACAGGCGAATGGTTCTGTATTAGTTAAATATGGCGATACGGTTGTAATTGCCACTGCGGTAGCATCTAAAG
>Ga0209212_1007413_pt1 | contig 12117 bp, 12 predicted proteins | sample RifGroC2_FD_183996 | JGI IMG/M metagenome (GOLD analysis project Ga0209212, IMG submission 183996) | Groundwater microbial communities from Rifle, Colorado, USA - Groundwater C2 (SPAdes) (version 2) | ecosystem: Environmental > Aquatic > Deep subsurface > Groundwater | place: Rifle, Colorado...
CGCGCCGGCGGCAAAGTTGACGGTCAGAGTGGTTGCGCCTCCTGAAAGCAGGCTCAGGTCGAATGAGCTGGCGGTCAGGTTGTTGATGAACCCCTTGATCTCGAACTCTCCCGATACTTTTTTGGCAACCCGCGTCGCCCGCAGCCCGCCGTTGTCGTCCGGGAATCCGTCGATCTCAACCCTGTCGCCCACCACGAAATTGGCACCGGCGAAGACTTTCACGGTGTCATCGTCATTGAGGCGTGTCACGTTGTCTTCCACCTTGATTACCTGCCCCATGACGGTGATGGTATTGTTTGCCGTATTGACCGCTTCGATGTTGCCTTCAAGAGCGTCCCTCGCCTCTATAGATGTGGCGGTCCCGAGTTTGGTGGCGTCGTCGCTGGTCCCGCGCACCTTGATCACCATGCCGACTTTGAGATCGTTCTCTACCCCGGGGTTGTCGTCGACCTTGATGGTGGCTCCGGTTGTGCTGAATCTTATCCCGTTAACGAAAACACTCCCCTTGGCGGTGATCACTCCCTTGCTGACCGCTACGCCACTGGTGCCGCCACCGCCTCCTCCACCACCACCACAAGCAGCTAGAGCGACAATGGCTACGATAGCGGATGTTGCTTTAACCACGGTAAAAATGCTTTTCATGACGATCCTCCCTTTTTTGGCTTAAGCCTTTATTCTCAATGAACCGACCAGGAACTTAAAAGCCCTGAACCTACCCACTATGAGCAAATGTCAGGCCAATCTAGTCTGGGCGCAAAGAGCCGTTAATTGTTGAGAGCTTGCATGCGGGGAGGGGGTTCAGAGAGGAAAAGGTGGCGGTGTACAGAACTAAGACAGCAGCCAAAATCTTGAATGCCAGATGAAGAAATTGGAGCAGGCATGGAAGTGCTATCAGGACGGAAAGGACGTAACGGGAAGCGGATTATGAGGGGGTAACTGCCTGCTAAGGTTGATATACAGCCTGGCCGAGTGCCTTCAAGGCGGATTTGAACTTCAAGTCGAAGGTCACAATAACAGCCCCCTTGCTCGCCATCCCCGCCGAAGCAACCAGCGCATCTCCAAAATCCGAGATTGTGTTCGGCCAGAGGGAGTGGCACTGCATGAGCGAGGAGGAGAGGAACTGCTTCAAAGGCAGGCAGTTGTAAAATGGCGGAAGCACATGGGAATCGAACCCACCAGGGAAGTTTCTCACCCCCCTCACTGGTTTTGAAGACCAGGCCGCCCACCAGCGACGGTGGTGCTTCCTCATTTAATGATAAGAGGTTTTAAATCATCCCTCAGCTTAAGTCAATCTCTAAATGCCCCCCCGGGAGATGACGTGGACGGCGCGCCGGAAGGTGTCCTGCAAATTGTCGTCACGAGCCCTGCTCCCCAGTCATCTCCCGTCCCTGCCGCGACCGCCTGCGCCGGGGGGAGCCCGCCTGAGCCGCCCTTGACAAATATTGCTATTTTCTGTATAGCTTTCCAAGCTGAAAAACCAACATCTTAAGGGGGATAAATGATTCTGCTCGCCAATATTCTCTTGGCCCTTGCAAAGATAGTCGAGCTGGCAAGCGGACTTCTAACCATCTACAAGTACATCCTTCTGGCGAGTGTGGTCATTTCCTGGGTGAACGCCGACCCCTACAATCCGATCGTCAACTTCATCCACCGCGTGACGGAACCGGTGCTGCACCGGGTGCGCCGCTACATGCCCAACACCGGGATGGTCGACCTCTCGCCGCTGGTCGTGTTTGTTCTCATCTACCTGGTGCAGATCATCGTCTTTGACACCGCGTACACCTATCTGATGTTGCTCAGCAACCAGATGAAGGGGCAGGCGATATGAAGATTTCACCGATGGATATCCAGCAGCAGCAGTTCAAGGGGAAGATGTTCGGCGGCCTCGATCCCGAGGACGTCGATGCCTTCCTGCAGTCGGTCGCGGGCGAGATGGAGGAGTTGATCAGGGAAAACGGCGAGCTGAAGGAGCGGCTGAACCGCAACGCCACCGCGATAGCCGAGATGGAGGCGCGCGAGGCACAGCTGCGCGAGACGATGCTCGCGGCGCAACGCATCACCGAGGAGATGAAGGCGAACGCCCAGAAGGAGGCCCACCTGATGGTCTCCGAGGCGGAGTTGAAGGGTGAGCGGATCGTCGCCGACGCCGAGAAGAAGCTGATCCAGTTGAACAACCAGATCCAGGAACTCAAAAGGGAGAAGGTGCAGTTCGAATCCGGCTTCAAGGGGATGCTGGACACCTACTACAAGCTGCTCGCGCTGGACCATGACTGAGGAGGGGCTGCGCGTCACCGAGACGCCGGAGGGGATCGTCTTCACGGTCCACGTCCAGCCGAGGGCCTCGCGCAGCGAGATCTGCGGCCCCAAGGACGGGGAACTGAAGCTGAGGCTCACCTCGCCTCCGGTCGAGGACGCGGCGAACAAGCAGTGCGTCGAGCTGATCGCCAAGGCGCTCGGCATCGCCAAGTCCCGGGTCAGCATCAGGGCGGGCGCAAAATCGAGGCATAAGGTCGTCAAAGTGGAAGGGGTGGACCAAGGTGCGCTCCTCTCCCTATTAAAATAAAAGAGTGAGGAATCATATCCATGAAGGCTAGAGACATTATGGTAACGGACGTACCGTCCATTTCGGTTAGAACGACGGTGGCCGAGGCCGTCCGCACCATGAAGAGCAATTTCGGCGACGAGAGTTTCATGAATGCGGCGCCGGGACTGATCGTTCTGAACGAAAGGGGGGGGCTGGCAGGCATCCTCACCCCGCTCAGCATCATCACCGCGCTCATGGACGGGGCAGCTGCCGATCAGTCCGACCCCGCCTTTTTCGCCTCCCTGTGCGACAAGATAAAGGATCTTCCGATCTCCGCGATCATGGAGCACCAGCCGATCTCGGTCACCATGGACGCCCAGATGAGGGACGTGGCGGAGTTGTTCCTGACGCACCGGTTCCAGCGGGTCCCGGTCGTGGACGGCAAAAAGGTGGTCGGCATCATTTACCGCTCCCGCCTGCTTTTCGCCATGACACAAAGCCTGGAGGATGCCCCTTGACAAATGCTGGGGGGGATACGTATATTAGGACTGCCGTTCGCTGTCTTACGTGCGTTACAGTCTAACAGGAGGTAGTACAAGCGATGCCACTTTACGAGTACCAGTGCAAAAGCTGCAACAACACCTTTGAGTTGCGCCAGAAGTTTTCCGATGCGCCGGCCTCCGCCTGCCCCGCGTGCGGCGGCGAGGTCGAGAAGCTGATCTCCCAGTCCGGCTTTGCCCTGAAGGGGCAGGGGTGGTACGGAGACGGCTACGGCGGCGGCACGAAGCAGGCCGCGCCCGCCTGCCCGTCCGGCGGCAGCTGCGCCGGCTGCCCATCGGCTTCCTAAAAACAGACGCGACACGCCCCCGGCAACGGGGGTTTTTTTTGCCCTTTTCCCCGGTAAACCCTTTACAAAATCCACGAATTTACTTATTATTTCCAATTTAAAATAGACGCTGGACCTGCATCGGGCTTCGTGCCGGGCGCACACTATTCAATACGCGAAGAAGGGGTAACAGTTAATGGCAAAAATCATCGACGGCAAGGCCATCGCGGCGAAGATCCGCGCTGAGATCAGCGCTGAAGCGGCTCAACTGAAGGCAAAGGGGATCGTCCCCGGTCTCGCCGTGGTGCTGGTAGGGGAGGACGCCGCCAGCAAGGTCTACGTTTCCATGAAGGAGAAGGCCTGCGCGGATGTCGGGATCTTCTCGGACGAGTACAAGCTGCCGGCGGAAACCGGCGAGGCCGAACTGCTGGCGCTCATCGACAAGCTGAACGCCGACCCGAAGATCCACGGCATCCTGGTGCAGCTGCCGCTCCCCAAGCAGATCAACACGGACCGCGTGCTGGAGGCGATCTCTCCGGATAAGGACGCGGACGGCTTCCACCCGTACAACGTCGGCCGGCTGGTGATCGGCAAGCCGCTGTTCCAGCCCTGCACCCCTTACGGCGTCATGGTCATGCTGAAGGAGGCGGGGGTCGATCTCTCCGGCAAGGAAGTGGTTGTTGTCGGGCGCTCCAACATCGTCGGAAAGCCGGTCGCCTTCATGTGCCTGCAGCAAAACGCCACGGTGACCCTTTGCCACTCGAAGACGCGCGACCTGGCCGCCAAGGTGGGGCAGGCCGACGTGCTGATCGCGGCGGTGGGGGTTCCCGAGATGATCAAGGGTTCCTGGATCAAGGAGGGTGCCATTGTGATCGACGTCGGCGTGAACCGTGTCGGCGAGAAGAAGCTGGTGGGCGACGTGGAGTTTGCCGCGGCGAGCGAGCGTGCCGCCGCCATCACCCCGGTTCCCGGCGGGGTCGGTCCGATGACCATCACCATGCTGCTGCACAACACCCTGGAGTCGGCTAAGAGAAGGGGCAACTGAAACCGGTCATCGCCAGGTTGCGGACGGCCGGAAGCTGCACTCCGTAGCTACGGCAAATCCTCGCCGCTAATCCCCTCGCCCTTCGTGAGAGGGGCAGGGGTGAGGGCGCTTCCACGAAGCAGCGATGACGAACATGGCAAACTCCCTCACCCCGACCCTCTCCCGGAGGGCGAGGGGGAGATCTGAAAGTGGCAGAAGGTAAAAAAACAAACCCATAGCGCCAACAGAGCCTTTTTCAAAGGGGCGTTGCTCTGGTGCTTCGAGATCCATTTTTATATGCGTGATTGATACGATTAAAAGGAGTACCCGCCATGCGCGTCAAAAAGGCCGTTTTTCCCGTTGCGGGTCTTGGAACCCGCTTCCTGCCGGCGACCAAATCGACCCCGAAGGAGATGCTGCCGCTCATCGACAAGCCTCTCGTGCAGTACGTCGTGGAGGAGGCGGTCGCCTCCGGCATCGAGCAGATCCTGTTCGTCACCGGGCGCGGCAAGAGGGCGATCGAGGACCATTTCGACATCTCGTTCGAGCTCGAGTCGCTGCTCTACGAGAAGGGGAAGGACATGGAGCTGCACCAGGTGCGCGAGATCGCGGAGATGGCCAACATCTTCTTCGTCCGGCAGAAAGAGGCGCTGGGACTCGGCCATGCAATACTGTGCGCCAAGGAGTTCATCGGCGACGAGCCTTTCGCCGTCCTTCTGGGCGACGACATCATCGACGCAGAGCAGCCGTGTCTCGCCCAGCTCCTGGAGGCGTACGAGAGTTACCGCTCCCCGGTGCTCGCCCTGGAGCAGGTGCCGATGGAAAACATCTCCTCCTATGGCTGCGTGCGGGCCAACCACTTGGCGAACCGGGTCTACGAGGTGCTCGACCTGGTCGAGAAGCCGCCGGTCGCCGAGGCCCCTTCCGATCTCGCCATCATCGGGCGCTACATCCTCACCCCCGGCATCTTCCCGATCCTGGAAAACCAGGAGCCGGGCAAGGGGGGGGAGATCCAGCTCACCGACGCCATCAGGACGCTGTCGCGCCAGGAGCCGATCTACGGCTGTAAGTTCGACGGGGTGCGCCACGACTGCGGCGACAAGCTCGGCTTTCTGAAGGCGACGGTGGACATGGCGCTCAAGAGGGAGGAGTTCAACGGGGACTTCGAGGCGTTTCTCAGGATGAGGCTCGGCTGCTAATGTAGCCTGCCGCCGCCGTTGCCGTAATGAAAGAATGCGATCAGTTTGAAATACTCGCCGTTGTACCCTTTGGGGAAGGAGCCGATCGGACCGAGCTGCTTCAGGGTGCGCATCACCTCGTCATCGAGGATCCTGCTCCCCGAAGTCTCCAGAAGATCCACGCGCACGATCTCGCCTCCCCGGTTGAAGGTGATCCTCACCGGGGTGGTCCCTTCTATGCCGCGCAAAAGGGCTGCCTGCGGGTAGTGCCAGACACCGTAGATGGCGGTCTCCAGGCGGCGCAGGAACGAGCCGAACTGGATGTCGTCCGTGTTCATGAACCTGCTCTCACCGTCTTCGACCTCCTGCCGGTATTTTTCCCGGTAGCTATCCTCCAGGCGCGCCAGCCTGGCCGCACTGGGAAACAGCTTCGAGCGTTCCACTGGCTGCGCCGTCTTCGGTTTCAGGATCCCCTCGCCGCGCGCGACCGGCGCCTTGGCCTGCTTGTCCGCCTGGGGGGCGGCCGGTTCGGCAGGGCGGCTGACGGCTCCCGTTGCGGGGCGGCTCGCCTGAGGGGCGCTGGGCGGCTGCGGCACCACCCGGTCGATCTCGGCTTTTCCTTTCGGGGCCATTTCCCTGGTCACCCGCTGCGGCCTCTCTGCATGCCTCTTGATCTCGGGCGCCGGTTGCGGCCTCCTCGGGATCTGTTTTGGTTGGGGCGGGGGTTCCGGCAGATCGGTCAGATCGACCATGGTCGGCTCCTGGATGCTCTTGGTTTTTTCAGGAGGGAGCAGCGAGATGAGTTGATAGACCGCCAGATGGAACGCCACGGAGAGGATCAGCAGGTAGAGAAAGGTTTTTTCGATGTATTTATCGGACATGTATCTCCACCCGCGACATCGGGTGTTTTTTCTGGCAATAGTAAGGGGAGCCGCCGGATGGCAACCCGCCCTCGGGCACGCGGCTGAAGGCGGGGACGCAAGTCGCACCCCGTACTGCCGCCTCCTTTTGGTTCCCGGCCCTGATCGTGCTTCGCGTGATGGTAGAAGATCGGTGGGCAAAATGCAAGGGGAATTGGGGCGGCCGCGGCGGTTGCCCATCCGGCTAACTTGGTTAAACTCTTCCGGATATTCTGCCGTCCTTTGACCTAGATCAACCGTTTTCCAAAAAAGTTCTGTAACCTGAAGGCATCAAGACATCCCGAGGTTTCCATGCTTGTAGTGGTATGCGTAAAACAAGTCCCCGATACGACGCAGGTGCAGATCGACCCTGTCACGAATACCCTGATCCGCGAGGGAGTCCCCTTCATCGTCAACCCCTACGATACCCATGCCATCGAGGAGGGGCTCAGGCTCAAGGACCGCTTCGGCTTCCGCGTCGCCGCCATCTCCATGGGGCCGCCGAACGCCGAGGCGACGCTGAGAAAGGCGCTGGCGCTCGGCGTCGACCGGGCCGTCCTCTTGTCGGACCGGGTCTTTGGCGGCGCCGACACGCTGGCGACCAGCAAGGTGCTGGCGGCCGCCATCGAGCGGCTGGCCGCCGAGGAGGAGGTGGGGGTGGTGATCTGCGGCAAGCAGACCATCGACGGCGACACCGCCCAGGTCGGCCCGGGGATCGCCACGCGCCTCAAATTCGCGCAGCTCACCCTGGTGGACCGGGTGGAGGAACTCGACCCGGCCGGGCGCAAGATCAGGGTCAGGAGGAAGCTGGAGGGGAGGCACGAGCAGGTCGAGGCGCCGCTCCCGGTCCTGCTCACGGTGGTGCGCGAGCTGAACCGCCCCCGCTACCCGACCGTCGCCATGCGCCTGGAATCCGCTGACGCCAAGGTGGAGCTCTGGGACAACGCCGCCCTCGGCCTTGACGTGAATACCATCGGCCTCAAGGGGTCGCCCACCTGGGTGAGCAAGATCTTCTCGCCGCAGCGCTCCCAGGGTGAGATGCTGGGCGACGGGGCGAGCGACCCGGAGGGGGCGGCCCAGCTGCTGATAGACAAGATGCTGGAGAAGGATCTGCTCGCCCTGTGATTGGAATTCACCCGGCGTCGGACACCCAATCTGCTGCACTGAATATATAAGGACCTTTCATGACCGAAGCTGTGAAACCACCGAAGAAGCCGCGCGGCAAGGCGGCCTTGCTGGAAGACAAATGCATCGCCTGCGGCGCCCGCTGCCAGAGTGTCTGCCCGGTCGACGCCATCCAGATGACCGACGCCGGCGAGCCGATCATCGACGCCTCGCGCTGCATCGGCTGCGTCAAGTGCGTCAAGGTCTGCCCGGTGCAGGCGCTGCAGATGTCGTTCACCCCGGAAGAGCTTGCCATCCTGGAGAAAATGGCGGGGACCGCCCCCCCCGAGGTCCCGGAGGAGGATCCCGAGGAGGCCGCGCTTAAGAAAAAGCTGGCCGCCTACAGCGGGGTCTGGGTCTTCATCGAGCAGACCGAGGGAGAGGCGGCCAAGGTCTCCTGGGAACTGCTCGGCAAGGGGAAGGAACTCGCCGTCGCGCGCAAGGCCCCGCTCTGCGCGGTGGTGATGGGTGACGGCGTCGAGGAACTCTGCCGCCAGGCGATCGGCTACGGCGCCGAAAAGGTCTACCTGATGGACGCGCCGGTGCTGCGCCATTACCGCACCGAGTCCTACCAGCGCAGCGTCTGCGCCCTGGTTGAAAAATACCGCCCCGAGGTGATCCTGATGGGGGCCACGGGGCTTGGGCGCGACCTGGCCGGGGTGGTCGCCACCGTCGTCGGCACCGGGCTCACCGCCGACTGCACCGGCCTCTCCATCGACGAAAAGGGGAACCTGATGCAGACCCGCCCGGCCTTTGGCGGCAACATCATGGCGACCATCGTCTGCGACAAGTTCCGCCCCCAGATGTCGACGGTCCGGCCGCACGTCATGCCGATGCCCCCCTTCGATCCGCAGGCCAGGGGGGAGATCGTCAGGGAAGCGGTGCCGGTCTCCGAGGACGAACTCCAGGTCAAGGTGCTGAAGATACTGATGGACGGCGGCAACAAGGATATCGACATAGCGGGCGCAGACTTCATCGTCTCGGGCGGCCGCGGCATGATGGGGAAGGACAACTTCGCCATGCTGCAGGAGCTGGCCGATGTCCTCGGGGGGGTGGTCGGCGCCTCGAGGAGTGCGGTCGACGCGGGGTGGATGCCACCCGACCGCCAGGTGGGGCAGACCGGCAAGACGGTGCGCCCCAAGGTCTACATCGCCTGCGGCATCTCGGGGGCGATCCAGCACCTGGTCGGGATGCAGGACTCCGACGTCGTCATCGCCATCAACCGCGACCCCGAGGCCCCGATCTTCCAGGTGGCAAGCTACGGGATCGTCGGCGACCTGTTCAGGATCATCCCCGCGCTCACCAGCAAGCTGAGGGCACTCAAGGCCGCGAGGACCTAATTTAAAGAGGAAACATTATGATGCCGCATCAAGCCATCTACACGACGCTTCTGGTCGCCTCGCTTGCCTTTTTCTGCTGGAGCGTGTACCGCCGCTTCTCGCTGGTTCTCTTCGGTCAGCCTGAACAGCGGTTCGACCACCCGGCCCGCCGCGTCAAGGAGATGCTGCTCTACGCCTTCGCCCAGCTGCGCGTGCTCAAGAAGCCGTTCGGGCTGAACCACTTCGTCATCTTCTGGTCCTTCATGATCTTGGCCGTGGCGAACGCCGAGTTCCTGATCAACGGGGTGTTCCCGTCGGTGCGCCTCGCCCTGCTGCCGGAAGCGCTGCACCGTCCCCTGCTCTTCGCCTTCGACGTGGTGTCGCTTTTGACCCTGGTGGCGATAGCGCTTTCCTTCATCAGAAGGGTGATCGTCAAGCCTCCCTACCTGGACAGCATGTACGTCAAGGCGAGAAGCCCGGAGGCGTTCCTGATCCTCTCCTTCATAGCGCTCCTGATGCTCGCCTACTTCGGGATGCACGGCGCCGTCATCGCGCAGGGGCGCGAGGCTGCCGCCTCTGCCATGCCGATCTCGAGCTGGGTGGCACGCCTTTTGGCCCCCTATGCCGCCATGCTCGGCGCCGTGGAGCTTGTTTCCTGGTGGCTGCACGCCCTCGTGCTATTCGCCTTCATCTGTTTCCTGCCGCACAGCAAGCACATGCACATCCTGACCGCGATCCCGAACTGCTACCTGGGGAGCCTCGATTGGCCGGCGACCCAGCCGCGCGAGCGCTTCGCCAAGGGTGAGCTGTTCGGAGTGGGGAGCGTGGAGCGCTTCACCTGGAAGGACCTGTTCGATTCCTACAGCTGCACCGAGTGCGGCCGCTGCCAGGCCGCCTGCCCCGCCACCAGCACCGGCAAGCCGTTGAACCCGCGCCAGATCGTGCACGCCATCAAGGTGAACCTCCTGGAAAACAGCCACGCCCTCAGGGAGGGGAGGCAGGGGACCCTGCCGCTGATCGGCCCTGAGGGGGAGGGGACCAACACCGAGGACGCCATCTGGTCCTGCACCACCTGCGGCGCCTGCATGCAGGCCTGCCCGGTGCTGATCGAGCAGATGCCGAAGATCATCAAGATGAGAAGGCACCTGGTTGAGACGGAGTCGCGTTTTCCCGAGGAGCTTTTGAACCTTTTCGAGAACATGGAGCAGAGGTCGAACCCCTGGGGCATCGCGCCGGGCGAGCGGAGCAAGTGGGTCTCCACCATGGCGGTGCGCCCCTTCGTCGCCGGCGAGACCGAGTACCTGCTCTACGTCGGCTGCGCCGGCTCCTTCGACTCGCGGGCCAAGCAGGTAACGGTGGCGCTGGCCCAGGTGCTGAACGCGGCAGGGGTTTCCTGGGGCATCCTCGGCAAGGACGAAAAGTGCTGCGGCGACAGCCTGAGGAGGCTCGGCAACGAGTTCCTCTTCGACAGGATGGCGCGGGAGAACGTCGACCTGTTCCGCGAGCGCGGCGTCACCAAGGTGATCACGCTCTGCCCGCACTGCCTCACCACGCTGAAAAACGACTACCGCCAGTACGGCCTGGCACTCGAGGTGGTGCATCAAACGGAGCTGATCGCCGGTCTGGTGCAGGACGGGCGCATCAAGCTGGACGGCTCAGACAAGAGCCTGGGCAAGATCTCTTACCACGACCCCTGCTACCTCGGCCGTCATAACGGCATCTTCGATGCGCCGCGCGGCGTGATCGAGACGGTGACCGGCACGGCGCCCCAGGAGCTGGAGCGCAACCGGGAAAACTCGTTTTGCTGCGGCGCCGGCGGGGGGCGCATGTGGATGGAGGAGTTCATCGGCGAGCGGGTGAACCACGCCCGGGTGGACGAGGCGCTGGCAGGGAGCCCGGACACGATCTGCGTCGCCTGCCCGTACTGCATGACCATGATCGAGGACGGCCTGAAGGACAGGGGTGCCGGGCACGTGCGGGTCAGGGACGTGGTCGAGGTGGTTGCCGAGGGTCTGCTGCGCAAGGGGGCCTGACCGGCTGTCAATGAATTTCGAGATACCCGGGCCGTTTAAGCGGCAACCCCCATTGCAAAGGCACCTATTCTGATCACCGCAACTCTCCATACTTCACGGTCCCTGCTCATTGCCGCAGCCTTGCTGCTCATTCCCCTTTTCCCTGCACCGACTCCTGCGGCTGAGGCGATCTCGGTGGCGGCGGTGGGCGACGTCATGATGGGGAGCGATTTCCCCGCGCCGCTACTCCCGCCGCACGGCGGCAGGGAACTCTTTTCCGCCGCAGCCCCTCTCTTCAAGCGCTCGGACATCGCCATGGCCAACCTGGAGGGGACGCTCTACGCGGACGGCGAGCCCGCCAAGGATGCCGTGCCGGGCAGGAGCTATCTGTTCCGCACCCCACCCGGCTACGCCCGCAACCTGAAGGAGGCCGGCATCGCCATGGTCTCTCTCGCCAACAACCACGCGCTCGATTTCGGCAGCCAGGGCCTCGCCTCGACCAAGAGGGCGCTCGCCGCCGCCGGTGTCGCCTTCTCCAGCAAAAGCGGCGAGACCGCGGAGTTCGAGGTGCGCGGCGTCACGGTCGGCGTCATCTCGCTCTCCTTCGGCCCGCCGCCTCGCTCCATCGTCTTCCCGGCGCGCGCCCTGAAGGAGATCGCCCGGGCCGCCGAGCGCTACGACATCCTGATCCTCTCGATACACGCCGGGGCCGAGGGGCGCGGGGCGCTGCACGTGGTCCCCGGCATGGAGCGCTTCCTGGAGGAGCCGCGCGGCGACCTGGTACGCTTCGCCCACGACGCGATAAACCTCGGCGCCGACCTGGTCATCGGGCACGGGCCGCATGTGCCGCGCGCCATGGAACTCTACCGCGGCCGGCTGATCGCCTACAGCCTGGGAAACTTCGCCACCTTCGGGGGGGTGAGAGTGACGCGCGAGAGCGGCTACGCGCCGCTTTTGACGGTTCAGCTCGCGCCGGACGGCTCCTTCCTGGAGGGCGCCGTCGACTCCTTCCGGCAAAGGCGGCGCGCCGCCCCCGCTGTTGACCCGAAGCGGCGCGCCCTGCGCCTCATCCGGAGGCTCTCGGCCGAGGACTTCCCCGACTCGCCGCTTCGCTTTGGCGAGCGGGGCGACATCACCTGGAAAAATACGGAGAGGGTGCCAGATGTTCCTG
>Ga0209212_1007417_pt1 | contig 12114 bp, 13 predicted proteins | sample RifGroC2_FD_183996 | JGI IMG/M metagenome (GOLD analysis project Ga0209212, IMG submission 183996) | Groundwater microbial communities from Rifle, Colorado, USA - Groundwater C2 (SPAdes) (version 2) | ecosystem: Environmental > Aquatic > Deep subsurface > Groundwater | place: Rifle, Colorado...
GGTATCGGTCCTACATACAAAGCGCAGCGTATCCCCGGTGCTGTCAGGCAGGTGTTGGAGACAGAGTGCATACAGTCGTCATCATGAGCGGAACCGGTGAATGCATAACGGCTGGTACGTCATTATTGTTGGGACTTGCGGCCGGTTTTATCATGCATCGTTCCGATTTCTGCATGGCAGGTATGCTGCGCGATCTATTCCTCTTTCGAAGTACCTTTAAGCTGCGGATACTTTTATTGACAGTATTGGCGATTATGGTGCTGATTGAGGCCGCACGTCAGGCTGGACTGATTTATCTCTTCCCTTTTCCGGGTTTTGGTTCTTCAAGTTTGGCCAACCTGGTCGGCGGGATGTTTTTTGGTGTTGGGATGGTGCTGGCCGGTGGATGTGTTGCCGGAACGCTGTACAAAATGGGGTCGGGGAAGATCGTCAGCGCCGTTGCCTTTGCCGGACTGATCGTGGGAAGCACCCTTTATGCTGAGTTCCATTCCGTGTGGAAATCATTTGCTGATACAGTGAGAATCCTGCCCGGCAAAGTGACTCTGGCCCAGTTTGTCGGCCTGCAGCAGGGAACGGTAATCTCAGTTATTGCGACACTTCTGGCGATTCCGCTGTTCCGCTGGTGGCGTGCCGGAAAACTTGTCAGGAGTTCCGCTGCCGATGGTTACCTGCAGCCTTGGAGGGCCGGTTTGATGCTTGCATTACTGGTCACGGTCTCCGTGCTGATCATCGGCATCCCGCTGGGTATCACCACCAGTTACGCCAAGGCAGGCGCATGGATTGTGAGTCTTTTCGCTCCGGGACATGCCGAGGGTTTAAGCTACTTCAAGGCCCGCGCCTTTGATTATCCCAACCATTTGTTGGGAATTACCTACAGCGGAGGCCCAGGGCCAGCCTGCGACACCATCAGCCTGATTCAATTTCCTTTGATCGGCGGGCTCATTGCGGGCGGATTTTTGTCGGTGCGCTTATTGGGCGAATTCAAAATACATGCCAGGGTACCGCGATCCCAGTATTTATCGGCATTCATCGGCGGTATTCTTATGGGGCTGGCTTCACGTATGGCACCCTCCTGCAATATCTGGCATATACTGGGTGGTTTGCCTGTTCTGGCGATACAGAGCATTCTCTTTATTGTGGGGCTGATGCCAGGAGCTTGGCTTGGGGGCAGGTTGCTTACCGGGATTGTACTGAAAGATTAACACTGAAAGGAACTATCCGTTTGCATCAAAGGTGCCGGATGGGTATAAAATTATATGCAAGTAAAAGAAATTGATATGCGCGGACAGATATGTCCATCGTCATTGCTTATGGCACTGCGCGAGATAAACGCCAATAAATTAGCGCTCAGGTCGGGTGTTATCAGGCTTTCGTTTTTGTCTGACAACCGGGATTCAACGGCGACTATTCCCGAATCCGCTGCAAATATGGGATATGAAGTCAGCGTTATCAAGGAGGCTGATTCTTACCGTATTGACGTCTTTGCAAAACCAGATGGAATGGAAAAAAGGACTGCATGAAGGCATTTATCAACAGGTTTTTTGGGGACTCCGAAGACACTCAACTTGTCAGTGAAAACACGTTTCTCAGAGAGCAGCAGTTTAAACAGGTTGAGTATATCCGAAGAAAAACCAATCAGTTGCTGATGCTGATGGGAACGCTGCCGATTCGTCCGGAAGAGCTCAATGACGATACCTTGATCGAAATTGATCCGATTGGGACGGTTGCAGACGCTTTTGCCCAGATTCTCGAGCATGAGAAAGATCTCAATGAACGCCTGCGTATGGCTCATGACGAGATTCAAGCCATCCTGTCCTCGGTTGGCGTCGGTATCATGCTGCTTGATAGCAGCATGCAGATACAGATGTACAACCAGAAAGTCGTTGAACTCTTTTCACTGAATGAACAGACCTTGATTGGCCAGACCTGTTGTCAGGCCGTGTGCGGCATGTCCACCCTGCCAGCCAATTGCACCTATGCGCGCATACTGGAAACCAGACGGCCCTATCATCAGAGCGATTGGGTGCAGGCCGGAAGGCATTTTGATGTTTCCGGCGTGCCGATAAAAAACCGCTACGGTGATGTCACCCATGTTGTCCTGGCCTACACGGAAACCACCAACCGTGTCGAAACCGAGCGCATTTTGCGCGAACGTGAGCAGATCTGCCTCGATGTTTTCGAAAATATCAGCGATATCGTCCAGTGTGTCACTCCGGATGGTTCTTTTTTGTTTGTCAACCGTGCCTGGCGTGAGACGTTGGGCTATGAACCCCATGAGATAGTCGGCCTGAAGTTTTGGAATATCATTGCCCCGGAAGGCCGTAAAGAATGTATGGAACACTTCGGAATTCTCATGCACGGCACACGCCTGGAAGGCGTGCGCACCAACTTATTGCGTAAGGATGGAAAAGAGATACCGGTGGAAGGGCAAATAAACTGTAGTTTTTCCAATGGCAGACCAATTGCGACCTTCGGCTTGTTCCGCCTGTTGGAACAGGAAAAGGGGAATCCCCTGGCAGAATCATGATGGGAGCTAATCTGGAAATAACTAATTCCGGCCAACGCATTGGACGGGAAGAAGCCCTTCAAATTCTGGTTGATGGAGATCTGCTTGCCATCGGCAAGGCTGCTGACAGAATACGTCGTAAGTTGCACCCGGAAAATGTGGTCACATTCGTTGTTGATCGCAATGTCAACTACACCAACATTTGTGATTCAAAATGTTCCTTCTGTGCCTTCTATCGCGATAAGGGGGCGGATGATGCCTATGTGCTCCCCCACGAAGAGATCTTTCACAAAATCGCAGAGCTGGTCGAGCAGGGAGGAACTCAGCTCCTCATGCAGGGGGGGCTTAATCCTGATCTGAAGATCGGCTTTTTTGAAGACCTGTTCCGTGAGATCAAGGTGCGTTTCCCCGTAGTTCAGAACCACTCTCTTTCGCCGGCCGAAGTTACCTGCATCGCCACTAACTCCGGTCTGTCGCCGGAAGAAACCTTGTTGCGACTCAAGGTTGCCGGGCTTGACTCAATCCCGGGGGGCGGGGCTGAGATCCTGGTGGACAAGGTGCGAGGCAGCATCTCTCCCAACAAGATCGGCTGGCGCCAGTGGGCTGACGTAATGCTCAAGGCTGCTACCCTTGGCATGCCCAGCACGGCTACCATGATGTTCGGCAGTCGCGAAAGGCCGGAGGATATAGTTGAGCACCTCTTCCGAGTGCGTGAACTCCAGGACAGTGGTGGCTCCTTCACGGCCTTCATTCCCTGGACTTATCAACCGGGGAATACTGAGCTGGGGGGTACTACAGCCTCGGGTGTGGAGTACCTCAAGGTGCTGGCGCTGGCGCGGATCGTGTTGGACAATGTCTCAAATATTCAGGCCAGTTGGGTCACTCAAGGCGCCAAAATGGCCCAGGTTGCGCTTTTTTTCGGGGCCAACGATTTAGGGGGCACCATGCTGGAGGAAAATGTAGTGGCGGCTGCCGGGTGCAGTTTCCGCATGTCTCAGGAAGAAATGATATCCCTTGTACGGGCTGCCGGATTTCGGGCCGCCCAGCGTACTACCACCTACAGTATCGTCAAGGAGTTTTAGAATTGTCGTCACAAATTCAGCAAGCAGGAGCTTGCGAAATTATTACCGACGCAGAGCGCTTCTCAGAAGTGTCTGCTCTTCTTGGCCGGGAAACAGAACTGGCTGTTGATCTGGAAATGGATTCGCTTCACCACTATCAGGAAAAGGTCTGCCTGATCCAGATATCGACCCGTAGCGAGAGCTGGCTGATCGATCCGCTGGCGCTTAAGGACCTGTCGCCCCTGGCAGAGCCGTTGAGTGATCCTGGCATCCTGACGGTGATGCATGGCGCCGACTATGACATCCGCTCTTTGCACCGGGATTTCGGCATCGAGGTCGGCAATCTCTTTGATACGATGATTGCCTCCCGTTTCCTGGGGCTCACGGAATTTGGACTGGCAGCTCTCCTCAAGTCGCGGTTCGGGGTCGAGCTGAATAAGAAATATCAGAAAGCAGATTGGAGCAAACGGCCGCTCAGTGCCGAGATGTGTGCTTATGCAACGGCGGACACAGCCTACCTTCTGCCGTTGTATGATCAGCTTCGTGGCGAGCTGGCGGAAAAGGGCCGCCTTTCCTGGTTGGAGGAGGAATGCCGATTGGTCTGTCAGGCCCGGGTCAGCGATAAGGAAGGGCCGCTGTTTATATCCTGCAAGGGAGCCGGGAAACTGAAAGGGCGCAGCCTGGCCGTACTGGAAGAACTCTTGCAGTTACGTGACCGCTTGGCCCGGGAATTTGACCGTCCGCCATTCAAGGTAATCTCGGCTGAAACCCTTCAGGAGGCGGCCGAGAAACGGCCCCGCAGCCTTAGTGAACTGGCAGCGGTCAAGGGGATGACACCAGGCCAGATTCAGCGCCATGGAGAAAGTATCCTGAGGGCGATCATAAAGGGCTTGGCCCTGCCAGAGGAAGATCTGCCCCGTTTTCCACGTCAAAGGAAGGAAGAACCGACAGACGGGACCAAAGAACGCCTTAAACGCCTCAAATCCTGGCGCGAGCAGCAAAGTTCCCTGCTCGGACTTGAACCGGGTGTGGTCGCCCCCAACTGGTTGCTGGAAAGTGTTGCCGACGCGTATCCCCTTGCACCTGACGACCTGAACAGTGTGGCGGGGATGCGGGACTGGCAGAAGGGGTTGTACGGAAGGGATTTGCTGGCTGAGCTGGCAGCAGACTGTTAACGGGAGCAGAGCGTGGAACAACCTTATCTGAGTATCGTCATACCGGTCTATAACGAGGAGTCCAACCTTGCACCCTTGATGCAACGGCTTTATCCGGCCGTCCAGGGGACCGGCAAGTCTTTTGAGATCCTCTTCACCAACGACGGTTCGCGCGATCGCTCGCTGGAGATCCTGCGGAGTTTTGTGCAGGAATATCCCGGCGTCAAGGTGATTGAGTTCAATGGCAATTTTGGCCAGCACATGGCTATCCTGGCGGCATTCGAGATGTCACAGGGCGAGATCGTTATAACCCTTGATGCTGATCTGCAGAACCCACCCGAGGAAATCCCGCGCCTGGTGGCCGAGATCGAGAAGGGGCACGACGTGGTCGGCACAATCCGGCAGAAACGGCAGGATTCCCTGTTTCGGCGGTTGGCCTCGCGAATCGTCAACATCACCACCAATAAAATGACCGGCATGCGGATGAGCGATTACGGCTGCATGCTGCGCGCCTATCACCGTTATGTGGTGGACAACATCAACCGCTGCCGGGAAACGACCACCTTTATTCCCGCCTTGGCCCAGACCTTTGCCTCAAACCCGGCCGAGATCGAGGTAGCCCATTCTGAACGGGCCCAGGGCGAGAGCAAGTATTCCTTTTATAGTCTGATCCGTCTAAATTTCGACCTGATGACCGGTTTCTCGGTGGTGCCGTTGCAACTGTTCGCCCTGTTCGGCATTATCACAGCAATTCTGTCGCTGGCCTTTGCCCTGTTCCTGTTTGTCCGGCGTTTTATCGTCGGTGCCGAGGTGGAGGGGGTCTTTACCCTCTTTGCAATCCTGTTCTTCTTTATCGGCATCATTATCCTGGGGATCGGCATTGTGGGCGAGTATGTGGGCCGAATTTATCAAGAAGTCAGAAAACGGCCCAGATTTGTGGTCAGAAGGACCTATGGCTTTGAAGAACAATAAACTGATCGTCTGCGCCTACCACACGGTTGGCTACCGCTGCATCGCGGAACTTCTGCGCCAGGGGGCCGAGATCGCCCTGATCTTTACCCACGAGGATTCGCCAACCGAGGAGATCTGGTTTGAGTCGGTGCGCGAGCTGGCAAAGCAGCACAACATTCCCTATCTGACAACGGATATCAACGCGCCGGAGAACGTGGAGCGGGTACGTGCCATTGCCCCGGATTTCATCCTCTCCTTTTATTACCGCAACATGATCAAGCCGGTTGTGCTTGAGATCCCCAAACAGGGGGCGCTCAATCTGCATGGTTCCTATCTGCCCAAGTACCGCGGCCGTGTGCCGGTCAACTGGGCGGTGATCAACGGCGAGACCGAAACCGGCGCCAGCCTGCACTACATGGTGGAGAAACCGGATGCCGGTGATATAGTTATGCAGGAGAAGGTGGCGATTGCCTTTACAGACACGGCCCAGGATGTCTTCGCTAAAGTGACCGATGCTGCAGTGACGGTTATTGCCCGTGCCTGGCCTTTGCTGCGTGAGGGGATTGCCGAGCGCATTCCCATGGACCTCACGGCGGGCAGTTATTTCGGTGGCCGCAAACCGGCAGACGGCCTGATCGATTGGTCAAAAAGCGCTGTACAGATCTACAACCTGATCCGGGGCGTGACCCACCCCTACCCCGGCGCATTCACCCATCTGGACGGAAAAAAGGTTGTCATCTGGCAGGCCTGGCCGGTGGAAGGCTGCGCCAAGCCGGGATTCGCTGTGTCGCAAAGCCCTCTGCTGGTCGGCACCGGCAACGGGTTGCTGGAGATTGTGGCCTTGCAGATGGAGGGTCAACCGGAATATTCAGCGGCAGATTTTATCAGGAATTCGACAACGTCAATCACCTCATTTCAGGAGCAACCATGAAAGTCCTTATCCTCGGAGTCAACGGTTTCATCGGCAACGCCCTCACCCACCGCATTCTCACCACCACCGGCTGGGAGGTTTTCGGTCTCGACATGGCCTGCGACAAGCTGGAGCGTTCCCTGGGCGATCCCCGCTTCCACTTTCTGGAGGGGGACATCACCATCAACAAGGAATGGATCGAGTACAATATTAAGAAGTGCGACGTGGTTCTGCCGCTGGTTGCCATTGCCACGCCGGTTACCTACGTCAAGGATCCGCTGCGGGTCTTCGAGCTGGATTTCGAGGAAAACCTCAAGATCATCCGCCTGTGCCACAAGTACAAGAAACGGGTGATCTTTCCTTCCACCTCGGAGGTCTACGGCATGAGCCCCGACGCGGAGTTTGATGAGGAAAACTCACCGCTGATGCTTGGACCGATCAACAAGGAACGCTGGATCTATTCCTGCGCCAAGCAGATGCTGGACCGCGTCATTTATGCCTACGGCAATCATGAGGGGCTGAAATTCACACTTTTCCGGCCCTTCAACTGGATCGGTCCCAAGCTGGACAGCATCCATACCGCCAAGGAAGGGAGCTCGCGCGTCCTGACCCAGTTCCTGTACAACATACTGGCGGAGGAACCGATTCTGCTGGTAGATGGCGGCAATCAACGCCGTTCCTTCACCTTTATCGAGGATGGCATCGATTGCCTGATGAAGATTATTGCCAATAAAAACGGTTGCGCCGACGGCAAGATTTTCAATATCGGCAACCCGGCCAATGATCTCTCGGTCAAGGAATTGGCTCACAAACTGCGTGACATGGTGGCCGAGTTCCCGCTTTACAAGGACAAGGCGGAAAAATGCCGCATCATGGAAACGTCCTCCGACCAGTTCTACGGCAAGGGCTATCAGGATATGCTGACGCGTGTGCCCTCGGTCCGGCATGCCAAAGAGTGTCTGGGATGGGAACCGGTGACGAGCGCCGATGATGCCCTCAGGAAAACGCTGGAGTTCTACCTGGTAGACGAGCGGGAAAAATTATCGGAATTCCTGTAGGAAATGAACCGGCGCGGCTTCACCCTGATTGAGATCGTTGTGGTGTTGGTGATCATCAGTATGGCAATGCTGCTGGTTATTCCGCGCCTGCCCTCCTCCGAAAGCGAGAACCTGAAGTCTTCGGCCCGCAAATTGGCCTCGACCCTGCGTTATCTGCAGGACAGGGCAGCCACCGGCAGAACGACCTACTACCTGCGGCTGGAGCCGGGAACGGACGAGGTGAAGGTGCTGGAGGCGGCCGCTGATGGCAGCGAGAAGGCCGGTCAAGGAAGGTATCCAGGTGGCGGATGTGTTCATCCCGCGCTTGGGTAAGATCAATGATGGGCAGTTGCGTTTGGAGGTGGGCATGGGGGGCTTGCGGGATTTTGTCTCCATTCACCTGCGTTCAGCGGATGGCAGTTTCTGGACAGTGATGGCCTTTCCCTCCAGTGGCAAGGTCAAGGTTTATGATGGCTACCAGGAGGAACCCCTATGAAGCCAGGCTGCATTAAATCATTACCTTGGGCATTGTCCTTATGAAACAAGGATTCACGCTTCTGGAGGTGATGATAGCCCTGGCCATCATGGCGACTGTTATCCTGACGGTGCTGGGGTCGGTAAACTATCACCTGGGTGTTATCGCTGACGAGCGTGACAACACGAGCTTTACCTTGTTGGCGCGGGCCCGGATGGCCGAGCTTGAGCAAAGCCCGCTTGCACAAAAAAACGAAGGAAGTTTTGCTCCGATCCATCCCGAGTTGAAGTGGCAGGCCGAATTGTTCCCAACCCAGCTCCCTGCCCTGCAGAAACTGGTGGTGAAGGTGCGGCGCGATGCTGACAAGCGGGAGGTGGCGCTTGTGCGCTTCGTCCTCAAACCCTGATAAACAGGATAAGTGCGTTAAAGAAATTATTTTCTGCCTGTCCCAAAAATTGGATAAGTACGCTCACGAAATCATTTTTGCAAAAAGCCGCAAAATAATTTCTACCGTACTAAAAAGCGCAGAAAAAAATTTCTTACTTGCTAATAGGGGCTTTACCCTGCTGGAGGTCTTGATTGCCGTGGTACTGCTGGCAATCCTCTCGTCGGCGCTGTATGGGAGCTATTTTGCCGTGCTGCGGGCCAGGGACAGGGCTTCAGAGGGGATGGAGGCCCGCCGCGAATTGGGCGGCACCCTCGACCTGCTGCGGCGCGAGATCGCCTCTGCGCTATATAATCGGAATGATAAGCGGCTGCGCTTCGTGGTCGAGGACCGGGACAATTTCGGCAAGCCGGCCTCAAACCTGGAGCTGAGCACGCTGGCAGCGCCCTCAACCCAGGTGCGTAGCGAGTCTGGCATCATCAACGTCCAGTACCGGCTGCAGGAGAAGGACAAGCGCTATCTCCTGCAGCGCCGCGAACAGGATGTCCAGCTGGAATTGACAACCGTGCCGAGCTATCCGCAGATGGAGCAGATCAACGCCTTTCTGGTGGAGTGCTACGATGGATCGAAGTGGGTCAAGAGCTGGGATACGGCCTTGAATGGAAACCTGCCCAGGCAGGTGCGCATCACGGTCCAGATCGAGGAGAACGGTAAGCCGGTGGAGTTTTCCGTGTATTCTGATCCTAAGGTGACTGGATCATGATCCGGCAGCGCAAAAGGGGCGAGAATGGTTTTGCCCTGGTCCTGACCTTGGTGGTGACCGCCCTGATGGTGGCGGTGACCGCCGAGATGATCCACCAGGTCTATGTGGATACCTCACTCAGTCGCGGTTTTCGTGACGGGCAGCAGGCCTCGCTCCTGGCGGAATCGGGCATCAGCGGCGGGACGAAATTGCTGCAGATGGCGCTGTCCGGCCAGAATTACAGTGCGCTGTCCGACAAATGGGCAACGCCCTTCAAGCTGGACGATGAAACCGGCACGATCGAGATCACGGCAGCTGAGGAAGGTGGCAGGATCAATCTCAACGGCCTGGTGCTGCCCAACGGCGAGCTGGAACCCTTTACCCAGGCTGCGCTTAAGAGACTGGGAAAGCGGCTGCAGATCCCGGAGGAGTGCTGGAACGCCCTGGCCGACTGGCTTGACAGCGATGACCTTCCCCGTTCAGGCGGGGCGGAGTCGAACTATTACAAGTCGTTGAACCCGTCCAAAAGGCCCTACAGCGCCCATAACGCCAAGCTGACAACCATGGCGGAGCTGTCGCTGGTCATGGGTTTCACGCCGGAGATCATCGTCAAGCTGAGGCCGTTCGTGACGATCTATGCCGATCAGCCCGGTGCGCCCCTGTCACAGGTCAACATCAATACCGCCCCCAAGGAGGTCGTGGCTGCCCTGGATGACCGTATCGACGACCGCATGGCAGAGCGGATTCTGGAAGAACGCCGGTTGAAGCCGTTCCAGGCGCCGGGAGAATTGTCGCGGGTTGATAGTCAAATCAGCTCCTCGCTGGCAGCGCGGGTAAGCGTCAAGGGGAATGTTTTCAGGGTCATCTCCGTGGCGCGGGTCAAGGATACGGCCCGGACGGTGGAGGCAGTCATGCGGCTGACCGGCGGTAGGCCGGACTGTCTGTCGTGGCAGGAATATTAAACCAGTGCATCCTACTAAAGGTACGCTATGGAATATCTGATAATCCAGGTTGAAAAACAGCGGGTGACCGTTGCCAGGTTCGGTGTGTCAAGGCGAACAGCCACGCTGGCGGGGGCGGCTTCATTCCCGCTGGACGAAGAGCAGGGGCTGTCTGCCGTGGCTGGCCGGATTGCCGCTGGACTCAGCGGAGCGCCCCGGATCGTGCTCTGCCTTGCACCGGCCTTGTTCGCCCATCGAACTGTAGAACTGCCGCTCACGGATCTGCGCAAGGTGCGTGAGGTCCTGCCTGGCCAGCTGCAGGGCGAAATGGCCCTGCCGGTCGAGGAAGCTGTCTTCGATGCGCTGCCGGCCGCGAACGGAAAATTTCTGGCCCTGTGGGCAAGGCAGGCAGACATTGCCGAGCCCATCACGATCTTCAGGGCTGCGGGTCTCGAACCGCATGTCGTCAGCGCCGTGCCTTTTGCCTGGAGTTTTCTGCCGGGTGTGGCCAGTGAGTGCGTCCTGTGCGATGGAAGTTCCGTGGCGGTCATTGAGGAGGGCCAGCTGTCGTTTGTTCGAGCTATCAGCGGCTCCGAGCCGGGCAAACAGCTTGCTGCCACCCTCTCGGCACTGGAGTTGACCGGTGTTAAAGTTCCAGGGCGGTTAGTCGTCTTCGGGGAGCAGGCCGGGCCGCTTGCGGCCGCGGAGGGGCTCCCCCAGACTGCTGAATTGCTGGAGATGCCGGAAGAACAGGCGCTTCTGTTCAGAAACAACGAGACCTTTCAGCAGCTGGCCGGACTGTTTGCTGTTGCACGAGCCAGCCATGCCGCTGCCCTGCCTGACTTCCGCCGCGGTGAGCTGGCCTGGACGGCCGGTGATGAGAAGCTCAGAAAGAAGATGGTCCTGACCGCCTCCCTGGTTCTGGTGACGGTGCTGCTGTTGTTTGTCTCCAAAGCGCTGCAGTACCGTGCCGCTCGTGCCGATCTAAACTCGCTGAACACCTCCATTGCCTCCATCTACCGGGAGATCTTCCCCACCCGGGCCAAGGCCGTAGATGAGTTGGCCGAAATCAAGGGTGAGATCAGAAAGCTGGCGGGGGTGGATAGCTCCAGTGCTGTTCTGGATCTGCTCAAGCAATTGGCAGAGATCAAGGGGACCAGCATCAACGGCCTGTACGAGGCTGAAGTGGAGGGACGTGCCCTGCGGATCAAGGGTGATGCCCGCTCGGCCCAAGCAGTCAATGAGTTCAAGGCCGCCCTGACCCCTTTGCTATCAACCGTTGAACTGGGCGAGGTCAAGAGCCGGCCTGACGGAGCGGTGACCTTTACGCTGACCGGCACTCTCAAGGAGGTGAAGAAATGAGACTCCTTACGGATGTCCTTGATGTCTGGCGCAGCCTGGATAACCGGATTCGCCTGCGGGTCGGGTATGCCTTGATTGCACTGCTGGTGATTCTCATGGCCTGGTCGGCCCTGGCAGCCAAGGTTGCTGACCTGGAGCGCAAGCGCACGGCCCGCGAACTGGTGCTTAAGGAACTGCTGCCGCTCAAGGCGGCTTATCGCACGGCCACTCAATCAGCCTCCTTGTTGACCGGTCGGATGGCAGCGCTGCGTGCCGATGATTCCCCGGCCAAGATCATCGAAGAGATCGGCATCAAGGGCAAGGGGCTCAAGATCGCGGTGCTCAAGGGCGAGGAGCGCAGCGGCATCGTTGAGGATGTTGCCGATGTGCGCATGGAGGGTTTGACGGCCAATGAGGCAATCAATCTGGTCTACCGGCTGGAGAAGGGAAGCCGCCCGATGGTGGTGAAGAAGGCCAACCTGCGGGTAAGGTTTGACGACCCCTCCCGTTTGGATTTGGCCCTGATTGTAGCCTTGTTGAAGCCGGTTCCCGGGACAGCCAGATGAGTAAACGGCAGAGACTGCTGCGGGGCGTTGGCCTGCTGGCCGCCG
>Ga0209212_1007418_pt1 | contig 12113 bp, 5 predicted proteins | sample RifGroC2_FD_183996 | JGI IMG/M metagenome (GOLD analysis project Ga0209212, IMG submission 183996) | Groundwater microbial communities from Rifle, Colorado, USA - Groundwater C2 (SPAdes) (version 2) | ecosystem: Environmental > Aquatic > Deep subsurface > Groundwater | place: Rifle, Colorado...
CATGGTTGTTCCCGAAACTGAACGGAGTGCGCCCCCGCAGGTCGGGCAGGCCAAAATTTACCCGCCCGTCACCGCCAAAGTTGGTGCCGAGCAGCGAGAACAGCGCCTGGTTCTGGTTGATCGGCAGCAGTTGGCCATTGCAGAGCGCCCATCCCTTGGGAGCAAAAACGAAACTCATCAAGCGGATTTCCGATAAAAAAGGTTCTGCCATGATAAATCCTCCTGAAAAAAGCCCGGATACACATCCGGCGACGTAGCTATGTCTGACTGGGGAAAATCCCGTACAGTGAGATAATGAAACTGACGCACAGGTACGGCATGAAGTTATCGTGGGGCTGAGACCCTCCCGCGAGAACCACCATGGCCGGGCTCATGTTCTTCAGCCCGCCGGTGGCGCTGCTGAACTGGCGCAGCGGGGATGAGGCAAGGATCGTCCCTTCCGGCGTGGCGTGGCTTCCGGACTGCTGCATCGCAAAGGCATGGTTGTGGGGCGGTATCTGGTTTACAGTCAGGGTCACCGTTTCCATCCCGCCGGTTTCGGCCAGTGTATATCCGGGAAGACCTGGGCCCATCCCCTGATGGATCGGAATCCGGCCGCGCAGGTCGGGTAAAGAGAAGGTCGATTGACCATCACCGCCGTAGGTTGTGCCGATCAGCTGAAAAAGTGTCTCGTACTCGGATATGGGCAGCAACTGCCCTTCGCAGAACATCCAGCCCATAGGCGCAAAATTGCCGCCGAACATTCTGATCTCCCCCACATATGGTTGTCCCATTAAGTTCCTCCCCGGTCACTGCCGCAAAAAGACTACAACACCAGACGGTTGAATATTGCCTCGTAGCTGATTCCCTGTTTATCCCGGGCAACCGGCACGATGAAAATCTCCTGTAAACCGAGCCGGTCATGTTCAAATGGATATGTACCTTGCTGCAGCAGTCGTTCGGCCGGCCCGCGCAGGATAATCGAAAACGACTCCTGCCCGGGACAGTTCGTGAGTTCTGAAACCTGTTGCAGGGTCAGTTCAAGCTGGTCGTCCGATGCCGGACCAACCCTGAAAATCGACCCAAGGCAGCCGGCAAAATCGCTGCGCGTCAGCGCTTCTGACATGATGTTTCTCCTGGTGTGGTAGTTAACGTGCCGCTTCCGGCCGCCATTCAAGCCGGCGATAGACGCCATCATCGTCTGTGCCGGCAAAGCCCAGGCTCTGATACAGACGCTCGGCCGCACGGTTTTCAGCCAGCACGTGCAGTCCGAGGGTTTTCCCGCTCTGCGCCGCTTCCAGCTGCAGTTCCCGCACCAGCCCGCCGCCGACCCCCCGGCCCTGAAATTTCGGCAGAATCGCGATATCCACAATGGTAATCCCGTCTGGGCGGCGCGCCACGCTCAGCAGGCCGACCTCCGTCCCGCCAACCAGGATGATGCTGTCTTCGCGACCGGGATGGACGGCGTCATAGTGCCGGCAACGGGCCAGATACTGCATGGTGGCAAACTGCCGGCACTGCGCTTCCGACCAGCCCCAGTTTGCCATCTCGGAGGCACGACCGCTTACGTACAATGCCTCCAGAAAAGGATGATCCAGAGAGGTTGCCGGGCGTAATTCCACCATCACGGCGTCACCGGTCAGGCGCACAGATAGCCGTTGGTCCAGCCGCTCCTGGCAACCAGGGCGGGGCGATGCGCCTCCCTTTCAACCGCCTGAAGTGAGGAAGCACGGCTGACAACGGTATTGCGGAAACTGTTTCCTGCCTGGCGAACTTCGCAAATGTACAACGGAGCATTTGAACTTCCAGTCAGCGCGGTAATGCCCAGCGTGCCGCGAGGACTGGAAATCCGCAGGTTTTCCAGAGCATTTTTCAGATCCTGGTTGCGGTGGACCCTGCCGGCCGCCGAGGCGACCGCACTGACAATCATGCTGCCGGTGTCATAGCCGAGTACCGCGAAGGAATCCGGTTCCGCACCGGTGGCACGGGCAAACCCGGCACAGAATTCACTGTTCCCGGGCGTGTCCAGGGTGGCGGTCCAGGGCAGGCAGCTGATTATGCCACGGGCAGCGCCGCCCAATTGTGAAAGCAGCGCGTCATGCATCATGAAACCGGAGGCGACCAATGGAATTCGTGCTGAAAGGCCGGCCGCTTGGTAGGCGGAAACAAAGTCCAGCGCATCCCGGCCGCTGGAGGTTGCAAATACAAGGTCCGGGCGGGCGGCGGCTATGGACGCCATGATTTCGGGCAGCGCCACGCCCCCCATCGGAGAATGGGTGACATCAGTGCGAAGTATCGTCCCGCCGGCCGATTCGAAGCCTTGGGGAAAGGCATAGAAAGAATCGTAGCCGGTCTCGTAAAACGAGGAGACAACGGCAGCGCTACGCCCCATGTTCCCGGCGGCCCATTTCCCCATGGCCCAGTTGGACTGCCAGTAACCGAGCGAATTCTGGTACATTAACGGGCTTTCCTCACGCGGCACGAAGGAGTTAGCTCCGCCTTCGATGTTGATGAAGAGCGTGCCCGAGCTTTCCAGGCCTTCACGCAGACGGTGCACGGTAAGCGGGTTGAACATGCCGGCCAGGATTCCGACCCGCTCCTCGGACAACAAACCGAGGGCGGCCGCTATCTCGGCCCCGCTCCCGGCTTCCCTTACCAGCAGGCGGGTATTTTCCCAGCCTGATTCGACAAAGCGGAGCCTGATTCCGTCAACCAGTTTTTTTGCGATATCGGGATAGATGGCGGATCGGGGAACAACGACGCCAACCTTGAGCGGAGGACGGCCATCGAACAGGAAGCGGGCATGGGCCTGCAAGGGAAAGGCGGCCAACGCGCCTGTCGCCAGACCTGCCATCCTCAAGAAATCACGTCGGTTCACTGCGGCTAGAAGACCTTTTTCCACCATGGCGCGCCCCTTTTTCCATGAGCTTCAGAATCGTGCAAACAAGAAAATACGAACTGCTCAAGATGCTTGACAACATATAGCACGACTGTCAGTTACCAACAATTAATTATGTAAACAATCTGTAATTTTTTTCATTGAATACGGATACTTTTTCAGCACGCGTAATCAATTCAGTTTGATGCACAAAAGCCCATGTTGCCACGGGCTTTTGTGTTCAATCATCAGGCCGGACAAGACCGCTATCTGATCACGATCCTGTCAACGACCAACTCCCCGCGACCGATCATCAACGGCCCGGTCACCGTCGTAGTTCCGGGAGTGGTCGCATAGCCGGCGTCATAGCCACCCTTCAACCTCACACCTATGTTGCGGTTGGCGTCCAGCGTCCCGGCAACGGTGTTGTCCAGCAGCTGTATCACTGCGCCGTCGTAGGCCGCATCGTAAACTTGTTGCAGTGTCTTATAGATCGTTCCGTCAATGTGCAGCAGATCCGCCAAGCTGAAATTGGCGGTAACCGTCTTTTCGCCGTTCATAGGGACGCTGCAGGACATTGATGTGCCGGTGCATGCTCCGGCCCAGCTGCTGAAGATTGATAGAGCCGATGGCGTGGCGTACAGGTTGACCGTGCCGGAAAAGGCATTGGAACAACTGCCGCCGGAACAGGAAATACCGGTCGGACTGCTGGTGACGGTGCCGGTTCCGGTTCCCTCAATGATGACGGTCAGGGTGGGGATGCTGACGGTCATGGTAGCGCCATGTGGGGGGGAAATATTGTCAGCGCCGTCCTTTACAAAGGCATAGAGGGTCTTGGCGCCGGCGGTGGCAAAAGTGTAACTGGCTGGCGGCGCCGAACTCCAGGAACAGCCGGCGCTGTCGGCGCTCTCGGTCAGGCAGTAGCCGGTGATGCCCACATCGTCGCGGGCTATGATGGAGATGTCAACGATCAGGTAGTTGGACCTGGGCAGCGCCGTGAAGGAGCTGATAACCGGTTTTGTCGGATCACGATACTCATAGGCGCCAATGTCCACGGCACCGTCAAGAACTCTGTCTTCGCCAACGACATCCGTGACCGGCAGTTTTGCATGTGCAATACCCTTGTCGATCAGCGTTGAGGCCGGGGCAAGCCGGTAGTTTCCGCTGAGCGGAGCCACAAACTGCGGCGCGTCGTGGAGATTGCCGGCATCCGGGACGAATCCCGGCGCATTTACCAGCAGACCGTGAACCGCGTCATAGTCATTGTTCCTGATGCCGAGCGCTATCGAAACGCCGGAACTGTTGATGTAGATGTCACTTCCCTCCACTCCGGAAACACCGGAAATGATGTTGTTGGTCAGGTCTACGGCCGCCAGGCTGCTCCTGACGTTGAGCGAACGGCCGTCACCATAGGCGGTGGCGACATTGTCGGCAATGGTGTTGTTCAGCAGAAGCACCGAGCCGGCCGCAAATGAAACGATCCGCGCCGCGGCAGCATTGGCGGAGCTGTTGCCGTAAATGACGTTGTTTGCCAGGAAGATCGAACCGCTGTCGCTGCTTTCCAGTGACAGCCCGCCACCGCCGTCGGCGGTATTGTCGCTGATACTGTCGGTGGCATTACCGCTGACGATGTTCCCCACCAGTTCCAGAGTACCCTGGTAGATACGGGCCTGGATGCCGCCGCCGAACTGGCCGGCCGGAGCTTTGCCGTTCCTGAACGTCAGGCTTTCGATATGGACATTGCCGCCGGTCTTGCTGCTGTCGGCATCCACAAGCAGCACGATGCCGTTGCCTATGCTGTCGTTGTCGGTATCTCCATTCAGGATCGTGAGCGCCGGATCGGCCAGCCGTTCCAATCCGCCCGCCGGGTCATAACCGCCCATGAGCGACAGGTCGAACGACTCCCCCCATCCGGAGCTGTAGACGAAGTTCCCGGCATAGCTACCCCTGGCCAGGCGCAACAGGTTGTGCTTGCCATCGCGACCGGCCTCATCCAGGCAATTTTTGAGCACCTCCTGGTGATAGACGGTACTCTCGGCATGGCTGGCGTCCACCTGGCTCCAGACACAGGCGGCCGGGTCGTTGCCGGCCAGGTATTCGTTCAGGTCGCTGATGCCGTTGCGGTTCATGTCGCCGGAGCCGTCGTCACCGGGGTGGTCCTTGGCCCACTGCTCGACGGTTCTGTCGCCAAGTTCGAGCAAGACCACGGTCCCGAAGGCAGGGATGGTGACGCTTCTGATCACCGCCCCGTTGACCGAAATTTCGGCCGCATCACCGCTGCGGGCGGTTGCGGAGGCCCGCGGATCAACCGAATCCATCGGCACCCGCAGCTCAAAACTCCGGTCGGCGGCCACCGTGCCGGAAGCCACGGTGACGGAGACACTGTTCAGCATGACCGCGATGCTTACCGGATAGCCCAGTTCGGCATTGATCGCCTTGCCCTTGTAAACCACGTCCGGCGCGCTGAGCAAGGCCCAAGCCGTTCCGCCGCCGGCCACCAGCACAGCCGCCATACAGGCGCTTATCGCTATACGTCTTAACATCGTCTTCACCTCAAGCTGTCCCTTGCTTATCGATATATTTTTCATGTCAGTTCCCCGAATAGGCATAGGTCTGGAAGAACATCTTGATATCATCAACCGAGTTGATGAAGGTGTTCAGGCCGACGTCCTTGTTGAACAGCAGTGTCGAACCGGGGATGATCAGCATCCACTGGGAGTTCCAGACCGAGCGGCCGATCAGCCGGCTGTCGGTGGTGGCCTGCCCAGGGTCGAAGGCACCGCTGTAGGGATAGGCGCGGAAGTCGGACACCCTCCTGATCGCGGACAGTTCATCGCTGAGCGAGTCGTTGACCGGGATAAAGTCGGGGTTTTTCAGATCGATGTCGCCCAGCGGGAACGGCACCGGCAGTTTCTGGTCCCGGACTTGCCATTCGCGGGTGGCAAAGCCGTCGCCGGTGGGTGAGCGCAGCACATCGGCCCCGGTGGGAACCAGGTAGACACGCGGGGTGCTGGAAAGCCCCAGGTTGTCGTAGTTCTGGAACCAGAGGCCGACGGAGCGGACCCTGGTGGCGAAGTTGCTGGTGCTGTAGGCGCTGTCTCCGCCGCTCAATGGCCAGCCGAAGAAGTTTTTGCCATAGGTTACGGTGGTCGGGAACCTGATCACGATACCCGGCTGCGGACCGGCGCTTTCCGGCGCAAATGGCCGACAGTAGCGCTTGAACTCCGGAATTTTCCAGAGGTCGTCAACCTTGTGGTCCTTCAACACATCCCGCCAATCGCTGTTGGAGGTAGCATCCCCCTTGATCCGAAACAGCTCGGTGCGCAGCGAGAATGGCGTGGTCTCGGTCTGCGGGTTGTTGAAGCCGAGCTGGGTCTTGTAGACACTGAAGTTCTGGGAGAGCCGCGCCATGGTGTCGGCCAATCCGGGGAATCCGGCCTGGGGGATGCCGTTGCTGAGCACGCCCAGGGTCCGCTGCCGGGCGATCTCGCCCAGGAACTTCCGGCCGGCGCCGGATGCGCTGCCGAGCAGGTTGGTCTCGTAATCGTAGGCGGTAGCCGCCAGGTAGACGTATTTTGTCGCCAGATCGAACTGGGCCCGGTATTTCTGAATGGCATCGTTGCGGAAAACCCGGAAGCCCAGATCCTGGAAGCGGTACTCCTGAATCTCGGCGGCCGACTGGGCGCGCTTTTCGGCACGTTCGTCCATCAGACGGACCCCTTCGGCCAGGGTGGCCTGGTAATTCCCGATGGTCTGCTGCATGCCTTCCTTGAGCGAGTAGAGTTCCATCAGCTTCAGATCCAGGTCCGACATGCTGTTCTCCAGCTCCTTCACCAGCTGGGAAACCTCATAGCTGGCGTCGGACTTGGCCAGTTTCAGATCCAGACCGGCCTGCATCCTTTCCTTGACCGTACCCAGGGAGAACTCGGCCATGTCCGTTACATCAGCGACTATATCATTCGCTGAAGTGATGACGGCAAATATGCCCTTTACCGCTGCCTTTGCCGAGGAGAGGATATCACCGCCGGCGGCAACGCCGGCGATGACATTATCCGGAACAGCTTCAATGACCGCGTCGCAGGCCAGACTGGCAATAGCGCTTACTCTTCTGAACACCATGCCTGTCGCATGCAAGGCATTTATGGTCGAGTCCAGGCCGATCTGCGCCCCCTCGTTCTGATCCCGCAACAGAATCTGGTGAGCCAGAATACCGTAGCGCTCCTCCAGGTTCGTCTTGGCAGCGTCGATTCCGCTCAGCTGGCTTTCATATTCCCTGAAGGCCTTATCATAGGCGGCCTTGGCCACAATCATGTCCGACAGGGCCTGTTGAACCCGACCCGGAGCCCGGCGTTTGGTAATCCAGCTCTGGGGTGCTTCCAGCCAGTTTTCCTGGGCGTTGATGTTGTAGCTGACCGTGTGGTCCGTACCGGCATCGATGGTGTAGTTCGACAGCCCCAGGGCCCAGAAGTCGGCCGGCAGCTTGTAATTCACCGAGTATGTTTTGTAACTGATGGCCGGCAACGGCGTGCCACCGGTCAACTCGGTGCGGTTCACATAGTTGTAATGGAAAATATCCGGACCGTCATAGCCATCCGGGTAGCTCTTGCCGGCGCCGATATCGTCGGGATAGGGATAACCGAAGATCTCGATCAGCCGGTTCTTGTAATCCCGCTCCTGGTCGGTCAGGTTACTCTTGAAATCCTCCAGGGTGTCCTGATTCTGGCGTAGGCGTTGGGTATAGCCGTTGGCAAAATCATAGGAGGCGGTGGCATTTGCCAGCGCCTTTTCGGCGCGCTGGTAGATCTGCTCGAAGTGGGTATTGCCCGCATCCACCTCAACCGGATCGATGTCGAAGGGCACCACCCCCTTGACCAGGCCGAGCGGATTGATGCCGTTGTCCACTTCAGTCATCTTTGACTGTATCAGGTGGAACTGGGTGGCAATCGACTTCAGCTCCGGCACCTTGCTCCGGTCGATCTTCTGTATCGCGTTAGGGTATTCGAGGCTTGGGAGCGTTTCCGCAACCAGCCGGCCGTCGTCGCCGGTCACATAATGAATGCGGGTAACAGTTTCAGGGTTGCTGACCGGCAGGATGGCATTGGCCGTTACCCAGTCAAAGTAGGCGGCCTGTCCGGCGCGGCGGGCCCATTCGTCAACACCCCAGGCGCGATCGGTTGAGGTATCCTTGTATCCCTGCCACTGCCCGGCCGGATCGTCGGTGTAGAACTTGCGGTAGGTCAGATCGAGAATCTCGGCGCCGGTTTTTGCTCGGGCAGCGGCGATCGAAGCAAACTTGCGCTCGTCCAGGTAATCAACCATGATCGGATTGCCGGCCACCAACTGGAACTCCACCCTCGGCACCCAACTGTAACTCTCGTGCCTGAGCAGCCGGTAGTAGTAACTTATGGACTGCAGGTAGTGGCCCCAGGCATCGCCATGCCCCTGGGGATACATTATTTTCGCGTCACCGGCGTTGATCAGGCCGCTGGAGTCCTGATCAGTGATGTTGTAATTCTGGGCATAGGCCACCTCCCCCTCGCCCTGGGTGAAGTTCCAGATCAGGCGGTTGTAGTAGCAACTATTCCTGGTGCTGCCGGCCGAGTCGTCGCGACCGCGCATCAGCGCCAGTTCCTCTTCCAGCAAGGAATCCACCTGGTTCTGGAAGGCGAACACCGATGGAGCCATGTTGCCGTATTCGGCGCTCATGGTGGAAAAGCCGATGGTAGGGTCAACGGCGTCGGCGTAGGATTCGTTTGCCAGCGCCAGGTAGAAGGTGGCCAGCCTGCTGGAGATGTTCAGCAGGGCATCGTTGGTGGGGCCATAGTTCTGGCCGGCGTCAATGCTGAACTCGCGGGCCCGGTTCAAAACGGACTCATAGGCAGGAATCAGGCCGAGACTGTTCAGGTAATCAGGGTCGTTGCTGAAGGCAATCGCCCCCTCATATCGGCAACCGAACTGGGACAGCATGCTGACCATGGTGTTGGTGGCGCTGTTGCGGAAATCGGTCACCCTGGCCTCAAGCGGATTGAGACCGTCAACCACCCGCTTGACCCAGCCCAGCGCCAGCATCGGTTCGCTGAAGTTAGCTCCGCTCCAGCTGCTCCAGTTGTTGCTGTCGTCCTGGGGAGTGACGGCGGTCGACGGATCCGACGGCACGGCAACCGCCGGCCAGGCGTGCTTGTAGTAGTAGCGTGCCGCCACCCAGTTATCCGACATGGTCAATGCCGAGGCTCCCTGGATGGTGATATCGGTCTGTCCCTTGCCGGTGGTGTTGACTGGATCGTTGAATTTCTCCCAGGGAGGCACGGCAGCCCCTTCGGCCGGTTTATCGGGAGTACCGGGCAGGGAAGTCCTGCCGGTCACCGGCTGATAGAACCACTCGAAGTAGAAATTCTCCGGTTCGCCGCCAAAATCGCCGGTGTAGTGCAGGGTCAGTTTTTCGTCAAACACGCTTTTCGGCTTGATCGCCTTGATCACACCCCGGAACACCGGAGCTTTTACAACCCGGATAACTTCAAGCGATACCGGCAAATCCCTGACAACGGAATCATCCGAATTGTTCACGGCTATGACCAGGTAACCCTCGCCCTGGGCCATGCCGGCGGTGAGAGCGTTCTTTTCTCCGACAATGGAGCGCGCCGCTGCGATTTTCCCGTCAGCATTCATCTGCAGCCCCAGTGGTATGCCCCACAACGTTTCCCATGGATTTTTGCCGGTCTGCGGATCAGCTGTCTTTGAATAGGTCAATGCATCGTTGAAGGGGTTGATGATGTTGGCACCGGCAACATTCTGATAATTGAGCGAATTGGGATTCCTGCTCCGGTCATGGAGCGTGTCGATGGCCGCGCACCAGGCGTTGTCCGGAGTTGTCGCGCAATCAACGCCGGTCTGGGCCTTGAGACCGGTTTTCAGCGCTGTTTTTTCATCCCCGGTCATCAGGTTCGGCAGCAGCCAGGGGGTCTCGCCTTCGGATGATATCCAGGCTCCCTTGAAACCGAGCTGCATGCGGGCCGGATCGTAAAACAGGCGTTCCTGCAGCGCGAAGGGGAGTTCGGGGAATACCTCGATACCATTCACGGTTTCCTTCTTCAGTTTGGCCGGCAGCGCGGCCAGCGGCGCATAGAGATAGCGCTCGGGAGCATACAGCTTTGCCAGCGGACCGGCTCCCTTATATAGATTCTCGTCGAAAACGACTTCCGTCACCATGAAGTTCCTGAGATCCGGCAGCCCGTCCCGGGCGGTCGTCAGCGTATCGCCCACCGCCAGCGCCGGCGCGGATGCCGGCCACTTGGTGATATAGGTTACATCAACCGGAGCGTCCCCTTCCTGATACATGTTCTCCTTTGGACCGTAATGGAGGAAGGGCAGAGCGTCCCCTTCCACCTTGGCCGTGAAGCCGACCGCGTCAGGCCAGTAGAAATCGGAACGCATGTAGTAGTACCACTGCATGACAAACCTGGATTTGGCCGACTCGTCAATGGTGTCGCCCTCCTTCCAGTTGGCGGCTTTTGCATAATGGGCCTTGTTATGATCTTTAAAGTGCCACTCCCTGCCATCTGTTCCCGGCGCCACCAGCTTGATGTCACTTACCGGGGGAATCTGGCCGGCCGGAAGCGGCGCAACCAGCGCTTTGCCGGCCTCGTAGGTAAAGCTGAAGGAATCGGGGCGATCGACCTTGTAAACCTCCATCGCCCATTCCTGGGTCTGCTTGTTTTTGTATTTGAGCAGCACATACGGTTCGGACAGGTTGCTGATTTTGTTGAGATCGTCCCGCAGCGCATAGAGACTGTCAACTTTCAGCAGGGCATGCTCCTCGTTGGGGTTGAAGCCGGCCTGGCTCTTGTCAGGTTGAATATAGACCATGGCCCGCGGATATTCCGTCAAGGGCACGGAAACGCCACTGCCGATGGTGATCGTTTTCAAGGACGGATCGGAGGACGCCGGCCAGAAGGCGTTGTAGCGTTTGGGGGTGGTGGGCCAGCCGATATCACCATGGCCTATTTTGTACCAGACCACTACCAGCGGGTTCACCGAGCCGACCACACTCTTGTTTACCGGGATGATGGCGCCGGTTCTGGTCTCGCGGTCATAGGCCCGGTCCTGCCCCACCGCGTCGTGAACGGCTCCGGGATAAAACACGTAACCGGTCTTCCCTTCCGGGTCGCTGTGCGCTCCATAGGTAATCTTGCTGCCGATGGGAACATCGGTGTCCGGGTACTGCTCCGGCCGCAACAGTGTCGTGTCAACCACGATGAAAGCGGCGCCCGCCTGCAGGTCGGGAAGCACCGGCGGAGTATTGAAGCGCAGGACGCTCGTCCCCGGAAGATCCGGCTTGAATACGCCGTTAATGACCGTGCTGCCGGGGGGGTAACTGACTTCGCGGAAGGTGTTAGCCGCCCCCGGCGGATTGAGATTGGCCGGCACCCCGGCGACATGAGTCTGTTTTACCGGCCAGACGGCCGTGCCGGTCTCGCTGTGCTTGATTGCGGTGCCTCTCCTTGTCCAGAGGAGCTCAAAGGAGGTAACCGGTTGAATCGGGAAATACCGTTCCCCCTGGCGCGACTGAAAGGTCAACCGGTCCGTGTCGGAAAAGGTTTTGGTCATGGTTGCGTTTGTATCGATCGTAACCTGGCCTGCCGCCACGGAAAGCACCTTGGTCATTGCCGGGATGCCGTCGGCGTACACGTACATTCCGACTGTCAGCCCCACGGTGGAGCTCATGTTGGAGATAACCGCGGAACCTGTAACGATATCGCCGACAGGCTGATAGCTGCTCATGGAGGTGTCCCACGCCAGGACAAAAGAGGTGGAAACGTTTCCATTGGGGATGTTGATGGTCGGCGGCGTATCATAGAGAATATCGGCCACATCCGTCGGCGGCTTGATCGGTTCGCCGACCCTGAACACCTTGGTGGAGTTGTAGCGCCACGAAACATCCATGGGTTTTAACAGACGGTTTACCGTCAGAACCTGTCTGGCGCCGGACACCTGCGGCGTTTCGTTCAGGGATGCCCCTTGGGTATACACCACCTGATTGAAGGTCCTTGTCTGGAGAAGGCCATCCACCACTTCCACAAACTGGTTCCTGGTAGTCAACGACACCATCCGCACCTGGTCGAATGGTTCGGCCGAGGTGGTGGAGGTGTCAAAGGAATAGAAGTTGACAGCCGACTGCACCGGGCAGTTGGCCGGGGTAAAGTCCGTATTGGTCTGGCACTCGCGCGGGTCGGCCGAGCCGAAGGCCAGGCGCTGCCCG
>Ga0209212_1007421_pt1 | contig 12108 bp, 11 predicted proteins | sample RifGroC2_FD_183996 | JGI IMG/M metagenome (GOLD analysis project Ga0209212, IMG submission 183996) | Groundwater microbial communities from Rifle, Colorado, USA - Groundwater C2 (SPAdes) (version 2) | ecosystem: Environmental > Aquatic > Deep subsurface > Groundwater | place: Rifle, Colorado...
ATTCTTTATTCAGGTCATTATCATCAAGATGCCCATTGTACAGTTGGAAATCTTGTACACCCGCGCGCCTTTTATCCGCGTTGCGGATATAAAGATGCTGAAGTTTTTCATGAATATGTCCGGTATGGCGCTGTCGGTAATCCTTTCTATCTTAATTATTTCGCTTGTTAATAAAAATTTTTGGTGCCGCTTTTTCTGTCCGTATGGCGCATTGCTTGGTATCATTGCTTATGCAAGTCCCATGAGGATTACGCGAGACACCGGGAAATGTATCGATTGCGGAAAATGTACCAGGGCATGTGCGATGCATATCCTTGTGGAGAGGAAGAAACATGTCCTGACCCACGAATGCGTGGCCTGCTACGACTGCGTCAATGCTTGTCCGGTTAATGGAGCGCTGGACATGAAGCTGGTTGGCGACCGCAAGAAAATCCATTACGGTCTTTACGCCATTATGCTCGTTGGCCTTTATGTTGCCGTAACAAACACAGCCCGTGCCACAGGACACTGGTACACGAAAATTAACGATGCCGAATATATCCTGAGAATATCAGAACTCAACCAGCCAAAATATCTTCACAAGGCCGGGCAGTTCGAGACGGAATAAATATAAAAACAGTTGAAACCACAGACTTCGTCGTGAGCGCTCAGTCGAACGATTTCACAGATGACACAGATAGTTTAATATTCTAAGTATTAAAGTTTTATTATGACAACTATTCTTGCAATTGGTCCTCACCCTGATGATGTAGAAGGCGGGATGGGGGGAAGTATTCTGAAACTGGTCTCATTAGGATACGATGTCCATATCCTCGATCTGACCAATGGAGAACCTACCCCACATGGCAGCCCGGAAATCCGAAGAAAAGAATGGGAACAATCAACCGCTTTATTGGGCGTAAAGAGCCGGACGGTGCTTGACCTGCCGAATCGCTACCTCATGGACGGCATAGACGCCCGCAAAAAGGTTGCTGCCGTAATTCGAAAAGTTCGTCCTCAGATTATTTTCCTTCCTTACTGGATAGACGCCCACCCCGACCACGTTCAGGCCACACAGATCGGTGAGGCCGCCCGTTTCTATGCTAAACTGACAAAATCAGATATTCCCGGAGAGCCATGCTATCCTTCACACATCTTTTATTACCTCTGTTCACATTTTAAAGTACATGTCACACCATCATTCATTCTGGATATCAGCAAAGAATTTGAAAAGAAACTCCAGATCGCAAGGGTTTATCAATCCCAGTTCGCCTATGACGATGAACGTTGGAAATATATTAGCAACTCACTCACGGCAAAGAATCAATATTACGGCAATCTGATACGCGTCGATTACGGCGAACCCTTTATGAGCCGGGAACAGGTTGGGTTAAAGGATATACGGGATGTTATATAAACGTAAGAGTTCATACAACCCTTCCACTTGTGAAAGAGACTTGTACCTTATAAGTTTGGCAGAAATTACGATTTTAGAATTGTCATTAGCTCACAGTCTAACGATAAAAATCGTAAATCTAAAATTGTAAATCTCAAATACAATTCACATTTGTTTTTTGCATACTTAAATATGAACTACTTTCCCGTAGGAAAACTTGATTATCGACTCCTGGAAAAACTTTTAAACCTAAATCCCATCAAAGACCCCAGGATTATTGTAGGCCCAAAGATTGGTGAGGATGCAGCCGTTATTGACTTCGGGAAAAAGTATCTCGTAGCCAAGACAGACCCTATTACCTTTACAACACACCGCATCGGCTGGTATGCTGTAAACATAAATGCCAATGACATCGCCACGATGGGGGCGACTCCAAAGTGGTTCCTGGCAACGTTACTGCTGCCTGAAGGAAAGACGAATGCAAAACTGGCAACGCAAATTTTTAGGGATATCATTAAATCAACCCAAAAACTCAATATCACCCTGTGCGGCGGTCATACTGAAATTTCTTATAAAATCGACCGCCCCATCGTCATTGGTCACATGCTGGGTGAGGTCGAAAAGAATAAACTCGTGGTAAATGCACATGCGAAACCGGGCGATGACCTTTTACTCACAAAAGGTATTGCCATAGAAGGAACGGCCATTATCGCACGGGAAAAGGCTGTTACAATAAAAAAGAGATTCGGCGACCGATTTCTCAAAAGGGCACAGGCATTCATAGACAAACCAGGGCTAAGCGTCGTCGCAGACGCCTTGTTAGCCAATAAAGTTGCCAAAATCCATGCCATGCACGATCCGACAGAAGGTGGGTTGGCTACCGGTATAATGGAACTTGCAAAGGCATCAGGAACTGGCGTTGTCATTGATGCAGAAAAGATTCCGTGTTATGAAGAAACAGAACAGATTTGCAAATTCTTCAATATCCAGCCCCTCGGTCTCATCGCATCAGGGGCGCTGCTGATTGCCCTCGATCCAAAAGACACAAAAGAAGTTATTGCCATCCTCGCAAAGAATGGTATAGTATGTTATCCGATAGGAAAACTTACAAAAAAGAATGAGGGACTAAAACTTTTTAAAAAAGGTAAGCTCATAAAAATGCCGACATACAAGGTGGACGAGATCACGAAGGTTTTATAAGGAGGGAATGACATGCCAGATTACGGACAGTACAAAAGACCACAAGACATACGTTTCGAGGATATCCCATGGGGGTCGGTAAAAAAATTTATACCGCCCATATTGATTATCATCTTCGTCATTATTACGGGATATACTGCCTTTTACACGGTAAGGGCAAACGAAGAGGCCGTTATTCTGAGATTCGGTAGCTATAAAGAGACGGTAGGTCCAGGACTCCATACCAAGCTTCCTTACGGTATTGACAAGATACTGAAAGGAGAGGTCAAGCGTATTTACAACGAAGAGTTCGGATTCAGGACCGAGCAGCGAGGATCTTCCAGTATGATTGGTTATGAATATCCAGATGCAAGAGGAGAAAGATTGATGCTTACCGGCGACATTAACAGCGCCGAGGTGCACTGGGTCATTCGGTACAAAATAAAGGCATTAGAAGAGTATTTTTTCAATGTAAGAAACGTCAGAGAAACCATTCGTGACGTTTCACAGGCCGCCATGCGCACACTGGTCGGGGATCGCTCTATTGATGAGGTCTTGACAGTTGGCAGGACGGAGATCGAGCAAAAGTCCAAAGAAGATCTTCAGAGGATTTTGGACGGTTATAAATGCGGCATTGACATCCAGACGGTACTGCTCAAGGGGGTTAATCCGCCAGAACCCGTAAAAGACGCTTTTAATGCCGTGAATCAGGCGATTCAGATAAGGGACAGAATTATTAATGAAGCAGAAGGGCAAAAGAATAAGATACTGCCCGCTGCCGAAGGGAAAAAACAGCAGGTCATCAAAGAGGCTGAAGGATACCGAATCAGAAGGGTCAATGAGGCCACGGGAGACATCAAGGCATTCCTTGCCGTCTATGAAGAATACAAAAAGGCCGAAGACGTGACGCGGCGCAGGCTATATCTGGAAACCATGTCAAAGGTCATCCCGAAATGTGAAAAGTTATACATCATTGACAAGGATATAAAGGGTCTCCTGCCTATGTTTGAGATCAATCCGGAAGGAGTGAAGAAATGAAGAAGACGATTATTGTTATAACAATCATTGCCGTCGTTGCTGTGTTGATTTGTTTAAAGGCGTCAGTGTATGTCGTGGACGTGCGGTTGCAGGCCGTTATCACACAGTTCGGAAAACCCACCCGAACAGTTACAGAACCCGGACTTTATGTAAAATCGCCGTTTATCCAGGAGGTCAGATATTTTGATAAGCGGTTGCTGGAGTGGAGCGGGGAACCTAGCGATATCCTGACAAGAGACAAGGAAAATATCGGCGTAGGCACATGGGCGCGATGGAAGATTACAGACCCACTCAAATTCTATACATCACTGGGAACGGAGTCGCGCGGTCAGGGTGTGCTGGATGAGGTCATCGAATCGGCGGTCAAAAACGTGGTCAGCGCATATACCTTAAAAGAGGTCTTAAGAAATACCAACCGTAAGCTGGAATATACGACGAAAGAACTGGAAGATGCTGAGGATATTAAAAAGGTATTGATTACCATGGGGCGTGATAAGATCGTTGAAGAAATCCGGAAAATGGCTGCACGTGCGCTGGAAGGTCGTTACGGAATTGAACTGGTTGACGTTCGGATAAAGTATATCAACTATGTTGAAGCCGTTATCCCCAAGATATACGATCGGATGCGATCCGAACGTATCCGTATTGCCAACAAATACGAATCAGAGGGACGGAGAGAAGAGGCCGAAATCCTGGGTTCTATGAAGAGGGAACTGGAACGCATTGAATCGGAAGGGTATAGGACTGCCGAGGAAACCATGGGACAGGCCAATGCCGAGGCCGTAAAGATTTATGCCGAGGCATATGAAAAAGCCCCCGAATTTTATTCCTTTACTAAAACCCTGGAAACCTACGAATCAACCTTTGACAAGCAAACTCATCTCATCCTCACCACTGACGGGGACTATTTCAAATATCTGAAGAGCTTTCAAAAGGAAGATAAGTCTGTTCCAGAGTAAATGGTAACTATGCAATTTAAGGTTAATTGTAGGGATAATTCATGAATTACCCCTACAAATATTAATCCATGAATTATCAATACAAGCAAAGAAGGTCTCTGCGGCTGAAAGAATATGATTATTCAAGAGAAGGGGCATATTTTGTAACGATATGCACTTATAATAGGGAATGTGTGTTGGGTAACGTGGCAGATGAGGAAATGATTTTAAATCAATTCGGCAATATTGTGCTAGCGTGTTGGAATAGTTTACTAGAACGTTATGACAATATTGAATTAGATAAATTTGTTGTAATGCCCAACCACGTTCATGGAATTATTAAAATTATCGATCATGTAGGGGCAATTCATGAATTGCCCTACAAACGGCAAACACCAACCAGAAAAATAAAAGACGCAGGATGTTAATTCCAAAGGTTGTCGGTTATTTCAAGATGAATTCATCAAAACAAATAAACACGATACGTAATTCAACCGGCATTCCTGTTTGGCAACGCAATTATTATGAACACATCATCCGTAACGAAAATAAACTGAACAAAATAAGAGAATACATTCACAATAACCCGATAAGATGGCATCTTGACAGAGAAAATCAGGAAAGGATTGGTAACGACCAATTAGAAGACGAGATTTTTGAACATATAAAATCTGCCTTATCTATTTCCGAGACCTAAAGCAATAAGGCACTGATTAAAATCTTCAGGAATATCTGCGGTGACCGATACCATTTTCTGCGTATAGGGATGGACAAAAAATATCTGATAGGCATGAAGCATCTGTCTTCGTATTTGCCTCAATAACTGGTGTTCAATGGGTTTTCGGTCATATTCTGTCTCTCCAATGACCGGGTATCCCACAGATGCAAGATGTATCCTGATCTGATGTGTCCTACCCGTTTCAATATCAACCTCCAGATAGGAGGCATCCTTACCCCTCTTTAAGAGCTTCACGTGTGACACAGCCCTTTGTCCACGAATTGGTGTATTTATGGTGAAGGTTTGTTTGCCCGCACCTCCCCTTACAATAACCCTGTAAACTTTTTTCATAAGATTTTTTTTAAACAAGGTCTTCATGCGCTCGAAGGCATCCTTATTCATCGCAAAGATAACAACACCGGAAGTATCCTTGTCAAGCCGATGAACGGCTTGAATATGGTTATCCTGAAAATACGTCCTCAGTTGTTCTTCAAGGCTATCTGGGCCGTTTGTCACTATATCAGGGGGTTTTGAAACAATCAAATAATGGTTATCCTTAAATAAAATGGTGTCTTTTTGAAATCTTGTTCCTGTATGCTTTGAACTGGAATCCGATAGCTGTGTCTTCTCTGTAACGACCTCAACCATATCCCCCTTATTCAATTTGTAGGAGGCAATCCAGACACGCTTTTTGTTCACAAAAACCAGTCGTCTGTCCAGGAATTGTTTTGCCTTATTTTTGGATACGGTTAATTTCTGGGCGATAAAATTGAGCAGTGTATTGGTGTCTGTTTTATGAGTGAATGCAAATTTTTGTATAGCCATTTGTGGTTTCAAATGTTTTATCCTGAGTTTGAATATCTTAGGGATGACAATTAATAACATGAACAACTTCATGTTGCTGTGCCATCAGGGCTAAAGCCCCGGTATGACATGTATCCGCTAACCCCAGCCTTAAGGCTGGGGTTAGTGACGGTCTTATCGTTCGACTGAGCTCACGACGAAGTCTGAATTGGGCTTTAGCCCTGACAGTGTCTGATCTTCAAAGTATCGGACAAGAAACTTGTTCAGATTATTTATTGTCAACCCTTAGGTATTATACACCAGACACATCAGAATTAACAATCATAAGCATAAATTTACATAAAACAGTTGACAGTGCGTTACAATCTGCATATAAATTAGAAGTGACATTTCACCACGGAAATACTTGGCGCGGCCTTTGGCCGCAACCAAATTCGAAATACGAAACAATTTCAAATAACAAAAAACTCAATGCTCAAAACTTTGCGTAAACCTCATCTGAGCAGGGCATTACGATCGTGCGGTTTGAAAATCGAGCATAAAAAACAAGAAGTTGATGGATAGTAGTACGGAGTAGCACTAAAAACAATACGTAGAAAAGTGTCGAGTGACATGAAACGTGTGACGTGATTCTCGTCATGAGCCACCCGATACTCGTCATTTGTTGTTTCTCTGCGACCTTAGCGGCCTCTGCGGTGAACTGAACTATAACGGTATTTTCGGATAATAACAATGAGTACTGTATATCATCTAGACCTTGACAAAAAGAAGATTCGAGGCGCAAAGATTGCCTTACTGCCCGGCGACCCTTTCAGGTCTCAAATCATCGCCGAAAAAATTTCAGAAACTTACGGAACGAGGCATGAAAAACTGGCATGGAAAAGGGAATTCTGTACCTATCTGGCTGAAATAAAGGGGGAAAATCTCCTGATTACGTCTACCGGGATAGGCGGACCGTCCACATCAATAGCCATTGATGAGCTGGCACAACTAGGCATAGGAACATTCATCAGGGTGGGGACAACCGGCGCTATTCAGGATCATATCAACATCGGTGATATCATTATCACTTCGGGTTCTGTGCGGCTTGATGGGGCATCAACCCATTATGCGCCCATCGAATATCCCGCGGTTGCCCACTACGAGGCGCTTAATGCTCTCGTTGAAGGTGCAAAAAAAGCAAAGGTAAAATATCACGTGGGCATAACGGCATCTTCAGATACCTTTTATCCAGGCGAGGAAAGAAAGGATTCATTTGCAAAATATGTACTGAGAAGATTTCAGGGGGCTACGAAAGAGTGGCAAAAGCTCCATGTATTGAACTACGAGATGGAATCATCAACAGTCTTGACGCTCACTGCATCAATGGGCCTCAAAGGTGGATGCATAACAGGGGTAGTCAATAAGCTAGGTATGGACAAGATAACAAAAGAGAGCCTTAAGGCCGGAGAAGAAAATACGATTAGGGTTGCAATAGCCGCTGTAGAATGCCTATTATAAACACGCAGGGGCAGGTAGGAAACATTCCCCGACATTAACTGGTTATGTGGATTTTATGAGACGTAGCAAATTGTAAACACCCCCAAACCCTTATGGTAGGTCAAGCGTCCCGCCTGATATTATAATAATTGTGGCTGGTTCAATCTTGCAGATTGAACCATATGTTTTGAACCGGATTCAGGTTTCTAACTCTCACCAACCATGAAAAAATGCCAATTGTTTCGGTTCAATCGAGGACGATTGAACCAGCAAAAAAGATAAACACGTAGGGGCTGGTTTGAAACCTGCCCCTACATTGTTTTATGGTTGAGGTGTTTGCGAAGATTTTATATCCTTTATGAATTTTGGCTCAATAATTCCTTCCGTAACCTGCGCTTCAGAGATGAGTCCCCTTTTCACATAAAAATCGGTGATAACTTTTAGGGAAGCATAGAGAGTCGCGGCTTCTGTCGATTTTTTCATTGCCTCAATATTTTCATTTAAGTCAAGCATGTGAACGTCACTCTTAAGGCCTCTCTCTATTTCTGCCCTGTCCAAGCCTTCTGCCTTTGCCATAATATCAATCGCCTCATCCCTATTCGAATTAATAAAATCCTTTGCCTCTAATAAAGATTTCACTATTCGCTGGATATCGCCGGGCCTTTCTTCAATAATCTTCGCGTTAAATGCAAGCACATCCGTTATTATGCCTGGCGTATCCGACGCCTTACATAATATTTTATAACTCTTTTGTAGGGCTTGCGATGTTACAGGTTCCCACGTATGGCCTGCATCTATCTTCCCCTCTTCCATCTCATTTAAAACATCCATTCCTGGGACATCCTGAAATTGGACATCAGATTCCTTTATTTCCGCCTTCTCCAATGCCTTTAGTACGAACAAATTGGAGAATGTATTTACCCCCTCAAAACTTATCGTTTTGCCTTTCAGGTCGGCAAGCGAATTGAATTCCGGTCTTCCAATAATCACGTCCCCCGATTCGGAATAACTGGGCACATAAACTACCTTGGTGGAAATTCCCTTTGAGTTAATCAGAATCATATCGGCAAAAACGTTAAAAACACCATCCACCTCGCCATTTTTATAAAGTTCAATTGATTCGGCAACATCTTTTTTGAATACCAGTTCTACGCGGACATTATTTTTTCCAAAAAATCCCTTTTCCTGCGCAATAAAGGCGTGGGCATACCCTTGCCAGATACTTATCCCAATCTTTATGGGGGTTTTTTCTTCGACCTTAGCGCTGACAGTTTCCTGAGCCTTTTTCTCACAAACCATAGCACAACAACCGGTAACAACTGCCACACAAATGACTAACAAAACTGATAAAAACCCTTTTGTCCTCATACTTTTGATCTCCTTCCGATTTTTTATATCATTTCTATTCAATCGATACTCATTCAACAGGGCAAGATATAAAGAATTTGCCGCGAACGGTGTTTAATAAGCCTCCGTTGAGAAGGATTTCACGCTCTCTCTCTGTTGCTTTGAGGACAAGCAAAATCTCCTTTTCCTGGTTTGTTAATTTATTACTCCATATTGCTTTTATTTCTTCCTGTCCTTCCTTAACGGCCTTTTTCACGTCCTGAATGCGGATGGAATCGCCTTGCGATATGGAATCATAATCTCCAGAATTCTTGAATAAAAGAGGGACGATGCCAAAGTTGATGAGGTTGGATCGGTGGATGCGTGCAAAACTCTTCGCTATTTTTACTTGAATACCCAGGAATCGTGGGGCAAGGGCGGCATGCTCACGACTCGAACCCTGTCCGTAATTCTCACCCCCTACAATAATTCCTCTGCCTTTTTCCTGACACCGTTTAGCAAATGATGCATCGACCCTTTCGTAGACATGCGCACTGATGGCGGGTATATTACTCCTTAATGGGAGTACTTCATTGCCTGCGGGCATGATATGGTCGGTAGTGATATTATCACCCACCTTTAAAATAACTTCTCCTTCATAATCTTCTGGAAGGGGGTTCAGGCTGGGAAAAGGGGCGATATTAGGACCTTTTATAATCTCTATGGTATGCCGTTTTTTTACGGGCAATGGTTTTATAATAAGGTTTTCGTTAAACAGATAACGTTCAGGTTCTTTAACCTGCGGGTAATCCCCTAATTTTCTGGGGTCTGTAATCTTACCATAGATGGCGGCAGCCACGGCGGTTTCTGGGCTGCACAGGTAAACCTGGTCTCCCTCTGTTCCGCTGCGACCTGGGAAATTTCTTGGAAATGTCCTTAGCGAAACGGTCCCACAGGACGGAGCCTGTCCCATCCCGATACATCCCAAACAGCCTGACTGGTGGATGCGCGCACCTGCATGGATAAGCGTCAGGACGCCGTTTAATGCAGTCACATTTTCAATAACCTGACGGCTCCCCGGATTGATCTCAAAACTTACGTCGGGATGAACTGTTTTTCCTTCCATAACTTTACACACGATCATGAGGTCACGAAACGAAGAGTTGACAGACGAACCAACAATAGCCTGAGCCACAGGAATGCCTTCTACCTCTGAAACTTTTTTTACGTTGTCGGGTGAAGATGGGCAGGCTATAAGGGGTTCGAGCTTACTTAGGTCAATTTCATCATGTTCGTCGTACTCGGCGTCTGTATCAGCCTCGCATTCCTTCCATACCTGTTCTCTCCCCTGGCTTTTGAGAAACTCAAGTGTCCTGTGATCTGAGGGGAATACTGTAGTCGTAACACCCAGTTCCGCACCCATGTTGGCGATCGTGGCCCTATCAGTAACAGAAAGTGTATCAACTCCCTGACCGTAATACTCGACAATCTTGCCTACACCACCTTTGACGGTATGTCTCCTGAGCATTTCCAGGATTACGTCCTTGCCAGAAACCCAGGGAGGCAATTTCCCCGTTAACTTTACGCCGAGTATCTTCGGCACCTGAAAATAAAACGGTTCGCCCACCAGCGCCAGGGCAACATCCAACCCCCCTACTCCGATAGCAATCATTCCTAGTGCACCGCCCATAGAGGTGTGGCTATCGGAGCCCAGTAACGTTTTGCCGGGTGCACCGAAGCGTTCCAGATGCACCTGGTGTGAAACACCATTACCAGGTGGAGAAAAATAGATGCCAAAACGCTGGGCAACGGACTGGAGAAAGCGGTGATCATCGGCATTTTTGTAATCAGTCTGAAGGAGATTGTGGTCAACGTAGCTGACGGAGAGTTCGGTCTTAATACATCCAACGTCCATGGACTCAAATTCGAGGTATGCGAGTGTTCCTGTAGCATCTTGGGTGAGGGTTTGATCGATGCGGATACCGATCTCAGTCCCAACCTGCCATTTACCTGATATGAGATGTTCTTCGATTATTTTTCGAGCTAAGGGCTTTTTCATACAATTAAATAGTAGAGGAGTTTCCTTTTGGACACAGATGAACACAGACTTCGTCGTGATGGTTCGACAGACTCACCATGAACGGCACTGCATCCTGAGCCTTCGGCGTGAGCTCAGTCGAACGCTTGTCGAAGGATCAGTCGAACGATTATCATAGTAGGGGTTTAAAATCTTAAACCCCTACCGTGCATATCAGTGTTATCTGAGAAATCTGTGTTCTGCTATAACTACACCGCTTCTAGTTCGGTTTTAAAAGCTTCAGCGGTTTGGATACGATTATTAGGGTTTTCTTCCAGCAGTCCTAAAACAACCTTGTTCAGCTTTTCCGGAATGTCCTTGTTAATTTCTTTGGGAGGGATAGCAGCCTCCTGCCACAATTTTCCCGTTATTGCCCGATAAAAGACTAAACCGACGGAATACAGGTCAGAAGCAGCATTCATCCTGACCTTTTTCAGTACGGACTTTTCACTCTCTCCATTACGTAATGAACGAATCATTTCTTTCTGTTCCGGAGAGGCATATTCCTTGCTCATACCACAAATAATTTCCCCTATCTTAATCGTGCACTCAAGGTCTATGAGCGCCATCATACCCGTAACAGGGTTCAGGATGAGGTGGCCGGGTTTGATGTCACAATGAATATATCCTTTGGAGTGCATGTGATGCAAGGGTAATGTTGCACTGGAAAAATATTGAATCACGTGCCCGATCTCGCGTTGGTCCGGCAAGCCCTTTTTTTTGTAATATTCAACGACATCTTCCCCCTCAAAGTGCGTCATAATGAGGTAATTTTGGATGAGCACCGATTGACCATCCTTATACATGACACCCTTGCCCTCTTCGTATCGAACCGGAATTTGAAGGTGTGAAAAGAGGGGGAGTATCTTATATTCTCTCGAATAGTCATTAGCAGGAGAGTATTTCATACCCCACTGTTTTTCTTTGAACTCGGGATTACAGAGGATGGCGTAATTTGCGCGATGTCCCGGCGCAATCCTGAATTCCTTGAATTGATGCTTATTGATTGAATACATAATCGAATCCTTTATTTATAAATTGTCCGAAAAACCATTCCTTTTGCGCAAAATATAGTAGACGACAAAGAAAGTTGTCGGGGTTGTCAAAAAAGTTATTACCATGTCATTGCGAAGGAGGAACGACTGAAGCAATCCCTTGATTTTAAAGGGTTTTA
>Ga0209212_1007422_pt1 | contig 12108 bp, 13 predicted proteins | sample RifGroC2_FD_183996 | JGI IMG/M metagenome (GOLD analysis project Ga0209212, IMG submission 183996) | Groundwater microbial communities from Rifle, Colorado, USA - Groundwater C2 (SPAdes) (version 2) | ecosystem: Environmental > Aquatic > Deep subsurface > Groundwater | place: Rifle, Colorado...
TTTCTATGGAAGCAGTGGGCAAAGCAGCTGGGCAAGTAGTGGAAGAGGTGCGGCGGCAGTTTAAGGAAATTCCGGGAATTATGGCCGGCACAGCTAAACCGGATTATGCCAAGGCAGTTGATATTGTTACTAAAAGTGCTTTAAAGCAAATGATTGTGCCCGCACTTATTCCAGTATTAGCACCAATTATAGTCGGTTTTGGTTTGGGGCCTGAGGCTTTAGGTGGATTATTGGTTGGCAGTATTTTAACTGGAATTTTCGTAGCCATTTCTATGACTACCGGCGGCGCAGCTTGGGACAATGCTAAGAAATATATTGAAGCTGGCAATTATGGTGGCAAGGGTAGCCCAGCCCACCAAGCCGCGGTTACTGGTGACACGGTCGGGGATCCGTATAAAGATACAGCTGGCCCAGCCATTAACCCAATGATAAAAATATTGAATGTGGTCGCTTTGTTATTGGTAGCGTTTTTGATTTAATTAATTTTTCTTGTGGAGCATCAAATTAAAAATATCGACGGGGGTAAAGTTCAGATAACAATTACTTTAACGCCCGAGGAAAAAACTAAATTTGAATTACGCGCGCTCAGGCAGGCTGGCAGTGAGCTTGATATTAAAGGTTTCCGGCCTGGACATATTCCTGATGATGTTATTAAGAAGCAATTAGATCCAGCCGCGCTTGATCAGGAAACAATGTGGGAAGCAGTTAAGGAACATTACCCCAAATTAGTTGCGGAAATGAATTTAGCAGTGGTGGGCCAGCCCACTCTGGCCTTGCAATCAGCTGAACCGTTTGTGATTCACTCCACGGTATCAAAATTGCCTGAGGTAGATTTAGGCAAATGGGAAAAAGTTAAAATTAAACGCCAAGAAATTAAAGTTGACGAAGCTGAAGTAAATAAAGTAATAGAACAAATTCGGGATGGCCGAGTTAGTGAAGCAGCTGTGATTCGTCCGGCAAAATTAGGGGACCGGGTGGAAATTGATTTTGAAGTTAGTTTGGGCGGTGTGGCTATGGATGGCGGCAAACAAGTAAAATATCCAGTAATTTTAGGCGCTGGCCAGTTGGTGCCAGGTTTTGAAGATAATTTAGTTGGTTTAAATAGCGGTGAAGAAAAAAAGTTTGAGCTAACTTTCCCGAGCAGCTATCGGTCGGACTTGGCCGGTAAAAAGGCTCAAGTTTGGGTTAAATTAAGCCAGGTATTTGAACGCACCTTGCCAGAACTGACTGATGATTTTGTCAAAAGTTTAGGTAAATTTGCCGGCGCTCAAGATTTTCAAGATAAATTACGCGAGAATTTGCAGGAGGAAAAAAATATTCAGGAAGAGCAAAGGCTGGAGCGTGAGATGTTGGAGGCAATTGTGGTGCAAGCTAAATTCGGTGACATTCCTGAGGTTTTATTAATTAATGAAGCGGAAACCATGTTGCATGAATTAAAACATGGCATTACCGAGCGGGGAGTGGAATGGTCGCAGTATTTGCAGAGCATTCAAAAAGACGAAGAGGGTTTGAAAAAAGAATTTAGCACCCCGGCGACCAGGCGAGTAAAAGTAGCCTTAATTGTAAGGACATTTGCTAACCAAGAGAATTTGGCAACTGATGAGATGGCGGTGGAGCAGGAAATTGTTCATTCTTTAGAGCATTATGGCGGTGATGAACGGATGACTACTCAGCTTAATTCGGACGATTATCGCAGTTATGTGCAACAAGTGTTGACCAATCGTCGGGTTATAGAGTGGTTGAAGAAGAAATTGGTGGAATAAAAAAGCCCGATTAATGATCGGGCTTTATTCAGATGATTTATATTAAGTGGCGAAATCGCCCAGGCCGGCTGGATATTGGCCAGTGAACGGGCCAGTGTAAAAATCTTTTGACTTCAACCATCCATCGCTCAACTGGCTAACGCTCTTTAAAGTAGCTACTAAGCTAAGGTACCCGAGTTTACGAAGCCCGAAGCGCCGGGCGATTGATTTGGCAACTGATTGTGTGTTGCCGTTCAGTGACTGGGCCAGCAGTTCGTTTTGTATTCTATAGGTGTCGATACCGTAGAAATCTGGGTAGCGGTATGGTGGTGACGACACAACCATACTTACTGAAGCCACACCTGCTTCCTTGAGCAACCTTAGGGTGGCGGCAATGGTATTGCCTCGGACAATTGAATCATCCACCACCGCGACGTGTCGGTTGTATAACTGCGATTGGCGCGGGTTAAATTTGAGCCTCAGGTACTGCTCACGCTGTGACTGCACAGGTTCGATGAATGTACGACTAACAAAGTGCGGGCGGAATAAGCCCCATGGTCGAAAAATTGCCCGGCTACCCCGGAGTGCCAACCCCTCCCAGTAGCCCAGCGCCGCTTCATTTCCAGAGTCAGCTATGGGAATAATAGTATCCACGTCCAGTGGGTGCTCAAGTGCCAATTGGCGACCCATTTGGTAACGTGCCTGGCCAGCCTCTACGCCGTACCATTGGCTGTCGGGCCGTAAAAAGTAAATAAACTCGAAAATATCTAGTTTTATGTTAGTGTCTTGGGTAAAGTGCATGGTGGTTATATGGCCATTAGGCTCCAGGCGAACAATTTCACCTGGCTTTACCTCACGAACCCTCGAGGCCCGCAAGACATCTAAGGCGCAGGTTTCCGAGGCTACTATATTATCAATGCCATCAGCGTGCTCGCGCCGACCAATGGTGAGCGGATGAAAACCGAAGCGATCGCGGATGGCATAGACAAAACCACGGTAGAGCACCATAAAGTTGAAGGCGCCTTCAAGGTCGCGTATCAGTCCAAGCAGTGCTTGTTCGAAATTGCGTTCTTGGCTTTGGGATAGAATGGTGGTAATGACGACGGTATCCGAGAAACCGTCACTCAGGCGCGCGGTCTGGCGTAGTCTCTTTGCGTTTACTAGGTTGCCATTGTGAGCCAAGAAGAACGGTTCGCCGTGGAAGCTGCCCTCAATTGGTTGTAGATTAAGGTGAGAGGAGATGCCGGCTGTACCGTAACGGGTATGACCTATACCTGAATTACCAAGCATAGAACTAACTGAGGGAGGTGGCAGGATATGTGTCCACTGTTCCTCGTTGCCTTGGCTAGCTAGCAGCTGGGCCAGTTTTTGGCGTGCTTCATACGATGATGGAATAATGAAAGCTTGGGCCAGTTCACCCGGACCTTTTTCAGCGTAGTAACGCCGACCATCATAAGTGACAATACCCGCTCCTTGTTTGCCGCGGTGCTGCATGTTGATTAAACCAACATACAGGTCAGGCGCTGCCTGGTGCCGAGGAGCCTGATTTACAATACCAATAATACCGCACATATTTTTACTCCTTTTTTAAGTTTCAATGTTAACGTTCACGTTTGTTTGTAGTCGAATCTTACTGGTTTATGGTAATATGTCAAGCGATTATGCTGTTTGGTTCACATATTTCCGCTGCGGGTGGGGTAGATAAGGCGCCCGAAAGAGCGGCCGAAGTCGGCTGTGAGGTTTTTCAGTTCTTTTCCCGTCCACCCCAGGGTGGGCCTGGTAGTAAATTAACCCCTAGTGTCATCGCGGCGTTTAAAGGTAACTGCAAAAAATTCAAGCAAGCCGAAAGTTACATTCACACGCCTTATTATATAAATTTTGCCAGCACCACGCCGCGTATTCGCTACGGCTCAATTGCTGTTGTCCGTGAGGAGCTGGAGCGCGGCACGCTTTTGGGATGCAAATATGTAATGACACATTTAGGTTCAACCAAGTCAGCTGGGCCTAAACTAGGTTTCCACAAGACCTGGCGGGCGGTCCAGAGAATATTAGATGGCTACAAAGGTAGTTGCTTACTCTTACTTGAGGATTCGTCTGGCGCTGGAGATTTAGTTGGTAGCACTTTTGAGGAGCTAAGAGATTTAATTAAGAATGTAGAAAGCGCAGCTAAGTATAAAAATAAAGTTGGTGTGTGTTTGGATTCCTGCCATATGTTCGCCTCAGGCTACGATCTAAGCACAGCGGCAGCGGTTAAAATAACTTTGGACGAGTTTGGCAAAAAAGTCGGATTTAAATATTTAAAATTGATGCATGCCAATGATTCTTATGGTGAGCTCGGCGGTAAGCGCGACCGGCATGAGCATTTAGGCAAAGGCAAGATTGGCCTGGAGGGTTTTAAAGCCTTGGTGCAAGATAAACGGATGAAAGCAGTTAATTTTATTCTGGAAACCCCAAAAGACAATCCCCAGGACGATCCGCGCAATTTGGCTATCCTTAAAAAATTTAGAGTGCATTAGCTAGATCAGGAATCCATTAGGCATTGAAATATCCAATCCAACCTTTCGCGCGAAAGGTTGGATGAGATTAGAAGAGCAATAGGATTTTTGGATAAAATCAGTTGCTAGCTTTACGAATCAATTTTACTAGAGCAGCTAATTGATGAGGCAGGTCTTTTTCCAGCCAGTATTTAGCTTCAAAGCCCGCTTGCCGTCGATCAAGTAAGCCCGCTTGCCGCAGCATAACCACATGTTTGGAAGTAGCCGTATGTGAAAGTTTTATCTGAGAAGCAATCTCACCAACAGATAGTTCCTCGCCATTTAGTAAAAGTTTTATTATCTCAACTCTCTTATGGCCTCCTAGGATGCGGAGGATTTTTTGCAGTTCGCGTAGTCGCATATATTTCTAGTCTATCATAAGATTGCTGTCCATACAATGATTCGCGCGAAAGGTGTGATGGGGGCGGAGGGTTGAGCAATATTTGTGTGGTTTTAGGCTAGGATATGCAGTCTTATGAATTATGGTAAGATAAGTGATATGAAAATCACTAAACTTGGGCATTGTTGCCTGATAATTGAAGAGGGTGAAATTAAAATTCTTACTGATCCAGGTGAATATACTGATGCACAAAATAGCGTCAGAGGTCTGACTCATGTAATTATTACCCATGAGCATCAGGATCATTTTCATGTGCCGTCATTAAAGCAAGTGCTCGCCAATAATCCGGGCGTAGCGGTATATACCAATAGGGCAGTGGGAAATCTGATGTCACGGGAAGCGTTGCCATATGAATTGTTACAACATGGTGATAAGCAATTATTCGGTGATTTAGAAGTTGAAGGTATTGGTACAGAGCATCATGTTATCTACCCAGCTATTCCCATAATAATGAATACTGGCTATATGTTTGGCAACAAATTTTTCTATCCCGGCGATGCCTTAACTAAGCCTGAAAGACCGGTTGAATTATTGGCCATGCCCATTACCGGTCCTTGGCTACCAATTGCTGAGGCGATTGATTACGCGCGTGCCTTAAAACCCAAAAAATGTTTTCCCATACATGATGGTAATATAAAAGCACCCGAAGGGATGTATAGGTTGTCAGCTAGGATTTTGCAGCCCGAGGGAATTAATTTTGAAGTCTTTGAATTAGGAAAAAATTATGACGTCTAGATTATTAGCTATATTAGCGGTTAAAAAGGCTGGAACTTATTTGCGTCAGGAATTCAAGCGCGATGCTAAATCTTTTGTCTTAAAGTCAGCCCATGAAATAGTCACCCGGGCCGATAAGGGTGCGGAAAAAATTATTCTGACGCTATTAAAAAAACATTCAACCAACGCTCGCATCCTCTCCGAAGAAGCGGGTTTGTATGATTATAATTCCAATTGGTTGTGGGTGGTGGATCCATTGGATGGCACCACTAATTTTCGCGTGCACAATCCTTTGTTTTCCATCTCTCTGGCGCTTTATCACATTGATAAGCCTATGTTGGGGGTGGTTTATGCACCGTATTTGGATGAACTATTTGTAGCGGAGAAGGGCAAGGGGGCGACCTTGAATGGTAAAAAAATTTATGTTTCTAAAACCAGTGAACTTAAAAAATCTTTTTTGACTTATTGCTATGGCACTCACCCCAAGCACATGAGAATGGCTGTGGAATTGTACCGATATTTTAAAATGAAGAGTGTGGATATGAGGCAAATGGGCAGTGCCGCTATTGAACTTGCTTGGGTAGCAGCCGGTAGGACTGAAAGCATTGTGATTCCAGGCACTCATCCATGGGATGCGGCGGCTGGCGTACTCTTAGTTACTGAGGCCGGCGGTAAAACAACCGATTTTTCAGGCAAACCCTGGAGATTTGTGGATAAAAAAACAGGAAAAATTAGGATGAATGCTGATTTGTTAGCGACTAACGGTAAAATTCATCAGAAAATTTTGCAGCATTTGAAATAAGTTATTTATATCCACAACCTAACCACACGGTGTCCACCTAGACAGCCGTTTTTTATTTCACAAACCTGGTACAATGAATTTCCTATGCCGTTTTACGCCCTGCCAGTTATTCAAGAGTTAAGAGCTGTTAAGTCGGCGCGTGAAGTTGCTTTTATTGTCAGAGCACAACGTACCAGTGAGATGGTCCTTAATGAGGTAGTACGGAAATTAAAGCTTGGGGTAAGTGAAATTCAGTTGGCAAGGTTCATTGTTGCTAGATTTAAGCACTATGGAGTTAAAGCCTTGGCTTTTGAGCCGATCGTGGCTTTTGGTAAGGGCAGTGCGGATATTCACCACTGGGCTACCAAGGCGCGACTTAAGAAAAATCAGGTGGTGATGTTTGATTTTGGCTGTACCGTGAATAATTTTTGTTCGGATATGACAAGAACATTTTGGTTTGGTGAGCCAACAAAAAAATTCAAGCGAGTTTATGGTGCAGTGTTAACAGCACAAAAGAAAGCACTTAAGCTTTTGATAAGTGGCGAGAAAAGAGCGGATAAAATAGATATCTCAGCGCGAAAATTTTTGCACAAAAAGTTTGGTAAATCAAAATTTACCCATGGCTTAGGGCATGGGATTGGCACAGCAATACACGAGTGGCCGAATTTTAAACCAGCTAGCACTGATATTTTGCCAGTCGGTTGTGTGATGACAATAGAGCCGGGAGTTTATTTGCCAGGCTGGGGCGGGGTTAGGATAGAGGACATGGTGGTTATTAAACAACGAGGCATCCGCAATCTGACCAAAGCAGTCAAGAGTTTGGATTCAATGATTATTAACGTTTGATAATTTCAAATGTCAAAGCTCAAATTACAAATCAATGTTAAATACTTAATGCAAAATTTGAAATTTGATATTGGATATTTGTTATTGGGATTTGTTTTGATATTTAAGTTTTGGATTTTACTTTATGTGCCGTCTTAAAGTACGAGTTACCGCCAATTCACACCGCCCGGGAATGGTAGCTCTGGTAGACAAGGTGTTGCATTGCAAGGTTTCCTCACCGCCGGTTGACGGGCGGGCTAATCGCGAGCTGGAGGAGCTGTTGGCCGAGGTTTTGCGCTTGGCTAAGAGTGCCGTGAATGTGCGCTGGGGGCATATGGCCAGAGTGAAAACCGTGGAGCTGGAGGAGATTGACGAGGATAAGCTTTTTGCTATACTAAGGCAGCACTTAAATAGAGTAAGAGAATAGAGTAAGAGTAAGAGTCCGGTCGCATAATTTTGAGATTTGAAATTTGATTTTTTGGTTTTATTTTGCGGGTATCGTATAATGGTATTATGCTACCTTGCCAAGGTAGAGAAACGGGTTCGATTCCCGTTACCCGCTCCAGAGAAAAATACCTCACCAATTTTAAGGTGGGGTAGTTTTCTCTTTAGATATGATTTAGGGAATCGAAGGGTACATCCAAAATGTGAACTGCTTCACATTTTGGATGACCCAGGCTTTCGACAGGAGGCTTGAGCCTCCGGCGGAGCCGGGTGTGAGAGCCGGGGGAGAAAGGATTCCCGTTACCCGCTCCAAGACAATCATTCAATAAAGCCGCTTCTCTAGCGGCTTTATAGTTTATATAGCAGGGCAGACTGTGATAATATAAATTTATGAGCCACGACAAAATAATAGAGAGCGAAAAACCAGAGGCTGTTTCAGCTGGTGGTATGGTGGTTAGTTCCTATGGTCAGTCGGTTCGTATTTTATTAGTTAGAGACACCAACTATGACGATTGGGTTTGTCCTAAAGGGCATGTAGAACCAGGTGAAACACTAGAGCAGGCGGCCTTGAGAGAAATTAAAGAAGAAGCTGGTGTTACCGAAGCTAAAATACTTTTTGAGCTTGGTACAGCTCGCCGTTATGTGGAAAAGATACCAGAGTGGAAAACAATCCATTATTTTCTGATCCTAACTTCTGCCAATCAGCCATTAGGCTCATTGGAAAATGACTCAATGGAAGCAAAGTGGTTTTCCATTGAAAAATTACCAAAGATGCATTTACCTGAACAGCTTAATATTATTACTGATAATTTTGATAAGATAAAAAGCGTAAAAGATAGTTAATATTAATGAGCTTCATATTTTTATATAAAGTAATAGATTGAGTTATACTAATTAAGTATGAAACCGCAGACGGATTTGGATAAACGCATTGCCAAAATAAAGAGAATGCACCATGACGGCAACACGGAAAGCTTTCACCGCACGGGCGTGGGCGGATATTTGCGCGATTTTGTTTATGGCGCCAATGACGGCATTATAACTACCTTTGCCGTGGTGGCTGGCGTTGCCGGAGCTAATTTGTCTGCTAAGATAGTTTTGATATTAGGCTTTGCCAATTTATTGGCGGACGGATTTTCCATGGCCATGTCTAATTATTTAGGCGAAAAATCTAATCGTGATTTTGTTGCCACCGAACGCAGTCGCGAGGAGTGGGAGGTGGAAAAATTACCTGAGGAAGAACAACAGGAAATACGTGAAATGTATATAAAAAAAGGCTTTGAAGGTGAGGTGCTGGAAAAAGTTGTAGCAACTATTACATCTAATAAAAAGTTATGGGTGGATGAAATGATGACGGGCGAGCATGGGTTGATACCCCACGGGCACGAGAGCCAGCCGTGGAAGAACGCGCTTACCACGTTCGTAGCTTTCGTGGTGGCGGGCTTCGTACCCTTGGTACCATATTTTGCCGGCTTGACGGCGCGAGAAACTTTTCCGTATGCCATCGCTGCCACGGCCGCAATATTGTTTACCGTGGGCAGTTTGCGCACTCTGATAACGGGCAAGCGCTGGTATATTGCCGGTTTGGAGATGCTGATTGTTGGCATGCTGGCCGCTGGCGTGGCCTACGCCGTAGGGGCATTCCTAAGCAATCTAGTGTAGATTAATTTATTTTTTCATTAGGGACTATTTCGCGCGAAATAGTCCCTAATGGTTTTTGCCCATTAGGTATATTCAGGAACTAGCCAAGGTGGTTTGCCATTTCCGGAGAATGTGCTAAGGTGTTGGCAAATAATCACGAAATAAAACAATTTAAGGAGTTAAAAATGTTTATTAACATTACTACACGCCCCCAAGAAGAAATTCGTAAGGAGTTAGATATATCGAAAATTGGAGCAAGTATCTTAAGTTCAAAAGAGCTCAAGTATATTTTTTCCGCATTTGGCGTTTGGTTTGATTATGATCATGCTAAAAGTATAGGCATAGACAGCCCGCCGCACCCAGTTTTGCCAAGTGGAATACATACTAATTGCTATATAGTACATGGCGCTCTGCTTCATAAATCCCAGATTACAGAAGTGTTTGCTCAACAATTAGCAAACAGACTTATACTTGGACAAAAATTAAACAAAATGAAACCTCTTGAGCGATTAAAGTACAGAGATGTTTGGGTAATTGGTCCAAGTTACGGCGCCGCTTTTTTAGTAGCAGCTATGGCTCAATATTGGAATAGTTGGCAGGGTTTTACTTGTAAAGTAGTAGGCATACCCATGGACTATGAATGGCAATCATTACCAATACCGCCCGGATCTTTAGTGCAATTAGTTGATGATATTATTTATTCCGCATCAGCCGATAGCCTTATGGCCACCAGAAATGCCATTAAGGAAATGGCTTCAGGCAGAAGAATTAGATTAAACAAAGAAATCGGCGTAATTATAAATATGTCCGGTAAGAAAAAAATTAATAATTTTCGGATAAAAAGCTTAATCAGCCTTCCACCATCTAATATCTGGCAATCAAGCAATTGCCCTTTGTGCACTCAAGGATCAAAACCTCTTTCTATTCAGAATGAGTGGCCACAATTAGCCAATGCTTGCTGGCGCGAACCACCAGAAGATTAAAACAATTACCAACCCGTTCCTATAATTGGAACGGGTTTTATTGTGGTTTTTAAAAGGTTTTTGTCCACAGGTTGACATGATAATTCCAGAGGCTATCATAAGTGGCAGTGTATATGTATTGGCGAGACCGACATCTCAATTTTGGTCCGACCGGGAGAGCGGCTTTCCCTTTCATTAACTAATCCTTCACCTAGGGGTGAAGGATTTTTTATAAGTAGCAAAAAGCGATATTTAACAACTAAATAAGAAATAATTAACAAACAAAAATATAAATTTAATGGAGGAAAAAATGAATCAAATAAACAACGAGTCCTTATTAAGGATGATTGAGTTAGCACCCACAGACTATCTTCGCTTGCTTTTTTTAGCAGGGGCTTATTATGAATCTATAATGGATTCAGAAGGCCAAAGGCTAACACCCTTAGTCCAAGGTAATTCTGGTTATGTAAGCGATCATTGGATTAACTTTGCCAAAGTTCAGCGCAGCCCGTTCTTAATGAATCATTTAGCTAGCCATTTACTCGCAGCACTAAAGAAACAAGTAAATCTAAAGTCAGCGATTTTTTGTGGCCTACCCCGTCGAGGTGGAAGCCCTTTAGCTTATGAGTTAGCTAGGCAGGCGCAGGGAACATTCATGCAGTTGGGCGTGCAGGTTTATACACAAGCAGTTAAGAATGATGATCTAAAGGTCAGTGTTGAATATTTGTGGACTGAACAAAAACCACAACCAGGTGATGAGGTTATTTTAGTTGATGGAGTGTTTACTTTTGAGGAAGTGGATAAAGTAATGGTTATGTTCAAGGAGGCGCAAGCTCGAATAATTGGTGTGGCAAGTTTTTTAAGCCAGCATTCCGCCGCCACCCTGCCAAGTACGCATTTTGGGCAAATACCATTTATCTATTTAGTAAATAAGGTGATGCCAGAGTACCCTTTAAATGATTCGAGGGTATCAGTAGACATAAGCAAAAACAACATTGTTACCTGTCCGGATGGAAATTTTTTTCAATTAAGACAAGCTATTAATAAAGTCGGTGTCAACGTACATCTAAATATGAATAAAGAAGCGGCGGCCACCTAACCGCACAAAAATGTAACCCCGTTCCAAAAAGAACGGGGTTTTCTTGTCAAAAGCTTATTTAAATGTTATTTTTTGGCTGCTTGATAATTTGGGCGAGTGGCCCTGAACCACGGTAGGTTCAGGGTGAACTCCACTTGTTAGATACTTACGTTAAATCTACTATTCTAAGCTGGCATATTTACCCCGCACAAGTGGTGCCGGAGTGGCGGAACTGGTATACGCACAGGACTTAAAATCCTGGGCCCGCAAGGGATTGAGAGTTCGAGTCTCTCCTCCGGCACCACTTGTGCGGGGCGCACAGGACTCCCCGCAGTATCCGCCATGGGCGGAACTACGGGGCAGGTAAAATCCTGGGCCCGCAAGGGATTGAGAGTTCGAGTCTCTCCTCGCCCACCATAACCTATTTAAACTATGGACAAATTTGAGAAAATTCAATTAACGCCAGAAGAAATTGGCAGCTATCAATTAAATGATAAAAATAAGATAATCCGCAACCCTGATGTGCGTGCAGGAGATTTTATTAAGAATGAAAGTGAATTCATAAATGATCCGGTACGACAAGAAGCCTGGAACGAGGTTAAAGCTAAGTGGGGTGATGATATCGATTTTTACGATATTATTGACGGATCTGGATTAGAAGCTGTTTTTTATAACCCTGACAAATTTATTGAAGGATTAAATAATAGAGAAGTTATATTGTCGGCTGAAAAACGAATAGAAATTAATAAAGTTATTGATGAACTGGAAGCTAGAAAAAATAAATTGATTGAAATTAGATTGGATTATGAAGATGTTAAAGATGTTGCTTATGATGCTAAATTCAAGCACGCAATAGAATCTGCTATTATAGATGTAGAAAAATACATTAGTAATGGTAAAAGATTTTTAGCTGAAGCAGTTAGTGCTTAATTTTCTGGTGTAAAAATTCAATAGCTTTTTGATAAAATTTGGCAAGTTTACCTTTTT
>Ga0209212_1007426_pt1 | contig 12100 bp, 9 predicted proteins | sample RifGroC2_FD_183996 | JGI IMG/M metagenome (GOLD analysis project Ga0209212, IMG submission 183996) | Groundwater microbial communities from Rifle, Colorado, USA - Groundwater C2 (SPAdes) (version 2) | ecosystem: Environmental > Aquatic > Deep subsurface > Groundwater | place: Rifle, Colorado...
TGTTTTTTTACGACAGCAACATAGCCTTTTGCCTTCTTGACCAGGTCATCCACTGCCTGCGGGGCTTCGGCGTAAAATTCCGCGGGCACATCGGCAACGGAAACGACCCTCAGCTCTCCACCGTAGGACTGCGCGAAGGAGATCGCCTTTTCCGTTGCCACTGAGCTGTGCTTCGAACCGTCCGTGGCGAGCACGATCTTCTTCCACCCGATAACGGTGTTGTTCGGAACGACGAGCACATCGCGCTGGGTATGGCCGATGACCCGGGCCGTCACGCTCCCGATCAGGCTGCGTTCGATATGATGGACCCCGCGCCGCCCCATGACAATGACGTCACAGTTCTCGGCATCGGCCAGGTCTACGATGCGTTCGTAGACCTCCCCTTCCTCGCAGGCCGTTTTGACGAGCATGCGCTCGGTCCTGGCGATGTTCTCCACTTCCGCGATAGCGTCCTCGCAGGGCTTCCTGAGGGCCGCCCGGAAGTCATTGACGCCTACAGTCTCGATCTCGCCCTCGTAGGGCGGGACGACCGAGGTGACCGTGATCCAGCATTTTTCTTCGTTCGCCAGCTTGAACGCCTGGTGAAGGGCGTTCTTGCCGGAGTCCGAACCGTCTACCGCTACCAGGATCTTTCTATACTTCCCCATGCTCCAGTGCTCCTGACGCATGCAGCAGTTTCTCGGCTTTCTTCCCCTGCCACATGGCCCGAAGGACGATAAACGCGCCGAGCAGCAATGCAAAGATCATTATAGCAAAACTGCCGTTCTTGAGCAATTTTACGGTGGTGTCTCCGAGCGTGTCGATGAGCCCGAGCTGGGACAGGTACACCGGGACCATGAGGCCGCGGCTGAAAAGCACGATCACCATGATGAGACCCATGACTACCTTGATCATGAAGGGCTTCACATAGGTGGTGCCGATGGCGCCGAGCTGGATGCCGAAGAGCGAACCAGCCAGGATGATCATGGCGAGCCGGATATCCACCATGCCGTGCATGGCATATTTGAGCGAACCGCCGAGACCCATGACGAAAGCGATGACGAGCTCCGTGGCGGATGCCATGAGGCTCGGTGCGCCGAGGACATAGATCATGGCGGGAACGCCTACAAAACCGCCGACCGCGATCGTGGCGGCCATCAGGCCTGTTGCAAAACCGAGGGGGATGGTGAACAAAACTGAAACACGGGCATTAATGCTCTTGAAGTGGACCATGGTTCCCGGAATGTTGATGGACTGTATCCATTTTGCGAGCTTGCCCGCCTTCTCTTCCGTATTAGCGTTGCCGGACCGGTAGGTCTTCCAGGCATCATACAGAACAAAGCCGCCGACCGTTGCCAGGATCACCACAAAGGCCACGCTCACATAGAGGTTGGAACCCGCGTCGCCGTAGGTCGCCTTGATCTTCTCCTGGATGCCCGCGCCGTACAGAACGCCTGCTTCAGCCGATACGCCGAGAATGAGGCCGAGTTTCACGTCGACCTGACCGTACTTGAAACGCTTTATAGCGCCCACGAGCGCTTTGGGGAACTTGTGGCACATGTTGCTTGCAACAGCCATGAGACCCGGGACGCCCAGGCTCATCATACCGGGCGTGAGCACAAACGCGCCGCCCGAGCCGATGAATCCGCTGACCAGACCGCCTACAAATCCGACGCCGAAGAGATAAAGGATGGTGATCGCATCAAGATTAATAAAACTCGTCGCTATATCCGGCATGTTACTTTACCTCCTTTTTCTTGCGTGCTGCCTCAACACCCAGAACGGTCCAGAAGTGACCGGTGAACCCGCCGTGAAAATACGAGAACACGAATGCGGTGATGATCGGCAACAGCGCAAACCATCCCCCCTGGGCGAAGGTGCTGTTGATCACGTCCTGCTTCAGCAGCAGGGTCGCATAGAGCGCTACGGAAATGACTCCCATAACGATCATTGCTGCCACTGGCTTTTTCTTGGTAGTGCTTTGTGCCATTGTAATTCCTCCTTATAGAAATGAGTACCGCTTGTGTATATTTGTGTTTCTGGTTTCTTGTTACCGTTCATTCCGCAATCCGAATTCCGCAATCCGAAATGCTACCCCGCTTCCATCACCACGACGAGCGGACATTTCAGCTTCTGCCACAGTTCCGAAAGCGTTTTGTCCTTTTTGTTGCAGTCCATATCCAGACTGTTCGGGGACTCGATGATGGCGAACGCGATTTCCTTGTCCTTCCCGGTATGCTCGATGATCTGTTGTTTGAGGCATCCAGTCCGCGTAATGAGCCGGTAAGGAACTCCTTCAGCTCTCAATGTTTCCTGGAAACGCGCGAGCTCCGCATCAGGAACGACAACGCCTGAGGGATCCGACCCGGAGGAGACGAACAGGATGTCGAGCTGGGCATTGATCCTTTTAGACATGTTCAGCGCATACTTGAGCGTTTTGGCGTCTATCCGCCCCTGCTTGAGTCCGAGCAGCACCCGACGCCCTTCGCTCAACAAGGACCGCGCGGCCTCCGGCACCCCTTCTTCCGCAAAGGTCGCTGCCGCCATTACGTCCTCTATCTGTTTCATCATCTTCTTCAATCTGTCCATCCCCATGACAGGACCTCAGTGAACATGGAAGTTAGCCGACCCGGAGTTCCTTGCGTGCTGCCGGACGCTGCTGGTCGCGTTTTGCGGGACGGTCCGTCGTGCGTACCGTATCTTCCTTCATGATCTGCCGTGCGGTCTCGAATTCGCCTTCCTCGGCAAAAGCTGCTGCTACCATTGTTGTTTCGAACTTCTTAAGTAAGCTTTTCATTTTGCTGCCTCCTGTGTGAATAAGATACTTCTCCTATTACATTTACCGTGCCAAAGAGGAACAACCCGATAACACACTGATAACAGATATAATTTATCATTCATTGCTCTTGCTGCCCCTGACAGAAATGTTATACTTTGCAATAGAAGTTTCAGCCGTTTACTCTTATCCATTGTATTGTAAGGATTAATTTAAATGTTGCATAGGAACTGAAAACGTTGTATTTTGTAACACTCCCATATGGCGGCGGTGGATCATGAGCTTTTTCAAAAAATCCGAAGACAGTGAACAACAAACGAACCTTGCCGACCTGAAGCGCAAGGTCGCCGACGCCCAGATGCCCGCAGCGGTCGAGAAGATCGCCGGGCAGGAACTGGAGATGCTCACCAAGATCAGCCCCGCTGCCGCCGAATATTCCATCGGCCTCACCTACATCGATTACCTCGTCACCCTTCCCTGGAACAAAAAGACCGAAGACAACCTTGACCTTATGCGCGCCGAGCGGCTCCTGAACGAGAACCACTATGGCTTGAGCAAGGTAAAAGAGCGCATCCTGGAACACCTGGCAGTAAAGGTCATGCGGCTGAACCGGAAGCCGCTCATCCTGGTGGTCGACGATGAAGAGATCGCGCGCAAGAACCTCGAACACGTTCTCTCCAAAGAGCAGTATGAAGTGGTCACGGCAGCTGACGGCGCTGATGCTCTCCGGAAGCTCGATGCCCATGAGTTCGATGTGGTCATTACCGATCTCAAGATGGCGTCTCTGGACGGCATGGAACTGCTGGAGAAGATAGGCGGACGCTTCCCGGACATCAAGGTGATCGTGGTGACCGGCTTTGCCTCGATCTCTTCGGCCATCGAGGCGGTCAAGAAAGGCGCCTTCGATTACATTGCCAAGCCTTTCAAGCTCGATGAGGTCCGGACCGCCGTGCGGAAAGCGCTCGAAAAAAAGGCCGTGATCAAAAGCACCAAGGGCTCGGTCCTCTGCTTCTCCGGCCCTCCCGGCACCGGCAAGACCTCCGTCGGCAGGGCCGTGGCACAGGCGCTGGGGAGGAAATTCACGCGCATCGCCCTGGGCGGCATGAAGGACGAGGCCGATATCCGCGGGCACCGCCGGACCTATGTAGGGGCCAAACCGGGCCGCATCATCGAAGAGATCCACCGCCTGGAAACAACGAACCCCGTGATCATGCTGGACGAACTGGACAAACTCGGCCACGACGTCAAGGGCGACCCGGCCTCGGCGCTCCTGGAGGTGCTCGACCCGGAGCAAAATCAGGCTTTCGTGGACCATTATCTTGACGTGCCTTTCGATCTTTCCAGCGTTATGTTCATCGTGACCGCCAACCTGCTCGATACCATCCACGCTCCCCTCCGGGACCGCATGGAGGTGATCGAGTTCCCCGGTTATACGCAGGAGGAAAAGGCGCAGATCGCGACGCGGTTCCTGGTGCCGAAGCAGATCAGGGAAAAAGGCCTGTCCACGAACCGGATCGGCTTTGCCCCGGAGGCGGTGCAGAAGGTCATTCAGGAATATACGCGGGAGGCCGGCATCAGAAGCCTGGAGCGGAAGATCGCCACCATCTGCCGCAAGATCGCCAAGGAGTCGCTCCAGAATTCGGAAGACGGCGCGATCAGGGTTACGCCCGAACAGGTCGAGCACTTTCTGGGCAAGCGGAAGTATCAATTCGAGGTCATCGAGGAGCAGGACCGGATCGGCGTCACCACCGGACTGGTCTGGACCGGGGCCGGCGGAGACATCATCTTCGTGGAAGCTGCCCGGATGAAAGGCGATAAGGAGCTGATCATTACCGGTTCGCTGGGCGAGGTCATGCGCGAATCGGTGCAGGCCGCGCTGAGCTACATCAGGAGCAGCGCAGCCTCCTTCGGGATCGACGAGAACTTCTTCGAACGCCAGGACATCCATATCCATGTGCCGGGCGGCGCCATCCAGAAGGACGGTCCTTCGGCAGGCATCACCATCGCCGTGGCGCTCCTGTCGCTGCTCACCAAACGGCCTGCCCGGCGCGATGTGGCCATGACCGGCGAGATCACGCTTACCGGAAGGATCCTGCCCGTGGGCGGCATCAGGGAAAAGGTGCTTGCGGCAAAGCGGGCGAAAGTGGCCGTCATCATCATGCCGGCGAAGAACCGGGTCGATGTGGAAGAGCTTTCGCAAGAGATCACGCGCGATATTACGATCAAGCTGGTCGATACGGTGGCCGAGGCGGCGGAAGCGGTGCTGCGATAATAACGGCAGTTAGCCACAAAAAGCACAAAAGTCACATAAACAAAGAATTTGAATCACCCCACCTCACCTCCCCTTGGCAAGGGGAGGAACTGTAGCCCCTCCTTTCCAAGGAGGGGTTGGGGAGGTATTTTGCGATCAAGAGCAGATCTGTTAGGTCTCCAAAGCACAGATATTTTATTTTGTGAATTCTGTGCATTTTGTGGCTCAATGATTCTTTTTTAGGATAAACCATGTTCAACTACCAGCAAAGCATACGACAGAAGATACGGTTCGGCTACTACGCTGTCGTGGTGATGATCGTGGGGCTCTCCATATTCACCTACATCGAGCTCAATTTTCTCGAAAAGAAGATCATGTACGGCGAAGCGATCTCCGAGTTTTTCGACGCCACTCTTGAGATCAGGCGCTTCGAAAAGAACTATTTCCTGTACGAAAAACGGCCCGACTTCGACGAGAACATCCGGTATGTGACCAAGGCGCAGGAACTGCTGGCCGCGAACAGCATTGCCTTTGCCGCGGTCACCTCAGAGGGCCAGATCCCCGCGCTCGTTGCAAACCTTGAAAGATACAAAGACCACATGGAACGCTACGAGAAGCTGATCCGGCAAAAAGCAACCCAGCCGGAAGGTGAGAACGCGTCCATAACAGCGATTGAAAAGACCATCAGAAAGTACGGCAAGGACATCCTCACCAGCGCCGAGGACATCTCGAAAACAGAGCGGAAAAGCCTCCAGGCCACGCTGAACAGTTCGCGCCGGGTGCTTATTCTTTCCATTGCCGCCCTGGTGGCCATGGTGCTCGTCATCGGCCAGATCATGGCCCAGGTCATCGTGAAGCCGCTGAAGCTCATGGAACGGACCATGGAAAAGATCGCCGAAGGCAGCTTCGAGAACATCCGCATCAACTCCCGGGACCGCGAGGTGCTCTCCCTGACCAACGCCTTTAACAAGATGCTGCGCGAGCTGGAACTGCGCCAGCGCCACCTTGTCCAATCGGAAAAGCTCGCGTCCCTGGGCACCCTGCTGTCGGGTGTGGCGCATGAACTGAACAATCCCCTGTCGAATATCTCTTCTTCAAGTCAGATCCTGTCCGAGGAATTCGACGACGGAAGCGTGGAGTTCAAAAAAGAGCTGATCGCCCAGATCAATGACCAGACCGACCGCGCCCGGAACATCGTACGCTCGCTCCTGGAGTTCTCGCGCGACAAGGAGTTCAAGAAACAGTCGCTTTCCCTGAACGGCTTGCTGGAGGAGACCATCCGGTTCGTCAAAGGCCAGATCACCGGGAACGTCTCGGTTAAGGTCGATGTTCCTTTGGACCTCATGATCATTGCCGACAAACAACGCATCCAGCAGGTCTTCCTGAACCTTATCAAGAACGCCATCGAGGCCGTGGAGGGAGGCGGCGTGGTCACGGTGACGGCCGCGAAACACAGCGCCCTGGACAAGGCAGGCGAAGATGAGAACAGCATCTATAACTACCTTAAATACCGCGGCAAATGCACGCTGGAAGAAGACACCGTCGACATCCAGGTCCACGACACGGGACCGGGCATCCCAACCGAGCTCCTTTCAAAGATCTTCGACCCCTTCTTTACGACCAAGGACGTGGGCAAGGGATCGGGCCTGGGTCTCTTCATCGTCCACGAGATCATAGACGAGCACGACGGCTGCATCGGCGTGGACAGCGCAGCCGGCAAGGGGACGACGTTCCTGATACGGCTGCCGATGAAATGATCAGAAGCAGGTAAAAGGTTTTTAGGCTGACGGCTGAAGGTTATAAAACAGGACGTTAATTTTTTACCTTCAGTCTTCAACCTTCAGTCTATCCACCTGAAATAAAGAATAAAGGAAGTAAGAATATGCCGAACACAGTCAAACTATTGATCGTCGATGATGAACGGATCGCGCTCCGCAACCTGGAGCATGTTATGAAAAAGGAAGGCTACGACGTGACCAGCACGCAGAGCGGCATGAATGCGCTCAAGCTGCTCGACGAGATGCAGTTCGATGTGGTGCTTACGGACCTCCGCATGGAAAAAGTCGACGGCATGCAGGTCCTGGCAAAGAGCCGCGAACGCCATCCGGACTCCGAAGTGATCATGATCACCGGCTTTGCCACGCTCGACTCGGCCGTGGACGCCATGCGCCACGGGGCGTTCCACTACATCGCCAAACCCTTCAAGTTAGACGAGGTTCGCAAAGTCGTGAAGGAAGCGATCTCGAAGGTCGTGCTGAAAAAGGAGAATCAGCATCTCCGCGAGCAGTTGGAGCACTATCAGGGCAAGGTAAAGATCATCACCCAGGACCCGACCATGGAACGGCTGCTCGAGACCGCGCGCCAGATCGGCCCCACGGACTGCAATGTGCTGATCAGCGGCGAGAGCGGCACGGGCAAGGAGCTCTTTGCCCGGTACACGCACTATAACAGCAGGCGCGCCGAAGGCCCCTTCTTTGCGATCAACTGCGGCGCCTTCACCGAGGAACTGCTGTCGAACGAACTCTTCGGCCATGAGAAAGGCTCGTTTACCGGCGCCCTGGCCATGAAAAAAGGGCTGTTCGAAATGGCCTCGGGCGGCACGCTCTTCCTCGACGAGATAACCGAAATGCCTCCATCCATGCAGGTGAAACTGCTGCGTGTTATCCAGGAAAAAGAGATGCTGCGAGTCGGCGGAACCGAAGCGGTCAAGGTGGACGTCCGGTTCGTTGCCGCAACGAACCGCAACATCCAGGACGCCATCAAGGAAGGCTCCTTCCGCCAGGACCTCTACTTCCGGCTGAACGTGGTGTCGCTGCGCATCCCTCCCCTGTCGGAGCGCAAGGACGACATCCCGCTGCTATCCTATTACTTCCTGAAGAAATACGCCGTACTGATGAAGAAGAGCGTGAGCGAGCTGTCGCAGGACGTGATCGGCCTGCTGATGAACTACGATTTTCCCGGGAATGTGCGGGAGTTGGAGAACATCATGGAGCGCGGCGTGGCGCTCGCAAGCGGCAAGGTCATCGAACTGGCCCATCTGCCTGAAGACCTGCGTGAGCTGAATATCAGGACCTTCCGGAAAAAGGAGGGCAAGATGCCGTCGCTGGAGGAGCAGGAAGAAGCTTATATCAAATGGGTGCTGAACGAGGTCGGCGGCAACAAGACCCTGGCCGCCCAGATCCTCGGCATCGACCGGGTATCGCTCTGGCGAAAGCTCAAGAAGTACGGATTGGAAGTGGAGTAAAAATAACCGGACAACCTGAGAATAATAATACCAATGGATGATGCCGATTTTTACAGATCGGGTCATTTATGGTAAGATTTATTTGTTAGAGCACCACCTGGTGGAGAAATCTCATACCTTGGCGTAATGAAAAAAAGGAGGCGGAGATGATAAATCCAAAGGAAGTGATCGCCGGTTTTTTTATCGCAGGTTTCCTTTTGATCACAAGCTGTGCCGATTCAGAGATTGGACAACCCGTTGCATTCCAGACAGTGGACCAGGACAGTGTATTTGTTTCCGGGATGACGGTGACGGCTGGGATCTATGTTGTCCGGACGCCAACGGAATGGTCTGACTTCTGGAGTGCCGTCAAGGCCTCCTATTATCCGGAACCGCCTCTTCCTCCCGTGAATTTCAGCGAGAAGGTTGTCATTGCAGTCGTTGACTCGGTGCAGCCCACAGGCGGGTATTCGATAACCATAACTCATTTGCTGAAGTCCGCGACAGGGGTCGAGGTCCATGCAGTTCATCAATCGCCCGGCCCGGACTGCGCGGTTACGCAGGCAATTGAACAGCCCGGTCACATCGTATCAACTCCGGTATTTTCCGGCGAGGCGACCCTCATCGTAACGGAGACAGTCCATAATTGTTCTACACCCTGATCCTGACGCAATCAGTTTTGCGCTGGATCCCTGCATTGGAAGCAATATGACTTCAGCTCCAATCCATTTACCCCCGGGAATACGCTCATGAACGAAGGCTGCGAATACCGCGAGCAGCTCGGCAATGATGCAGACGCCAGGACACTGCTGGTTTATCTCAGCCATCGCTACGGCCACTCCTCCGTGAATGAGTGGGAAACCCGCATTTTGTCCGGTCTTGTACAAATCGACTCCAAACCTGCGCACCCCGAAACTATTTTGAGAAGCGGATCCGAGCTTGTCTGGCAGCGGCCGCCCTGGATCGAACCCGATGCGCCCCGATCATTTACGGTTCTTTACGAAGATGATGATGTCCTCGCCGTTGCCAAGCCGGCCGGTCTGCCGACGCTTCCAGGCGCTAACTTTCTTCAGGCAACGCTGCTGCATCTTGTACGCACCTATGCGCCTGACGCTTCCCCGCTCCATCGTTTGGGACGGTGGACATCGGGTCTGATCTTATGCGCGAAAAACCAGCATGCCAAAACAGACTTGATGCGGCAATGGTCGAAAAAAGTCGTGGGAAAACGCTACCGCGCGCTTGCAAGCGGGAGCCCTGCACTGGATGAGATGACCCTCTCCACGCCCATCGGCCCAGTGCCTCACGCGTTGCTCGGCTCAGTCCACGCAGCGTCTCCCACCGGCAAGCCGTCTTTGTCACAGGTAACCATTCTCGAACGTAGAACAGATTCCTTCCTGTGTGATGTTCGCATCGCCACTGGTCGGCCTCACCAGATCAGGATCCACCTGGCAGTTGCAGGCCACCCGCTGGTCGGAGATCCGCTGTATACAGCGGGCGGACTGCCTGCGCCGGATTCACGCGCCCTGCCCGGCGACCCGGGCTATCATCTTCATGCTGCTGAATTGAGTTTTCGCCATCCCAGGACGGGATGCGAGGTTGTCATCGAGTGTGAGCCGCCGCAGGTGCTGCGGCGTTCAATAGAAACGTAGTACCCACCTCCCCAACCCCTCCTTGCCAAGGAGGGGCTACAACGTTTCCTCCCCTTGCCAAGGGGAGGTTAGGTGGGGTGGTTCAAGGCGCACGATCGATATTCCCTGCTTCTCCTACGTCCTGTTCTTCATGAACGCAGCCTTCAGATCATTCATATCCGCGTGCGGTTTCTGCTGAGGTTTCTGTTGGGGTTTCACTTGCGGCTTCGTGCCCTGAGACACCTGCTGCTGAGACCGTTCCTGCTTCGGCCGCTGCGCGCTCTGCGGATCCTTCTTGAGCGAGAGCGATATCCGCTTCCGCTTCACATCCACCTCAAGCACGGTTGCCATCACCTGCTGATTCACCTTCACGGCTTCGTTCGCGTCTTTTATGAAACGGTCCGAAAGCTGGCTCAGATGGGCCAGTCCGTCCTGATGCACGCCGATATCGATGAAGGCGCCGAAGGCGGTTATGTTCGTCACGACCCCGGGCAGCTTCATCCCGGGCACCACGTCCTCGATCTTCTCCACTCCCTCGGTAAAGCTGAAGGACTCGAACTTCTCGCGCGGGTCCCTGCCCGGCTTGGCAAGCTCGGCCATGATGTCCTTGAGCGTGGGCAGGCCAACCTTGCCGGTCACGTATTTCGTAAGATCGATCTTTTTTCGAAGCTCTTCGCTTTTCATCAGGTCCGGAACCGTGCAGTTCAGGTCCCTGGCCATGGCGTCGACCAGGTGATAGCTCTCGGGATGGACCGCGCTGGCATCGAGCGGATCACGACCGTCGCGGATACGCAAAAACCCTGCTGCCTGCTCAAAGGTTTTGGGCCCGAGCTTGGGCACCTCTTTCAGTTTGTCCCGTGACGGAAACGGGCCGTGCTGGTTCCGGTACTCCACAATGCTGCCGGCCAACTGGGGGCCCAGGCCAGAAACATAGGTCAGCAGCTGTTTGCTTGCCGTATTGACCTCCACGCCCACATTGTTCACGCAGATCATGACCACATCGTCCAGGCTCCGCTTGAGCGCGGCCTGGTCGACATCGTGCTGATATTGGCCCACGCCGATGGACTTGGGGTCGATCTTGACGAGCTCGGCAAGCGGGTCCATAAGCCGCCGGCCGATCGATACAGAGCCGCGCACGGTCACATCCTGGTCCGGGAACTCCTCACGCGCCACGTCCGAAGCGGAATAGATGGAAGCGCCGCTTTCGTTCACCATCACGATCTGGATCGCTGCCGGCAACCCGAGCAGTTTCACAAAGGCCTCGGTCTCCCGTCCTGCAGTGCCGTTGCCGATGGCAATGGCCTCGATCTGGTATTTTTTGCAGAGCGCCATGATCGTGTTTCCCGCTTCAGAGACGTTCTTGTCCGAAAAATGAGGGTAAATAACATCGTGATGCAGCAGCTTGCCCTGGCGGTCAACACAGACGACCTTGCAGCCGGTGCGGAAACCGGGGTCAATGGCCAGCACGTTCTTCTGGCCCAAGGGCGGCGAGAGCAGCAGCTGCCGCAGGTTCTCGGCAAACACCCGTATTGCCTCGGCATCGGCCCGTTCCTTGGTGGCCACGCGCATCTCGGTCTCCATGGACAGGGAAAGGAGGCGCTTGTAACTGTCATGGAGCGCCAGCTTCACCTGCTGCGACGCGGGGCTGTCGCCTTTGAGAAAGAGCGATTCCAACAGGACGAGCGCATCCTCCTCGGGCGGCGCAGCGCGCAGGATCAGAAAACCCTCCTTCTCTCCCCGGCGCATGGCCAGGATGCGGTGAGAAGGGGCCGCTGCCAGCGGTTCCTGCCAGTCGAAGTAATCCTTGTACTTGATCCCCTCTTCTTCCTTGCTGGTCAGGACCTTGGTCTTTAAGGTGCCTTTTGACGTATAGAGTTCGCGCATCTTTACGCGGGCGTTCTGGTCCTCGGTCACCCACTCGGCAATGATGTCCCGGCTCCCGGCAAGAGCGTCTTCAACGGTCTCGACGCCTTTTTCCTTGTCCACGAACGCGGCGGCTTCAGCCAACGGATCGACGTCTGCCTCCTGCGAGAATAGACGATGGGCAAGGGGCTCAAGCCCTTTCTCCCGGGCAATGGTCGCCCGCGTGCGCCGCTTGGGGCGATAGGGCAGATAGATGTCTTCCAGTACGGTCATGGTCTCTGCTGCCAGGACCTTTGCCTTGAGCTCATCGGTCAGTTTGCCCGTCTCTTCCAGCGATTTCAGGATCGCCTCGCGCCGTTTATCCAGTTCCCTGAGCTGGG
>Ga0209212_1007427_pt1 | contig 12099 bp, 7 predicted proteins | sample RifGroC2_FD_183996 | JGI IMG/M metagenome (GOLD analysis project Ga0209212, IMG submission 183996) | Groundwater microbial communities from Rifle, Colorado, USA - Groundwater C2 (SPAdes) (version 2) | ecosystem: Environmental > Aquatic > Deep subsurface > Groundwater | place: Rifle, Colorado...
CTTACATTATGCGCCTTGAACCATCCCTCATTCATCTCTAATGCATATTTGGCCTTTTCCTTTGAAACATGCGTATCCAAACTATAGGGCTTCATTGATTCTATTTGTATAATTCGGCCATCCGCCTTAATAAAGGCTATCGAAAGGGGTATACGGGTATCCTTCATCCAAAAAGAGAGAACCTTCTCCCTGGGAAAAACAAACAGCATACCATCATTTTCTTCCAACTTATCTCGATACATTAAACCTAAAATTTGCTCCTCAAAAGTAGTTGCCAATTCTACTTCCAATTCGATTCCGGCTACATTTATGGGTAAAACTTTATTCCTTTTTGGCTCACCACAACATACGTCACAGAAACCATAATATAACAAACCCACACAAACAAGCATCATCAAAAGGAAAATATGTTTCACCTTATTCTTCATACCGCATCATATTTCCTGTGTACGTCTTAATTAAATTTAACATTTTTGTACCTACTTCATAGGGAATATTTTACGACCCCAGAAACTAAAGTCAACCTATTTCTAAACTTGATTTACTCAGGCCAAAAAGATATAGTTCTTATTATGCGATTAGACAAACTACCCTTCGAAGTATTCAAAATCATAAACAAATACAACCTCATGAAATCCAATAATTCTATTATCGTTGGAGTATCCGGAGGACCTGATTCCGTCGCTCTCATAAGGATTCTCCATTCAATTAACTCTGCCAAAAACCTTCACTTGCGCTTTTATGTAGCCCATCTTAACCATCGACTCCGCGGAAAATCTTCAGAAGAGGATGCCCAATTTGCCGAAAATTTATCAAAAGAACTCTTCCTGCCTTTTATTCTAAAAAATGTAAATATTCAAGAAATTGCCGATCAAACAAAACGTTCCATCGAAGAAACGGCGCGCATAGAGAGATACAAATTCTTTACGGAATCATCACAAAAGCATAATGCTTCTGCTGTAGCAATCGGGCATACAGCAGACGACAACGCAGAAACCATTCTTCATCGAATAATCAGGGGGACAGGAATATCAGGCCTCGAAGGAATACCTGTAAAACGTCCATTAACCACAGATTCCGCAATACAAATTGTCCGTCCACTCCTCTTCACCTGGAGAAGAGAAATTATCGATTATCTTGGAAAAGAACAACAAAACTATAGAACAGATATTTCCAATTACGAAACGACATACCTTCGAAACAAAATCCGACTCGAATTGATTCCATTATTAGAAAAACAATTCAATCCAAATATCAAAAATACCCTTATACAGCTATGCCAAATTTTCTCTGCAAATAATGAGTATTTATCCCAGGAAGCAAAAAAAATATTAAAAGACTCTACGATAGAAAGCGCTGAAGGTTCATATACCCTCAATACCCATTTTTTAACAAAGCAACCAAAGATACTACAACATTTAGTATTTCAAGAAATATTGAATATTATGGAGATTCCATTAAAAGAGATTACCTATGAGCACTATACAAAGATATTAAATGAAATAGCCAAAAAAGGAAGAGGGCGACACTTCCAATTACCGGGAAAACTCTATTTATGGCACGAACATGGAATGCTTTATTTTAAAAAAGACTTACTCCCCCAACCCTGCATACCATTATCATCTGAAATTCCAATCCAAATACCTGGTACAACACCGATATATCCTTTAGGAAAATTGGTATCTGAAATTTTAGACATCAAGGACTTATCATTAGACGTATACAAAAAAACAAAGACTTCCGGCGAAGAAATCTTTGACCTGCAAAGTATCATAATGCCTATTGCTGTGAGGAGGAGAAAAGAGGGAGATACAATTTCACCTTTAGGTATCCGGGGGGTTAAAAAAATCAAAGACCTCCTGATTGATAAAAAAATCCCTTTAAAAGAACGCGATAGCGTCACGATCGTAGTAATGAATAATCAGCCTATTTGGGTTATAGGAATATGCATGGACAATAGGGTGAAAGTTACCTCCAACACGAAGAAGATTTTAAAACTGTCATTTCGAGCATAGCGAGAAATCTTTCGGCCATTGAAATTACAGGGTTTCCAGATTTCTCCCGGAGCCTGTCCTGAACGAAAGATTTCTCGTCACTTCGTTCCTCGCGATGACAGAAAGCGAAGGGGTCGAAATGACAAAAGTATGGATTTCGTTCAGGCGCTAATCCAGATTTCAAACATTTTACATGGGAATTACTATTCACCTACAATTCTCTCAAAATCGGCGTCTCCTTTGAACTTCGAGAAATCCGGATTATTCTTTGCCACACTTTTATACCCAGGATTTAATTCGACCGCCTTCTTCAGTGAGCCCAGGGCATCTTCCTTTCTTGAGAGCAAGGCCTGTGCACAGGCTTTGTTAAACCATACTGCATCAAAATTGGGTTTTATCTTTAAGGCCTTATCGTATGTCTCTATCGCCTCCGTATGACTTCCCATGGCGTCCAGCAAAAGGCCTTTATTATTTAATGCCACAAAAAAATCGGACTTAATTTGAATAGCTTTATCATAGGCATCCAGCGCTTCTTGCCGTTTCCCCATTTCCTCGAATACATAACCTTTATAATTCCATGCTTCATGCACATTGCCACTCAGGGTGGTTGCCTTACTAAAAGCCTCTAATGCCTCTGTATATTTTTTCAATGGGACAAGGGCAAGCCCTTTATTTATCCATAAACTAAAAATATCCGACTTTATACTTATCGCCTTGTCAAATACCTTCACGGCATCTTCATAATTCTGAAGTTGAACTAAAGCAAGACCTTTATTACTCAGCGCCTCATATTTAATCTTCGCCTGACGCGGAATATTTGCAGCCTCCTCATCGGTAATAATTTGTGCTACCTTATCAAAAGACTTTACAGCTTCCATAAACTTTCCCAATCGCAACAAGGCATATCCTTTGTTATTCCATACCTGCGGATAATCAGGTCTTAGCTTTATAGCATCATCAAAAGCTTTTATAGCCTCTTCATACCTTCCTAACTGGAACAACTCACCTCCTTTATTCGTCATGGTTTCATAAGAGTCAGGCTGAATCTGTAAAGCCCTTTCATAAGCCGCAACGGCCTCTGCGTGCTTTCCCAGGCGAGACAATGCCAACCCCTTATTCGTCCATGCGCCATAAGAATCTGGTTGTACCTCAATCGTTTTCTCGTATGCAGCAAGGGCATCTTCGTGCCTGCCCAGGGCATCCAGGGCAAGCCCCTTCCCATTCCAGGCAGCATAGGAATCTGGTTTCAATTCAATCGCCTTATTAAAGGCATTAACGGCATCCTCGTGTCTCCCGAGATCCGCAAGGGTAAACCCCTTATCCGCCCAGGAAGCATGTTCCGTAGGCTTTATTTCAATGGCCTTATCATACGCATCAACGGCTTCCTTGTATTTGCGTATCCTCACAAAACAATTACCCTTATTAATCCATGCCTCATAATATTTTGGATTAATCGCAATCGCCTTGTCGTATGCCTCTAATGCTTCATTTCGCCGATCAGGAATCTTTGCCAATGCCAGGCCTTTATTATTCCATGCCTCATACGCATCCGGTTTTAACTTTATAATGCGATCATAGGTTTCGGCTGCCGCATCGACGTTTCCGATATGATCAAGTACATTTCCTTTATTATACAATGCGGTAATATAATCAGGTTTTATTTCTATGGCCTTATCAAAGGCTTTAATTGCCTCTTCGTACCGGGCCGCATGATCCAAAGTCCTTCCCTTCATGTACCAGGCTTCATAATAATCGGGTTTATATTGGATGGCTTTTTCAAACGAATTGACGGCCTCTCCATATTTTCCCAAATAATCAAGCACAACCGCTTTATTGTACCAGACCTCAGAGGCGTCCGGCTTTAACTGAATGGCGCGCTCGTAGGCATCCAGCGCCTCCTGATACATCTGCTTGCGAACAAAGACGTTTCCTTCATTTACTGCCGTCTCATAACCTCCCGTAGCGATTACTATTCCTTTTAACCCAACGAGCGTTATAAAAACAATAATCTGTATAATTACCAATCTTCTTATCATAGATGCCTCCTTCCGCTTCAGGCGAAATATGGCTGGTAACCCACCCACAAAACATCCCTTAACTTTATCTTCTACCATTTATTTAATCGTTATGATATCGCCGTCTTCCAAAATATAGGGAGAATCGCCTCCGCGCCTTTCTGTCAGTCTCCCTGTATAAAGTATCGTTTCACCTTCCTGGAATTTTAATACCTTATCCTTTTTCGCCATACCGACCTTTACTTCAACGTCTCCCTTTTCCTTTTGCATTATTCCTATTCGCAAACCAGATGCAACATTCATATTTTTATAGACAATCTGACCCGTCCAGCTGACATACTTCCCCTTATATTTTCCCCATGTCTCGTCCTTTTGTGCATCCGACAAATTACTCCCCTTACCAAAAATATTGTCCATATCCTCAAAAGTTTCTACCAGGAATATTTTTTTGGGTCCCTGGGAAACGGGCATTATATAAGGATTACCAGTCAATTCACTTGCTTTTAATGGTTCGGGAGGGGTGTTTTCATTTTTAAGTACGTCCCCGTCTTCGAGTTTGTAAGGGAATACCCTCGTCACCCGAGAATCGAGCTTCCCCGTATAAGTAACGGTATTGCCATATTTCACGTCAGAAAAATGGGATTTATTATCAGGGTTTAGCTTTACCTCAATACTTGTATCACCGCACGTTACACCAAGCATCCATCCCGTTACCAGACCCCATCCAATATAATTTACTTTTCCACGCCATTTAACTCTTTTACCTACACATCGACTCCACATGGCCTCTTTTTGTTCCTCGGTTAAATCGCTTGCAACTCCAAGGATATTATTAAACTCTTCAAAATTCATGTTTATATAACCATCGGGAGTCTCCGTTATAACAACTCCATAATTTGATACAACAGTCCGCTCACTTGTAGCTACCTCCCTTGAAATATTTGCCGTTGGTTTCTCATCAATCTTCCCGACTTTCTCTTCAGCAACGGGAACAGACTCTTTAATATCCGGAGTTATCCCCTCGTGAAATAAACGATCAAATTCCCTTTGGTACTTCACCAACAACTTTGTCTCATCCGTAAAAATAGCATTATCCCGGCTAAACTTTCCCACATGCTCATTCCAGTAATACGAGCCGGTTGTCAGTAATTTACAATCAAAAATGGCAAAGTTATTATGCATAATGCCTTTCTGAACCAATACCTTTATTACAAAATCCTTATCTCGATGTGATAATAATCCTTTCCTTAAAGCACGTTTTCTATCAACGACAATCCTAATACGAACGCCTCGATCCTGAGCTTTCATAAGGGCATTTAAAATATCCTTTGAGGTAATATCTAAAACCGCAATATCAATAGACTCTTTGCATTCCTCCATTGCACGCAAAATTTGTCCTTTTATCTCTGCGTGCGTAAAATACACCTCCGACGAAAACACCCTTCCCTGCACAAATAAAAACATTCCCGCAATGCCAAAAATCACGGGAATACAGACCCTTTTCCAACTCATAATTTCCCTTTTCACAATGTCTCCTCTATATATTTGCTCAATGGAACAAATACCGGTTGATTCTTGTTAAGGTTGTAATATTTTGCTATTTTATCATGCTATAGAGAGAATGCAAGCATTATAGAAGGGTCCTATGGCTATTGAATTCTATTGACAAAAAATTCTATCTGGAATAAAATGCATCAAGCTATGTAAGAATCTAAACTTTTATGTTGAAGGAGTTTAATATGTTTAACAAGGCGGGAAAGTTTTATCTTCGTTTTCTTTTAGTTTTGGGTTTTTGCGTTGCAACCAGTATTTGTCTCTCTGGCAAAACAACGCTCTACGCTGCAAACAAACAGATTGCCGATTCCGATGACGTCGCTGCTGCACAACGTTTCGAGAAGGTATTCGAGCAGGTGGTTGAACAAGTCAAACCTGCCGTTGTCTCTATCACTTCCGTAAAAGTCTTCAAGCATGCCCAGCAAAAACAACGGCAGATGCCTAAAGACCAATACCATTCGCAACCCAGGCCCGGACCAGATCAGGAACAGGAACAAGACCCACTCCGGGATTTCAGGGACTTTTTCGGCGATGATTTTTTTGACAAATTTTTCAAACAGAGGTCTCCTGAAGGCGAATATAAGGTACAAGGACTTGGTTCAGGTGTAATCATAGACAGCGAGAAAGGCTATATTGTAACAAATAATCATGTAGTTGAAGATGCCGATGAGCTCAAAATTACCCTGGGAGACAGAAGGGAATTTGATGGAAAGGTTGTTGGTACCGATCCTCAAACAGATATTGCCGTAGTAAAAATAGAAGGGAAAAACTTACCCTCGGCAAAATTGGGCGATTCAGACACGATTCGGGTTGGTCAATGGGCAATTGCCATAGGAAACCCTTTTGGTTTATCACAAACAGTATCCATTGGCGTCATTAGCGCCACAGGAAGGGCCAATGTAGGCGTTGCACAGTACGAGGACATGATCCAAACTGATGCCGCCATCAACCCTGGCAACAGTGGCGGGCCTCTCGTCAACATACGAGGAGAGATTATTGGTATCAATACCGCTATATTTACCAGAAGCGGTGGTTATCAGGGTATCGGATTTGCCATCCCTGTCAATATGGTAAAAACAATTATGAAAGACCTTGTAGAAAAAGGCAAGGTTACACGAGGCTGGCTGGGAGTCGTAATCCAGGATATTACCCCTGACCTGGCAAAGTCATTTAATGTCACCGTAACAGAAGGCGTCCTTGTAAGCGAGATACAGGAAAATTCACCGGCAAAAGAGGCCGGTTTTGAACGCGGCGATATTGTGGTTGAATATGACGGGAAAGCCATCCGTGACGTCAATCATCTTCGGAATACCGTCGCACAAACGGAAATTGGTAAAAAAGTAAAAGCAAAAGTCCTGAGAGAGGGTAAAGAGAAGGAATTACTTGTCAAGATAGGTGAACAACCTGCTGATTTATTCGCCGCGGCGCCTGGCGCAGCGCCAGCCGGTAAAGACCTCGGAATGACCGTGCAAAATCTCACAAAAGAACTTGCCAAGAGTCTTGGTATAGAAGAAGACAGTGGAGTTATCGTCTCTGAGGTTCAGCCTGGCAGTCCTGCTGCCGTGTCAGAGATACGGGAAGGCGACCTCATTAAAGAGGTAAACCGAAAGAAAATCAGCAATGTGGCGGAATTCAAAAAGGCATTAAGCGAAGGAGATAAAGAAAAGGGCATCCTCATGCTGGTAAAACGAGGCGAATTTTCCCGATATGCTATTATCAAGACAAAGGAAAAATAACGTCCGGGCTGGTTCAATCGTCCTCGATTGAACCGAAACGTTTGACGCGTTCCATGTACCTCTAAACGTGTGGTTCAATCTACAAGATTGAACCAGCCTTGAAGGAACGCAAAAATACAAATCTAAAAAAATAAAAATCCCCCTTCATCCCTTTTGGGAAAGGGGGATTTTTATTGCCCTTTTCTTAAATGATTTATAAATATCTCGTGTGTTATATCCTCGCCGATACCCGCGTAGTTTGTTCCTTTACCTTTGTTTCCCTTCCGTAAGGCGATATTTCCCTTAGCCTCCTGATAATAGGCGGAAGATGCTCGATTATGTAATCAACGTCCTCCATGGTATTATACCGGCTTAAACTCAGCCTTACAGAACCGTGCACCGCTGTAAAAGGAACGCCCATAGCTCTCAGCACGTGCGAAGGTTCCAAAGAACCTGAGGTGCATGCAGAACCGGAAGAGGCACAAACCCCTTTTTCATTCAAGAGTAACAAAATAGCCTCCCCTTCCACAAATTCAAAGCTCATGTTGGTGGTGTTTGGAAGGCGCTGTGTTCTATGCCCATTCACTCTGGGATCCGGCGCTTTTTTCAGTATTTCATCCTCCAGCTTGTCCCTCAGCTGTTTTACCCGTGTAGTTTCCTCGCTCATAAATTTCTTTGCCAGTTCACATGCCTTGCCAAGCCCGATAATTGATGGAACGTTTTCCGTGCCGCCGCGTCGATTCTTTTCCTGGTGCCCGCCAATGATAAAAGGCGAAAACGTGATTCCCTTCCTGACAAACAATGCGCCGACTCCTTTAGGGGCATGTAATTTATGCCCGGACAGGGTCAATAAATCTATCGTGCTTTTCGAAAGATCCAAAGGTATTTTCCCTACAGCCTGAACTGCATCAGTATGTAAAATAGAACCTTTTTGTTTCACAATAGCGCCAATCTCCTCGATGGGGAATATCACACCTGTCTCATTGTTCGCATACATAATTGAAACGATCGCGGTGTCTTCTCTTACCGCATCGGCTAATTCACTGAGGTTAAGCATCCCATTGCTGTCCACGCCAAGCTCCGTTACGTGATAACCACTTTGAGCCAAATATTTACCCAAATTATAAACGGCTGGATGCTCTACTCTTGAAGTCACAATATGCCTCTTATGCGGGTTTGCCCTAAGTATTCCCCAAATCGCCGCATTGTCACTCTCTGTGCCACAGCTTGTAAATACAATCTCTGAAGGGTCAGCGCCGAGAATGTCCGCCACCTGCTGCCGTGCAACCTCTATTTTTTTTGCTACCTGTCCGCCGAAGGAATGCATACTCGATGGATTGCCATAATACTCAGTAAAATAAGGCAGCATAGCCTCTACAACTTCTGGAGCAACCTTTGTTGTAGCATTATTATCTGTATACACAACTTTCATGAAGCGACCTCCTCGACGATGATTGTATTTGCCACAAATTCCTGCAGTTTCGCCTCTACGGTAGATTTCAAAGTAACCTTTGAACTGGGACACTCCACACAACTTCCCCGAAAAGAAACCATGACCCGGTCGCCATCTATATCTATCAGTTCAATGTCGCCTCCGTCAGATTGGAGGGCGGGCCGGATATCCCTTTCTATGGTCTCCTGTATCAACTGCATCTTCCGAATATTTGTCAATTTTTTAACCGGTTTTCTGGCGCTTTCGATCATGGCTTTTTCTTTTTCTTTTTGCCATACCTCGTCTATGATCGCCTGGATTTGGGGATGACATGAACGGCACCCGCCGCCTGCCTTACAGTAATTTGTGACCTGCTCAATCGTAGTCAATTTATGCTCTCTCACTTCGTGAGCAATTTTATTATCCGTTACGCCAAAACACTTGCAGACAATCGTACCTTCGTCAACGGGTTTTTCAATTTTAAATCCCCGATAATTTGCAATAGCCGCTTCCAGCGCCTCGCGACCCATCACGGAACAATGCATCTTTTGCTCCGGTAATCCATCAAGATAATCTGCAATATCACTATCGGCAATCTTTGCTGCCTCATCTAACGTCTTTCCTCTCACCATCTCCGTTAAGGCGCTCGCAGAGGCGATGGCGCTTCCACACCCGAACGTCTTGAATTTTACATCCACAATACGACCGGATTTATCCAGTTTTAGCATCAACTTTAACGCATCACCGCAGGCCAAACTGCCCACCTCGCCTACGGCATCTGGATTTTCAATTTCACCGACATTTCTCGGGTGAAAAAAATGCTCTTTAACCTTTTCAGAATAATCCCACACTGCTTATTCCTTTCCTAATGAAATTTGCTGTAACAATTGTAGTATAAATATATTCTTTTATATCCGGAATGTCAAGCATCGCCTGTAGTTCATCGCCATATGTACAGTAGAGACAGGTTTAAAACCTGTCTCTACTTTCGTATAAATTTATATCTTTTTATTAAATTAATTCACACTTATACCGATAATAAGTACATTGACTTACTGCTTGTGAAAACAAAAACTATGAATTAGGCTGCCTTCGGCAGCGACTTTTAAGCGCCCCTCTAGAAAGAGGGGCTGGGGGGGGGGTTGCGGCAAACCTACACACCCCTTTATCCCCTCTTTCTAGAGGGGAATCACAAAAGATTGAAATTCCTTTACGTTTAATGACTTTTTGTAACACCCAAGGAAGGGGATTGCCATGCATAAGAAATTTTTAGAATCCATTGGTGTCAGCGGAATAGACTTCACAAAATATCCTGTAGAACATCTCCCCCGAATACTTCATCTCAGCATGATTATCAAAAATACCTGCTTCTGGATGAATGATGCAGTCGTCCCTTACCGTCTGTTATCACAGGAAGAACAGACAAAGATTTTAGAAGAGTACGTCCAGTGCATCATCGCTTTTCAGTTTAAAGAAACCTAACAAATCTCCCCCCTTCGTTTAAGTTAGTCCACATATTTTATAATGGCACAAATTATTCCCCTCTTGTGAAGAGACTCCACAATTCCCCTCTTGGGAGGGGTTAGGGGTGGGTCCCGTTCCCCGTTCCCCGTATTCACGAGGACAACTTTCACGAGGACAAGGGTCGTGAAACCTCAGGGATCCCCGTTATAAAGTTTGGAAGAGGCTCCAAACCCTTCCCACACTGTATTTTCTCAAACTCCGCCATTTCGGACGCAGACTCCTTTCTAACGGGGTGAATATTTCACGAATTAACGACTTACCCACCCCTTAAATCCCCTCCCAAGAGGGGACTTTCTAACTCGATTGACTAAAGAATAACTTGACAGGTAGTGGTACGGGTCTTATAATCCGAACATACTTGAAATTGCAGGATTGGGACACAAAACACAAGGTTTTTAGGCTTTTTATGAACGTCAACGTCAAAATAGGAATCGCTGAAAAGGAATCTGCCGAACTGCTGGTTTTTTACCTATACGAAGATATAAAAACCGTTGAGGGCGTGCTTGCCTTCTTTGATAACGCGTTGAACAATACCATTACTGAATTAATTAAAAAAAAGGAATTTATTGCAAAACTCAACAAAACAATCACCTTTCCAACGTACGGAAAAATCCCGGCCAAACGCATCATGCTGGCAGGCCTGGGAAAGAAAAAAGATGTAACCTTCGATAAAGTAAGACAGGCTGCAGGGACTACCGCCAGCATCACTCGCGACATGGGTATCCGTGAAGTTACCAGCGTAATAGATTCGATTGAAATACCGAATCCCTCATCAATCGAATGGTATCAGGCTTATGTTGAAGGATGTTTGCTCGCCCTTTATAAATTTCAGAGATATAAAAATGTACCATCCGAGGAGCAAAAGGAAATTAAATCACTTACACTCCTTTTGTCTAAAAAAGAGTCCTTTGGGCCTGCAAACGAGGCCGCTAAACAGGGGCAAATTATAGCAGATGCAGTCTATTTTACACGCGATCTTATCAATACCCCCGCACAGGATAAAACCCCCACCATTTTAGCCGATACTGCAAAAAAATTGGCTAAAGAACCTGGCATTCAATGTAAAGTACTGTCTAAGCCAGAACTTAAAAAGCTTGGGATGGGCGGCATACTGGGTGTTTCACAGGGCAGCATCGAACCCCCGAAATTTATCATACTCGAATACAATGCGCGCGCTAAAAACCAGGATACGATTGTATTCGTTGGAAAAGGACTCACTTTTGATTCCGGAGGAATATGCCTGAAACAAGCAAAAGATATGGATCAAATGAAATGCGACATGTCCGGAGGCGCTGCCGTGTTGGGAGCCATTAAGGCTATATCCAGAATGAAATTGCCCCAACATATCGTGGGTCTCATACCCTGCGCCGAAAACATGCCCAGCGGTTCGGCAATCAAACCCGGCGATATCATTAAATTCCGTTCCGGCAAGACTGCCGAGGTTGCAAATACCGATGCAGAAGGCCGCCTGATTCTAGCCGATGCACTGGATTATGCAGGAAAATATAGACCCAGCGCCGTAATCGATCTTGCCACACTTACCGGCTCCTGTGTGGTAGCCCTGGGTACTGCTGCTTCCGGTATGATGGGAAACAATGAAGAGCTGAAAAAAAGGGTCAAAATAGCCGGCGAAAAAACCTGGGAAAGAGTCTGGGAACTGCCTCTCTGGGAAGAATATCAGGAGCAAATCAAGAGCGATATTGCGGACATCAAAAATATAGGAGGACCTCATGCAGGGGCGATAACTGCCGCCTGTTTCTTAAGCAAGTTCACAGAAAAATATCCCTGGGTTCATCTCGATATCGCAGGCACTTCATGGTGCGAAAAAAATAATGCTTATCTCCAGAAAGGCGCTTCAGGCGTTG
>Ga0209212_1007429_pt1 | contig 12097 bp, 5 predicted proteins | sample RifGroC2_FD_183996 | JGI IMG/M metagenome (GOLD analysis project Ga0209212, IMG submission 183996) | Groundwater microbial communities from Rifle, Colorado, USA - Groundwater C2 (SPAdes) (version 2) | ecosystem: Environmental > Aquatic > Deep subsurface > Groundwater | place: Rifle, Colorado...
CAGTAACATGAGAATTGACCTTAATTTCACGTTGCTTTTTCTTTAGTTCGTACGTGAATTTACCATAATCTGTAATCTTTGCAACAGGTGGCACCGCTTTTGCAGAAACTTCGATGAGATCAAGTCCCATTTCTTCAGCTTTTGCGACTGCGTCACGTTTTGAGAGTATGCCAAAGTTTTCACCATCTGGTCCCATTACACGCAGTTCAGGTGCCCGTATTTCATGGTTGATATGTATTTTATTTGGATCTTCCTTGCGTTCGTTAAGTATCATATTGGTGTACGCCAATTGCGTCGCTAGACTATAACACGTTTCCAGTCTTTCTGCCATTATTTTGAATAAGGTCAAGTATATTCTATACGTACAACAAATATTATAATTTTCAACATTACGCACAATGACAGTGCCGTTATTTTGCGCTATAATTCGAACTCATGAACGAATCTCAACAGCAATCCCCAAAAAACAAGCAGGATAATTCAAGTGGTCCTGGTCAAAAGTTTGAGCCGACACGACAGTTTTGGATGAATTTGCTTATAACGTTTTTAATATTGTTTGCGCTCACTAGTATTTTTTCATATTTTGCAGAGAATGGACAAAAGGCGGAAGAAATCCCACTTTCACAGGTCGCGACTGATATTACAGAAAGCAAAGTGCAGAGCATAGAGGTAGAAGGAGACACTCTGACGATAGTCTATAAATCAGATTCTGAGGGTGCTGAAGCTGTTGAAAAAAAGGCAAAAAAAGAACGTGGAACCGCACTCTCTGATTCACTTGCAAACTATGGTGTAACTGGAGAACAGTTGCGAAATATTGCAGTAGAAGTGGTAGACGAAAGTGGTTTCACTTTCTGGCTTGTGACGCTTGCACCTTTCTTGTTACCTCTTGTTTTTGTACTTATTCTTCTCTGGTTCTTAATGCGTCAAGTGAAGGGAGCAGGAATGCAGGCTTTCACCTTTGGACAAAGCAAGGCTCGTGTCATTGACCCAGCAGACAAAGGACAAAGGATTACGTTTAAAGATGTTGCTGGAGCCAAGGAAGCAAAAGAAGAGCTTACAGAAATAATTGATTTTCTCAAGAATCCAAAGAAATTTATTGAGATAGGTGCACGTATCCCCAAAGGTGTCCTCTTGATGGGAGCTCCAGGTACAGGAAAAACCCTCCTCGCACGTGCTGTGTCGGGTGAGGCAAATGTGCCATTCTTCAGTATTTCCGGCTCAGAGTTTGTTGAGCTTTTTGTAGGTGTTGGAGCAAGTCGTGTGCGTGACTTGTTCAAAATGGCAAAGAAGGCAGCTCCCGCGATTATGTTTATTGATGAAATAGATGCGGTAGGACGAGTACGGGGCACCGGAGTAGGTGGAGGGAATGACGAGCGTGAGCAGACTCTTAACCAGATACTTGTAGAAATGGACGGATTTGAGCCAAACGAAAAAATAATTATTATGGCTGCTACCAACCGTCCAGATGTGCTTGATCCTGCACTCTTGCGACCTGGGCGCTTCGACCGGCGTGTAACCATAGATTTGCCAGACCGTAATGATCGTGAAGCTATACTCAATGTACACTCACGCAAAAAGCCTCTTGGAGAGGATGTGAACATTCGCACCATAGCCGAGCGTACCGTAGGATTCTCAGGTGCTGATTTGCAGAACTTGATGAATGAGGCTGCGATACTTGCAGCACGAGAAAATAGAAAGAAGATTACTCAGTATGACTTGATACGGTCTATTGAAAAGGTGATGCTTGGTCCTGAACGCAAAAGTCATGTACTCAACAAACGTGAAAAGAGGATTACTGCATACCATGAAGCAGGACATGCACTCGTCGGTTCGGTACTACCATTTTCAGACCCTGTACACAAGATATCCATCATCAGCCGTGGACGAGCCGCGGGGTATACTTTCACTTTGCCATTTGAAGACAGACGCATGCAAAGCAAACGACAGTTCAAAGATGATATAGCAAAGACGCTCGGAGGCTACGTGGCGGAAGAAATGGTGTTTGGTGACCTTACGACAGGTGCATCGAACGACCTACAAGTACTTACCGCTCTTGCTCGCAATATGGTGACAAGGTGGGGTATGAGCGAAAAGATAGGACCACTTGCACTAGAATCAGACGGGGGACAGACTATCTTTGGCTCTGGGGTGACTGGAAAAGAGTTTTCTGAAAAAGTAGCAAATGATATTGATATAGAGGTAGGTCTTATTATTAAAGAAGCCTATGCCAAGGCCAAGGAGGTGCTCACAACACATCGAAAAACACTTGATGCGATTGCAGAGAAACTTGTTGAAGTTGAGACACTAGAACGCGATGACTTTGAAAAAATTCTTATTCTTCATGGCATTGAGCCCAAACAAAAAGAGGAGGAAAAAGAGGTTGTGGTGTAATACCGTAGAGTACATCTCGCTTCATTTGTGAAGGTGCTCTTTGTTTTGCTATGTAAGAATGTTGGTATATAGTACTATCCTATACAAGGGCGCATAGCTCAGTTGGTTAGAGCACGGAGCTTATACCTCCGCGGTCCCAGGTTCGAGTCCTGGTGCGCCCACAGAGATTTTTAAGTAAAGTGTATCGTTTATATACCTCGATGGTCCCAGGTTTCCGCCCGCAGGCGGACCCTCCGCGGAGGCGAGTCCTGGTGCGCCCACACACAAACACGGTATGTGTGTGGGCATGCGCACAAAAACTTAGTATAAATAATTCTGCAGTAATTATTTTACTTAGTGTTGTGGTGATGCCCCTTGCGGGTGCCCACAATTATCACTTTAATTCTAGTATAAATAGGGTCTGCCCCTTTCGGGTACTAGAATTCTTATTGTTGAGACAATATTTACTCACGTAAATGTATGTGAGCGCAGGGTATGCTGGTGATAGAATGTAGGCATGTTTACTGGTCTTTCGAAACAGGAAGTGAAGGCACAACAACTGACCTATGGAAAAAACGTGCTTCCACAAAAACAAAACCAATTGTTGTTACTTCTCGCACGACAGTTCAAGGGTTCCTTTAACTATTTACTATTTGCCGCTACATTTATTTCTCTTTTACTTGGGGAGTATGTCGATGCGGTGTTTATACTCTTTTTTGTTTTTCTTGGTGCAAGTTTGAGCTTTTACCAAGAGTACAAATCAAACCTTGCAACACAGAAGCTTCGTGCATACCTCGTGCGTACCATTACGGTAGTGCGAGATGGACGTGAACAAGAAATCTCCGTAGAAGAACTCGTGCCTCGGGATATTCTCAAGCTTGAATCAGGAGATATTGTGCCAGCTGATGTTGTGGTGCGTTCGACTAATGGACTCATAGTAGACGAAACAACGTTCACTGGAGAAAGTATTTCGGTCGTAAAAGAAGCAGTCGAGGGAGGTTCACGCGATGATGTGCATGTTGCTCTTCAAGGTACCACTGTTGTGAGTGGTACTGCATTTGCTGAGGTGTTTGCAACTGGCACATACACACGACTTGCTTCAATTGCCGAAACAGTGTCTGCGGTTCCTATAGAAAGCGAGCTTACCAAAAATATTGACCGTATTAGCACGTTTATTCTACGAGCAACGCTCATTACTTTGGTAATTGTTGTTGCGGCGAACCTTTTGATAGATCAAGAGTTTGCAAGCCTTCCAACGCTCATTATATTTTCTATCGCACTTGCGGTTTCTGTAGTACCTGAAGCACTACCTCTTGTGATGACCTTCTCACTTTCTCGCAGTTCACTGCGCCTCGCTTCTCGTGGAGTTATTGTCAAACGACTAACGTCAGTGCAGGACCTTGGAGCAGTTGACCTCCTGTGCACCGACAAAACAGGCACGCTAACGCAAAACAGGCTCCAGTATCGCAACGAGTACCTTATTCCTGAAGCACCGTACCATCCGCTTGTCTTTGCGCGTCTCACAGCACTTGATCTTGAGGAACGTAAACCAGAACCGTTCGATGTAGCCATCAATGAAGCGCTTGATGAGGAAAAGCGTACGATTGTCACACAGTACTCACTTATTGAAGAAGAATCTTTCGATCCACATATGCGAAGTAATGGTGCGGTGGTGGCAGATGGAAACGGGCATCGCATACATATACGACGTGGTAGCCCTGAGTATTTCTTCGAACAGGGAATCGTTGCACGTGAGCAAGTAGGTGCGTGGCTACATGAGGAAGAAACAGCAGGGCATCGTGTGCTCGGGGTGAGTTACGACGATGGAGCAGGTCCGAAGTTTGGTGGCTTTGTGTCGTTTGAAGACGCGCTCAAGGATTCAACACTCGAAACACTACGACAGGCTCGGAAACTCAACGTAGACATTACTATTATCACCGGAGACTCTCGCGTGGTCGCAGAAGCGATAGGGCGACAGACGGGACTCGTGACAGATGGAAGTCAGGTAGTGGATGCGGGTGAATTTCTTGCTCAACCTCTCTATTTACAGTATGAGCAAGCACCAAGTGTCCATGTATTTGCACGTACAAAGCCTGAGCAAAAGTTTGAAATCATTTCCATTCTGAAGGAAACTCGTACGGTTGCGTATTTAGGGGAAGGTATTAATGATTCTCCGGCACTTAAGGCTGCACATGTATCCATGGTGGTACAGTCAGCTTCAGACATTGCGCGCGAGACGGCAGACATAGTGCTTTTAAAGGGAGATTTGCATGTGATTGTTGAAGGGATACGGTACGGGCGCGAAACGCATGCAAACATTTTGAAATACATACGTGCAACCCTTATCTCAAACTTCGGAAATTTCTACGCGGTTGCCGTAAGTTCACTTTTTATTACCTTTCTTCCCATGTTACCCAAACAGCTTCTCCTGCTAAATCTTCTTTCCGATTTCCCGATGATGGCAATAGCGTTTGACCGTGTGCGTACTGAGGAAATAGCACAGCCACAGCGTTACAACTTCAAGTCGCTCTATATCACGTTCATTACCCTTGGGCTTATCAGTACCGTTTTTGATTTTATTTTCTTCGGTCTCTTTTTCCGTATCTCACCCGAGGTACTTCAGACAAATTGGTTTATGGCAAGTGTGTTGACTGAAATACTCCTGTTGTTCTCCATTCGCTCATATCTACCTATATATAGAGCAGGGTGGCCGGCACCGATTATTATAGTCCTATCAGGTATCGGGCTAATTGCCACTATCGCACTTCCTTTGATACCGCTCACTGCACATTTTTTCGGTTTTGTACCACCCACTGGTCCACAGCTCATGCTTATTGTGGGGCTCGCGTGTATCTACCTCATACTCACGGAGGTGGTAAAACTCAAGCTTGGTCGTAAGGTGTTGCAGGATTACAAGTAGATGGACTTACATAGACGGATGCAGTTCGAAGTGCCCAAGCAAAATGGAACGAGTTGTACGAACAATACTACGAGAGACATTTGTTGCGTAGGTCCTATTCAAAATGGATTTTTTCTTTCTTAGCGTGAATAGCATTCTTGAGCGCAGGGTATTTTTTGAGCAATGGGTCGTTTTCAATTAAGTTGTGGGCTTCAGTGCGTGCTGCTTCAACCATTTTGAGGTTTGTGAGAGCTTCCATTCCGAGATCGGTGAGACCTGACTGACTTCTGCCATAGAGTTCCCCTGGACCTCGTATTTTTAGGTCGTGTTCAGCAAGTTCAAAGCCGTTTTTTGCTTTTACAAACGCTTGCAAGCGCCTACTCGAAGCACCACTACTCGTCAGTGCATAGCAGTATGATTGATGAGTTGAACGCACCACACGCCCACGGAGCTGGTGAAGCTGTGCTAGACCAAAGCGCTCTGCACCTTCTATAACGATGACTGTCGCATTGGGTACATTGACACCCACCTCCACGACAGATGTTGCGACAAGTACATCGACTTCGTGGGCTAAAAGTGCCCTCATCCTCTCTTCTTTTTCCGAGGGTTTCATTTGTCCATGAAGTACATCCACGGTATATCCTCGTAATTCCTTAGTACTTAGTCTCGCTGCTTCGGCTTTAACCGATTTTGTTTGCAAGGCAGTCATTTTGCGTGGATCTGGCTCGTCGATACGAGGACATATCACATATGCTTGTCGCCCCGCATCAAGCTCATTTCTAAGAGCTGTATACATTTCTTCACGCCCTGTTTTATCAACTATTTTTGTAATAACTTTCTTTCTTCCGGGAGGCATTTCGTCAAGTACGGTTATGTCCAAGTCACCATAGAGTGTGAGTGCAAGTGTTCGGGGAATAGGTGTCGCTGTCATGGATAAAAGATGCGGGGTATACGCGCGTCCTGTCTGCGTAGTTCTGCTACCAACCAACGCTTTGCGTTGGTTGGTCCCGAAGCGGTGTTGCTCGTCAATGATAACGAGTCCTAGGTCCCGAAACTGTACGTTTTTTGATATGAGTGAATGAGTACCAATAAGTACTGCTATCTCACCGTTTGCTACCCACTTCAAGAGTTGAGTCTTTGAAATTTTGGTTGGCTCAGTAGGACTAACTTTAGAGGGGTATTTTTTACATCCGCTTGAGGTAATAAGTCCAACTTGTACTGGTAAGTGCTTAAAATATTCAATAAAGGATTGAAAGTGCTGTTCTGCAAGTATCTCAGTTGGTGCCATGTATCCGACCTGTAGTGTTGCAGATGGGCGTTCTCTTGGGGGAGTTTTTACCACCGCATAGGCCGTAGCCGCTGCAACCGCTGTCTTTCCTGAGCCAACATCACCCTCAAGAAGGCGACTCATGGCGTGAGGAGAACCAATATCTTCAAGAATAGAATCAAGGGCATGCTGTTGCCCTTGTGTGAGTGAAAAGGGAAGCCTGTTCGTAAATTCTTCAGCGTACACCTTGGCGTCCGTAATAGTGTACGACTTTTCTAGGTCGAGCTCTTTACGAAGTTGCTGTTTTGCGGTTTGTATGACAAATATTTCTTCAAAAGCAAAGCGTTTTCGAGCAGAAAGTGTATCCCGCTCATTTTTTGGTTGATGTACCCACACCAAGGCTGTCGTAATTTTTGGAAGTTTGTATTTGGCAAGAATTTCGCTCGGAATAATGTCAACGCAAAGATTTAATACTTCTTCTTTTAAAATTTTAGCGATTGCATGACGAAACCATCGTGAGGTAATACCTTTACTTTCTGAGTACACCGCAAAGAGTTCGTCATTGTCGCCTTGAGTCCCAAAGACAGTATCACTACCACCAATAGGGAGCTCAGAGACACCCTCAATTTCTGGGTTTGCAATGTATTTTGATGTATTTCCCTCTACACGACCTGAAATCTTTACTAGAGAACCGTCAGCTATCATTTTTGCAATATATGGTTGGTTAAACCACATAAGCTTTATGCGCCCAGTGCCATCTTCGAGCCAAGCCTCGCTCATAGGACGCTTAGATTTCCAAGATTTTTTTGTTTGCGGATTAAGAATTGTTCCGTAAAGTACGGCATCTGTGCCCACTACAAGTCCTGAAACAGTTTTTTGGTCCCCAGAATGTTCATAACGAGTAGGAAAATGATAAAGGAGATCAAGAATCGTCTCAATTTTGAGTCGCAGAAGTGCCCGAACCTGTGTTTCGGTTAGACGAAAATGTTTACTGAGCTTTTCGTGTACCACAAAGGTTCAGTATATCAGTTTTAATGAGAAGTCAGGAAGACTGAGAAAAATTAAGTGGTACAAAATTATCCCCAAAAAAACGAACATATGAGAATTATTTTTTCACGGTGGTGTATAATAGCTTTATAAATAAGGATATTTACCTTAATTAAAGTTCATAGTTCCGTTGAGGATATTGTTTTGTTGAGGAAATTTATTCCGCTTCTCCTTCTCAAAGTGCACCTTGCACACACACCATAACTCTCGTCGAAACTTGTCGGCCGATTAGCCATCGGTATATTTTATTAAGAATAATTACTATATATGACAGATCAAGAACGATTCTCCCAAGATGCCCCAACAATTTCTGAAGGGGACGTGCAGGAGCAACCCATTGAAACGGACCTAGAAAAGCATCATCGCATAATAGCTCTCTTGCTTCTCCTTGTGGCCGTCCTCTTTGGAGCAGTGTATTTTTATTACACGACAAATAATTGGTTTGGCGACCCCGAAATACCAGTTGTTACCCCTTCGCAAGAAGATTTAGTTCTTCTTAATGAAAAAGGTGGGGTTGATGATGCATTATCGTTAGCTCATAAAGGTAGTTTAGAGTTCAAGGAAAAAGAATACGGACAACAAGCAGTTGTTATTTTTGAAAATACGTTAAAAAATGACCCCAATAACATGCAAGCCTTACTGGGGATTGGGTATGCTTATGAAATAATGGAAGAGTATGAGAAATCATTGGCTTACTATAACCAAGCTTTAGCTCTAGACCCCAACAGCGCAATCGTCTACAACAGAATAGGGCACATGTATGATTTGAGTGAAGGTATGGAAAAGGCTGAGCCTTTTTATCGAAAAGCATTGGAAATCGATTCTCAATATATTGATGCTAAAATTAATGTAGCCAGAGTTTATTTGCGCCAGAATAAAGGTGAAGATGCGATAGGTATACTGAAAGAAGTGTATATGAGCCAGGATTTAAATGGTCGAGCTAGGGCAGAAGTCGCTTACCTTTTATTTGCAGACGTCTTTGACAATGGAAATTATGAGCAAGCTAAAATATATATAGAGGAAGCAAAGAGTAGCGACCCGACCTTACCGATGGTTTGGGTGGGAATGGGTATGTCAAAATTATACGAAATTCAAAAATTACCTTCCGCTGATGGGGCAATACAACTTTACGAGGAATCTTTGGGATATTTTGACAAAGCGTCAAAACTATATGAATATCAAACAGCTGCGTATTATTGGAAAGGTCGAGCCGTTATACTGACTGGCGATTACGCAAATGCAGCTAGTTTGTTTAGGACAGCTAAGGAGGTTGTTAGGAAAGACATAACCTTGATGCAAGAACAAAGGAGTAGCTTTGAAGAAGAAATTGACACGTATTTAGCGGAAGCAGAACAAAAGACAACTAAAGAAACCTCTTTCTTAAAAAATATTTTCATTAAGACAGCTAATGCCGCGGCTTGTTGTAGCTATTGGGGATGGAAGAATGGTGTGTGGACTAATCATAACTCTTGTGTTGAATGGTGTACGACTCAGGCACAAGAGAATCAAATTTATCTTCAATTAGTCGCTGGAACAGGAGCACATAGCGCTAGGATCAGTGGGAACACGGTCGTATGCGTCAACGGAGCTAGTGCAACTTATGTCCCAATTAATGAACCAACTCCAAGTCCAACTCCAACTCCAACTCCAACATACTCCTGCGGCGCTCTTCCAGCTGGAGCAACGATGTGTACAGGAGATAACTCCGGTCTTACCAGTGACGGTAATTGGACCAATGTGGGGACTACTCCAACTTCTTGTAGCACACTTAAGTGTGAATACTACGTATCACAACCTCTTTCTGTTAAAATCATGGGTGAAGATACTGTATCGCTCGGCCATAGTATACGCTGGACCGCTGAAGCTTCAAACGGTATGCCACCTTACCATTCATGGGCTTGGACTGGGGCGGCTTCAGGTTCAGGAACAAATCTTACTGTAGCTAGAAACTTTATTGATGCACGTATTGGCGACGTTGGACCCGCGACTGTATATGTGACGGTATACGACTCCTCTACTCCCTCTCAAAGTGCATCTGACACCTTTACCACAGATATTGTCGAAAATCGCAGGCCACAATAGTTTCTTTTAGAGAAAAGTAACACAAAAAACCAAGTGAAAACACTTGGTTTTTTGCATAAATAAACGATATCTTTCAAATTTTTTGTTGGACAATTAATTAGATTTAATAATTTTTGAAAATAAACTTTTCCACACTCTATATGTGAGTCCTTTGAGATTTAACAGCGAATAGCTGTACACTGTTAGTACATAATTATAAAAAATTACGCAAATCTTTCTCGAAAGATTTTTATTAGATTATAAATAAGTTTTATGAATATATTTTTTAAAGTCAGTATTTTCTCTTTGACGATTCTTGCAACAGCATTGTTTTCAGGAAACGTTTTTGCACAAACAGACACTACTGCTTCTATGGTTCCTGATAACGCGATTCTTGTTGCAAATATAAATATCTATAACACAGCCATTGTACGTCAGGAAGGGAATACAGTGGTAATTGGTTTTGATGTAAAAAACGAAGGAGGTACGGTAAATGGTGATTTGGTAGAGCCTGGACTAAAGTATGGTCTCAAAATTATTGATGGAAAGACTACAAATGAAAACGGCTTAACTAGGTATGGTGAAGTGGTGGATGAGCGTGTGTTTGAGGATGTGTTTAGTCTCAACACGGGAGAAAAAGTACATAAAGAGATAGAGTATACAGCTCCTCCTTCATTTGATGGTGAGTACTACATCCAAGTTTATGGAGTAAAAGAGAATGGTTTACCATATTCTCTTGCATATGTTGAGGAACCTGTAGTATTTCAAGCTTCAGCAAATATGTTTGGCATCACTGTCTCTGACTGCTCTATGACAGTGGGTTCTGAACCAAAAGAGTATGACGTTAAGTTTGGAGTGGATGTAGATAGTAAGGAAACCCTGTATCTCAAATGTAGTCTTGCAGCGGGAGAGATTTTGGGAAGCTATACACCAGAAATAACTATATATAGAAGGTCTATCTCTGGAGACAAGGTTAATACTGTACAACTAGAAACAGCACAGCTTGAAAGTAAATCAGAAAATGACGTTCTCTTCGCAATCCCTGTTCCTACTGAACCACAGGCCTACGATGCACAACTCACTTTGCTTGGAGAAGGAGGGGCAGTTGTCTCAAACAGTGTTACTGGACACTTTGTTGTACAAGGTGACTCTGCTACCATCAGTGATGTACAGCTTGATAAGGATTACTACCGAGCAGGGGAACAAGCAGAAGTAGTCCTCAACATTTCAGGTGATGCTGGTGCGTTTCTAGGTTCACGAGCAAGTCAAGACAACATTCCGTCAACAGCAGGGAATGAAGGATATTGGTACAAAGTATCAATAGCTAGTGGGGGGACAGTATGTGGAGACAGTGGAGACGCAAAAGAGTTTGTGTTTAACGAGTATGGCGCACAGATTGTCCCTATTACCATAACCGCAGACTGTCCAAATCCTTCCACAAGTGTTACGCTCACAAACAAAGATGGTAAAGTGTATGATCAGAAAGAATTTGCAGTGGCAACAAAGACTGATATTCCACAAGAGGTGGCTCCTATATCATCGGAAGATAGTGTGTCAACTTCTGTACTTGCACTGATTGTCCTCATGGTGCTTGTTGTGGTTGGGTATTTCATGTACGAGAGGTTGAAGAAGACTCCTGAAGATACAAATATTCCACCTGCAAGTAACATTGTTGGACTCCTGTTGGCAGTAGTTGCCACCTCTCTATTTTTCGGAACTTCGAGTGCGCATGCGGCAACGTACTCTATTCCGACTGCAACTGAAAATGGCACGACTATTCCACAGTGGACAACACTTGTTTTGAACAATTCGAAAGAGTTTTACAAGACAACTGACAGTAATATAACCGTAAACTACTCAGGAACACTCAGGTCATGTGGAAATGTTCCGTTTGGATTTGCACTGTTTGGAGGAAATGTTGTAGGTCAAGCAAGCTTCGGTACCCCAATATTCGAAACGGGAGAAATTCTCGGTGTTACAGGAGCAACTGCGAGTATTGATTTTGGAGGAGGAGTTTCTTTCACTCGACCAATAACGACAAGAAATCCAGGTACGGATAATTTTACCCCTCTTACAGGAGTGAACTATATCACAATTAGGGGTGACGGTAGCGGTGTATGTAATATTCTCGGTCTTGATTGCATGAACGTGTGTAATGGCCAGTGTGAAAAAAATCAGAATTGGGTGTCGCAAAGTACGGGGTATGATGAAAGTTCTTGTACATGTTATCGTATCAATTACGGTAATGCCGTACCAGCATCATTTAATCACCCATACGGTATAGAATCTGGTGAACCAACTGTTCCAACTGAACCTGAACCAACTGTTCCAACTGAACCAACGACACCTCTTTCTGTAAATATTACAGCAAACCCTGCGGGATCGACTGTAACTATCGGTAATACGATACGTTGGACTGCAACTGCTGCAGATGGCACCCCGCCATACCAATC
>Ga0209212_1007430_pt1 | contig 12096 bp, 7 predicted proteins | sample RifGroC2_FD_183996 | JGI IMG/M metagenome (GOLD analysis project Ga0209212, IMG submission 183996) | Groundwater microbial communities from Rifle, Colorado, USA - Groundwater C2 (SPAdes) (version 2) | ecosystem: Environmental > Aquatic > Deep subsurface > Groundwater | place: Rifle, Colorado...
TGGAGTGTATGGCAGTGCCGATTCTAAAAACAGCGAAATGGTGATTACTCATTTATACCAAAGCGGTTTGGGAATGCCCGATCGCGATTATTACCTTAACGAAGCCGAACGGTTTGCAACTATCCGCGAAAAGTATCTTTTACATCTTGAAAATAACTTCAAATTGTTGGGTGACGATTCAACCACCGCCAAAACAAATGCTCTGGCAGTATTTAATTTTGAAAAAAGATTAGCCGTGGCATCCATGGACCGGTTAGATTTGCGCGACCCCAATAAAACCTATCACAAACTCAATCAGGCTGAGTTAGCAGCACTGGTCCCTAACTTTGATTGGGACCATTACTTTACAGCCATTGGATTGGAGAATCCCGGAGACGTAATTGTTATGCAACCCGGCTTTTTGGGTGAATTCAACCGCATGTTGGTTGAAGAGCCTTTAGAATCGTGGAAAACCTATTTCCGGTGGAATCTGGCACGTAGCACAGCAGGTCTGTTGTCCAATAATTTTGTTGATGAACAATTCAGCTTTTATGGCAAAGTTTTATCGGGAACACCCGAACTTAAACCACGCTGGAAAAGGGTACTGGACGTGACCAATAATTCATTGGACGAAGCCGTGGGACAAATCTATGTGGAAAAATATTTCCCCGCCCAATCGAAAGAGCGGATGATTCAACTGGTGACAAACCTGAAAATTGCTTTGGGTGAACGCATCAATCAACTCACATGGATGAGTACTGAAACCAAAGCCAATGCCCAGGAAAAACTGGCGGCCATCAATGTCAAAATTGGGTATCCCGATAAATGGATGGATTATACCAACCTTGAAATCAAAGAAGATTCCTATGTGGCGAATGCCTTGCGGGCCCGGAAATTTGGTTTCGACGACATGGTTTCGAAAATCAACAAACCTGTGGATAAATTGGAATGGCACATGCCGCCGCAAATGGTAAATGCCTATTACAGCCCAACCATGAATGAGATTGTGTTCCCGGCAGGAATCTTACAACCTCCGTTTTTTTATCCTGAGGGCGATGATGCCGTGAATTATGGTGCCATTGGAGTGGTTATTGGACATGAAATGACACACGGTTTTGATGACAAAGGCCGGCTTTACGACAAAAACGGGAACCTGAATACCTGGTGGACCGAAGATGATTCTAAACTATTTACCGGGCGGGCCGATGTTTTGGTAAAACAATTCGATGCTTTTACCGTGCTTGATACTGTTAAAGCCAATGGAAAATATACCTTGGGTGAAAACATTGCCGATTTGGGAGGTATAAACATCGCCTACACAGCCTTTACCAAAACGGAGCAATGGAAAAACCCACAGCAAAAAATTGAAGGGTTCACCCCAAACCAACGGTTCTTTCTGGCTTATGCACATATTTGGGCACAAAATATCCGCGATGCCGAGATTTTACGCCGCACCCAGGAAGATGTGCATTCTTTGGGAAAATACAGGGTTAATGGCCCATTGCGGAATGTTCCTGAGTTTCATGACGCTTTCCGGATTGATTCCACAGATTATATGTATCTGGCAGAAAGTGAAAGAGCAATTATTTGGTAAACACCTTATTATTCCTGGAATTATAAAAAAGAGGATTGGTTAAAAGTTGAACCAGTCCTTTTTCTATTTCAACGTCAGTTAGATGGAATTAATAAGACATATTGCTTATATTTAATTACTTGTCTTGTTATTGTACTTTTATTAGTATCAAGATTTCAGATAATAAATTTAAAAAAATGATTTTTATCTTGATACTTTGTACTTGATACTATAAGGTTAACCAGTAGACTGTGTAGATTTTCAATAAAATACACTTTTTCTTAGGTCGAGTTCACGTTATTTTATATCTGTCCTGAATAGGTAGCAATCTATTTCACCATTTTTATTGCAATTTTTTTATGATCTGCAACTGAAATATCATCAAAGAACTGAATCAACTTATGATATTCTTCTTTTGGGAAAATACCCTTTAAAAGCTCTAATTTTCGGATATACGTTAATTGATGATTGGCATATATAAATTCTGCATGATAGCTCCCAAAATTGGTTGTAATGGTAATATTATCAGGAACCTGTATAAGTTCATGTGTTAAAATAAAGGAATATACAATGGTGTCAATCTCGGAGGTTGATCTCCTAATCTGAATATCAGATAGCCTATCCTTCATCTTTTTGGGCGACTCATCGATTTTATTCATCAAATTGATATCAAAAAAAATATTGTCACCCATCATTGTTGAATAATTTCCAAGATCAGCATTGAAGTTAATAGCAATATCCGGAATCTTGTCCTTACTTTCTTTTAATTCAAAATCCTTTAAAGTAAAATGTGGAATTTGAATCGATTGATAAATCTTCTTCTTCCTGTCTGTGTCATCACTTAATAGAATATCCCTTGCTTCATCATAAAAGATGCCTTTATGAATGGTTAAAACACTAACTTCACCAAACCCATTTTCATATAAAGTAACTTGGGCTTTTGTTATTTTTTGGTTTTGTTCGCTGGTATATACTGGTGTATGAACAATTTCGCCACCTGTTTCCTTTACAAGTAATACATCCCTGTCATCAGTAAAACTCCCTAGATAACCAAAGGGGATGGATTGATTTGTACATTCCAACCAAAGGGTATCATTCCTATCTGGAACACATAAAATCACATGATTAAACTGATTTGAAGGAAACTCTTTTTGAATATTTGATCCAAAGGAACCTGCATAAACCAACGTATAATACGATTCAATTCCTACCGATTTTAACAGCGACTGCATGTAATTTGAAAGTGCCTTACAATCACCATACGATAGTCTATCAACGGTCTCAGCTTCAAAAGCCTGCCAACCACCAATCCCTACCTGTACGCTTACATACCTTGTATTGTTTTGCATATAATTGTAAATGATTTTAATCCGATCGGCATTTGAATGTGATCCTTCAATTAGTTTAGTTATCTTCTCGGCAGTTGTAACTGAAAGAAGATCACGGCCTTTATTTAAATCATAAATCCATTTGCCAAATGAATTCCAACTACTGGCATCACCCGGCATTCCATTTATTGAAAAAGAATTCATTGAGAAATCGACAGTTGGCAAAAAATCTGTCATTGGTCCACTATATGGCTCCTCCTTGACAGCTTTTAGGTTTTCTGCACTCCAGGAACGAATGGAGCCTGTGCCTAATTTTGAAATATTGGGGTTCCTTTCAATATTTCGTTCAAAATACCTAAATCCAGGTTTTTCAGGAGCCTGAATAACCATTTCAGAATGTTCAATGGCAATTTCGTAATCAGGATATGGCCTCCACGAAGGTAAGTTTAACGTACCTTTAAAAACAAGTTCATATTCATATTCAACAGTAAAAGGAAAATCTCGGATCTCCGGATCAATAACCTTCATTCTATTGTCGTCAAACGTGGTAGTATTATCTATGGCACTAAAATCATACATATCGCCAAAAGGAATTTTTTTGAGTTTTTCGCCATTGAAATCATAAACAATCGCTTTTTTTACATTCAATTTCATAAACTTATTGTAGGGATGTTTAAATATCCCATCATCGATTCCATTTTTATTTAATACTGTAATTGCATATTGAACTGTTAAAACCGCCCTTTCGGGAGTAAAAACTTCCAACTTTTTTAAATCCTTTCTGATAACAGCGCGAGCATTACTCTTCAATTCAGCAGGTATCAAATTCACATTATAGTTTGATTGACTTTTTGTAGATGTGGAAGTTAAAACTACTAAGATAAATAACAGACTTGCTATACAATTTTTATTCATTCTTTGAAAGGATTATGGGTTCCGATTGTTTATTGATAATCTGGTTATATAATTCGCGTAAATATTGATATTCCTCCACCGAATAATCTGTTTTATTTAAAGTAAATTGGTATAATACAGTTATATTATTACCATTACTCTGGAATGAAAAGATGGCACTTCCTCCGTTGTCAGGCAACATCATTTTTAATGATTTAGGTAATTCGGTAATTTGATAACCTTCTGGTAACGTATATTGAAAAATATATTTCTTTTCAGAACAAAAACCAAAACTAACCGGATACTTTCTTTCAGCTTCCTTAAAGGGGTTGTCAGTTTTTTTCAAATGCAGCAGTGGCGAAAGATAGATTTTATTCTCCAGGGTATATAATTGGTTTTTAATTTCCATTTCATACGACTCCATTACTGGCAAATCTATATTTTCTATATCTGTAAGTTGATAGTTCGAGATAGTAATCCCCTGATGGTTTTCTTCCATATCTTCAACCATATCATCCTGTGAATTAAATGATTTGAAGTAATTCCTGAAATTATAAGCACCATAATCTCTATATATACTGGATACATTTCCCCTTAAAACCAAATCATCAGAAAGTTTTAGATTAAACATTTCAGTGACCTGCTCTTTTTTTGTTGGTGATAAAACCACTTGAATGGAATGATTATCCATCATGACATGTCCCATTCCATTTAAACATCTCAGGGGCAAAATACCAACTGTGGAGTTCTCTTCCGTGGCATCCATCAAATACTCAATGTTATCTATTTTGGCATAAGCAATTACATAATTGAGTTTGTTAATGCTTGGGCTGAACCGGGGCAATAAGCCGTTATCTCTTGTGCTTAATACTACAGGATGAGCCTCAATATCTAATTTATGAAGCAAGTTTACCAAAATCATATTTATATCTGCAGAATTTCCAACCCCCTCTTTATACGACATCCCTAAAGAGCTATAGGTGGTTAAAAAGCTTTTTTGTTCATTCCACTTAACGTGTTTTGCCGTTTGATACGCAAGTTTCATTCTACCCATCGGCGTAGAATCCTGCTTTTCAATTTCTTTTGCTGCATTCGACAAATAAAGGGCAATATTCAATACTCCTCCAAAATAGGAACTTTCCTTTAATCTCCTGGCCACAGCATCCCAATCAGTGGTAAACTCTTTATAATATCCTGGAAAGCGATAGGCTAAAACATCAAATTCAAATTTTGTGATAAAGTTTTTTGATGAACTTATAAAAGCTTCGGGTTTAAATGCCGGCATGTCTTTGGCAATCCAATGTTCATTGGAACTATAATACAACTGTTCATGTCCAAAAAAATTCTTCCGGTAATCAATATACATGGATTGGGGAATAATTAATTCACTCCACTTTATTGGAATATTTTGCTGAAAATGCCATATTGTAGGAATCCCAAAATGGGTAATTTCAATATCAATCACAGACCCAACTTTAACATTTGGCATGGCAATCCGGTAGTTGTAATAATCTTCATAAATCCGTTCTTTAAATATTGATTCTCCTTTTAATTTATCAACCTGAATCTCCCCATTCACCAGGTTAAAAGTCTTTCCCCGGATGGTGGTTCCTTCATCACTTGGATATACCTGATTTCCATATTCCAGGCCTTCCTTTTTAAGTATTTTTATCCGGATAACTTTGGTGAACATATCCACGCAGATTCCAATAGCCATAATCGCAAAGAATCACAGCTGGAGCACTCGAATCTTTGGAATATATGGACATTTCTAATTCCTCCTTTGATACCTTTCCAAATTTAATGGGTTCTTTTGATGCAAAGGCATTGCTAGTAATAGTCAATAAAAAGAATGCAACTAATACAATGGAATTTAAATTCAATTTCATGATGTATTTACTAATGATAAATGATGGTTTCTTTTAAAATTTGAAGCAATTTAATTATTTGATTTTAATATTCAAAGGAAAGTTCCTTATGTGCATATATTTTTTTCATTCACTCATATCGTGTAATAAGAAGATCAGTATAAATATGCATTATACCTTTAAAGCCGGGGTGAAAAGGTTGATCATTAATAAAAAAAGACTTAAGAATTGATAAATCAGCAGAATTTTTATAGGACAAACAAAACTACGTTTGATATATGTATAAATTAGTTTCTACACTTAATAGATTAATGGAATAAACCGAATCTATTGAAAAAAACAAAAATGAATATATAAATTCCATTTTTTGTATTAAAACCAGAAGTTCTTATTTAATCAAATTGATTAAATAAGAACTTACATTATTTTCAATGCTCATCTCAGCTTATCGACTGGATTGCCTCATCTAACGAAGGATAGATTTGGAGTACCTGATCCAATTTGGTGATTTTGATTAAGTTCATTACTGAAGAAGCAATGCAACAGAGTTTAAAGGTTACCTGGTGATTCCGGGCATGGTTAAAAGTAGCTACTATAGCACCAAAACCAGAGCTATCAATAAAATCGACGTGTGTAAAATCAACAATGACCACAGAAGCTCCATCGTCGATCAATTTGTACAATTGTTTTTTAAATTCATCAGAAACTACAACATTCAAACGCTGCTTATCTTGTGGAAAACTGGCAACCACATATCCCGGATTATTTTTGTCAATAACTAACATCTTTTAAAATTTTAAATCCTTTATTTCTTCTAAAACCAATTGTGAAATCTCTTCAAAAGTTTGTATTAAGGCCGGATAATTATTTACATCTGTTCCTTGTTTAGCTGAAATCTCCAGCTTTTCCATCGCCTCTTTTAATACTTCAATGCCTAACATGGCCACCGAAGATTTTGCTTTATGGGCAACCCCGCTGAGTTCATTAAAATTTTCTTTCGTGTAAGCTTCATGGAGCTGTTTATTTAAGATGGGCATCTGCTCCTTAAAAATGGTAATCAATTCATTTTTAAATTTGGAATCCCCCTCACCTATTGAATTCAGATAATTCAAATTCACATACTTATGCGATTTATCCACCGTAATTTCTTTTTTGAAAGTTGGGCTCTTCTTATGTTTGATATTCTTACGATGACCTTTCAAAATTTCCAGAATCTTGGCAAACAAATCATCGGGTTCAAAAGGTTTCGAAATATAATCGTTCATCCCGGCAGCTAAGCATTTATCCCTCTCACCTTTAATAGCTGCGGCAGTTAACGCAATAATCGGGATATTCTTTTGGGTAGCATCGGCCAGATTCCTGATGGTATAGGTGGTTTCATAACCGTCCATTTCAGGCATATGCAAATCCATTAAAATCAAATCAAAATGTTCATCCCGCAAGCGATTCAAAACCTCCAAACCATTAGGAGCAACTACCACCTGGTACTTGGTTTGTAAGATGGTTTTTACATACAATTGATTGATTTCATTGTCCTCAGCCAATAAAATTTTGAAAACCTCTTGAGGCTCCAAGTCATCTGTTATTGGCTCCGGAGCCTTTTTCGTAATTAGACCCTTACCATGCTTAAAAGTTAAGGTAAAATGGAAGGTACTTCCTTCGCCAACCAGACTTTCTACTTTCAGATTTCCTCGCTGCAAATCGACCAACTGTTTTGAAATGGTTAGTCCCAGACCGGTTCCGCCATATTTACGGGTCATATCACTGCTGGCTTGAGAAAAGCTTGTGAAAATCAGATCCCGCTTTTCGGGGGCAATGCCAATACCCGTGTCATTAACAATAAAGTGGAGGGTAGATTCTTTATGCGATTGTTCGTCTATCTTAACTACCAAGGCAACACCTCCTTTTTCAGTAAATTTTATGGCATTTCCAAGCAGGTTAACCAGAATTTGGTTTAACCGGGTAGGATCCCCAATAATAAATTCCGGAACCCTATCGCCGATATTCAATTTAAAATAGAGATTCTTTTCACTGGCTGCCTGCATGTAAGTTATTTCAAGCTTGTGCAGCAATTCATGCAAGTTGAATTCAATATTTTCGATTTCAAGCTTTCCGGCTTCAATTTTCGAAAAGTCCAGAATATCATTAATAATCACCAATAAATTATCTGCGGAAGTAGTAATATTACCAAGATATTTTTTTTGATCTTCACCCAGCAAGGTGTCGTTCAGGAGTTTAGCCATACCTATAATTCCATTCATCGGCGTCCGGATTTCATGGCTCATATTGGCAAGGAATTGTTCTTTAATTTTTGCCGAGTTTTCCGCTTGTTCTTTTGCCAGGTTCAACGCCAGATTCTGTTTATCGATCTGGCTGATCATGGTATTAAACCCTTTTATCAGTTGTCCTACTTCATCCTTTCCTTTTTCTTCCATCTGCACGCTGTAATCTTTGTTAACAGATATCCGTTGCATGGTTTTGGTCAAATTAATAATGGGATGCGAAATAAAGTGCTGCAACCTGATGGAAATGAGTAGAGTAATGATAAATGTAGCAATAAAAATGATGACAAAAACATTTACAAAGTTTTTAATCCTTTGGCTGTAGTCGTCCAGGCCTGAATAAAGAAAGATGGTGCCAATTTTTTCATCATCAAACACAATTGGTCGGCAAACCAAAAGGGACTTATCCACAAAAGCAAAAGTGTCTTTACTATTGACAAATTCCCGATATTTTAATTTAAACGATTCGTTGATTGCATATTCGGCAAACAGTGCATTATTATTGTCGTAAATACGGGCTATCTTAATATTTTTGTTGGCTACCAAGGTTCCCAATATCTCTAAAGCTCCCGGGGGTGAATCGTATTTTATGTTTGCGGTGTTGTTGTTGCCTATGATTTCGGCCAAGATCTGCAATTCGCGCAATGCCGTCAATTCGTATTGCGATTTATCGTAGGCATAAAAAATCAATCCCGAGAGAGCCAACGAAACCAAGCTGGTAGCTCCTATGAGGGTAATAATCTTAAACCTGATTGATAAATCGCTAAAACTCATCTTCTTTATTCGAAATTATTTTTGCCAACAGCAGCAATTTGGGGCTAATGAATATTCCTTTACTTTTTGCCACATCGTTGTTTATCTCAAACTGTTGATCCGAAAACTGAGGGGTAAAATTTACAATACCGCCCATTTCACAAAACTGCATCATTTCGTCACCGATGGTTAGAATCGGTTTATTTTTAATTTTCTCAATCAACTGTATGGTTTCATATTTTCCAACATCAGCAATAAAAACAATATGGCATCTGTCCAGTTCAGATACCGTGTTGGTACGTATAATCTTCCAATCTTTTCCTTGTGCCTTCCGACCGATCATGGTTTTTTCCAAAACAGTACCAAATGGGTCGGGTCCATAAATGGCTAGTACAATGGTGTCGGGATTTGTTTTTGAAGCTGGCCATTCAATAAACTTGGCAAAATTAAAGATATAGGCAGCTTTTATTTCATATTCGGAATATTGAGCGTTTACCGGATTGCTAAATAAACAAACCAATAAAACCACGGATAAACTATATATGATTCGGTTAGTTCTCAATATTCCAGTCCTTTAAGTTCAAAAACATTTATTTCAACTTTCCGCAGGTATTTAGGATCGCTGGAATGGATATGGTCATGAGTCTCGCCATACCCTTTGACTATCAGCTTTTGGTAATCTACTTTTTGATCCAGGAAATATTTCAAGACTTTCTGTGCGCGTTGCCTGCTTAACGAAAGGTTATATTTTTCGGCTCCTTGCGAATCGGTAAAACCATAAATCTCAGCTCCTAACAATGGATTATCGACCAATAATTTACAGATTCCGTTTAATTTTTCGGTCATATCCAACGGAATCTCATCCTTATCAATATCATAATAGATGATTAACCGATGGACATATTTCCGGTCTTCGGGGGAAGAGGTTTTGAATGCGGCCTCCTTAACTACCTCTGCTTCCTTTTTAATTTTTGATATTTTTTCAAAGTTCGATTGCCCAATATTAGTTTTAATTGGTGGGGCAGTATAAATGGTATCGCCGCCAACTACAGTAGTTACAAGCGATTTTTCTTTATCTCCTTCGGTATAAAAATGGGTCTGTTTGATCTTATCTTTCTGTTTAGCATTGGCATCTAAGATACTAAGTGTTACAGGATCGGTGGTTTCAATGGCCTCCTCAATCATGTTCAATAAAGCATCCATATTCTTTGCGGGGTCGGGCTTATCGATAGGTTTCTTGGTATAAATCTTTTGAAGGGTATCCGTGGTTTCAATAATATTCTCAATCAATTCTAACAAATGATCATAATATTTGGGCTGTTTGGGTGAATCTTCTGTGATGATAGAATCAGCCTCGGCAGTTTTATACAAGTCGTAAAAAGTATTGTTCACGGTAACTACTTCGCCCACAATTCCATTGCCCAATTCAATGGGCTGAAGATGAATTTCCTGGTACAGCTCATAAAAATATGTCTGGTAAGGGATGTAAACATTCAAGAGCTGTGGGAGAAAGTCTTCGGAACTGATGACCAAATCGTAATTCTTGGCAGGAGGAAAAATCATCAAATATTGTCCAGTCTCGGCATCGGGGTTGTACACGTATTTTACCCGTACGCCTGTTTGCTTATCATATACTTTTATATCGGCAGCAATTGGTAATGCCGGGGTTCCAGCTTTTATCACCCCTTTTACCAATGTCAATGGAATGGGATCTTTTAAACTAACCCTGTATATCTTATGCTTGTTGTAAATATTATTTTTTGATGACGAAAAATAGCCTGTCTGCCCATTGGCATTCAACACAAAGTACAAATCGTCTTTCGTGGAATTTGGAAAACCAAGGTTTTCAGGTTCCGACCACACACCATCCGAAACCTTGCTTTTAAAAATATCGTTACCTCCAATACTTTTATGCCCTTCGGAACTGAAAAACAGGGTCACGTTATCAGGGTGCATGAACGGGGAATCCTCATTGTAGATAGTATTCACAGCCGCACCAATATTAATGGGTTCGTCCCAATCCCCTTTTCTGCTCCGTTTCGATTTGTAAATGTCTGTTCCACCAAAACCGCCGGGCCTGTCGGAAACAAAATACAATTCAGTACCATCGGCTGATATACTGGCTCTGCCTTCGTAGAATGGAGTATTGATGTTTTTATTCAGTTTTTTTATTCCAATGATGGTATTGGAAGCTATAGAACCCATGTAAATGTCTTGATTCAGCCCCTCACCGATGTTAAGAAAGATACTTTGTCCATCAGGGGACAGGCCGGCCAATAATATATCATTGTTTTTGTATTTTTCAATGGATTCAATTTCAAGCTTCACGGGATTTCCCCAATTCCCATCGGGTTGTCTGGCCGAAACCATGAGCGTAATTATCGGTTTCTCAATTTTGCCTAACCCAAGTGCCTGCATGTAAACCATCATTTGTTCGTCGGCAGTAATCATGGGACAAAATTCCGATTCCATCGTGTTTATAGGGGCTCCAAGAATGTCAATGTCAGCTTTAAAAGGTTGCGTGGTAATTTCAATCGCATTCAGGCAAACTGAAATCATCCGCTTGGCAAACTCATAATCTTTAGACTCGGCAAATTCATCGGTTTTGCTTTTCTCCATATATTTTTCGAACATTTCAATGGCATCGTCGAACCGATAGGTATAGTGATACAACTTTCCTAAATCGTTATAAACAATTACCGGAACCTGGATAGATGGCAATTGGCTTACCTCCTCAAGGTATGGCAATGCTTTTAGTTTTTCATATTTTGTATTCAGGTAACAGGCTCCAATCCGGTATTTTACCTGGGCATCATCCTCAACAGAATCAATCTTTAAATATAAAGGTAAGGCTTCGCTGAATTGTTCTTTATCGAACAAGCTGTTGGCAGTTTTTAATACTTTCCGCTCCATGGGAGTCAATTGCGCGAAAAGGACTGTTGGTATTAACAGATAAATGGCGAACAGTATGTTACTCAATTTTCCCAAGACCTCGTTTTTATATCTCAACTAAAATATTAATTTTTTTGGTATGTTTGACAGTGACAAATCAAAATAAAAGATTTGTTGGTCATCAATAATGCTCGATTGATATGTTTTGGCAATTTTTGAAACCCCACATACTCCACAAATATAAGAAAGATCAGTTAGGAATTATCCATCGGTTCGTTCAAGAAAATGAATATTGGCGGGGGCATCTACAAAATACACAAAAATTCATCTTAGAAAACCTTCCCAAACAAGGCAATTTAAAAATTGCAGTATTGGGAAGTGGCTGGTTGCTCGATTTTCCGATGAATGAACTACAACAGGAGCATGAATTGTTCTTATTTGATATTTGCCACCCACCACAAATAAAAAATAAATACAGAAGATTCAGCAACATTCACTTCATTGATAAAGATTTAACCTTTGGATTG
>Ga0209212_1007431_pt1 | contig 12095 bp, 11 predicted proteins | sample RifGroC2_FD_183996 | JGI IMG/M metagenome (GOLD analysis project Ga0209212, IMG submission 183996) | Groundwater microbial communities from Rifle, Colorado, USA - Groundwater C2 (SPAdes) (version 2) | ecosystem: Environmental > Aquatic > Deep subsurface > Groundwater | place: Rifle, Colorado...
GCTCCAGGCGCCGCCGTACCGTCAGGCCGGGCGGGGCGTCCTCCACGCGGTCCTGCTGGGCGAGGTAGCCCACGCGCAGGCCGCGGCGCGGCGCCAAGCCGCCCGAGTCGGGCGTCTCCTGGCCGGCCAATATCTTTAAAAGTGTGGATTTTCCGGTGCCGTTGGGACCTATCAGGCCGGTGCGCTCGCCCTCGAACAGGCCGAAAGACAGGCCCTCGAACAGCGGGCGTACCCCGAAGCTCTTGGAAAGTTGCTGACAGCTGACTAGTATGGCCATGGCGGTGGCGCCCCCCCCGGTTTACGGCGGGCGGCGGACCACTATGATAACATTTAGCCCGCCTGCCCCGCTGGGCTCAGGCGGCCCGCTGGTCGGCGGCGGCCATGTCCGCGGCCAGCATGCCCGACAGCGCCACCATCGGCATGCCCGCGCCGGGGTTCACGCTGCCGCCGACGAAATACAGGTTCTTGTAGCGCCCGCTGCGCTTGGGCGCCCTGAAGCCGCCGTTCCTGTTCCGGTCCGAAACCACGCCGTAGATGGACCCCTTGTTGGAATTGTACATGCGCTTTATATCCGGGGGCGTCAGCATGTCCTCGGTGACTATGCGCCCGCGCAGCCCGGTAAGGCCCATGCGCTCCAGCTTGTCCAGCACCACTTCCCGGAAGCGCAGGTAATCCTCCGGCGTATGCGGTTTTTTATCCTGTATATGCGGTATATGCGGCAGGATCTTCAGCACCGAGCAGCCCGGGGGCGCCACGCTCTTGTCGGTGACGCAGGGCGCCACCAGGTAGATGGTCGGGTCCTGGGACAATTCGCCGCGGCCGAACAGCGCCTCGAAATGCGCCTTGGCGTCCCGCGAGTAGAAGAAGTTGTGATGGGCCAGCTGCGGGTAGTCGCCCTTTATGCCCAGGTCCAGCACCAGGCCGGAGCAGGCCGGCTCGAACTTGGCCAGCGAGGCCATGAAGCCCCCGTCCTCGCCCAGCAGCTCCCGGTAGGCGGGAATCACCTCCATATTGGAGACCACCAGGTCCGCCTCCGCCGTCGCGCCGCCGGCCAGCGTCAGGCCCGCCGCCGCTCCATCTCGCTTGTTTATCGCGGCCACCGCGGCGTTGTAGTGCAGCTCCACGCCGCAGTCGCGGGCCAGGCGCTCCAGGGCCAGGGCCATGTTGTACATGCCGCCGCTGACATACCAGAGCCCGTGGCCGAACTGCACGTGCGCCAGAAGGTTCATGGTGCCGGGCGCGGCGTAGGGCGAGGAGCCGACGTACTTGATGAAATAGTTCAGCGCGTCCACGAGGCGGGGGTCCTTCACGTGCGCGCGCACCCCGGCGTCCATCGAGCGAGTCCAGTCGAAGCCCAGCATGTTCCGGAAAATCCCGTAGCCCCGGTTCATTTCGGCCAGCGTGTCGTAGCCGTGTTTAAAGTAGCCTTCCTCGGTGAACAGCGCCTGCCGGCGGGAATACTCCAGGAAGGAATAGAAGCCCTTGCCGTCCTCCCCCACCTTGCGCAATTCCGCCTCCATCAGGCGGGTGTCCGGCGTGAAATCCAGCGTCAGCCCGTCTTCGAAAAAATTGCGCCAGTGCGGCTTTATTTCCTGTATGGGCGCGTAGTCCTCCAGCTTTTTGCCGGCGCGCGCGAACAGGTCCCGGAAGATCTGCGGCAGCGTCAGGATGGACGGGCCCAGGTCGAACTTGAAGCCGTCCTTCTCGAGCAGGTTCAGCTTGCCGCCGGGCCCGGGATTTTTTTCGTAGAGGCTTACCTTGAACCCGGCCGTCGCCAGCGTTACCGCCGCGGCCAAACCGCCTATGCCCGCCCCCACCACCGCCGCTTTTTTCTTTTCGCTCATTTCTCCCCCCTCCGTTCAGTCCGGCTTTTTATCAGGCCGGCCGCGCCCAGCGCCGCCCGCCACGCCCCCGCCGAGAAAGGCCCGAAGAAAGCCCGCAGCGCCGACACCATGGCGGGATACAAATCGCTGCCATAAGGGAACCAGTTAACCTCCGACTGTGTAGCAGCGGAGCTGGTCATTACCGACACCTGCCGGCAGAATTCAAAAATCCCCTCGGGGCCGTGGCTGCGGCCGAAGCCGCTGCCTTTTACGCCGCCGAAGGGCAGATAAGGACTGCCCGCGGCTCGCACGCAGTCGTTGACCGTGATAAGCCCGGCCTGCAAGCGGCCGCTAACCCGCCGCGCGCGCTCTTTATCGGAAGTCCAGACCGAGGCAGCCAGGCCGTAAGGTCCCTGGTTGGCCAGCGCCACCGCTTCCTCCTCGGTGTCGAAAACCGAGATCGCGGCTACGGGGCCGAAAGTCTCTTCGGTCATCAGCCGCGTCTCCGGGCCGGGGCCGGCCACCACCAGCGGATAAAGCAGGCCGTTCTCGAGGCGCTCTGGCGTCAGCAGCCGCGCCCCGGCGGCCACGGCCTCCCGCACCTGTTCCAGCACTTTGGCGGCCTGGGCTTCGGACACCATCGGCCCATAATCGCCGTCGGGCAGTCCCGGCTTCAGCCGCGCCGCCCCCGCCGCCACGGCCGCGCAGAAAGCCTCATAGGCGTCCCGCTGCACGTAAATGCGCTCGGTCGAAACGCAGACCTGCCCGGCGTTGCAGAAGCAGCCGTACAGCGCCCCCGCCACCGCCCGGCCCATGTCCGCGTCGGAGAAGACCAGCATGGGCGCCTTGCCGCCCAGCTCCAGCGCCAGCGGTATCAGCCGCTCGGCGCAGAGCCGCATCACCGCGCGGCCGCCGTTTGCGCCGCCGGTAAAAAAAACTTTATCGGGCCCGGCCTCTATCAGCTCCCGGGAAGTTTCGTGGCCGCCGCAGCGCACTTGCACCAGGCTATCCGGGGTGCCGGCGGCGGCGAACACTTCCTCCAGCAGCGGCCCTGCCAGCGGGCAGAGCTCCGAAGGTTTTATCACCACCGCGTTGCCGGCGGCCAGCGCCGTGACGGCGGGGATAAAAGTGAGCTGGAAAGGGAAATTATAGGGCCCGGCCACCAGCACCGCGCCGTAGGGCCTGTACTCGGAGCGCGAGTCGCAGCCGGCGAAAAAGAAAGGCGTTTTAACCCGGCGCGGCGCCAGCAGGCCCTCGCCTTCCCGCTCGTAGTATTTCAGTATTTCCAGGCAGGGATAGATCTCGCTGAGCGCGGCTTCGGCCAGAGGTTTGCCCGAGGCCGCTGCCGCGGCCCTGCAATAATAATCCAGGCGCCCCGCCAGCTCCAGCCGCAGCGCGCGCAGCAGGCGCTGCCGCCTGGGCCAGCCCTGCCCCGCGTAGCGCGCCCCGGCCTCCCTGGCCGCGGCCAGGGTTTCCGCCGGGGCGGTCAAACCGCCGCCTCCGGCTCCGGGAGCGGCCCCGGCTCGCTGTATTTCACGCCGTGCCGGCTGCTTATAAGGTTGGCGGTGATGCGGGCGGACTCGTAGATGGTGGGCAGGCCGCTGCCGGGATGAGTGCCCCCGCCGGCGAGCCAGCAATTCTCCACCTCTTCGAACTTGTTGCGCGGCCGCAGGTAAAGCATTTGGGAGAGCTTGTGCGAAAGGTTGAACGTGGCCCCCTTGTAGACCGCGTACTCGGAGCGCCAGTCGGCCGGGGTAATGACCTTCTCCACCCGTATATGGCCGCGCAGCCCCTTAAAACCGCCCCGGGTCTCGGCGATGTCCAGCACCCGCTCGCGCAGCGCGGCCTTCTTCGCCTCCCAATCGGTGCTGCCGTCCAGGTTGGGCGCCGGCACCAGGGCGTAGAGAGTGGATTTTCCGGCCGGGGCCAGCGTGGGGTCGGTCACGGAGGCGTTCTGGAAGTACACCGAGATATCGTCGTCGAGCGTTTTAGGGCCGAAGATGGCCTCCACGTTGCGCCGGTAGTCGGCGGCAAAGACTATGCTGTGATGAGGCAGGTCCGAATAGACCTTGTCGAGGCCCAGGTACAGCATGAAGGTGGAGCAGGAGTAGTCCTTGCCCGCCATCCGCTCCGGAGAGTATTTCTTCAGGGCCCCCGGTTCGAACAGCGTGGTCATGGCGTGACCGAAGTCGGCGTTGATCAGCACCTCGTCTGCCTCCACCCGTTCGCCGCTCTCCAGCAGCAGGCCGCTGGCGGCCCCTCCGGCGGTCAGCACCTGTTTTACCGGGCTGTTGAGAAAGATCTTCGCCCCATTCTGGCGGGCGGCGGCGGCCATGGCCGAAGAGATGGCGTTCAGCCCGCCCTCCACGTGGTAGATGCCGTACTGATGCTCTATGAACGACAGCATGGTGAACAGGCCGGGGCATTCCCACGGCGACATGCCGAGGTACTTGGCCTGGAAGGTAAAGGCCAGCTTGAGCTTATCCTCTTTGAAGTAGCGGCCCAGCACGTCGAACACCGGGCTGCCCAGGTCGAGGTAGGGCACGGCCTTTATCAGCGGCCAGCTGAAGAAGGACGAGAGCGTGGCGTAGTCCTTCTGCAGGCAGGGGAACAAATGCTCGAAGCGCGTTTTCTCGCCCGCCGCGAACCCGTCGTAGCCGGCCTCTTCGCCGGGAAAAACGCGGGCGATCTCCGCCTTCATGGCCGCCGCGCCCACGCGCGGCCGGAACTCCCTGTCGTCGAAAACCAGCCTGTACAGCGGGTCCAGCCGGGTAAATTTCAGATAGTTATTGATGTCCTTGCCGGCCTCGGTAAACATCTCGTCGAGGATGAATTTGAGCATCAGGAAGGTGGGACCGGTGTCGAACCGGTAACCGTCCAGCTCGAAGCCGGCGTTCCGGCCGCCCACCCTGTCCCTGCGCTCGTACACCGAGACGTCGAAGCCGCGGGCGGCCAGTATCATGGCGGAAGTAAGGCCGCCGGGACCGGCGCCGACTATAGCTATTTTTTTAGGCATGCTTCCCCCTGACGCGAACGGAAATATCAGCCGGCGACTGCCGGCGGGGGGGACCGTGCGGCCGAGCCTCCGGTCAACAGCCCCGGCGGCAGCGTCTGAATATTTTCAGAGTCCCCCTACACCGCAATAATAACATTTCCCGCGCCCGGGGGGACAGGCGCCGCCGCACCGGCAGGCCGGAATCGGGAGACTAGACCATCCCCCCGTCAGCGGCCGCCGGTTCGCGCGGCCGCAGCAGCTTGCCGGCGAAGAAAGACAAGAGCGCCAGCGCGCCAAAGGCGCAGACTATGGCCGGCCCGGTGGGCAGGTCATAAACGGCCGAGACAGCTATGCCGGCCAGGCTGGTTATTACGCCCAGCCCCCAGCCCAGCCAGAGCCGGCACCTAAGCGAAGCGGCGAAAGGCCTGGCCGAGACAGCCGGTATGATCAGGAAGGTGAACACCAGCAGCACGCCGGCCAGCTCCACGGAACTGGTCACCACAAAGCCGAACAGGGCGTAAAACAGGAAGTCCCACACAGCCACGTTTAGGCCTCCGGCCGCCGCCGTCTCCGGGTGGAACGAGATGGCCGTGAACCGCGCGCGGAACAGGTAATGGGCCAAACCAATCACCGCGTAAAGCGCGGCGGTCTTGGCCACCTGCGGCCACGTGACGAACAGGATGTTGCCCACCAGCATGCCCTTAAGGTGTTCGGCCTCGCCGGGCAGGCGGTCCAGAACCATTACCGCCAGGGCGGCGGACACTACGTACACTATACCGATGGCCGCCTCCTGCATCGCGCCGCTGGTATTCCTGCCGCGCGTCAGGGCGAACACGCCCGCCCCCACGAAAGTGGCGGCCAGCGAGGCGAAGTAGGAACCGGTCGTGTGCAGTTCCAGGCCGAACAGCACCCCGGTGATGGCGCCCAGCGCGGCTATCTGCGCCAGGGCCAGGTCCACAAAAATAACACCGCGGGCAAGTATGTGTATGCCCAGGTAAGCGTGTATCCCCACCAGTATCACGGCCGCGGCTACGGCCGGCAGCATTATTTCTAACATGGGTCCTCCGTAAAGCGGGCCCGGGACGGAGAGCCGCCCCGGGCCGCTTTGCTATCTCCCGCAGGCCTCGGCGGCCTTACTGCAGCCGCCAGCGGTCTTCAGCGCGTCGAAAGGCGACGGCGCGGCGGCTTTTTCCAGGTCCGCTATCACTCGGTCGAACACGTCGAAGTAGGTCTTAACGTCTTTGGCCCCTCCGGCGCTGACCGTCGCGGTAATTACGGCCGCGCCCGTCTTGCCGGCCAGGAAGTCCGGCCCCCGGCGCGGGTAGTAGCTCTCCGTCAGTATTACTTTTATGTTTTCCGCTTTCATCTTCTTCACCAGGCTGTCCAGGTGAGAGGCTGAAGGCGGGATGCCCGGCTTGGGCTCCACGTGGCCTGCCACGTCCAGGCCGAAGCGCCCGGCGAAGTAGGGCCAGGAACTGTGATAGGTTATCACCTTGAGCCCCTTATATTTCGCCATGCGGTCCTGCCAGCCGGCCAGTTTTTCGTCCAGCTCCTTTACGAAGGCGCCGTAGTTTACCTCGAAGACGGCGGCCTTGTCAGGAGCGGCCCGCCTGAGGCCGGCCAGGATATTTCCCGCCATTATCTTCGCGTTGGCCGGGTCCAGCCAGTAATGCGGGTTGCCGTAGATGTGGATATCCCCCATGGAGGCGTCCACCTTGCCTTCCGGCTTCTCCAACAGCGGTACGCCTGCCGAGGCGTCCACGTAGCCAGGAGCCCCGTAGAACAGCCGCTTGTTGCGGGCCGCGTTTATCAGGCTGTCCACCCACATGTCCAGGTCCAGCCCGACGCGCACCACCAGGTCCGCTTTCTTGAGCTTGTAGACCAGGCTGGGGCGCGGCTCCACCATGTGCAGGTCCTGGTCTCCGGAGGCCAGGCTCTCCACTTTCACCTCCGCGCCGCCCACGCGTTCGCAGATGTACTTCAGGTCGGTGGAGGCGGTAACCACTTTTATTTCCGCCCGCGCGGAGCCGGCCCAGAAGGCCAGCGCGGCGGCGGCTAACATTATTTTTTTCATGGTATCCTTACTCCAGCTCATGGCTGTGCGGCCCTATACCGAAAGACACCTGCAGCCAGCCCTCGTTGCTGTTCTCTCCGTCGAGGTTGCGGTGCTTGTACTGCAGGCGCCAGTACGAGGTCTCGGTGAGGTGGCGGGTGACTATGGCCGACAGCGCGCGCTCATAGCTTATCGCGGGCCAGGCGCCTTCGGCGTAGTCGAAGCGCGCGCCGAAGTCCCAATACTTGTCAGCGCGGTAGTTTAGGAAGGAGTAGAAACCGTCGCGGTGAAGGGTCCCGACCGGCACTTCCCGCTTAAGGTGCATCCACTCATTCTGGAAGGTGAACCGCTTATAGGCGGAAGGCCAGAGGCGCAGGGTGAGGTCCACCCCGGTCACCTCCACGTTGTCCATATGCTCCTCGTAATGCGCGCCGCGCCCCTTCAGGCCGCTCACGCCCAGTTCCAGCTCGGTCCTGGCGGCCAGCTCGAAGGAAGAGTTTATCCTCGCCGTATAGACCTTCCCCGCCGGAGAGAACCCCTCATCCGCGTGCACCAGCGACGGCACCGAGACCGTGGAGCCGGTTATGGTCAGCACGTCCTCCGGGTAATCGGCGCTGACCCCGTGCTCATGGGCCGCCATGGTCCAGGCGCCGGCCTGCACCTGCGTATAGAACGGAGTGAACGGCAGCAGGTACTTCAGCGTGCCGCCCTGGCCCGCCAGTTCATGGTCGCCGAAGAAGTTCGTGAGCACCGCCGGCTTATCCACCATCGGCAGGTGATGGGTATGCAGTTTGTTGACTCTGCCGAAGTCCAGGTGTATCTTGCCCAGTTCTCCGGACAGGCCCGGGGCCAGGTTCAGGAAACTCGCCTTGGCCTCGCAGATCTCGCTTTCATATTCGCCGTCGTGTTTGTGTATGGCCAGGATGATGTCGGCGCGCATTTCAGGGTAAATGTACCCCTGGAAGGCGGTCTCCACCTCGTTTATGCCCAGCTCATTGCGGCCGGCGTCGTTCGTATCGTCGCTGAGATAGCCGGTAATGTTGCCGAGGGCGCTTATATCGGGAAGGTTCGCCGCCGTGCCGCGCATGCCCTGCGGCGGCGTGCCGGCCTCCTGCGCCGCGGCCGCCCCGTAAAGTCCGAAGAACAAAGACAAAGCAATAATTCTTTTCATATATCTCCTTGAAACCGTCTGGAACACCCCAAAAGACCGCGGCCGCCTGGGGGCGGGCAGTCGGGAGTTAAAAAAGGCAGAGGCTACCTATTAACGGGGAGGGGCGCGGCCGAGGAAGGCCGCTATGAGCGGAGTTTCAATGGGCAGCCCGGGGAGGGCGGCCTCGTTCACTACAAAATTGTCGGGACGGACCAGCAGCCTGCTGCCGCAGTCGGCGTTGAGTTCCGGGGAAGCGGCCACCGCGCAGATCTGGCAGCTCTCCCCCGCCTCGTGGGCGGGGCCCAGCATATGCAGGTCCCAAGCGCCCGCGGCTACGGCCGCGAAAGCGAGGCAAAGCACATTTTTTACGACCCGGAACTTCATGATTATATTTTAGCAATTACCCGCCGTCAGGGCTGCGGCTTCATGCACTTCGACAGGAATTTTTCCGTGGCCTCGTAAAAGCCGAAGCGGTTCTCCCCGTTGTAGGAACCGCCGCCCTCGTTCTCTTTTACCCCAGAGCTCCTGCGCGTAAATGCTCAGGCGGTTCCCGCAAGGGCCGGGAACGGGACACGCTTGCCGCCTGGCGGGGTGGCCCAGCCGGTCTTTTCCGGGTTGCGGAGAAGTCCCGCAGCGGGCTCTCCCGGGCCGCGAGACGCCCCGGCGGGGACTTTCCCCGATTCCGTACTTCATCTTGCCGCGGGCAGCAGGCTTTCCAGCCTGGCCTCCAACGGGCCTATCCCGCTCCTGAACGCGGCAAGTTTCCCTCCTGACAGCGAAGCCACCGAGGGCGGCCGGAATTTCAGGAAATCGGTGAAGCGCCCGCTGAGCTTCAGGCTGAAATCCAGGTGCGGCCCGGTGGCCAGGCCCGTCATGCCTACATAGCCTATCACCTGGCCCTGCGACACCTTTTGCCCCGGCCGCAGCCCACGCGCGAACCCCTTCAGGTGCCCGTAGCCGGTCACGCAGGAATTGGCGTGGCGTATCTCTATAAAATTCCCGTAGCCGCCTTTCCTCCCCTTGAAGCTTACCGTGCCGTCCGCTACCGCCGAAACCGGCGTGCCCGAAGGCGCCGCGTAGTCTATGCCGTTATGCGCCCGGTACCGGCGCAGGATGGGGTGAAAACGGGCCCTGGAGAAGTGAGAGCTGATGCGGCGGTAGCTCAGCGGCGCGCGCAGGAAAGCCCGCCGCAGGGAGTTGCCCTTCCCGTCGTAATAGGCGCCGTCCAGGTAAAAGCCGCGGGCCTCTCCCGCGTGCTCGCCGCTGTAGGCGCCCGCCTTCACGCGCAGGCCGGTGCGGCGCCCCAGGGCGCTGACGCCCTCCTCCCAGACCAGGGCGAAGCGGTCCCCCTTGCGCGGCTCGGTCAGGAAGTCTATCTCCCAGGCGAAGACGTCGGCGAATTCCATGATGAGCGCCGGCGGCAGCCCTTCGCGGCTCATGGCCTCCCAGAGGGAACTCTCCAGCGTGCCGGAAGCCTCCCGCACGGTGTAATCCACCTGCATCGCCGTTTTAAGCCCCTCATACTTCTCCCCGGAGCGGGAAACGCGGTAGATCTCCTCGCCGCGGGCCACGGCGAAAGCCGCCGCGGCACCGGCGGTGGAATAGGCGGCGGCGTAGACGTCGCCGGGTCGCGGGCAGGCCAGCCCGGCTTTTTTGAGAGCTTTCGAGATGCCCAGTATCTCCGCGTAAGAGGCCCGGGCCAGGGCGCTGTTCCAGGTGTCGCCGGCCTTTATGGTGCCGGTAGAGACCACCGGCGCGGCGGCCGCGGGCTCCAGCAGGGAATAAGGCGCCGGCGCTTCCGGCGCCCGCCCGCAGGCGGCCAGCGCCAGCGCGGCCGGCAGGCATAAAAACAATTTCTTGAGGTGTTCAGTCATGTGGTTCTCCTTGTAAACTTGAACGGGCGGCAAGGCCCGTGGTTCGCGTTTACAAGGAGAACGGCGGCGCCCGGCCCAGGAAGGGGTGGGCTTCTGCGGCTCCAGCCGGCAGAGCGGGGAGCAGGTCTTGCAGCAGAACGAAATTATCGGGACGGGCCAGCAGTTGTCCGCCGCAATCGGCGTTGAGCTCGGAGGCGCAGGCCAGCACGGAGACCGGGCAGTTCAGGTCGGCGAGGCTGCGGTCCGCTGCGGCCACGTGCGCCGGCCACGCCAGCGCTATCAGCAGCGCGGCGGCGGGCAACAGGCTTCCGGGAAATACGGCGAACATCCGTAACATGGTAACAAAACAGCCGCCCTAGCTCAACCAACCTCCGCCCGTTCGCGGCCCGGGCAAAGCCGGTTCCGGCCGCCGGGGTGGCCCCTGCAAATACCACGGAACCCTCAATACTCCTTAATAGCCAAAACGTCCGGAGCTATGAACCGGGCCACGCTTTCTTTTATTTCGGCAAAATCACTTTGCGAACCGTTCTTGCCGGCGAAGATCTTTCTTTTGACCCTGAGCCCGGTTTTATCGTCGGCTTTTACCGTAAAGACCGCCGACCCCGGGGCCAGTTTCCCTCCGCGGTGCAGGCCGTCGCCGTCGCCGTCGACTATTCCCACTACCGGAACGCCGTAACGCCGCAGGATATCCCCCGCCACCGCGGTAGTGTCGTCCCCCACCGTGACCGCCCCGGCCGCCCTTTCGGCCAGCGCGTAAACGTACATGCCGGCATGGTCGATAAAGACCACGCCTTTGCCGGCGGGTTTAAGTATCCTCGCGCGGCCGCCGCGGCGCAGGATCCGTGTAGAGGCCAGTTTGGCCGCGGCCAGGTCCACTCCGCCAAGGCGCCGCAGCTTCTCCAAGCCGTGCGGTTTAACCGCTGCGCCGCGCAGTTCCGTTATCGCCCTGCCCCTCGACACTATGACGACTTGCGTTCCTTCCGCACGGCCAACCACTATGCCGCCGACCAGAATGAAATCCCCTTTCGAGCAAGTGGTCAGGCGTCTGCAGAGCGCGTCGCCCTCGTTCCAAAGTTCGATACGGGTTTCCGGGGCCCGGGTTCTCAAAAAACCGAGTTTGCCCAACGCGGCCGCTAGGCGCGGCGGGCAGGCCCCGGCGTGCGCGGCGTAGACGGGGCCGGCGCATTCGGCCTGAACCACCGGCAGCTTAAGCCCCGCCCGGCCGGTCACCAGCCCGCCGAAGGTCAGGCCGGAGTTCACAGATTTGCTGGCGGTAGCGATCAGCAGCGCCGAACATTTTTTACCGAGGAGTTTCAGGCAGGCCGAAGGCTGAAGCCCCGGCGCCGCCACCCCCTCCAGGCCGCTGTCGTGCAGGGCCGTGCGCGACATGGTGCCGGCCAGCATGAAGCGGCCCCGCGGGAAAGCGCGCCTGAAGCGCGCTGCCCAGCCGCTGTCGAATACCTCCGGACCGTGAAAGAGCACGCCGGTCATTTCTTTACACACTCCAGGTAGAGTTCCGCCCTGCGGCGGCTCCAGGCCTCGTCTCCGGCGTTCTTGTTTTTCCAATAATCCGCGTTGCGCAGCCACAATTCTGCCGGTTTGGTGTAGGCGGAGAGGTCTTCCCCGGCTGCCCGGCGCAGTTCCGCCGCGTGCTCGCTGGCGTCCGCGGCCAGGAAGAAAGCGCCGGCGCTCTCGCAAAAGGAGACAAAGCTTTCATAAGCCGCCGCGGCCCCGGCGAAATCGGCCGCGCGCTCGCGCAGGACCGCCAGCCTTGAAACCAAAATAAGGGCAACTTCTTTAAGCCCGCCTTTGGCGCAAACCGCTAGGCCTCTTTCATACGCCGCCTCCGCCTGCGCCTTGTCGCCGACGGTTTCGGCCAGGCTGCCGGCGCTCAGGAAACCCATGGCGGCCAGCGCGTAGCTGCCTTTGGCGGCCTTGAGCTCCGCGAACTCCAGCCAGGCGCCGGGAGAATTATGCTTTCTGGCAGCAGCCTCCAGCCGCCGGCCTTCCAGGTAACTATCCTCAGCTTGAGAATTTTCAACCATAAAGTCTCCTTAGGAAATCAGGAATACCAGCGCCAGCAGCACCGCGCCGTAGGCGGCCAGGCGCGAGGCCAGGGACGCCGCTATTATCGCCGTGCCGTCGGCGGCGCCGAAGATGCCGAAATAATACGGCACGGTATAGCGCAAGCTGGTGGCTG
>Ga0209212_1007433_pt1 | contig 12095 bp, 4 predicted proteins | sample RifGroC2_FD_183996 | JGI IMG/M metagenome (GOLD analysis project Ga0209212, IMG submission 183996) | Groundwater microbial communities from Rifle, Colorado, USA - Groundwater C2 (SPAdes) (version 2) | ecosystem: Environmental > Aquatic > Deep subsurface > Groundwater | place: Rifle, Colorado...
TGTATCCCGGATCAAGTCCTGGGTGACGTTGTACGGAGGTGTTATGGCAATCACCGACTGGCCTGAATTCGAGCGCCCCAGAGAGAAATTGCTGCAAAAGGGCGCCTCCTCATTATCCGATGCCGAACTGCTGGCGATCTTCCTGCGCACCGGCGTGACCGGCAAAAGTGCGGTGGATCTGGCGCGCGAGCTGATTGGCAAATTCGGCAGCCTCACCCAGCTGTTCGCCGCCGGCGAGGCGAATTTTTGCCAAACGCACGGCATGGGGCAGGCGAAATACGCGCAACTGCAGGCCGTGCTGGAAATGTCGCGGCGCGCATTGCAGGAGGAAATGCAGCGCGGCGACGCGCTCAACTCGCCGCGCGCAGTGCGCGACTATCTGCGGCTGTTGCTCGGCGGACGGCAGCAGGAAGTTTTTCTGGCGCTGTTTCTCGACACCCAGCATCGCGTGATCGCCTCGGAGGAATTGTTTCACGGCACGCTCAGCCAGACCAGCGTGTATCCGCGCGAAGTGGTCAAGCGCGCCCTGGCGCATAACGCCGCCGCGGTGATTCTCGCGCACAACCATCCCTCCGGCGTCGCCGAACCGAGCCAGGCAGACCAGCTTCTGACCACTGCCCTGAAACAGGCGCTCGGACTGGTGGATGTGCGCGTGCTGGATCACTTCGTGGTGGCGATGGGGCAAACCCTGTCATTTGCGGAAAAAGGGCTGATATAGCCGAAAAAGTATATAGGCCTTTCGGTCCATTGACTGTATTACGATAGAAAGAATACTATACGCGGCATAAATAAATGTTCGGTATAAATCAGGGGTGGAAGTTATGAAGTTAGCAAAGTCTGCATGTTGGGTATTCTCCGGATTGATGTTGGCGGCAAGCGGGGTATATGCGCAGGAAGCCGCAAGTCAAACTGCCGCTAGCAAACCCAAGGCTTCAGTGAAAAAACTCTCAAGTAAAAAATCTGTTGCAAAAAAACCTGCCAAGCAGAGCGCAGCGGCCTTGAAGGCGCAGCGCGAAGCGGAGGCGCGTGCCAAGGCCGAGCAGGAAGCGCAACGCGAAGCGGAGGCGCGCGCCAAAGCCGAACAGGAAGCGCGCCAGCGTGCCGAGGCCGAATGGCAAGCCCGTCAACGCGCCGAAGCGGAAGCCAAAAAACAAGCTGAGCTCGAGGCGCGCGAAAAACCGCTGCGCGATGCCGATGCCCTTCTTAAAGACGGCAAGCCCGCCGAGGCTTACGCCCTGCTGGAACCGCTGGAGTTTGATCGCTCCGGCGAGGTGCGCTTCGACTATCTGCTCGGTATCGCCGCGCTGGACAGCGGCAAGCCGGACAAGGCGACGCTCGCCTTCGAGCGGGTGCTGGCGGTCAATCCCAATTTTGCCGGCGCGCGTCTCGACATGGCGCGCGCCTACTATCAACTTGGCGACCTGCCGCGTGCCCAGACGGAGTTTCAGGAGGTGCTGAAACAAAACCCTCCCGAAGCGGCAAAAGTTACCATTCAGAAATATCTCGATGCCATCGCCGCTATGGAACAGGCCAAACAAACGCGCATCAGCGGTTATGCCGAGGGCGTGGTGGGTCACGACAGCAACATTGCCAACAGCAGCACGCAGACATTCACATTTGCCCCTACCTCCCCATGGAGCGGCTTGTTTCCGGGCAATCAGTTGCCACCAGGCACCAAGCTTACTGGCACTTATGAAGGAATCAATGCGGGCGGCGAAATCAGCCACAGCCTGAACGCCAATTGGGGCGTGTTTGCCGGCGCTGACCTGCGCCAGCACGGCAACATGACCCAGACCGCCTACGACACGGTCAGCACGGATGGCCGTGCCGGCGTGATGTATGCCGAAACGCAGGATGTTTACAAGTTGTCGTTGACCGGCGGACAGCTTTATACCGCCAATTCCATGCGCCGGGATTCATTGGGAGTGAGCGGCGAGTGGCAGCATGTGTTCAGTCCCGCCAATCAGATGAGCGTTTTTGTGCAGTATGGGCAGAATCGCGCGTCCGGCTTCCCGCCGACATCTCCGACTACCGATGCGCGCATCGAGGGCGACACAGATCAACTGGTGCTTGGTGAAGGTTGGGTGCATATCATGGCAGACGGCAAGCAGGCGCTGTTCGGCAGCATTTATGCCGGCAAGGAGGTGGACGTCGCGCCGGTCATCTCTCCCGGCTTGCCCAACGGCGGACGCACCGACGGGGAAAAGCGTTTTGCGGGTTTGCGTGTCGGCGGACAGGCCGCCATCACCGAACAACTGGACGGTATTGCCAGTTTGGGTTGGCAGTCTGCGAGCTACCGCAACCTGAACAACCTGATCATGGCCAAGCGCAGCGAAGACCTCTATGACCTGACTGTTGCGGCGAACTGGCGCCTGGACAAGTTCTGGACGGTCAAGCCTCAGGTTGCGTTCTCAAGAAAAAATTCCAATATTACGCTGTACGGTTTCGACCGGACGGATGTCTCGCTGACGATTCGCCGCGATTTCAAATAATCACATTTGTGTGAGGTGTCATCATGAAAACGAACGAAGTAAGTTTCGCCAAAAACGTTAAGGAAACACTAAATAAACCCACCCTCGTCATTGCGAGCGTAGCGAAGCAATCCATGACGCTGATTAAATCCGCCGGTTATGGATCGCCACGCCCCCGTGGGGCTCGCGCTGACGAATTTAATCAGCGTTTCCTTAACAAATTATTCGTCGGCCTGAGCATAGCGGCTGCCTGTTTCATCGGCATTTCCCCGGCGGCCTACGCGTCCATTGCCGGCCATGTGCAATTTGTCAGCGGCGAGGTGCAGATCACCAATCCGGCAGGACAAATCCGTCCCGCACAAAAGGGCGATGCGATCAACGAAGGCGATACGCTGACCTCCGCGCAAAAGTCTTCCGCACAGATCAAGATGCAGGACGGCGGCTTTGTCGCGGTGCGGCCGGATACCAGGCTCAAATTCGACCAGTTCGTCTTTGCCGGCAAGGAAGACGGCAGCGAGAAGAGCTTCTTTTCACTGTTCAAGGGCGGCTTCCGCGCCGTAACCGGCCTGATCGGTCGCCTCAATAAACAGAATTACAAAATTACCACGCCGGCAGCGACCATCGGCATTCGCGGCACCGACCATGAAACTTTCCTGATCACATCGGATAGCCCGCTGGCGCGGGTTGTACCGGTCGGTGCTTATAACAAAGTTAACGTGGGCGAAACCTATGTGGCGACCGACAAGGGCACGATCTTCGTGCAGCCGAACCAAATGGGTTTTGCGGGCGGGATGGATCAAATGCCGCAAGTGCAGCCCATCAATACCAAGATATTTACGGTAGCCGAGGCGGCCACGCCGGAAGCCAAGGCAGAGAAGAAAGAGGAAAAAGAGGAGAAGACCGAGGCCAAGCAGGAGGAAAAGGTAGCCAAGGGCGACAAGGAAGAGAAGAAAGAAGAGAAAAAGGAAGAAGCCAAGGCTGAAACAACGCAAGACACTGCTACTGGCACACAGGAAGAAACAGCACCTGTTCGTGAAACGGCGGTCGTGGACGCGACCGCTCCTGCCACCGGCGGCGCGCCTGCCGCTGCCGCGCCGACAGTAACGACCACGACCACCGTCGTGGCAGCACCACCGCCCGCGCCGACTACGGTTATAAATGCGGCGCCTGTTGCAGGTGGCTCGACGGCGAATCTTACTACCGGTTCGGTCACGACCAGCACCGGGCAAACCGTTTCCGTTACCGAGGGTTTGTACGCGACTCAGGCACAAGCTGCGGCCGATGCCGCACTGGCGGCGGCATCGGCCGCACAGACGGCAGTGGCCGCAGCACAAACAGACGATACAGCGCTGGCAGCAATGACTCTGGTGGATGTTGTACCTGCAACAACCGCGATCACTACGGCAACGACCGAAATAGCAAATGCAGATACAGCGGTAGTCACGGCAACAGCACTGATCCCGCCCGATGCAACTGCCAATATGACCTCCGCGCAAGCGGCGGCAGATGCGGCAGCAACCCAGGCTGCTGATGCGGCATTGGCCGCAAACGGCGCGTTTGCCGACAGCACGGCTGTGACAGCCAATAACACTGTACAGTCGGCCAAGGATGCGGCGCTGAATGCCAACACCGCAGTGCAAAACGCTGCCGCTACGGTGACGACGCAAAACACCGCGCTGACTACGGCACAAAGCGCGGCCACCACGGCACTGGGCAGCGCAAGCACCAGCCTGACTACGGCAGATAACAATCTGATTGCAGCCAACACCCAGAATACCGCGATCACCACCGCCCAGTCTGCAATTACGACTCAGGTGACCGACGCACAAACTGCTGCCGCCAACGCGCAGGTTGCGGCCATCCACGCACAACTTGCGGCAGACGAGGCCGCCATATTTCAGGCGGCCGGCGATCTGACCAATGCGCAGGCGCAACTGCTGATCGCGCAGCAAGAACTGGCCTATGCCCAACAGCAACTGACGCTCGCGCAAGCCGCGCAAACATCTGTGTCCAGCCAGTTGGTTGCGGCTCAAGCGGCGCAGACTGCCGCTAGTACCGCCGTGACTACGGCAGTGCAGGCAGCGAATCTTGCTTTTGACGCGGCCATCACTGCCAGTGCTCAGGCTGATGCGGCACAAACCGCGTTTACTGCTGCTGACACTGAGCTGGCATTTACCGATCCGGCGCCCGTTAACACACAATTGACTATCATCGCCGCGAATGCGCCGATCGCCGCGTACAACAACCCGGCGGTGGTAACGGCCAACCGCTTTATTGGGGTGCTGAAAACGGTAGTGGCGCCCGCCGCCGGCCAATATATCGAGGGCGGTGGCCCGGGGGACGCATTTGCCGGGGTGGGAACGGCGAATACCAGCTTTGTGCTGGACGGTGCAGGCAACCTCGTGGAAAGCCGCCATACCTGGTATGAGGAATCCGCTGCTTCAACGGCGACCACGCAAGTGCTGGTGACCGATGCCAACGTGAAAAGAACGGGTGGTACCGCGGCGGAAACTTTCAAACTCCCCGATAACAGTATTTACGGCGGACGCTGGACGGGTGGCAGTATCACCGTGACAGATAACGCAACAGCTGTTCCAACATTTACCCGCAACTTCGGCGCCACCAGCGAGCACTGGGGAATTACGCTGGCTCCCCCCGCAGGTTATGTGCAGGCTTTGACCGGAACCACTACTTACACCAAGGTGGCCGCGACTTCGCCGACCGATGCATTGGGTACTGTAGGTACACTGACCTCAGCCACCTTGGCGGCGAATTTCACCAGCATGGTGGTCGATGCCGCGCTGAACCTGACGATTGCCGCTAAGACGCTGGATGTTGCGGCTGCCAACATGGTGATCAACGGATCGTTTTTCAGCACCGGGACGCAGGTCACAGCGACTTGTAGCGGATGTGCCGGAACTTATTACGCCAATGTTGGCGGGATGTTTGCTGGCGATGCGGCGGCGAGCGCCGGTCTGAGCTACACCTTGTGGACCGGCGCCGCGCCAGGCGCGACAACCGGGGCGACCGACCTGATCCAGGGTGTGACCGCATTGAGTGCCGGTACTGCACCCGTAGTCACGGCTTATGACACTCAGGCACAGGCGGCGGCCGATGCGGCAGCCGCTGCCGCGACAGCGGCACAAACTGCGGCCACTGCAGCGGCCGCAACCAATACAACCCTGACAGGCATTGCGCCGGTCGATACCGCGCCTGCGACAGTGGCGATCGGTACCGCGACGACTGATGTCGGAACCGCAACGACCGCAGTAAGTGCTGCGACAGCACTGACGCCCGCCGATGCAATCGCTGCCGCAAACAATGCAACTGCGGCGGCGGCTACGGCGGCCGATGCGGCTGCACTGGCAGTAGCGGCACAGAATGCGTTGAGCTTGAACGGTACTTTTGCGGATGCTACCGCCGCACCGGCCAATACCACGGTTCAGTCAGCCAACACGACAGCTCAAACGGCGAAGGCTGCCGTGGAATCCAATGCAACAGCGGTGGTTACGCAAAATTCAGCATTGAGCACCGCACAGGCAGCGGCAAGTACCGCTCTGGGAACAGCCAATACCGATCTGGCTACAGCGGATGTCAACCTGATCACGGCAAATGACCAGAACACATTAATTGCAGCAGCACAGAGTTCGGCTGCATTGGAATTGACCGCCGCCCAAACTGCTGCCGCCAACGCGCAGGCTGCGGCGGATGCGGCGCAAGCTGCGGCAACTCAGGCAGCAGCCTTGCAGGTATCCGGCGATTTTGCCGGTGCCGAGGCACAGTTGATCATCGCGCAGCAAGAACTGGCTTATGCCCAACAGCAACCCGCACTCGCGCAAGCCGCGCAAACAGCCGTGTCCAGCCAGTTGGCTGCGGCTCAAGCGGCGCAGACTGCTGCTAGTACCGCCGTGACTACGGCAGAACAGGCAGCGAATCTTGCTTTTAACGCGGCCATCACTGCCAGTGCTCAGGCTGATGCGGCACAAACCGCGTTCACTGCTGCTGATACTGCGCTGGCACTGACCGACCCGACGCCCGTCAGCACGCAAGCGGCCATCGTTGCCGCGAACGCCCCGGTCGCCGCCTATAACAATCCGGCAGTTGCCGGTGACTTCATTGCGGCAGCGATGTTCCCGGTAGCAGTGGGCGGCGGTTTCAATGAAGCCTTCGCGCCGAATCAACCGCCTCATGCCAACACGACCTATGTGCTGGACGGTAGCGGCAATCTGGTTGAGGCGCGCAACATTCCGTTCCGGGTGCAGGCCAACCAGAACGGCACCACGCTTACGCCCTCCATCGAGGGTGCAAGCGGCGCAAACATCAAGTGGAGCGGCGGCACGGCGGCAGACACCTTCAAGTTGACCGACAATAGCATCTACGCCGGTCGCTGGATGAATGCCACGGTGACCGTTACGGATAACACCACACCGGCGAATATCTATACCTACACACCGGTCGCCAGTCTATGGGCAGTGCTGTTGCCGCCACCGGCCGGTTACGTGCCAGCGCTGGTGGGGTCGACGAATTACACCATGGCTGGAAGCACCATCCCGGTTGATGCCTTCGGCAACCTTGGTGTATTGAACAGTGCAACGCTTTTCGCCGACTTCACCAGTCAAGTGGTTGATGCAGCAATACAACTTACAATGTCTGCAGGCCCGATGGCAGGCACCTTTAACGTGAGCGGAACTGCCATGCCGATCGATGCGGCGGGCGGCTTCGGCGTTCCCAATGCCAGCGCGCTGACGACAAGTTGCACTGTTGGTACCTGTATCGCAGGTGTGGGGGGTTACAGCGCCGACCTCGGCGGCAGCTTTGCCGGTACCGGTGCAGCCAGTGCCGGAATGTCCTACAACATCTGGCCGACAACGGCTCTGTCTACCGATCCGGCAAGCAATTCGATTCAGGGATTGGTGGCGTTCAATACCACCACCGCGCCATCGGTAGCCACAAATCCGCCCGCAGGCACATGGAGTAGTTTTGGGCATATGCTGTTGGGCAGCACTACGGCGGGGTGGCAACGCGGCAGATTCAACGATGGCGGAGTGTTTGCCCTGCCGGAGTCCAACTTCATCCTGGACGGCGCGGGCAACCTGGTCAGGTCGCTGCACGTCGACTACAACGAAAGGTTCGTGAGCGGCACCTCCTCACCGTCCACCAATCACTACAGCGATGCGATGGTGACCTACAGCGGCGGCGTGGCCTCCGAACATTACGCCAACGCCGACATGGCCATCGGCCGCTGGACCGGCGGGCAGATGATCATTGCCGACAACTTGGGCACTTTGCCTACGCTGGTGAATGACCTGGGCGTGACCAGTTCGTACTGGTTCATGACCAAGGCGGTGCCGGTGAATTATGTGCAGTCTCTGATCGGCACCACCACCTATACCCAGGTGGGCGCCACGTTGCCGACCGATTCGTTCGGCAATATCGGGACGTTGCCGGTTGCGACCCTGTCCGCGAACTTCACCAATCAGACCGTGGATGCCAGTGTCGCGTTTACCATCGCCAATCAGGGGCTGACCATCGCCAACCCTGCCATCCCGATTGTTGCCGGCACCGAAATCTTCGAAGGGGTGATCGAACTCGGCACCGCTCCGACGGTGAATTGCTCCGGCACGGGCTGTGTTGCTGGCTACGAAGGCTGGCTGACCGGCGGTTTTGCCGGTGCCACGGCATCGAGCGCGAATCTCGCCTACAAGATCTGGCCGACTGCATCGCCGGATTCGCTGGTGAGCGACCTCATCCAAGGGGTGGTGGCGTTCAATACGGGTACTGCACCGACCGTCAATCCGGCCGGGCCGCTTGCGGCTTATGTCGCTACCAACACGTCAGTCGCTTACACCGGTGCCTATGGCGGGGCATTTAATTTCATCGCCGCACCGGGAGACTTGACCTGGGCAGCGGATGGCCCGACCACATTCACCGAGAATTATGGCGACGGTTGGGGCTACAGGAGGGATGTCTTGAGTGGTGCGACCACGGCAACGCCGCCGATCACGACGCCGAATGGCATCACCTTTGGTGTATGGGAGAATGTCACGAATGTCGCTGCAACCACAGAATTTGTGATTGCGCCAGACCGGGGCGGCTCGCCTTCTTACATGTATGGTGCGGAAGGTTATCTCGATTCGGCGGTGGTCCTTTTTAACGGTACTACCGGGAACACTGGACCGCTGAGTGGTGTGTTTACCTACACCTCGGAAGCTTTTACTTCATTTGATAAGAATAGCTGGGCGACCGGCAGTTTGACCACACAGACGCTGAGTGCGAATTTCACCAACCAGACGGTGAGCGTCGCCCTTGCCGGCACGATGGGTGCAACTAGCTGGACGGCGGACAGCAACAATATGCCGATCAATTTCACGAATAGCGCAAACGGCACAGGGTCGCGCTTCAACGGTTCGCCGGTCGTAACGGTGAATACCGTGTCTTGTGCGCCGAACTGCGGCGGCTATATCGATGGCGCGTTCGTTGGCCAGAACTATGCCGGCGCGATCGTCCAGTACAACGTGTGGGATAACAATAACCTGAATGTGGATGGCGTGGTCGCATTTAGTAATGATACGCCCGTGGGTACTGGAGGCACGCCGACCGGAGTCTATGTGGTGGCAAATGCAGGGCAACAAATTGTTGCCGGTGGCCCGACCACAATCACTACCAATGGAGCAGGCGTGCTGACCGGCTGGGGCGGCATAGCCTGGGGTGCGACGGTGACTCCGGCGTCAGGTTCGGTGGCGGAAACTCCGGTAGGAACCGGCAGCGGCACGATCAACTGGGGCACCTGGGGCGACGGTTCGGTATTGAACCACAATTTCATTTATGAACCGGGTTATGCGCAGTTGCACTGGATCACCGCACCGGAGCCTACACCGGTCTATCTGGCCGAGGTACTGACGACAACGAATACGTACAACTTTGTCGACGGCGATGTCACCAACATGTTCGCTGTGCCCGGTGGGGTACATGGCACGATCAGTGGCGCTACTTCGCTGACGGCCAACTTCACCACGCAGACCATTGCGATGAATCTGGCGCTGACCGTGAATGGACAAGACTGGGTGGCCAGTACCCCGAATGCGCTGCTTGAGTATTCGAATGGCAATACCCTGAATGCCTTCTCTGCCGACAGCTATCGGTCGTCTTCACAGCCCGGTTATCTGACGGTGACGGTGGATAGCGATGGCGCGGGAACAACGTACTCACCGGTGGCTGCCAACGGGAATGTGGCCGGGCAACTGGTCGGTGCAGCATTGGATGGCGCGATCCTCAAGTTCAACCTTGTGGGCGTTCCGGTTGCAAGTACCGAATGGGTGCAAGGTGTGGCGGCACTCGGCGCAGCCGTACCCAACGATCCGGCAACCGCCTATCGCGCAGTGTTGTTCTCTCTAAGCGACCCGATGGCAGTAGTGCCTACCGTATACGTTGGCGGTTCCAAAAACAACGCGGCACGTGCTGTGACGAATGGTTCCGGCTACCTCACGCAATTCGATGACAATTCCGGTGGCGGCAATGGGAGCACGATACAGTATGCGAGTGCCGGTACTGGTCTCGGGTTCGTCGATCAGGGCAGCGCCGTAATCGGCGGTGACCAGGTAAGTTGGGGGCGTTGGGATGCGGGCACGGTGGTGAATGTGACCGATCGCGCGACGGGCGCGGTGCAAACCGGCATCGTCCTGGCCGGTGGCGCACATGCCTTGGTCGGGCCGCTGATGACTGGCCCGGTGGCATTGCCGGTAAGCGGTACGTATGACTACAACATGGTCGGAGCAACGATCCCGACGACCGATACCGGCGCAACTGGCACGCTCAACAGCGCGACTCTTCAGGCGAACTTCACCGCGCAAACGGTGAATGTCGGCGTGAACGTCACGGCGGCTGGTGCAACATTGGGCGCAACGGCTACCAACCTGCCGATCCAGCAGCGCGCCAACTTCTTCGCGGAAAGCGTGGCAGGTTCGCTCGCAGTGACTTGTAGCGGAACTTGCGGCACGACAACAAATCGCGGTGCAATAGGCGGCGGATTCGGCGGTGCCGGCGGCGTGCTGGCTGGAATCACCTACGGGTTCGAGAAAGTCGGAGCCAATGCCGGTACGGTTAATGGCGTGGTGGCGTTCCAGCAAGGCGCGGTGATCCCGTAATTTCAGTTATTCAAAACAACAAGCCCGCCATGGCGGGCTTGTTGTTTGCCTCTGACTCACCGGTTTACTGTAGGGTGCGTCTTACGCACCAGTGTTGACTGAATCAACGGTGCGTGGGACGCACCTACAAAAGAATTCATCGCCGGCTTTGCCTATTTCTTGCAGCCGCTGTTGTTGATGCTTCTGTCCGGCATGGCGGTCCTGCAAAATATTGTACCTTCCAGAATGGCGTTGCGCATATCGGCACCGACCAGCGTGGCTTCGGTCAGGTCGGCGCGCGCAAGATTGGCATTGACCATGCTGGCCATGATGAACACTGCGCCCCTTGCGGTTGCGCCGGTCAGGTCGGCGCCCTTGAGATTGGCCATCGATAAATTCGTGCCGGCAAGATTTGCTTCCCTGAGGTTGGCGTCCGGCAGGGTGGTTTGCGACAGGTCGGCCTTGGTGAGATTGGCACGCGACAGGTTTGCATTGTTCATGTAGCTGATCGACAGGATGGTTCCCGAGAGGTTGGCGCCGGATAAGTTTGCCTTGGTCAGATTGGCTTCGGTGATCCTGTCGCCGCTCAGGTTGGCGCCTGACAGGTCGGCGCCTGACAGGTTGGCATTCGACAGATTCGACCTGGTCAGGTCCATGCCGGAAAGATTGACGCCGGGGCAACTGGCTCTGCGTTTGATTTCGCAACCGTTGATGGTTTGCCGCGCCTCTGCCGTGGAAACAGACAGCAGGGCGGCGATGACGGCGAAACAGCCTGCAAGAATCTTCATGGAATTTTCCTCATAACATCGAAACAATTTTCGATAGTTTACCGCCTCTATACGTTTTAATCTTTTTGTCGAGCGGGAAAACTCGCGCGAAATGACGGATAATCACCGCCAGCCGGAACAGCGTCCGATTATTTTTGCATCCTTGATTAAATCCATGAACCTCATCATTCAAGCTACACATCCTGTTGCTGCCACACATCTGAGTCATCTTGCCAATCTGGCGCAGAGCAAACAGCGCGAGCAAATTGCCGAGCATATCTATCGCCTGCCCGAAGCGCAGGCGCATCCCGGGATTGCGCCCTATTGTTTCGAGCATCAACTCGACTACGGCTTCGTGCCGCGCGGCCGCTCGCTGAAGGATTTCGGGTTGCTGGTGATGGATATGGATTCCACGCTGATCGCCATCGAGTGCATCGACGAAATCGCCGACATGCAGGGGCTCAAGCCGCAGGTCGCGGCGATTACCGAAGCGGCCATGCGCGGCGAGCTCGACTTTGCCGAGAGCCTGCGCCGCCGTGTGGCCTTGCTGGAGGGGCTGGACGAACGTGCCTTGCAACGGGTCTATGACGAACGCCTGCAACTCAACCCCGGCGCCGAAATCATGCTGGCCAGAGTGAAGGAGCACGGCATCAGGACGCTGCTGGTTTCCGGCGGATTTGTGTTTTTCACCGAGCGCATCAAGGCGAGATTGCAACTCGATTTTGCCCATGCCA
>Ga0209212_1007434_pt1 | contig 12094 bp, 8 predicted proteins | sample RifGroC2_FD_183996 | JGI IMG/M metagenome (GOLD analysis project Ga0209212, IMG submission 183996) | Groundwater microbial communities from Rifle, Colorado, USA - Groundwater C2 (SPAdes) (version 2) | ecosystem: Environmental > Aquatic > Deep subsurface > Groundwater | place: Rifle, Colorado...
TAGCAGGCATCTACCGTGGCGGGCGTGAACAGGTTGGCGAGTTGGTCAAACGCCAGTTGCGCTTGCGGCGTGCCATACAAATTAATGCTGTATTTGGTAAGGTGATGCACCTCGGAAAACAGCGCCAGTTCATTCACAAACTGAAAATGCGCCCGCAACCGTGCATATATGGCTGCGCGCAATTCCCCACCTTCCGGATCTTCATAAGGCCCCTCTGGATGCAGATAACCCACCACTCCATGATTGCCTGCCAGCAACCAGCCAACAGGCATAAAACACTTATACAAATTGGATTTCATACCTTTAAGCAGTGGGTAATTTTGCTGGGCATTGAGAAACGCTTGCGTCGCTTCTTGCGCCGCGCATTCGTTGATGTATTCCGGTTTAGCCGCAGGAATGGCGCTGAAAAGCGCAGCGCGGCTGGCGGCGGTTTCAGTAGCGCTCAATTTTCGGATGGCGAACTTGGGATCGAAGTCAGACAACAGCGATTGTTCGTTCCACTCCACCTTGATCCAGGGCGGATTTCCCAGAATCAAATCAAAACCGCCACGCTGCTGGAAGATGTCGGCAAACTCCAATTCCCAATGCAGAAACTTGTGTTGCTCAACCAGAGATTGCGCCAAGCGCAGACGCTCATTGGAAGCCAGCAGCGCATCCAGATTGACATGCCCGTGACGGTCGCGCTCAACTTCGAGGTTCAGCCGTGCCTGCGGTAAGGTTTCGGGAAAGAGTTCGTCTGCTGCCTTTGTACCTGCCTGCGCTTCACCATGCACCAGCAACTCCAAGTCGTACCACCACTCTTCGCGCTTGGGCAACTTCTCTGATTCAGTGACCGGCCAGAACCACAGCGCGCACCAGTAATCCATCACCAGCTTGAGGCGGCGATACGGCGAGGCGTTCTTCACTTTCTCGGACAGCATCTCGCGCGCCCATACTTCGTCTTTATCGCTCGTGGTCGTCGGTGCTCGGTTGGGTGCGGGGTCTGGCCAGACATGCAGCTCGTCCGAGGTGAGTGTGCGGATTTTGGTGAGCTCTTGCGCGTGTTGCTGCCAAAGTAGTGCTACTTGTTGCGACAGCCTTTTGGCGCGAGTGATCTCATCCTGGGTGAGCGGCGCATTGAATGCGGCACGCCACTTTTTGAATCGTTCCATGTGCGCTGGTTCAAGGCTTTTCAACACCTTGTCCGAGGCACTCGCCATGCCGGAATCGGGGAGGAGGAAGTGCCAGACGTGATGGTTTTGTAGGTCGGGTTTTAACCCGACATCCTCATTCGTCGACGTGTCTTGTCGGGATGAATCCCGACCTACCAAGGGCACTCGCTCAGGTGCCGCGCAGCGCCAATCGCGCTCGGGTTGATCTTTTTCGCCTTTGCCGGGGCTCAACTGAGCACTGGAAAATACCTCGCGCCGGCAGCCTACCAAGGAGTTGCCATTGACCAGTTGCATCCCAAACCAGGGCACATGCGCGCCTTCGAAGATGGCGTTCAACCACAGCGACACTTCGGCGAGTTGCACGGCGATGGGGTTCAAGTCCACGCCGAACACGTTGTTGTCGGCGAGGTACATTTTGACGCGCTGTTTCTCGCGCGTGTAATCGTCGTGGGGGATGAGTTGGCCGAGTTCTTTTTGTTTACGCTGTAAATATTCTTCGGCAAGCTGGTTGATGGCTTCGTTCAAGAACGCAGCCGAGCCCATCGCCGGTTCGCATACGGTGAGCTGGAGAATATCGTCAGCCTGCTTGATGTCTTTCAACAATTCCTTGAGCGCGTATTTTACCAAGCACTGAGTTAAGACTTCCGGTGTGTAATAGGACGCGCTCTTTTCCCGCGCACGACCGGCCAGGCGGTAAATGAATTGGCCTTTGGGATGAATGCGCGGCTCGCCGTTAAACAGGGTTTCGTCTTTGCTGTAGTTGCCTGCCTCGCGCGCGGGGACAAACCACGCGGCGGCCAGCGGGTCGTAAGTGTCTCCGTTTCCGCGTTCGGCGGGAGCTTCGTCTTCCGACTCTTCGTCGTCCTCATCTATTTCGGGCGTTTTGTTCTTACCGGCTGATTTCACTTCATACAAATCTTCTTCGGCAAAGAAACCCCGGAACGACAGCAGCGATTCATACACCGCGCCCAACTGGTTAATGCCCAGTTGCGCGTAAGAGATGCGCCCGGCTTTGCCCCGGCCTTTGGCTTCGGCCAGCGACATGAGTTTGATGACTTGCTGCATGACACGGTTGCGCAGCTTCACCGAGTTAAGAATTTTCAGTTTGGAGGGGTCGAACAAGTGCCCCTGCAAGGGCGCGAGGCGGAAACCATTATTGTCGATGAAAGTTACAGAATGCTGTCCTCCGGATTCTCCACTTACCGGAAAACCGTCCCAAATCAGGTTGAACAAGGCATGCAGCGATTCGTGGATGTAAGTGCCATCCAGTGCTTCCGGTGTGGTCAGCGACAGATTTTCCAGATCACGCAGGTGTTCCAGGCTGTAACCGCGCAAATACGCGGCGGCTTGCACCGGCGCATAACCCAGCTCGGGACGCGCTTCCAGATACATCAAAAACAACATGCGATACATGAAGGTGAGGCATTCGCGGGAGAGTTCGGCGGCAAGGTCAATGTCATTGCGCTCGAACACTTTTTCTTTGGCGATTTCGCGTTTGTAGCGGATGGCTTCGTTGCCGATTAGCTCGATGGCTTCGCGCAGCGCGTACTTGAGTTCACCGGAAACACCGAAAGCGTGCTTGTGAGAATTGCTGTCCAGCGTGTCGAGCAGTGCCATGCCCTCAAGGGGCAGCACCGATTGTTTGCTGGCGAGTGCGGCGGCGGCACGAAATAATTTGTCGTCGCGCGGGCCGAAAATTTCCGGCAACTCGAAACGCAGCAAGGCTTTGCGCGCCCATTTACTGCGCTCGATGACCAGCAGTTCGTTGTGCCCCAACAGCAGCAGCCAACGCGGCGGATGGGTGTCGGCAAACACGATTTTGCTGACGGCGGTTTCCCAATCGGTGTCGGGTATGAAGGCGGATTCGCTGTCGGGCGATTCACGCGGGGCGAGCGGCGCGGCGTTTAACACGCACCAGTCGTCTTCGAGGGCAGACATTTCCATCGGTGCGAGGGCAATCACCAGTGCCGGATTGCCGTCCGCACTGCGGTAACAGGCCAGCACCGGCAAATCCCCCGCTTCAAATGCCACCGTTTCCGGCTGCAAGTCATAGCCCAGCGCAGGCAGCAATTGCTCAGCCAATTCACGCAGCAAGACCACGCGGTCGGCCAGCGTGCGTGCCTTGAGGGTGCGGTCTCGCAAGCGGAAATATTCCCCTGCCATACTGCGCAACCGCGCGGCAGGCGAGGCGCTACCTTGCTCTTGCCAACTGGCGAACAATTCTTTGAGGTCGTTTTCCAGCACTTCATCCAGATAATGCTGGCTGTAGAAGTCGTTGGAATTTTCGATGCCGGTTAGCGGGAAGGCCATGGGGTTTCCATTAAGAAATCAATACCGCTGCAACCGTCAAATGGGCGCGTTCATCCAGTTCCAGCGTGACGCTGACCCAGCGTTTGTATTCGTTAAACAAGGTGTCAATTTCACTCACCCGTTGGGTTTGCTTGTGCGCGGCGATTTTGGCTAAGGGGGTGTCACTCACCGCCTGAAAATCGAGTTCAAGCTGCTGGAGATGCTGTCCGCGCAGCTGGTCTAAGCGCGCAAGTTCGGTGGCAGCACGTTCACGCATTTGCGCACTAAATTGCTTTTGCGCTTCCACCATGCGCCGTCCGGCATGGTCGAGTGCGGGTGGTAACAAGGCTTGCAGCGATTTGGCATCAAATGTTTTTTCCGCATTGGGGAATTCTTCATGCCCCAGTCCCGTGGTTTTGATCAGCTCATCAAAAGACAGGTCGCCCAACACCTTGCCATTGGCAGCCACGCGCACGGCGAACCAGTCGTTCAGTACGGGCTGACCGCGACGGTTTGGAATCAGAGCAGCAATCAGCACCAGAGATTCTCCTGCCGCAATGCCACGCGGCACGCGGATGACCGGCGCGCGTTGCCGACCGACCAATGACAGCAACTTGAAATCGAGCCATTGCAGCATGGGGTGCAATGCCCAGAGGTGATGAATATTCGGCCAGGCATCACCATCGCGCGCGGTCTTGATGGCCGTCTTCACGACTTCGGTATTGGCACTCAGCGCATAAACATGATCGCTTGGGCGCATTTCCGGCGCGAGTTGTTGCTTGAGAAAACGATCCAGATCATCGTCCGGTTGCAGCTCGATGGTTTGGTGGCGCTCATCCGCTTTGGGCTGATTTACCAGTCGGTCGTTCTGGTGCAGGAATTCCAGTCCGTGGCGGGTGTAATCAAAATCACTACGGAAGAGCGACAAGGGCGGCTTGGTTTCAGCGGGCGCGGCGGGAGTTTGTTCGCTGCCCCCCATCAGGGCATCCAGCCAATCCAGCCCGTTATCACTGGCTTTGAGCGTCGCGGCGAAGGCATCAGGCGATTCCCCACTTTCAAGTGCCTGCGCCACGCGTTGCGTTTCGGCATCTTCATCGTATAGCCCCATGAAGATGGACGGGTCGCCGATATTCTTGGCGGCTTGCTCGTCCTTTTCAGTGAGGATTTCAAGAATGCGCATATCACCGCGAATCTTGGGGTTGTCCGTTTCGTTGAGCAGATAGGCGATCAGCGGGGTTTTATCCTGGCCGTAGCGATCTACACGCCCGTTGCGTTGCTGGAACACCATTAACGACCATGGGATGTCGAAATGCACTAGGCGGTGCGATTGAAAATGCAAGTTGATACCTTCGGATGCGACGTCAGAGGCAATCAACAAGCGTAACGGGGAAAGTGTCCGGCCAAAATCTTCGACGGTTTTTTGTATTTCGGTATCCGGTAGTTGGCCATGCAGGATGGCGACGGCGTTGTCTTTCAGCCCCAGCTTTTTGGCTAAATGTTCGCGTAAGAATTTCAGCGTCTCAATGCGCTCGGTGAATACAACCAAGCGGTCGGCGTGGTTGTCAGAATGCCACTGCCAGATTGGGTCGCTCTTCAGGCGATTCACCAGTTCATTCAGCTTGCTCACCTCTTCGGGGGCTATGGCCTCGACCGCGACACGCAGTTCATCGAGAACGGGAATGTCAGGATGCGAGGCATCTTTCTTGGTCAAGCGACTGATGCGCTCACGCACGGTTTGCGCGCAGGCGGCGGGCGAGGACAGCAGCGACTTTTCCAGAATGGTGCGAAACAGCATCTCGCCGCCGGTGCGCCTATCCCTGTCGATATTCAGATTGAGGTTCGCCAGTGTGGCAAAGGCGCGTTCTTCGGCAGAACTGGGTTTGGCGCGAAAGCGGAAGACTTGTCGTTCGGGGAATTCCTGCCGGATTTCATCGCGCACATCTTTTTTGAAGCGGCGCACAAATAAATGCTCGACATCTTGTTTCGTGTAGTCGGATTTACGCGGCAGGATGGTGGGATCGAGCATGCGCATCAGGCTGGCGAAGCTTTCTTTGTCACCATTGTGCGGCGTGGCGGTGAGCAGGATCAGGGCGTCCGAACGATGCGCCAAGAGTGAAGCCAGTTTATTGGTGAGGGTTCGATTTCCTTTGTAGGAAACGTTGTGCGCTTCATCAATGACGATGATGTCCCAGTAAGCGGTCTCCAGATAATGCCGATATTCGGTATCACGCTTGAGCGTATCCACCGAGATGATGGTTTTGTCGTGGTAGTGAAAGGGATTGTGGTTGGACGGCAATTGCCGCCGGATGCGCTGGATGCCCGCCGAATCGAGCCGCGTCAGCGGAATCGAAAAGCGCGACCAGAATTCTTTTTGGAACTGCTGCATCATGCTCTTGGTGGTGACCACCAAAATGCGCCGCCCCTTGCCACGACGCATCAATTCCGAAACCAATATCCCCGCTTCCAGCGTTTTGCCTAGCCCCACCGAATCCGCAATCAAAAAACGCGGGCGCAGTTGCTGCAAGACACGGTGCGTGGGCGTGAGCTGGAACGGCAAAATATCCATCGCGCCACGATGACCCAGCGCAATGGCGGCATCTGTCGGCACAGTCTGGCGCAGCCGCGCCTCAAGATAAAGCAGGCTGGACATATAACGCGGGGACGCATCGCCCACCAGTTCGGTTTCCCGTGGGTCGAGCACTTTCACGGCATCAATCTGAGTCAGAAAAATCGCTTCGCGATGACGCACCAATTCCGATACGCCCAAGCATTCGAGCTGATGTCCGCCCATGTCGCATTGCTCGACATTGCGCACGATCCATTCTTCGTTGCGAATTAGTACCCGTGCGCCTGGGGCCGGCGGCATGTCGATCATCTATAACTCCGCGAAGCCAAGACGAGGCATATCCTGTCCAAACAGTTTGATCACTGTTCCGCCCTTCATTGCAAAGATTTCATTCTTGAAGATATCCGGCACAACTCTCAGCAAGAGTCGCACGGTATCGATATAGGCTTGGTCAATCATTCGGCAAACTCAATAATGTGCCGTCGGCCATACGCGTACACTCCTTGCGCTAGTCGCTTTAACCAACCGCTTCGGGCGTGCTTGGCCGCCAAGAAGGCTGACACCCCTTGCGCATCCAGCATAGCCAAGTCCATAGGCCGCCCACGCGGAGCAGACACTTGAAGGTTTTTGATTAAAGAGTGACGCGAATTTGAACTCATGGTGCAATATTACGGCTAGTTTTTTGTTGTTCGCAAGAAATTTCAGTTACAAAGTGCCATTATTTTTTTAACCATGGGATAAATAATTCGACATAATTAAAACACGATCAAGTAAATCCAGAAACAAGACAACATGCGCCCCCGTTGCCAACAATGAGAAGCTGGCTGACAGTCTCGGCATAACTTCAAGACTGTTTGCCAGCATTGCGCGGGGCAATAAACTGGGAAAGCTGGATTCAAATAGAAAGCGCGACAAGCGCCCTCTCTTTTTTCACGCGGTTCGACCACGCGCTCAGCGATGGCGCCATGAAAGCTTACTCGATGCCGCCCATTAAATTAGCTTGCGGCAGTTAGCGCTATAACGGGATGGGCTCTTGGGGCACCGCCACCGTCATATGAAGCAAATAGAACGTGGTCACCAACGCTGACTTTGCGCGGTCCGTAAACGCTAGACAAGTGGAAGAAAACATCCCCCTCGTCAGAAGCTATGAAGCCCCATGCACTATGACGAATGGCCTTCACAACACCCTCGTATCTCACCCCCGGCGTATAACAAAACTGACCGCAACGTTTCACAAGATCGTCAGCTGTTGGGCGTAAAGCAGGGTCTCGTTTCAAGCAGCGCAATGCCAATTCCAGAACTTCTACAGCTAACGGGGCAAACTGAGGATTCGATCTCAAAAATGGTGGAGCGACTGGTTCCTCGGCGGCCAGTATCTTGCTAACAGCTCTTAGTCCACTACCGTATGGAGGCTCACCGCAGATCAGATGAAACATCATTGCACCAACAGACCAGACATCCGCAGGAGATTCAACTTCCCTCGGAGTATCGATGACTTCTGGAGCCATATATGGCAATGCACCAACGGCTGTCTGAGAAGTTGTCATAGTGGTTTCACCGCCTTCAGCAGCACTTCGCCCGCCATTTTAGCAATTCCAAAGTCGGTAACTTTTAATTCATTCAGAGAATACCCACCGACTACCATAACATTGGTGGGCTTTAGATCGCGATGAACAACACCAGCGTGATGGGCAGCTGCTACACCTTTAGCTAGGTGGTGAAAAACCCTTGCAGCGGAGTATGGATCTAGAAAGCTCGTTCGATGAAGCAACGCTTTTTGCAGATCCTCACCGACTATCAGCTCCTCGATAAGATAACGATCATCACCCGCTCGAACGTAATCAAGGGTCTTGGCCACATTTGGATGATTAACCTTGGCAGCAACGATAGCACTGCGCCTGAACCGCTTTACAGCAGACTTATTCTTTGGGGTTTTCAGCGCAACTACTCGGTCAGCAATTTGGTCATACGCTGCATATACAAATTGCATACCTCCTTCGCCTACATCGCCCTGCACTAAATAGCGATCACCAATCAAGTCGCCCACAGACAATGGCCCACTCATAGTACGATCTCCGGGTGCGACAAATCAAAGGTAATAAATTTTCGGAAGTTCGCTCGCCTATCAGGACCGCCCAGCGCAACCACACATGATCCGGGGAGAATGTCGCCTGCCACAACTGGCCGATTATTGATAAAAACCTCACCTGACACTGTAGTAACGCGAAAAACCAATCCGTCATAGTGAATCTCAACTCTACCTATCGTCGGAAGATTCAAATCTACTGAACGGGATGCCGAGTTTAAATACGAGGCATTTTCTTCAAAAACGACAAGCGCCTGATGCTTGTCAAACAAAAGGTGTTTAGCCAACACATCGCGCACGATGCTCATCGGTGGACGATCATCAGGGGCAGCAGCAATGCAAGAATCCAAGATCACAGCGATCTCGTGCGGCAGTGCAAATCTAATATCTGAAAAATACCCAGAGCGTGAAGGAACTGGGGGCATCTCCATCAATTCATCCGGCAAACTACCGGTTGCCAAGAACAGAGCTGTAGAACCGAAGGCATAAGTGTCAATCGCATTTGTGAAACTGGCTCTGGATGCGAATAACTCAGGAGCTGCAAAGCCCTTTGTACCCACAAAACCAATCGTCATGGCACTAGGTCCCGCATCTCTCGCAAGTCCAAAGTCAAAAATCTTGATCACGCCCTCTGGATCAGTCTTCATGTTATTAGGCTTGATGTCACGATGGATAACACCAAGCGCATGAATATCGCTAATTCCAGAAGCAATCTGCCATAGAAGCTTATAAAAACAATCAGCCGAAGAAGGGATTCTATATCCCTCAAATAGGTCTTGACCGTCAATAAACTCTTGTACAAGCCCTATGTCATCGTCATCAAATCGCAAGATGTCGTATATTTGGACAACGTGCTTTGATCGCATTTTCAACAAAGCGGCAAGTTCATCACGCATGCGTCGCTGATGGGTAGTGCTGTGAACGAACTTGATCGCCACATTACGATTCAGCACCTCATCTAAACAGATGACAACTGATCCCATGCCTCCACTCGACGATGCACCGGTCGGACGATAGCGAGTTGGAAGTGGATGCATTAATTAAGATGCTTTATTGGGGAACTTCATGAGCAACTGAGGCACTTCCACAGCACTACCGCCATCTTTGTCTGCGACTACTTCTGGCTTTGGAGCGGCGACCTTCGGCTTACGTGAGCCTCGGCTTCGCTTAGTCTTGTGTTGTCTTTCTTTGGTTTGAGTTTCGGGATGACACGCCAAATCAACTGATACTTTATGGATAGGAGACTGGGGGGAACTGACAGAGCGCCCAACATTACCAGTTGGCATACGTTGCTCAGCACCAATAATGATTTGTAACTCGCCAAAAGGGTCCCAAATTTCGTACAGGGGTTCAGAAAATGGAATGTCAACTGCAACATCAAGAGCGATCATAGCGACGCTAGCATTGTCTGGACCGCCACACCACTTAGCAAGCTCTGCCAGTCTACGCACGCATACTCCAGGATCAGGGCTGTGACCAATGATCTGTCCGATCCAATCAGGATTGATGAAGTGAACACCATCAGACGTAAGCAGCACAGAACCATGTAGCCCAGTTTCAAGACGTGAAACATGCGGCTCCAGCTGCTTCCCCATCCCGATAAACTGCAACAAGTTTGACTGTCCAATGCCTGCTTCAACATGTTTACCAAGTTGGCCAGCAATCGTGTCATCCACAGATATTTGAGTCAGTCTGGTTCCAAGCGAATGATGAACACGACTATCCCCAACACTGAGCCAATAAACTCCCCCCCCCGAACTGATCAGAACGGCAACCAGCGTAGAACCTCCGGCGCCTTCTAACTTTGCATGAACAGCAGAGTTCGATTTAAAAGCAGCTCGTGAAAGCCATTGTTCTGGCTCACAATCCAACTGAACTTCATCAAAGAACGAACCGAAGAAACCACCAAGCGCGGTCGCTGCACATTCAGCACCGTTCTTCATGCCTCCAATTCCATCGCTCAAGGCAACAAGAATGAAGGAGCGGCCAGCAAAGTCTTGACCGCGGGCAATAGCCACCCTGTCTTGATTGTCGTCCCGCACGGAGCCAATCTCACTCGCAACCGCCGCCGATAACGCAGCGACACGACGCCCCCCGCTGGGAGCTGTTCGGCGCATGAACCAAGACGTGAGTCGATTCTGAATTTGATTAGAGCCAAGGATCATAAAGCAAGACTTGTGTTTTTTTTCATAGCGATACAGCACAAAGTTTCCGTTGTTAGCACGACACCGTCCATGATATTTTGCTCACGCATAGCGAGCTAATTTCGGTACTTATAATAACTCTTTTTATTGGTCACAGCATTGGTTTGGTTAGCTAGTCGCCAACAATATGTGACATGTAGTCCGTTGCAACCCCTGCTACCACCGGCACTGCATATCCTTGATGCCAGTGCAAATGATGCAGCGCCCACCAAATCAGCCATGACATGCCCGCAACAGCAAGCAGGCTATGGGTGATGCCACGATGACCGAACACGGCTGCAATCGGCATCGAGAGCGGCAGAACACGTTTGCCAAACGCGCTTTGCGGATGATCTATATCCGGCATCATGCTCCCGAGGATTCCACCGCCAAGCACCAGTATCGTCTGCGAGGGTTGCGCGTTGAGCGCGCCGGAAATAACTAACGAAGACGCACAACCCGCTGCAATATGAGTAAAGGCGAGCATCTTCCAGTCAAATCCGCTTCTGCAAATTGCTGACCCACATCCATGTCGCCCAGCCGATGGATGCTATCGCCAGAGGAGCAACGACTGAGGGTAAAGGTATCGGCAGCACCAGCCAGATTGCCACACCAAACAGCACGCCCGTGGAGATGAGCACGCCTATCCTGTGACGAATGGGCGACTGCGAAGAAAATTGGAAGGTGCGGATCATCCTTGTTGAATACCCGTCTATCGCCACCGCAATGGTGAATGGCATCAGGATGAACCAGAACAGCATGAGCAGGTTGACGCGGTACACGATCAACGAACCCCACAGCCACGTTACGACTATCCGGTTCTGTATCCATTCTTTGAGCGGACTCGGCGTGTCTTTGCTGGCGGCTGTGTCTTTGATTGCATCCGACACACCCTGGATTTGACCCGCGCTGACCGAAATCATCTTGCCAAATATCCACTGATCGGCTTGCTGCCCGGACAGTTGGGTTACAAACGCACGTTCACCTGTGAGTGATTTCAGCAGGTGTTCCGGGGTAATGAGCATCCATGTACCAATTGCCACGATCAAGGCAAGAACCATCCATAGGGCAGTAAAGCTCCCCTGCTCTTTCTGGCCTTTTGCCATGTCATTCTGCCTTCAAGATGGGCAATCTGCCCTTGATGATCCGCCCGCCCGACATCCTCGCCAGGAAGTGCAGCGGAGGTAGGTTGCCAAGCATCGCAGCGGGAAACAGCTCCGCTTCTTCCGCCATCATGGATTCCTGATAGGACGACTGGTATTCGTCCTGGATCTTTGCATCAACGCCATGGCCGTACCTGATGCTCAGTGATTGAGCTTTGATCTTGGGCATGCTGTCGGCAATGTATTGTTGCGTCTCCGCGTCGATCACGCGCAAAACAATTTGATTGTTGATGTTGGCGAGTACCTGACGAGCCTTGTTCTCATCGCCGAGCCGCGCAGGAAAATCCGCGAACGTCTGCGCCGCAATCGTCACCCTGAAGAGCGCGCCGCCACCTTTGTTCATGAGCTGGATGGTGGGTTGGTTGATGACCTCTGCGGCTTCGTCGATGAAGAGATTGACCGGCTTGTTCGAGTTGATCCCGTAGTTGTAGCGATCACCGGCCACGGCGGTCAGATCGGCCAGCATGATTGAGCCTATGGCACTCCCGACAGTGCCATCGGCCAGGCTATCAAGGCCGAGATAGAGCACCTGATTGTTGTTGATAATCTTTGCCATATCGGTCGCATGCTCCTGATCGCCAATTTTGAACTCCGGCGACAGGAGTGCAGCCAGCGGCTCAGAGGTCAGCATGGACAGAATCGGGATGAGCGAGGCG
>Ga0209212_1007439_pt1 | contig 12090 bp, 20 predicted proteins | sample RifGroC2_FD_183996 | JGI IMG/M metagenome (GOLD analysis project Ga0209212, IMG submission 183996) | Groundwater microbial communities from Rifle, Colorado, USA - Groundwater C2 (SPAdes) (version 2) | ecosystem: Environmental > Aquatic > Deep subsurface > Groundwater | place: Rifle, Colorado...
CCGGATATGACGGGGAATACGGGTATCCTGTTTTTAGTGAGAAAGATATAAAAGAAGTGAAGGAGATAAAAAAAGCGCAGAAGGGATTGGGGGAGTTTATGTGACTATTCAAATCTAACTTAAAATATCTCTATCAGAAGCTCCTACTATTTTCATAGATAAACAAGCCTTGTAAATTTTTCTTTTTCAGCGATTGTACCTTGCAAAAAACCCGATAGTGTGCCCCCGTGGAATGCCTTTGTTGTCAATGCTTTTGTCTACAAAAAATTCTAACTGATATTTCTTATCCTTTGATGTCCGTCTGAGGACTGCTCTCAAATTGGACAAATAATCTCCATTATCTTTCCTTAAATTGGTAAACCCGGCAGCAATCCTTATCCCCGGTAGGATTTCTCCCCCTGCCAAAATGCCAGAATATATCTCATCCGGTGAATTAATGTTTTCCCTGTTTTCTCCTGTGAAAATACGCTCTAAAACAAAATCAATTTCCCTTCTCTTGTCTTCAGTCAAATAAGTTGCTGCTATGCCTAGTTTTTCATCTATTCTTTCATTTCCTAATGCAATTCCTTTTGTTTCAGCTGTCGGGAAGGTTAAAGCAGTATAAGGCATTAAATGAAGATTATCCTTGCCAATCTTAATTTTGCGTATCAGGCTGACAAGCGCGCTGGCATCGCCAAAACCATCTGCTTGGCTGTTTTGCTGCTCAACATATTTGTAAGGCATACCAACAGAGAATAATATATCCTCATTCCTGTATTTTAAGGAAATTGTGTTTGTTGCCGTTTTAACGCCTTTCTCATTCTTAGAATAAACTACTCTCTCCTCTGCCTGATACTTGAATGGAAGCGGATATGGCACCCCCCTCAAGATGTCATCTGCATAAGCTTCAGCAAATAAAACTGACGCTAAGCTAGAGATTGATGTTAAGATGAGGCTCTTTATTTTGGGCATTTTTTATTTTTCTCCTTGCGTTTTGTCCAAAACCTCTAAGCCTATAATTTCTAAATCAGCTTTAACTTCTCTTGCTAATTTTTCTAATGTTTTATCTCTTGTTGGTTTAATAATATTAATCACCTTATCTACGGGGTGGTAATGCTTTTATTATCCAATCAGCAAATTTAAAACCAAAATAGTTTCCAAATAAAGCAGCACCACCATCAACGACATAGTTAGATGTTGTACCCCTGTTCATACCTGCAACAATCATACCTAAACCTATTCCACAAAATCCATATATTGGTTTATATATTGGTTCATAGTCATATCCTGGTTTACCCTCTCGTGGTGTTCCAAATTCATCTATTGAAAGTACTGTAACTACTCCCAACCCAAAACCTACTGCAAAGCTTACTACTGTCTGTACTTGTGGAATTGCTCGTACAATATCTGTTAGTTCTTTCATTTTTCATTACCTTCCATTTTAATCACTATGAAGAAGTTATCTTGTATTAATAAATCATTGTCCTCCTTTTTAGGATTACTACAGAAAGATTTAAAAATAAAGAGATATTAGCAATGATCATGGACACAAAAGTTTTAGAGAAAATCGGCCTGACAAGAAACCAGTCTGAAGTATATTTGGCTTTATTAAAATTAGGCTCAGCAACAGCACAGCAGATAATAAAAGAATCAGGAATGCACCGCTCAAGGGTGTATGACAGCCTGGAAAAGCTTCATGAGCTTGGCTTGGTAAGCTCTGTTGTAAAAGACTTTAGAAAATATTTTCAGGCAGTAAAGCCGGAAAAGCTGCTTGAATTTGTAGATGAACAAAAAGAGGCAGTTAAGCATGTTATGCCAGAATTAAAGCAACTTGAAGGCATGAAAAAAGAAGAAATAAATGCCTCAGTCTATAAAGGCAATGAAGGATTAAAAACAATCCATTCGGAAATGCTTAGGGAAGGCAAGGATGTTTATGTTTTAGGGGCAAAAGGATTGATATTCACAGAACTACCTTATTTTATCCCAAATTTTGAAAGGGAAAGGATCAAGAAAAAAATGAAATTTATTCTGCTATATGACAAGCAAGAGGTTAAAGAGCGCGAAGAGCATATTGCAAAAAGAAAATTTTTTGAGGGAAAAGTCTTACCCGAAGGATATGATTCAAATGGGGTTGTGAATATATTTGGCAATAAGGTCGCAATTGTGTTATGGAAGGAGAAATACCCCACCGGATTTATGATAGATAACAAAGACATTGCTATTGCATTTAGAAAATGGTTTGAGTTGCTGTGGAAATCTTCTGAATAACAGAAAGATTTATATATTCATTCTTACTTATCTTACTTGTAAGGTGATAATATGTTAGCAAATGAAATAAAAGAAATAAAAACTGCAACCATCACAAGTAAAGGTCAAATTTGCATACCTCATTTAGCTAGAGCTATAAGGGGCTTTAAAGAAGGTTCAAAGGTGAGTGTTTTAGTTTATTCTGATAGAGTTGAATTAAGACCAATGAAACAAGTAAGCGAAAAACTATTTCCTGCATTAGTTTCAGAAGAAGTTTTGGCTAAAGAGTGGAATACTAAAGAAGAGGATGAAGCATGGAAAGATTTGTAAAAGGAGATATTGTTGTTTTTCAATTTCCTTTCTCAGATGCCGATGAATCAAAGAAAAGACCTGCTCTAGTTGCAGCTAACACTAAAGACGAAAATCTAATTCTGTGCCAGATTACAAGCCAAGAAAGGCCAGATCCTGATATTATTCCAATAATCCAGAGAGATTTTCAGCAAGGTGGATTAAAGCATGACAGTTTTATAAGGCCTACAATCTTGTTTAGCATCCATAACTCAAGAATAGATTACAAAGCTGGGAAATTAAAACAGGAAAAAATTAGATTGATTGAAAAGAAATTCTGCGAAATTTTTACAAGATAAGGCGACCCCAAAATAGCGTCTTCTTGTCAAAAACCACCAATCACAGATTGGTGGCATGTTGCTGAACGCAACACTGCATCGTGGTTTTTGAGCATGCTCAGAAACTTTCCATATTCAAAAGCTGAATTGGCTTTCCAGCCACCAGCTAGAAACTGGTGGAAAATTTCTGACATTTTTAGAAAATGGTTTGAATTGCTGTGGAAAGCTTCCAAATAAAATCTTTATGTAACTCTTCAATAACTATTTTTCTCGTCTTAAAAAACAAAACATTTATATACTTGCTGGGTTTTCACGTCAATAAATCAGACGATAAATTTCGTCTTAAAAGAAACAAGGGGGATACAAAAAATGGCAGAAAAAGTAACAAAAGTAGGAGTTAAGAAGGAAAAAGGATACCTCTACTTTGTTGATAAAAGAGGTAATGTAGCAAGGGCAAAGATGGCCAGAGGCAAGAAAAGGTCTGGCGGAAAGATAGAAGTTGTTGCAAAGGCAGGCATACAGAAGAAGAAAGGCTTCTTGTACTTTATTGACAAGCATGGAGATATCTCCTGCGCAAAGATGGCTAGAGGAAGATAAGCTTTTTTTCTTTTTTTTTTATTTCTTGTGTATTTCAAACATTGTTCCCAGAATTAGGAATATTACAACTATCATTACTATGCCTGTAACAGCCTGATTTTCCTGCGGGCCTATAAAGGAGCCTGTTATAGACGGCGTTTCAGTTACCCTTATCTTTCCCTGCAGTGCTTTAAAAATGCTGTCCCCATACTTATATACTCCCAGGTCATTAAATGTATATTCATACTTGTCCCCGGGCATTAATCTGCCGCTGAAGAAAGGCGTTCCTGGTATTGATGCATAAACCTGGTGGGGCCTTGTGTCATTGTTTATCCAGACCACTGTTGTGCCTGGTGTTATATCCATCTCATTAGGTGTAAATTTAGTTGTAATTTCAATAATTACCTTGTTTTCCTTTGGCTCTTCAAAAATGATTGGCTGCTCCTTAATCTCCTCTTTTTCCTCTTTAACAACGCTCTCAGTAACAAACTCTTCTTTTTCAATGCTTATTTCCCCTTTTCCCGGGATTTTCAGCGAATAGTAGAATAAAAACCCAACTAGCGCAACCAAAAGAACCAGCACAATAATCAAAGGTTTTGATTCCATAGAGGTTATATTTTGTTTACTGGTATAAATAATTTCCTAATCCAAAAAAGAAAAAAAGAAAAAATAGGTATTTATTCTGTTACAACGACAGTTGTCGATTTCTTGGTAAAGATATCAAATACCTTATAAGTCCCTGCTTTGTCGAATGTTTCTTCTTTTACAGAGCCCTGCTCTATTTTTCCAAGGCTTTTGCCGTTAATCGTCAGCATATGGTTTCCTGTTACTGCCCTGAATGTTACTATGCCACCAGCCTTAACTGCCACTTCTTTAGCAGGATCAAACCCGCTTACCAAAAGACCGATTTCAGTTGTTGCTGGTGCTGCAGCTTCTGCTGGTACTTCAGCAGGCGCTGTTTCTGCTGGAACTTCTGGCACCTCTGTTATTGGAGCTACCGTTGGCTCAGCTGGGGATGTCTCTGCTTTTGGAGCACACCCTGCAATAAGTGCTACCAAAACTAACCCTACAATCAAATAGCTTAGCTTCATTATTTCACCTCTATTGCTTTTTCTTTAATCAGCATATTATAGCTGTTTGTACTATCCCTTAAAGTATTCATTTATATATTTTTCGCTTATTTATATCCCTTTTCCATAGTTAAAACAGTTTTTAAAGCAGCTAAAGCAGCATTAATCTGCCTTTTGTTTGGCTCTCTTGTGGTTATCTTCTGCAGCCATATGCCTGGTTTTATCAGTATACTAAAGAAAGGATTTTTAGGGTATTTTGCACTTATCTTTAACAGCTCATAAGATATTGCTGCTATCAGGGGTAGAAGGGCTATTCTGCTGAAAAACAATATTAAGCGCTTTACCGGCCATGCCAGTAAATTAAAGCCCGGATAGGCGAATGTTACAGCCAAAGGTATCAATGAAAAAACAAATATCCCTATTATAAAAACTATCAGTAAAAATGAAGTTCCGCATCTGGCATGCTCCTTGCTGTATTTTTTGGCATTGCCTACAGTCAGTGCTTTTTTGGCTTCGTGGCAGTTTACTGCCTTATGCTCTGCCCCGTGATACTGGAATAACACCCTTATATCTTTAATAAAGGATATAAAATAAATGTAAAGCAGTAAAAAAACAATCCGTATCATGCCGTCTGTTATGTTGAACAAAACCGGCCTTGTCTGCTCTTTTACCCCCAAAAGGTATGTTAGGATATAAGGCAGTAAAACAAAAATCCCTATTGCAAACAGGAAAGCAATGATTAGCGTCAGGGCAATTGCCCAGGAGCTTAGCTTTTCCTCTTTCCCTTCCTCAACAAACTGGTTTCCGCTCCATATCAATGCCTTAGTCCCTATAACCAGTATTTCAATTAAGTTTACTATCCCTCTTATAAAAGGAAGCCTCAGAAATCCTGATTTTCTCTTTAGCCTTTCCTTTTTTATTATTATCTTTCCTTTTTTATTAACAGCTATAGCTATGGAATCAGGGCCTTTCATCATAACGCCTTCTATCACTGCCTGCCCGCCTATTAAGTGCTCATTTGGCATTTGGTTTTTACCTCTTAAATCTAGAATGCCCCCACTGGATTAATAAATCTATGTTATTTAGATTAGGATAGTCGCAGGCGCCATAGCATGAGCCAAGCCAGATTAGAATTTTAGCTTTTGTCTGTTTTTCCAGGGTGTCTGCTATTTCCTTTGCCCTTGGCTTCAAGCCGTCAGGCAGCTGGATTAAAACAGACTTGGCTTTTTGGGCTTTGATTGTTTTTATTGCTTTGTTTAGCTCTAGGTTGTAGGTCATGAGAAAGAGAGCTTATCAGTTATTTAAAAAATTTGTGTTTAAAAAAGGATTATATAAAGAAAATTAAAAATGGTTATCAATTGTTTTTTTGCCGCTATCTGGTGTTTTGTATAAATTCTTTGCTTGGTTTATTTGATCTATTGTTGGCTCATTTGGTCTATATACAGTTCCTGCCAATTCTTGGTTTCTCTTGGTCACCATATCCTCTCTTCTGTCCTCTCTTTTTAGAGCTACACTTAAAACATAGTAAAAGGCGGCGGCGGCGGCAGCTGAAACTAAAACAATACCTGCCCCTTTGGCTATTGTGCCCCATGGCCCTCTCTGATTTGTTTGTTTTTCTGAACCACCATACCCCATATATTTTATCATTTTCCACCTCTTTTATTCCTCATCAAAAGCCTCTTCACTAAATGATTCTTCACTATTGCTTACTCCGTCATTAAACAGCTCATCAAGCTCAAAACCGGTTAAATCCTTTTTGTTTACTAATTTTTCAAAATCTGACTTCTTCTGGTTCTTTCTAATGCGCAAATTCTTTGCAAATTCCATGTCATCGTCTAACATGCCCATTTTAATCCCTCGCTAATCTAATTATCTTTTCCAGCTTATGCTCCAATTTCTTTATCCTGTATTCCTGCTCTATCTGCTTGGCATTAAGGTAGTGAATCCACTCCGAACTGTTGTTTTTGAGCGAATCATGCTCCTGTTTTGCCTTTTTGAATGATGCTACAACATTATTTTTAAAGCTCATTTTTTCACCTTATAATCTTGTTTATGAATAAATCAATGCCTTGAGTTTTCCACGTGGACTTTCTTTTTTTACCTCTGTTCTTGGGGTTTCAATATTTAATGCCCCTTCCAGAGTTATTGGCATTCCATCTTTACCCAACCGGTACATACCATCTGGTGTTATGAACAATATTGCAAAATTGTATTTTTCAAATAGCTGTTCAATGATTTTTTCATACTTATTTTCAACAAGGCTACCCATTTTTTCCTCAAACATCCATTTCTTAAAATCATCACCTTTCTTGGTTTCAGCAGTTTTTACTGCATCTTTATATGCACTACAAAATTTTTCAAAATTAGGATAGCTTTTAATATCGTTGTATATGCCCTTCTTTCTCTCTATAGAAGTTTTACTTATCACTCTCATCATAGACAGATATTCATCTTTTTTATGATTTAGAAGGAAAAGTACATCTCCTGTTGTTTCTAGTGGAGGTTCACATTTATTCATCATCTCTATTAACCTGCTCTCTCCAGGATACCTGCTTAACTGGGGCGTTTCACTCATCTTACCTTATCACCTTGCCGTGCGTATTCTCTAATTCCTTTATCCTTCCCTCTAGCTCTTTTACCCTCTCCTGCAAATTATACTGCTTTGTATCCAAAGCAATAACCCACTCAGAAATATTATGCCTCAGTTTACCAAACTCTTCCAATAACCTGCTCAATTGTATGTTTTTTAGGATGTTCATTTTAGTTAAACCTAAATTCGGTTAATACCATATCCATTTATATTATAGGTAGAATGATGCCCGTCCACACCATGGCATTTTAATATTTTGATTATTAGATTATTATTGACCTCAGGACCAGTTGATGTTATAACTAATGTTTCTTCAGGAATTCTTCCCAGTGGTAATGGGTTATTGTCAAAATTGTCAAAAGCTTTAATAGTCAAATACTCGGTTCTTTCATTATTCACTCTTGAAAGTAGGATTGTTACATATATGGGATCAGTTTTACCCATTAAACAATACTCAATAGTTCTTAATAACCTATTTCTATTTGGTAAACCATCAATTCTTTCAGTTTTCCATCCATCTATGATCTTATGCCCCATAATCCAAACCTCCATTCTATTCACTACTACGCAGTAAATAACTTATATATAAAGCTTTCGGTTTTGCAGGTTTTGCAAAGCAAAAACGAAAACTACGAATGAAGCGAAGCGGAATGAGTCTGCTTTCGGTTTTGAAGGCTTTGGTAGGTAGAGTTAAAATATTTGAATAATCATACATATTTATACGTACAAAAAATAGAAAACCTAAATTGGCTTATTTCTTCCTAATATAAGGAAACCTCATATACTTCCTGCAGTTAAAGCAGTAATAAATAACCCTTCTTTTCTGCAGCCTTACCCTGCAGTTCACAGAAGGCACTAAAAAGCTGTAGCAATGGCTGCAAAAGCTCCTTTTTAAATCCCTTGGGAGCCTTAGCTTGTATTTCATGGCTAATTTTCTTGCTTTCCTGACATAATCATTCGCCTTTTTAGGCTCTTTTTTAAAAGCCATTTTTGCCTTTCCAAAGAATTCCCTTATCATTGGCATTACCTGGCTTTTTTTGTATTTCTTCTTCATAATTATAAAATAAAACAAGAAACTTTAATAAGTTTGCTATGTTTTTTGGCTTAAAATGCTTAACTTTCTAAAAAAACTGTTCAAAAGGGAAGAAGCCAAAACGGAAAATGTAAGTATTAATGAGCTGGAAAAATGGTTTAGTGAGAAAGCTGATTCCATGCTGAATGATTTAAACAGTAAAATTGATTCAATAAAAGGCAGAATAAAAGAAGAGATTAAAAAAACAGAGGAAAATCTGGGTGTTTTGGAAAATGCAAAACTGCAAAATCCAAAGATTACATTAAAGGAAAAACAGTTTATGGAGGGTAACAGGGAAGCCTATATAAAAAAAGTCAATTCCATTTTAAAGCAGATTAGCCTGGAAGGAAATCATAATGAGCTGCTGCAGTTTTGCTCTGATTTTGGCAGTATGCTTGATTTATTTGCCAAAAGCACCATCAGGCCGTATCATATCCTGCAGGAATTCTATGCCCATGAGTCAAGAGATATTGCCCTGAATATAAAAAATCTTGATAATATGGTTAAGGAACTAAAAGGCACAATAAAAAATGCAGGTTTAGGCTCTGTTGAAGATTTGAAGAAGGATATAGCCCAATTGAAAAATAAGATAAGGCAAAAAACAGAAAATGAGGAAAAATTAAGGCAAAGGGAAGAAGAGCAAAAAGAGCTGGTTCAGTCAATAAGCAATAGCAAAGAAGAGATAAAAAATTTAGAAAACAGCGAAGAAAATAAAAGATTGAATGAGCTGAAAGCTGATAAAGAGGTAATACTTGCTAAAATAAGGGAGAATAACAGCCAGTTAATCCATTCATTCTCTGTAATTGAGAGGGCTTTAAGGAAATATTCCAGGATAGCATTGGAAGATGAGAAATGGATAAACAGCTATGCTGAAAACCCGATTAAAACTTTGTTAAGCGATAATGAATTAAAGATAATTAAAATACTGGAAGGGCTGGAAAAGAATGTTCTAAACAACCAAATTGACTTAAAGGACAAGAAAAGGGAAAGGACTTTGGAGATTATAAAAGAGCTGAACAAAGGGTTTTTTGATGGTTTTTTAAAGAAAGGAAATGAATTGGAGAATGAGCTGAATAATATTGAGGATAAAATAAAGGAGAATGAGATTGAGGGAAAATTAAAAGAAATAAAAAACAGGCTGGAGCAAAAGAACTCTGAAATGGAAAAGATTGATAAAGAAATTGCAAGGTTAAAAGAAGAGGTTAATATAAAAATGGAAGATTTAAAAAGAAAAATGGAAGAAAAGATAAAAGAGGTTTTAAAGGTTGAAATAAAGATTATTTAGTCTTTTCTTTAAAATAGCCTATATTGCCTTTTAATGCTTCTAAAGCATCTAATGTGCCTTTAGTATAGAGTTTTATGGCTGCACCGCCGCCTGTTGAAATTACCCTATTAGGCAGACCTTCTGATGCCGTTACTGAGTCACCACCACCCACAATAACATATGCATGGGGGTTAATAGCTTTTTTAAAGTCTTCTGTTCCTTTTGCAAAAGGAAATTTACCCTTAACCTTTACATCAGACATCCCTATATTGCCAAACCAGATTATAACTTGCGCTTTTGCTATTTCTGCTTTCAATTCATCATCTATCACAATATCAGTTATCATATACCCTTTTGGAACACCATCTTGTATATTTATCGTTTTTATATCGCTATAGTCTGACTTTTTTGCTATAACTGCTTGTTTTGCTAGAAGCAAGTTACTTATCTTTGCAAGTTCTTTTCCTTCTTGCGTGTAGTCATGGTCACTCCCTTTTTCTTTTAATAATGAGTCCCCTACATCAATCCCCTCACCAGCCATTATTGCGTTATAGATTGCACCGCCTACAAAAACAGAACCAACTGCTTTGTATAGCTTGTCTACTGCTTTGGTTTTTTCTTCAAGTTTTGATCCGCCTACGCCTAAAAGTTTATACCCCCCTATTTTTCTTGCTTTAGCCCATAAATCTAATTCTTTTTCCATCAAAAAACCTGCAACAACTTTTTTATCTTTCCATTCATCAACTTTTTTAATTTGCTCAAGTATGTATAAAGGAACCCCAACAGTTGACGCATGTGCTCTATGTGCTACCCCAAATCCATCAAAAACATAAATTTCACATAAATTCGCCAGTGATTTTACAAAAGCATCCGCAAAAGGAGGCTTATAACCTTCTTCTTCTTTGTGTAGTCTTAAGTTTGCTAGCATTACTATATCTCTATTTTTCATTCCATCTACAAACTTTTTAGCCTCTGGACCTACGCAGTTTGGAGCCGATTTAACTTCCCAGTTTTCATCTAATTTAATTCCCCATTCTGGAGCTAATCTTTTTATAAGCCCTTCAAGATGTTTAGCAACCGGCTTCAACGCATTTTTTTCCTTTACACTTTCAGATGATTTCCCTTCAGCCAGTTCTTCTTGTGGTCTTCCTAAATGAGCCATTATAATTATTTTTGCCTTATTTTGAATTAAATATTTAATTGTGCCTTCTTTATCAGTTGTGGTTTTATCTTTTTCATAATCTATAACAATAGACTCAGTTATCCTCGTATCATCTTTAATATAACCATTTTCAAATTTAACATTATAATCAACTCTAACAAGAACTTTTTTTCCAGCAACATTTAAACCTTTCAAAATTTTATACTCACTCATCTTACCCACCCCATAATCTTAAAATATCCTGATATGATATTTAAATCTTATGCAGTAAAATTTAAAAAACCGTAATTTTTTCACTGCCTAAGGTTTGATAATCTTTTGTAATCTTTATAAATTTTTCTCTAATTTTACCCAATCTTCTCAATAATCTCCCCTAAAAAGCTTTTCTTTATGTCAATTGCGTCATGGGGGCATATCTCATGGCAGCAGAAGCACCTTATGCAGTTTTTCTTATTTATCCATGCTGCTTTTTTAGAGCCATAATCTTTCATAATTATTGTTTCAGCAGGGCAGATCTTGATGCATTCTTCACAAGCCCTGCACTTTTTATAGCCTATTATTGGTCTTGAGCTGGTTAAATTATTCACTATCCTTGCAAATCCTTTTGGCAGGACAAAGCTTAGCGGTTTTTTATCACCTGGCTTGAACTTAACTCTGACATTCTTTTCTCCAACCACCTCAATATTCTGCATAAAATCCCTATCTTTTCTTGATAATGCTATTTTGTTGGTTAAGATGCTTAAAGGGTCAAAGCCAACCACCCTGCACATAGTGATATCCATTGCCAGGCTGTCATAGGAAGCAGCTATTACCCCAACTTTTTTAGGATCCCCATTCCCAGGGCCGTTTCCTTCCATCCCGATTATTCCGTCCATTATATTCAACACCGGTTTTATGAAGTTATTAAGGTCAACAAGCATTGATGCGAATTTTTCCTTGTCATCCAGCTTAAAATGCATCCTGCTTTTATTTAATCCAACCATAAGCCCAAATGTGTTTTTTATTGCCAATGTAGCTCCCATCATTACATGGGTCTTGAGCTTTGGAACATTTATTATATAATCCACCTTGCCTAGAAAATCAGTCAGCTCAAAGCGCTTCATGAAAATAGCGTCTTTATACAGATAGCTTTTCTTTTTCCTAAAATCAACAAAAGGCACTTTCTCCTGCTCACACACATCCAAAATCCCGCAGACCCTTGCAGTAACAAACGGGTCATGAAAGCCGGGAGAATCCCCTACATAAGCCTTGCATTTGTTTTGCTTCAAAATCTTTATTATAGCCCTGATAACTTCTGGATGGGTAGTCACCTGCCATTTTGGATGCCTTGGCCTTAACAAGTTAGGCTTGATTAGAACTTTAGAGCCCTTCCTAATCTTTAAGCCGCCAATTAAATCAATGGCTTTTTTAACAGCCTTGTACACCAGCTCTTTTTCATACGAGCTGCATTTTACAATTGATACTTTTGTTACCATATTTGATTACTCATATAATTCTTTTGGAA
>Ga0209212_1007441_pt1 | contig 12085 bp, 16 predicted proteins | sample RifGroC2_FD_183996 | JGI IMG/M metagenome (GOLD analysis project Ga0209212, IMG submission 183996) | Groundwater microbial communities from Rifle, Colorado, USA - Groundwater C2 (SPAdes) (version 2) | ecosystem: Environmental > Aquatic > Deep subsurface > Groundwater | place: Rifle, Colorado...
TAACCAGATGGCCAGCCAGTACCAGACTGCCATCATCGTCGTGACTCATGACGAAAAAATCATCCCTACCTTCAAGCGCATCTACCACATCCGCGATGGTCGAACCTTTGAGGAGGCAGGGGAAGGACGGGCACTTGAGTAACAGCATTCCAACAGGCGCATCACTTGGCCATGGTGGAATTGCAGCTCGACACCACCTGCTGGATTTGCCACTCGGCAATATCGATCCGACCGATCTCGCCGCTATTGCCACTGCGGTTGATCCCATCCGCGTCATCTGGCATTTTGGTGCGGGTAACCTATCTCCCCAGACTACTCATACATGTAAGCCAACTGTGATAACAGCTCCGACCCCGAGGCCGTAGGGGATATGGGAAAGCGCGCTTGCAAGCAAGGCATTTGAACCCTGCGGCCCGCGCCGCCCGAAAAAGCCCCAGCCGAAAGAGGGCAGAAGAACGAACCAGGGAAGCAATGAGGTAGCCAAGCCGAAAAGCAGGCCACCAAGCAAATGATTGTTGGGAAAAGGCAGACCTGTAGCCTGGAAAAAGAGTGGATAGATAAGCGCTACCCCGCCGCCGCCAACAAGGAAATGAAATACCCAGCCAGCTTTTACCTCTTGGGGAAATGGCTTGGAATTGATGATGTTGGTATGGGTGAATTGCCCACGCAACAAGCCCAAGCACCAACGGCCAACCAAAGCGATATTTACGCCGCTGGTAATGCCTACCTTGGCCGCATAATTTTCGGTGATGTCCATGAGCACGGCGCCGACTATGCCGCCCAGAAAAGCCCAAGCTAATATTTCCATTATCTCTTGTATCCTATTGCGAGTTGAATTTACCGGGCGCGTTTGATGATGAACCCATTTTCGATTTTCTCGAAGCCGGCCTTGGGGTAATACCCCATCGCTTCCGGGGCTGATAATAGGATAAGCGCCACTTCTTCCCCGATAGCAGAGTGAGTACGGGCAATAAGCTCACGCCCTATACCATGCTTTTGAAAAGCCTTATCCACGGCGAGATCGGATAAGTAGCAACAATAACTAAAATCGGTTAGTGCGCGACATACCCCAACGAGTTGCCCTTCATGCCAAGCGGACAGAATGAGGTTGGCATTGGCAAACATGCGCTCAATTCGAGCCAAATCCTTGGTGGGGCAGCGAATGCCGGAGGCATCAAAAACTGCTGCCACATCAGCGACCTCAAGAGGAAAATTGTGGCGGTATTCAATCGAAGACATATAAGCCTAACAGTTGATTAACTTGCATTTCGCGCCAACCGCATGTGAATAAGCGCAACCCGACTTCCTTTCTTGTCTTGCCGTTCCTCGACGGCGTAGGGCTGAAACCCCATTTTCGGATAAAGCAGCAGCCCGGCAACGTTTTGATTGAAACACGACACTGTTACCTCGGCGGCTTGATGTCTTGAGAAAGCAAGGCCAATCATCTGTTCGATGAGATAGCGCCCCACGCCGCGCCCACGGGCCGCCGGGGAAACGATGACGTTACCAATGGAACAGCAGCCTCCAGCTTCCCAGCGGTAGAAGTTGGCGAAAGCGACAACTTTACCGCCAAGTTCCACTACCGTTGAGTCTGAACGCTGTGCAATTGCATTCTGCAACTGCGATGTGGTCAGCGGGAATGCCGCCTTTGGGAACAAGAAAAACAACTCATCTTCACTTTGCGGAAAACCGCAAATGACTTGAATGTCTTTTTCTTCAATGGGGCGATGAGTCAGTGGCATATTTCAAGCGGCCTAACGTTTAAGGAGCCCGGTGCAGGCGTGCGAAGCCTGCTTGCGGATCGCTCCTCTCGACCTTAGGGTGTTAGGCCGACGGCTTGGCATAAGCGCGTTCGACCCTTGCGACTCTGATGTCGTAATGTTCATACCATGCTCGCCTGCCCATTTCTTGAGCGGCGAAATGCTCGACATTGGCTTTCCAGCTTGCGATAGCTTCGGTGGAAGTCCAGTACGAAACAGTGATGCCGAAACCATCAGCACCGCGAACACTTTCGACGCCGAGAAAACCTGGTTGACGGGCTGCAAGTTCAACCATTTTTTCGGCCATTGGGCCATAACCGTTGTCGCCTTCGGTACGCTGAGAAGAAAAGATCACTGCGTAATACGGTGGCTCAGGTATCTTGGCGAATGTGGGGGAGTTGCTCATTGTTGCAGCCTACGAGGCTGTAGAAAAACCATCAGGGGTGTCGAAAATCTCAATCTCAAGAGGATACCTTGATCACTCCCAAGTACGTGATCGTTCAATACAGCGCATTCTATGCGGCCACATTCTTCAAATTTCCAAAAAATATTTTCGTACATAATTTTTTACAGCCTCAACGAAGGTAAGGGGCGTCCCGCTTGACTGCAATGTTATGCATCGGTTGTAGCAGGCGGCTCAGCTCTGCAAAAAACTCGCTGCGATGGGAAATGCCATTGCCGCTCAAGCGGTGATCCGCACCGGGATAGGCCTTGAGGATGAGGTTGCTTTTGCCGGCCTCCTTGAACTTCGATTCCAGGAAACGCGCAGACTCGACCGGGACGCTCTCGTCTTGCTCGCCGATGCCGACAAGGACGGGAATATTTAGCTGGAGAAAGTCAGCGAGAGGGTCGATGTCCATGACGTCTGACCACCAGCGATGGGGATTGCCGTACCAATTCTTTTCAATGCTGAGTGGATCAGCGGCGATCTTCTCCCAGCCAGCGTCGACATCGAACCAAATGGCGCCCCTCTGCTTGAGTGTGGCGAGCGATTTGCGCATTGAGTAACCGCCGCTACCGATGATTGCAAGGTGAGTAATCTCGGAGGACAGACCGGCAACCTTGGTTGCGGTCAACGCACCTTCTGAGACACCAACCAAGACGACATTCCTGGGCCTGGGTGAGATGGATCCTATCTGCGCCGTAATGAACTCTGAATAGTCGGCCACCCATTGATCTGGATTGTTTGCGAGATGAAATTCTCGGCCGCAGTCGAATAGGCCGGTAGAACGGTCAGGTACAAATCGCTTGTTTAGAACGAAAACACTGGCACTGACTGTGAGGCCGCTGGCGTAATCAGGCATCACGGACTTCCAACTAGGACAACCTGTCCCACCATAGAAGAAGACTACGGTATCCGGTTGTGGCGCATCACCGATGGTGAACGAGTAGTAATTGCTAGAGCCGCCACCTTGGTAATGAAATGTTTGAGGAGGTGGCGCTTTGCTGCTGTACATATGCGCAGTGCGCTCAAGTGTGGTGCAACCAGACATGACGAAAACAAGCGACAAAAAAAGATGGAGGGGACGCATAACGTGAATTGAATTTCCCGGGGAGTTTGATGATGGACTCATTTTCGATTTTCTCGAAGCCGACCTTGGGGTAATACTCCATTGCTTCTGATGCAGATAATAGTACAGGCGCTATCTTTACCCAATAGCTGAGCAAACACGAGCAATAAGTTCATATTCGAAACGGCCAACCAAAGCGATATTTACGCCGCTGGTAATGCCGACTTTAGCCGTATAAGTTTCGTCTTGTGAGTCATACGTTTCTGTCTTCCTCGGCACTTATCACCACCAGTGCTGAGGCCTGGCTATTGCCCACCGAGCGCAGACGATGCGGTACGAGGGCATTGAAGTAGATGGCGTCCCCGACCATTAGCAGTTCGGTACGCTCTGGGAAAGCAATTTCCACCCGTCCCTTGAGAACGAACAGGAGTTCATCCCCAGCGTGACCGGATAGATGGGGACCGTCCGCGAATTGCTGCGGAGGAGAGACGACGAACGGAAGCATGCGTTTTCGTTCGACCTCTGCGGCAATGACCTCCAGCCCGCTCCCCTCGGCAGCACTATCACGCTGGATCTTCAGACGTTCGCCATGTCTGACCACGGCCACCATATCCCGGGACACTTCGCGGCTGAAGAGTTGGGCAACATCCACCTTAAGGGTGGCAGCGATCTTCAGGGCAGCAGCGATTGAAGGCACGCATACTCCCCGCTCGACCTTGGAAAGATAGCTCTTGGTCAGGCCGCTTGAATCGGCCAAGGACTGAAGGCTCAATCCCAACTGGCGGCGTAGCAGCTTGATTCTTTCACTCATATCGATAACTTGACTTGTTTTTATGCCACATAGTGTATTATAAGACACATTGTGTCATTTTAAATATCGCCGCAACTTGTCCGAGAGGGTTCTCCATGGCATCCGCTGTCGCCATCCGTCACATCGGTTTTGAAGATATGGGTACTTTCGCTGCCGTCCTGTCCGAGCGCGGCACGGATCTCCGTTACCTGGACGCGGGCATCGACGATCTCGCGAAATTTGATCCCTGCGCGCCGGATATGTTGGTCGTCCTCGGTGGCCCGATCGGCGCCTATGAAGAAGAAAGCTATCCTTTTGTTCTGGATGAGATCCGGCTGCTCGAACGCCGCCTGTCAGCCGATCTGCCAACACTCGGCATTTGTCTCGGGGCACAGATGATGGCCCGCGCCCTCGGTGCGCGGGTTTATCCTGGGCCGGCCAAGGAGATCGGGTGGAGTCCGCTGACACTGACGGAAGCGGGGCGCACTTCGCCCCTCGCTTACCTGGATGGCGAAAAGTCAGCCATGCTTCACTGGCACGGCGACACCTTCGATCTCCCCGTAGGCGCCACCTTGCTCGCCTCCACCGATCTTTGCCGCCACCAGGCTTACTCGTGGGGCCGGGGCGCCCTTGCGTTTCAGTGTCATCCGGAAGCCCGAACGGCGGAACTGGAGCGCTGGTTCATCGGCCACGCTTGCGAAATCGCCGCTGCCGGGCTTTCGGTGCCGCGGCTGCGCGCGGACACGGCTCGCTTCGGCCCTGTTCTGGAAACACAGGGCGCCAAGTGCTTCTCCGACTGGCTCACCAGGGTCGGGTTGTGAGCGGGCTGCCGCCGGTAGCGGCAACTCAACTCATGGTTGGACGAGCATTTCCCTTCGGGCCGAACGGTGAGCCAAGCGCAATCGACAAGCGTTGCGTTGCAGAGCCTTTGCGTTTGACGGTTTTGGGTTTCGCGGGTGACGAGCAGGGCGATCTCCGACACCACGGTGGGCCGGACAAAGCCATTCACCACTATCCTGAGGAGCATTACGCCGTATGGCGTCTCGATCTTCCACAGGTGCTCCCGGAACGCTTCCGCATCGGGGCCTTTGGCGAAAATCTTGGTACCGTTGGCTTGACCGAGACAAACGTCTGCGCCGGCGACGTTTTCCGCCTCGGCACCGCTGTCATCCAGGTCTCCCAAGCGCGACAGCCCTGCTGGAAGCTCAATGTACGTTTCGGCAGACCGGAGATGTCCAGGCTGGTGCAGGAGAGCACTCGCACCGGCTGGTACTACCGCGTGCTGGAAACCGGGGAAGTGGCACCTCGCGCCGAACTCCATCTGCTTGACCGGCCACACGCGGAATGGCCCCTGGTGCGGCTGTTGCACCATCTCTACGCAGACACGCTGAATGACAGCGCACTTACCGCCATCGCGGCGCTGAGCGTTCTGCCCGCATCCTGGCGGGAACTGGCAGAACAGCGCCTGGAGTCAGGACAGGTCGAGGACTGGTCGCGCCGCCTGAACACCCCCGTCGCCGCAACCGGGGGAGGAAAACCGCGATGAACCGTTACGAACTCGAAATTTGTCGCGATGACCGGTTATGGTGCCGGATCATCATTGATGTGCCGTGGGCGGCAGATGTCGTGAGCGATCTCGACCAGCGCTTTCCGGCCTCAGAGGGTTACTCACGCCGTCTCTTCCAGGCAACGGAGTCACGCCGCCTTTTGGAATCGAGTGCTGATGGCGTTCGTCTCATCGCACTCGATTACGCGTTGGAAGAAGTACACATTGCCGGATCAATGGCCGTAATGGGACAGGAAAGCCGGATATGTATTCCTCACTGATGTTCATCACCCCCCGCCCCGATCTGGTCATGGTCGAGGGACAGGGTTCGTGGCTTACGGATGACCACGGTCGCCGTTACCTCGACTTCGTTCAGGGCTGGGCGGTCAATTGCCTCGTCCATGCGCCCGCCGCTATCGCCGACGCCCTGGCCGCTCAGGCACGCAAACTGATCAATGCCAGCCCCGCCTTCTACAACGAGCCGATGCTGCACCTGGCGGATCTGCTGGTTGCCCACAGTAACTTCGACAAGGTGTTCTTTGCCAACAGCGGTGCGGAAGCGAATGAAGGTGCGATCAAACTGGCGCGCAAATGGGGGGCAGCGAACCGTGGTGGCGCCTACGAGATTCTGACCTTTGAAAACGCATTCCACGGGCGGACGCTGGCAACCATGTCCGCCTCGGGCAAACCTCAGTGGCAGACCCTGTTCGAGCCGAAGGTGCCCGGTTTCCCGAAGGTGCCGCTCAACGACATCGCTGCTGTCGAACAGGCAATCGGGCCGGCCACGGTCGCCGTCATGGTCGAACCAATACAGGGCGAGGCCGGAGTGATTCCAGCGAGCGATACTTTTCTGCGCGAACTGCGATGCCTGACCCGGGAGCGCAATGTTCTCCTCATTGTGGATGAGGTACAAACCGGAATGGGGCGCACCGGACGTCTGTTCGCTCACGAGCACGCCGGCATCGTGCCCGACATCATGACACTGGGAAAAGGTCTTGGGGGTGGCGTGCCCATCTCTGCGCTGCTTGCCCTGGATTCCGTGTGTTGCTTCGAGGCCGGTGACCAGGGCGGGACGTTTAACGGCAACCCCTTGACCACGGCGGCCGCAGTCGCGGTCATGCGAACGCTGCTGCAGCCAGGGTTCATGGAGGAGGTGGCGTGCCGAGGCGAGGAGTTGCACGCGGCGCTTTTCGCGCTAATTCATCGCCGCAGCTCTGATGCCTTGCTCGGCGTTCGCGGTCGAGGTTTGCTTCAGGCGCTGGTTCTTGATGCCCCGATTGCGGCGGAGATCGTGCGCCAAGCCTTTGACCGGGGACTCCTGCTCAACGCGCCGCGCCCTGACATCTTGCGCTTCATGCCCGCCCTCAACGTCACAACGGAAGATATCCGTCTGATGGCGGGCATTCTGGATGAAATCCTTTACGGGGCTGGTTCGGCTGCGTTGTCGGACAGTCAATCCAGTTGAATACTGCTGCTTGGCATCCCTTGGTTCCCTGTGTTGAAAACTCTTAGACAAAAGCATTCGTGTTTAGGTGAACGCAGCAAAGCAACGTGATAATAATGAACGACTGCTCATTGACACAGTAATCCGCCTTTCAGGACGAACATTAACCCCAAGTTTGGACGCCTGCACTTGGACGGTACTTCCCGGCGGTCTGGCTGATTGCCTTCCTGCAAGCGGTTAACGGTGCTTTGCGGACGGGGCGATTATTCAAATCACCCGACAGCAGACATCCATGACATGCAGCGCCCGCCCCATAAGAGCAGTCACGATTTATTATGTAGGCGACCTATTTAGCTAGAGGAGTGCCAGCCTCAAAACCAGTCCAAGTGTGCCCAGCTGCCAAAATTGCAGCAATACCCCATTTAGTCTGGAGTAAGCGCGGCACAGGATTTGCCATCCTCTCGATACCACGATGCTTATTTTCCCGCTGGCAGAATTACATTACGGATCAGCACATATCGCCGCTGTCCGATGATGGCCGGGTTGCACGCCGCCAAGCCGCTGTCAAAGTTGGACAGGCATAGTGCACCTTCCTTTACGCCCAGATTTTCGACATGTAAGGCCGCACCGGTTCCCGCTTTGCCAGCAGAGCCTTCGCCATGACCCTCGCAGCCTGCCAAGGCACAGCTTAACGCCGCCAGTATTACTATCAATCGCGCCATGATATTTCCCCGTTATTGCTTGGCGATACATTAACGCCCATAATTGGTACACTACATGTACAATTTATGATTCAATCGTTGAGGCTGTACAGGTCAAAACACCATGCCAGTTGCACTGCCTTTGCTTACGCTAAATCCGCTCGATTCAGTACCCCTGGTAGAACAGATCGTCAGCGGCATTCAGCGCCTTGCCGAAGAGCGCGTTCTGCGTACCGGCACACGTCTTCCTTCCATACGCAATTTCGCCGTCCAGCACGGGGTCAGCCGATTCACCGTGGTTGATGCCTATGACCGGTTGGTGGCTCTGGGCTATTTGACGTCACGTCGCGGTTCGGGCTTTTACGTAGCGCAGCGGCAACAAATTGAAATACCGATGGCGAATACTTGCCGGCTGGATGAGGCGAACGATGTACTGTGGTTACTGCACAATACTTTTCAGGATGTGCATGGCACAACGCGCCCGGGCTGTGGCTGGCTGCCAGGCAACTGGCTGGACGGAAGCGGTATCCAGAAAAGCTTGCGGGAGCTTTCCCGGAAATCCGGCAATTTCCTGACCGGCTACGGCGATGTCAGCGGCTACCTACCGCTACGCCAGCAACTGCTGCATAAATGCTTGGCCGACATCGGCATCGGCGCGGAGCCCAGGCAGATCATCATGACCAACGGCGCCACGCATGGGCTCGATTTGGCGGCGCGCCTACTGATCCGGCCGGGCGATGCCGTGCTGGTGGATGATCCCGGCTACTACACGTTGTTCGGTTATCTGAAAACCTTGGGGGCCCGGCTGCTCGGCGTACCCCGCAACATGGACGGCCCGGACGTGGAGCGCATGGAGTCGCTGATTCGGGAGTTTCATCCTAGGCTATTTTTTACCAATACCGTGCTGCACAACCCTACCGGCACCAGCACGAGCTTGGCAGTGGCGCACCAGATACTGCAGTTGGCGGAAAAATACGGTTTATATATTGTGGAGGACGATGTGTATGGCGATTTTCACCCAGGCAATGCGCCGCGACTGGCGACTCTGGATCAACTAAAGCGCGTGATTTACGTCAGCAGTTTTTCCAAGACCATCTCTGCCAGCCTACGTGTCGGCTTTGTTGCCTGCCACACGGAATTGGCAGCCAAGCTGCTCGACCTGAAGTTACTCTCCGGTCTCACTACCTCTGAGATCACCCAGCGAGTCATGCACCAGATACTGCAGGAAGGGCGCTACCGCAAGCATATCGAGCGGGTGCAATCACATCTTCAGGAAAAACGTGGGCAGGTCATCCAGCAACTGGAGCAATGCGGCCTGCAGCTGTATGCCGAGCCTGCTGGCGGCATGTTCATCTGGGCGAGGCTTCCCGGAGGACAGAATGCCGCAGAAATTGCCACACTGGCGGCTCGCGAAAATATTATGCTGGCACCGGGCAACTTGTTCAGCCCTTACCGGGAGCCGTCGTCTTGGCTGCGTTTCAATGTAGCGCATTGTGACGATAGCCGGATATTCAATTTTCTGGTGAGTCATTAGAAAATCGGTGCCGATATTTTCCAGTTGCCAGATTTGTCTGGTTTGGCGAGCTAGTATCGCGCCACAGAATTAACGGAACATGTTCAAAATCTGTAGGGCGGAAAAGCGCAGCGCCTTCCCGTATGAGAATCCCATTCGGCAGATAACGCCTGCGGCTCATCCGCCCTACGAGGATGCGGGTAGGTTCAAAATGATGTTTCGTAATTTACGATTTGCAATACTAGTCATTACCTGAGCACTCAATTGAATGACCTGAACCATAGAATCTTTTGGCGCGTTTGCGCGACGTACAGAATGACAGGCGATGCCCGGATCAGCGGCCGCGGACGGGAGCTCACGATTGCACGTCGACTAGCGGATCCAATGGATGGACAACTGAATTATTATCGCGTGAAGGCGGCGGTACGGAAGCAGGAGTGACACTCACCTAACGAGCATGGCGAATCACAGCCTCATTTGCTGGGGCAGTGATTCGCCATATCTGCTTTCCTTTCTCCTGACATCCCACCGCGCCGCTGGGCAGCGAGCGTGCGCTGGCCGTGATGCGTATCCTTAACCAGATGGCCAGCCAGTACCAGACTGCCATCATCGTCGTGACCCATGACGAGAAAATCATCCCAACCTTCAAGCGCATCTACCATATTCGCGATGGGCGAACCTTTGAGGAGGAGGGAGAAGGGCGGGCACTTCAGTAATATGGGGGGCTGCTCTACACCCGGCGTGATAAGCCTGCTGCCATTGAGCCACATCAAGACTTGAAGCTCACCGTCACCCGCAATCCCTGCCCCTCGCTCACCGGCAATATCTGCAAGGCTGCGTCATGCACCTCGGCGATCCGTTTGACGATAGACAACCCCAAGCCGCTGCCGCTGGCCTGCGTGCCCAGCGGGCGATAGAACCGCTCCAACACCTTGACCCGCTCCTGCTCCGGAATGCCCGGCCCGTTGTCGCTCACCGACAGGCGGACCACTCCCGGCTCATGGTCGATGCTGACCTGCACCGACGTACCGGGCGGGGTATGCCGCATCGAATTGTCGAGCAGGTTGCGCAACAGCACCCGCAATAGCCCCGGATTGCCGCGCACCTCCGACACGTTACTGGCGTAGCCAGCCGATTGCGGGAGGAGGTGCGATGCGGGCACTCCCGCACCGGAAGGCTCCGCCTCACCGTGTCGTGCCCGCACAACAGTTTCATCGCTCGCCAGCAATTCGAATTGCACGCCCTTTTCCAGCGCGGCCGGCGCAAGCGCGGCAATCGTTTCGGCGGCGATGTCCCTGAGTTGGCATGGCTCCACCACGCCGCGATCCAGCGTGTCGACCCGCGCCAGCGTCAGCAGTTGATCGATCAGGTGGGCGGCGCGGTCGCAGCCGAGAATCGCGTTGTCGAGCGCATGAATGCGTTCCGCCTCTCCGGAAGCGGCGCGCGCCACTTGTGCCTGCGCCTTGATCGCGGCCACCGGGGTGCGCAATTCATGCGCGGCATCCGCGGTAAAGCGCCGCTCTTTTTGCATGGACGCCTCAATGCGCACGAACAGCCGGTTGAGCCGTTCGATCAGCGGCACCACTTCGCGCGGCGCGGTCGATGCATCGAGCGCGGCGAGATTGTCCGGTTCGCGCTGTTCCACTTCGCGGGCCAGCTTGTCCAGCGGGCGCAAGCCGCGCATCACCGCAATCCACAGCAGCAATGCCAGCAACGGCAGGGAAAACCACATCGGCCGCAGCAGGTTGCCCGCGATATCGCGCGCCAGTTCCTCGCGCACATCGGCGCGTTCCGCGACATGGATCAGGTATTCGCCGGATTCATCCCAGGTGCTGAAGACGCGCCAGCGTTTTCCGTCGATGATGTTGTCGCTGAAACCGCGCTCCCTGCTCGCCAGCGGCTGTTGCGGGGCGTTGGCGGAATGCAGGCGCAACTGCTGCCCTTTCTCCCATACCTGAAACGCGACGCGGCGGGCATACTTGTGCAGCAGCGGCGTATGTTCGGTTTCGAGTTCGTCGATCTCATGCGTTGCCTGGACGACCAGCAGCGCAGCGGCCTGCGCCAGATGCGCATCCAGCACCTCATCGAATTCCTCGCGTGCATCATGGTAGGTGAAGGCGGTCGCGCCAAGCCAGACCAGCGTGATCGCCGCCAATACCAAGGCAAGCAGCCGTTGTTTGAGCGATGCGCGTTGCCACATGTCAGTCGGCCTTGTCGCGCGGCATCAGATAACCGACACCGCGTATGGTTTCGATCAGTTCCGGGAAAATCTTGCGGCGCAGGTGATGAATATGCACTTCCACCGCGTTGCTTTCAATCTCGTCGCCCCACGCATAAAGCTGTTCTTCAAGCTGGACGCGCGACAGCACTTTTCCCGCATTGAGCATCAGCGCGTGCAACAGCGCGAATTCCCTGGCCGAAAGCTCGACCGGCTTATCCTGATAAAACACGCGATGGGCGGCGGGATCGAGCTTGACTCCGGCGACCTCCAGCCAAGGTTCGGTTTTCCCGCTGGCGCGGCGTATTAACGCGCGCAAGCGCGCCGCCAGTTCGCCCATGTCGAACGGCTTGACCAGATAGTCGTCCGCGCCGGCATCCAGTCCCCTGATGCGATCGTCCACCGTATCCATCGCAGTCAGGATCAACACGGGAGTCTGTTTATTTATCCGGACATCTTTCTGGGTATTGCGGCCGCGCAGACGGCGCAGCACCTCCAGCCCGGAAAGGCGCGGCAGCCCCAGATCCAGCACCACCGCCGCGTAAGGCTCGGTGGCGAGCGCCTGTTCCGCCGACACGCCGTCTTTCATCCAGTCCACGGCG
>Ga0209212_1007442_pt1 | contig 12085 bp, 8 predicted proteins | sample RifGroC2_FD_183996 | JGI IMG/M metagenome (GOLD analysis project Ga0209212, IMG submission 183996) | Groundwater microbial communities from Rifle, Colorado, USA - Groundwater C2 (SPAdes) (version 2) | ecosystem: Environmental > Aquatic > Deep subsurface > Groundwater | place: Rifle, Colorado...
ATTACGACGGATTTCATCCTGAAGTATCAAAACCATGTTTTTGCTATCTTTAATCTCAATTCTTTTCATACACGCATAATACCATAAATCTGTATTATGCGCAATATATTATGTCGTTATGTATAGAATATTTTAAAATCACGATTATGGATTTGGGATTTAAAGTCGTAATTCTAAAATCGCAAATAGTAAATAATAACTTTTTGTTAAAAAGGGTAAAGAAAATGTTAATGACCTAGCATAACTGTTCTAACCCTGTGCGCATGGCACTCGATGTTAACTGCAACTGGTAAGCTGGCGATGTGGCATGGGTAGCGTTCCACATGAACTGCAAGTGCCGTAATCCAACCACCTAACCCTTGGGCGCCAATGCCTAAATTGTTTATCCTTTCCAGCATTTCTTGTTCTAATGCGGCGGTATCGGGTTCCGTGTGTTTGGTTCCCAGAGGTCTTAAAAGGGATTTTTTTGCCAAAAGAGCTGCATAGTCAAATGTGCCGCCAATTCCAACACCAACAATAATGGGTGGGCAGGGATTGGCCTTCGCTATCTTTACGGTTTCTATAACGAAATTAATTACACCTTCCCTGCCATCTGCTGGAGTTAACATGGCAATCCTACTCATGTTTTCACATCCACCCCCTTTTGCCATGAATGTAATTTTTAAGTAATTTTCAGGGATAAGTTCTGTATGGATTACAGCAGGTGTGTTATCGCCCGTATTGATCCGGTTTATGGGATCTGCGACTATGGATTTCCGTAAAAAACCTTCTTTGTATCCCTTGCGTATCCCTTCATTAATAGCATCATAAAGACGACCGCCAGTAATCTCTATATTCTCTCCAATCTCAACAAAAACAACTGCAACACCCGTATCCTGGCACATGGGCATCTGGCATGAACGTGCAATCTTTGCATTCTCCAATAATTCCGCAAATATTTCTTTTGCAATGGGAGACCCTTCAGCCTCGTATGAGTCTCTTAATGCAACAAGAACATCCTCATTCAAATTGAAGTTGGCGTCCATACAAAGACGAGATACTTTTTCAATTATTTCAGGTACACTAATCTTGGTACGTGTAGCCATAGCGTATTGCCTTTACATTTTCGTCGAGGAATTGTGGTGGGAATTCCGAGGCAAAATTCACCGTTTCAATATTAATGCCAATCTTGCTTAACAGTCTTCCAAGTGCAATCATGTTGACAAAGATAGGGCTATTAAACTGTTCTGTAGCAAGTTTCTCGAAAGGGACGCGATCGCTGGCGGGGCAACGGAGTTCGCACTTTTTACATTCAGCATTACATGCCGAAGACTCGATAAGGACATGTCTGGCACGTACCGTTGGATCCGGAGACTTTGAGAGTTGAAGCCCAATATCTGCCTCTTCAAAGAAGGGGACTTCGATTGGCTCATCTGAATATACAATTTCTGCGCGAATGTTACCTCCGCGAACGGTAGCATCATAGACAAGGTTCAATGATACCTCTTTCCCCAATTTTGCAAGGATATCAGCAAGCGCATGCGCCATAAATTTGATACCCTGCCCTGCCTCGCCAGCCAGTACAATCTTTTTGGCGCGGTGTTCCTCCGGGATTGGAGTAATTTTCCGTACCATGAGGATGATACTAACCCCAAAAAATCTACGATCAATGAATGCTGTTTCCTTAAACCCATGCTTTTGAAAGAGGTGATATGCAACCTTCTCGGAAGGATAGGTAAACAGCTTTGCCTCATGGCAGCCTTTTTCAGTAAAAATATTTATCGTTTTTTCTAAGAGGGTGTCTCCATATCCCTTTTTTCGGTATCCAGGAGCCAAACCCATCCAGTGTAAATTCCCCACTCCTTCAGAAACCCAGGCAAACACAAATCCCACAACCATATCATCCTCTTTGCCAACAAGATAGACACAATCTTTGTCGTTTAACCGCTTTTTAACCTCTTCTACAGGATAAATATCCTTGAAATGCAGGCGTTCCACATCGAGACTCTTGGCATGTAACTCGTCTATGATGAGGTGGAAAAGATTTAAGGCTGCTTCTACATCGGATTCCTTGAGGTTTTCAACGGTAAGAGTCATTGTTATCTTATTAGTTAAACCTGTGTAATTTCTAACAAGAAATTACAACGATTTAAAATATTTTTAGTTTTAGTCTATATAAATTGGAAAAAGTGTTAATCCAGCCGATAAAATATTCTAAGCTTAAATTATCTAAACAATATTAAAAATGCAAGGTAAATTTACAGTAAGATAGTGCCAGCTTTTAGTTCGTATCATTAATAAAATTCTTGTTTTTTCCTTACACACCTTTATCTAATTATTCATAGTGTGACATATATCACAAATTTTGATAAAAATACTTGACATGGATTATTAAATATGATAAGAAACAGCTAAAATATTGCCACATCAGGAATTAGAGATAAAAATTAGCAGTAAAATCAATGATCTTTTGCTTACATTTAAGTAACAGGCGTTTTGGAGATTTTACTTGTTTAAACTACTGCAAAATAAAAAAATTTGTTGTTTCTATTTTCCTTACATACCTTCATTCAATTTAGTCCTATCTTTTCATATTACCTCTAAAAATCTATATCGAATACCCAATATACGTTTTTTGATTTCGAGTAGTAAACTATTTACCTGATTTTATTCCAGACAAAATTAATTATAAGGAGGCAGTTATATGCATGACATTCATTATGTTTGCTTATCAGAGGCGCCTCTTGGTGAAGAAAATAGTCTATTAACCAATCTAAAAAAAGCCGAGATATTATTTTAAATTTAATATAGCCTTGTCATTAAAAGGAGAAAAGGTTATGCCAGGTATACGCTTTAAAGAAGACATGGATGGTTATGTAGGAGAGAATATCAAGGATTTCCGTGATGGGGAAGATTATGGGAAGCGATATAAAAATACTGTAAAAATTGAGGGGGAGATAGAGGTTGATTCGGTGGATGAATTTATACAGGTGTCTTCCCACGAGGCAGAATTTCGCGGGAAATTCTATTGTGAGTCTCTAGGTGGCAAGGCAAGCATGGTTATTGAAAATGGGAGATTCAACCTTTTTAGTATAGACCCTGATAGTGGTCACAGGAATATGAAGTACAGTTTTAATTTTAATACTCCTGGCGGGAAACAATATTACTTTTATGGCTGTAAAGACATCTTTAATGATAAGGTATGTGACTTAATAGAGGATATGACGACACTCTTTACAAGAATATACGAAGGAAAAGACTCGTCAGGAAAACTTTATGGTAGTGGCATAATGTATTTCAGAATTAAAGATATAACTTCAATTGTAAATATGATTAAGTCTAGCGAGGTGATAGGAACAGACGATCTTCTTGAGAAGATAAACACTATTGGGAAATTTCTTGGGTTTTTCATTGGAGAAACTTGGAAAACTTATGCACCAGGGCCAAGATTTTTTTACAAAACAAATTATGAAAATCTCGTTCTTTCAGGGAAACTCAGGGAAAATGGAGAAAATAAAACAAGGGAATTCTTCTTTTTTTCTGGAGAACACAACAAAGGTTTTCCCTGGGGAGATGAGGAAACAATGAGCGATGTTGCACTCCTCATTTCTGATGGAAATGGAGATTATATTCGTTTTGGTATTACAAAACGGTCCCTGCAAGGATTTTTAAATGTAGATTTAAAAGGCAATAAGTATACCTATATTGGTGAACTATATCAAATTAATGAAGGACATTCTTTATCTTTCTCTGAGATAAATTCCTATAAAGCAGGCGGTAACATAGAGAAAGTTACAGCTGAGATAAACCTCGAACTAGATACGCAAGCTCAAGAGAGAGTGGATGTAACATTCAAACTTATAGAAGATTTTGAAAAAATAATTCCAGATAAGTTTAAGGATATGGTAACTGAAATCCTTCTTGGATACTTTGCTGAACCATACAAAGTGAAGGTAACGAAAGGAAGTATAAAAATTACGAGTTCCACTGGAGAGACGGTTTATTCTACAGACCAGAAGGGCACATTTGGGGAAGGAGAATTGGGAAAGATAAACAATCTCAAAGAACCTACTATGTGGTACAACTATTTATGTGGTATAGACCCTAAGGCGCAAACATTGTACTTAAAAATGGATTATGGTACATTACGCGATGAAAGGGAATGGTATATTAAAGACCTTTTTGATAAGAAATTGGGGGAAATATTTAAAAGGGATATAAAGAAAAATCTTATATTGAAGAAAAAATTTGAAAAGAATCCCTCTGTGCCTGCCGTTGTAAAAGATAACCTCCTTACCCTTGTGAATGACCATTATCCTACAGCCGTATTCCTGAGAAGAATTGTTGAAATCAAGAATAATGGGAAGACATTTTACGGTCTTGAGGAACACATTGATGCAATAAACATGGCACCCATAAATTCGGATAAGGAAACTACAGTGGCCGTTTTTACATATAAGGATGCTGATAAGCGCTATGTTAAACCTCCTAAAATTGGTGATGAAAAAGGAAGAAAACTTTATGAGAAGAAAGTCCTGAATATTTACAACGATAAAGAGAAGTTTGATGTGTTAGATAAAGTGATAGCAGGATCAGCCTTTTTCGAAGTATTGGAAAAGGCACTGGCTAAATCAAATAAGGGGAAAGAAGATTTCTCTATAATCATTAAACCGAACTTTATGTTTGTTTACTCCACGAGCGATAAGACTACTTATACAGATCCTACTCTGGTTGAACATCTGGTGCAAAGGATTTACGAGAAAGGTTACCGCAATATAAAGATTGCTGAGGCAAGAAGCACACTCAGTGTATTCTTTGAAGGCCGTGATGTCAAGAATGTTGCGAGTTATGTAGGGTTCAAAGAAGGTGGCAAATATCAAATTATTGATCTTTCTGAAGACTTGGAAGATTATGATTATGGCGGGAAGTTAGGTAAGCATTTTGTAAACAAGGATTGGAAATCAGCGGATTTCCGCGTATCATTTGCCAAGAATAAAACGCACTCCTATGCATTATATACCTTAGCCATTAAGAATATTTATGGCGCTCTTCCCATGGAATTTAAATTTAAGGAATATCATTGTAAGCGGGGAAATATCTATGGGACGACCATGGATTACATAAAACATTTTCCAATACATTTTGGGTTCGTAGACGGAGTGACAGGCGCTGATGGACCGTTTGGTATATTTGCAGACCCATATCCACAATTAACTATGACTATTATTGGTGGGGAAGACATTGTAGCAGTGGACTGGGTTGGAGCGTCGAAAATGGGGATTGAGCCGATGATTTCCGTATACATGCAGGAGGCGGTAAAGATATTTGGTAAGCCGCGAATAAGACTTACAGGAAATGGGGAGTTATACAAGTTCTGGGCAAACACCCCGAGAATAGCAAGCTGGGCGTCCCACAACATACTAGATTATTATACTTTTGGTTACCCAGTTTACTATCTCTTGAGTGAGTCTGATCCCAGATTCACAGCCAAACCTGCTACATCAGAGATATTAACAATGTTTCGTCCCAAACTTAAATTTATGAGGGAGATATTCTTCAAGGAGCCTGGTCAACTACCTTCTGTTTTCCATCAGGCTTTAAATAAACTTTTCTTATTATGGCAATAAAATGGCCGTTTTGCTACAGATTGTTTTGTTTTAATCGGAGGAGATGATGTCTTTAAAAATTTTCATCAGTGACATTCATCTCTCAGATACCACTACAGGTGTCCACAATATCTCATTAGAGACGTTGGAAGGCTTCTGGAATGATATTAAGAGCGATGTTGAAAATGCAAATGGTACAAAAGAGCTAATTATACTCGGTGACTTTATAGATGTAATTCGTTCAACGAAATGGAACGGGGACATACAGCCATGGAATAAAATAGATGATATAAAAAATGTAGTGGATGGTATCGTAAAAGATATATATAAAAAGAATGCACAGGTTTTTGATAGATTTAAAGGTTTTGTAGAAGCGGGACTCAGTATTACCTATATAATGGGTAATCATGACCGTCTGATTAATAGTGACGGTTATGATGATATCAGGAAGTACATACAGGAAAAATTGGGGCTTATACCTACGGGACAAAAATTCCCATGGAAATACAGTGTTGATGGACTTCCCATTTATGCAGTGCATGGTAATGATTTTGATATATACAATAAAACAGAAAACAGTTCGTTGCCTATAGGTGATGCTATTGTTACACTTTTAATCAATCAATATCCTGAAGAAGTAAAAAAGGCATTGGAGGAAAAGAATGCACCGAATGTTGCTAAGGTATATAAATCTCTTCAAGAGATAGATAATCTAAGGCCGTCCACCGTCACACCGTACTGGATTGACTATGTGAAGAAATCCTTACAACCCGATGACCAGAGTTTATTGGTAGATACATGGAATAATCTTTCTGAGAAGTTTTTTGATAATGGGTTTGTCAAAGACTGGTTTCAAAAAAATGACTATTGGAGTTTTCTTCCTGACGACGCCGACAAGCTTGAAATTGCATTCAGGCATTTTACTGACACCAAATTAGGGCGGGCATACGAAAAATTTTTAGAAATAAAAAAGGATTTTATAAAGGAGACAGACCAGAATGCAGTGGCGGCATTAAAATTGATTAACAGCAATAAATGCGACTATGTCTTGTTTGGTCATACACATGAGAGCGCCGTTCATTTACTGGATGTGGAAGGAGGAAAGGAGAAATACTATATAAATACCGGCACATGGAGAAATAGAGTTGTGCCTGGTGGATACAAGAGGAAGGGTATTGTCTTTGGACATCAGGAGTCTATTGACTACGTTATGTTTAAAATTGATGATTCTGAAATAAAGGAATTTCAATTGTGGAATGGTACCCTACATGATAACGTGTGAAAACTAAAAAGTTATCAAAAGATAGTTCTTGTGGCAGTTTTTTTCTGCAATCCTTGAATTTGATTTTAAGATTTCTAATTTTGTATTTAGATAAGTAATCTTTCTTAATGGGGAGCAGTATATTGACTGTTAAATTTGAAATTCAACAATTTTTCTGTGTGGTTCTCTGTAGATAACTTTTGACAATACTCTCCTTTAACTGGAAGGATAACAAGTATGAAAAGTTTATCGCTATCTTCTCTACCCATTAGTATCTTGCTGCTAAGTTTAATCTTTATAAATTCAACAGAAATTCTAGCTGAAGATACAGAAACAACTGAGCTAGTTGCGCCCTCCTCAAATGATAGCAGAGAAAATGTGTCTAATGTAAAAACTGAGATAATAGAAGCTCACGCAATGGAAGCCATTTGGTTTGGATTTGATGAAGAAGTAGCCATTGCCACAAGACACGAAACTCCGATCAGCAAGGCACCGAGCATCGTTACCGTAATTACTGCTGAAGAGATTAAGAATTTGGGATACCGCACCTTCGCTGAAGTCTTGAGGATTGTACCCGGATTCGAAATTTTAAAAGAAGGCGATTTTGGTGCTACAAACCCTGTCGTACGGGGTATTTCAAGTTCACGTAAAACAAGGGTAATGTTAAATGGGCATGTTGTAAATAATCCTATACAGGGTTCGGCTTTTCTTAGTTTTGACGATTTCCCAGTGGAAAATATAAAAAGGATAGAGATTATACGAGGCCCCGGTTCTGCCATATACGGTGAAAATGCATTTGCTGCCGTTATTAATATTATTACATTTGATGCAAAGGATATTGATGGTGTAAAGGTCAGCAGTGGTTATGGCAGCTTTGACACTTATGATGAAAACATTGTATTTGGCAAGGCGTACAAAGATGTGAATGTGTCTGGAATGGTTCGCTACAGGCAGACTGAAGGTTTTAATGGCATAGTTGAAAGCGATAGCCAAACAAATATAGATAACAACCTTTCTCTTTTCGGTGTTCCCCCCGCTTCACTGTCGCCGGGAACAGTACATGACGGCAGGCAGGAGTATGACCTGAATCTTAAAACGACTTACAAGGATTTTTACTTTGAGGGACTATATATTAATAAAAATCAAGGACCTTTTATCGGACCACAATATTCTTTAAATGACGAGTCATTTATAGAAAGTAATTATGTCTTTGTTGAAACAGGGTATAAAAAGACCTTTGATGAAAAATTTACTTTAAAACCACGTGTCTATTACGACCAGTTTGATAATAACTTTTTCATTGAATCAATGCCAGAGGGTACAACAACAGGTATGGATTTAATAGACACGAACGGGGATGGCATACCTGATACTCCTGTGCCAGTAATACATCCTGACGGACTTATTGGCAACGGAAAGGTTATCGAAAAGGTCGTTGGCACAGAAATTCCATTTGATTATGAATTGTTTGATGGAAATATGTTTACACTTGGACTGGAATTTCGCCTGATCAATCAGACCAATGTCCATTATTCAAGCAACTTTGATCCAATTACGTTGAAACCATTAGATTCAATACAGGACTTTTCAGATACGTATCCTTTCATAGAAGAAACCACACGGAGAATATGGTCAGTTTATTTACAGGATACGTGGGATATTACAAAAACCATAAACTTCACATTAGGAGCAAGGTATGACCAATATAATGATTTTGGTGGTAATATGAGTCCACGGGCAGGCTTAACGTGGGCATTTATGAAGGATGCATCTTTGAAATTCCTTTATGGAGAGGCTTTTCATGCCCCCAGCTTCTTGGAGATGTTTACTGCCAATCAGCCAGCCATTAAAGGGAATCCAGATTTGGATCCAGAAACTATTAGAACCTATGAAGTCGGATTAAATTACAAGTTTAACAAATACGTTACAAGCAGTATTAATTATTTCAATAATGACATAAAGGACCTTATTGGCTTGAGTATGATAGACCCTATACAAAATACTATATCTTACGACAACATTGGAGATGCACGTGTTCAGGGCATAGAGATGGAGACCAAAGTGAATATCAGCAACGGGAATTATATCTTTATGAATTATACATTCCAGAATCCGGAAGATGATGATGGAAACGACCTCCCATCTGTTGCGGAACACTATGGTAATTTTGGTGCGAACATACACTGCTGGAAGTATATAAATACAAACCTGAGCACATTTTTTAGCGGAAGGCGTTCAAGGAGGGAAGATGACTCCAGGGATGACCTGCCGTCTTATGCATTGCTTAATCTTTCTGTTATTGGAAAGGAATTTTTTAAGACGATGGAGGTGCAGGGGACGGTGTATAACTTACTTGACAAGGATTATAGCGATCCAGGACCTGTTTCTATAGCAGAAGATTTACCTAGACCAGAAAGGACATTTTTTGTTGGATTGAGTTATAGGTTTTAACAAGGGCGAGATGTGATTATAAATGCAGTTGATTTCGCCTTAACTTATACACAAATAAATTAGGCCTTCAGCGACTTCACAGATTACCCCAATCCCCTCCATTGATGGGAGGGGATTGGGGAGGGTTGGTCAGCCATTTTCCTCCACCCCCACCTAACCTCCCCATAAAGGGTGGAAGAACTTATTGTTTGAAAATCCTTAACATTAAATTAGGCTGTCTTCGGCAGCGGCTTTTTTGAATAGATTGCTTCGCTAACGCTTGCACTGACAGACATTGATGATGTCATTGCGAGGAGTGAAACGACGAAGCAATCTTTATCCTGATTTAATTTCAGCACAAGCTTTGAAATTCTTTAACGTCAAGTTAGGGGAATTTTCTTTTAAATGATTAATAAAACAATTATATTAATTCTATAAGCTGAAATCTAACTTTACATATCCCTAACCCGAACTAATCGGGAGAGTGCCAAAAGTTTGGCATTGCTAAAACTTGATTCAAAGCCTTATAGATAGCGGAATTTGAGTTATTGTAAAAAATATTTCTGCCTTAAGCGAAAAAACTATTTTATTAAGATACTAAGGTTGTACTGCACTGTACTTGAAGCACTATTAATAGATTAACCCATGCTTTTCATGTCTACAAGGTAGGGTATATAGACTTTTATATATTCACTTATAAAATTATTGAATTTTAGTACAGGGCTAAAATAGTAAAAAAGACAAAGATATGATAGGTCGGAGGGTTAACTGATAGAAAATAAAGTGATACGTAATATAATAAAAAACAAGCATTATTCAGCATGATGCAAAAACACCACAAATTTTATAGTTTTCTAATCTTCAGTATATTCTGGCTGATATTCAATTTTCTTATCCAGATTTCATTCCAAATCCCCTTTGCAATTGCCGGTGAAAAGTTAGTCACCATTGTCCGAAGTCAACAAATATCAGCCTATAATGAAGTAATCAAAGGTTTCGAAGAAAGATGTAAAGGGGAAAATATTTCCATAAAAGCAATCTATGATTTGAAAGGAGATGTAGAAGAAGGCAAAAGAATCGTTCAGAACATCAAGATTAATAAACTTCAAACTAATCTTATCTTAGCCGTAGGTGTACTTGCTACGACATTGGTTAAAGAACAATTCCCCGATATTCCTATTATATTTTGCATGGTTATTAATCACGAACGATTCAATTTCCAGGGAGTCAATATTACAGGCATTTCTTGTGAGGCATCTGTAGAAGATCAATTTACCATTCTAAAAGAAGTTCTCGGCGTACATAAAAATGTAGGAGTCATTTATGATCCGATAAAAACCTGGAAAATTATCTCGGAAGCAATCCTTGTTGCAAAAAAGCTTGAATTCAATCTCATCCAAACAGAAATCACTTCGGAAAAAGAAGTCACATCTGCAATAAAAAATATTATCAGTAAAATAGATGCCTTATGGATAGTACCTGATGGTACGGTAATTACAAAAGAAACAATAGACGGCATAATTAAATTAACCCAAAAACATCGCCTACCAACATTCTGTACCTCACCCGCAATTGTTAAAGCAGGAGCACTTGTTTCAATTTCGCCAGATTATACATACATGGGTATTCAGGCAGCACAATTAGCCCAAACATTGTTAAGCAGTCAAGCAATTACTTCTTTAGGTGTTAAACAACCAGATAGATTAAAGTTAACCATAAACACCCAAACGGCAGAAATAATCGGGGTAAATTTATCATCCATTAAATCGCGTCCTGAGGTGGTTTTATATCCATGATTAGCATCCGTACAAAACTTATACTTTTCATGTGCTTGCTGATAATGATTATAGATGCACTTAGTTGCCTCTTTTTGTTTGTCCATGTGAAAAGAGAGCAAGAGGATGCATTCAAGAAATTAGGTATGTCCATTGTTACAATCCTTGCTGAGGACAATGAGGTCAAACTCGCGTTGAGTCATGCACAACCCGCATTCTTGGATGCTCCTATTAAAAGGATAATGACATTCGATAGAAACGATGAAAGAGGATATTGGCGCATATCAAGTTCTCAGGAGGTAATAGTCGAAGAAAAGGCTTCGTGGCTTAACATTGATATAAAAGAAATTCCTGTCGTAAAAGAATTCAAAAACACAGATGTGCCCTATACCAAACGAAGGTGGACAAGTGGCGGTATTAATGCTTTAGAACCATCCCAGAATCCAGATTTAATACTTATTAATCGTATGATTTCTGAGGGAAATGAGTTTTATGATTTTTCAGTGCCTGTCTATGAAAGGCAGATCTTTTCAGAGGAGGCGTTTGCCACTGAGATTTTAAATGAAGACAAGATTGCCGCAGAGGCAAAACAACGGATGTTGGGATATGTGCAACTCGGTTTATCCACGCATAAATTAAATAAGAAGATTCATGATTTTGTTTTACACAATATTTTACCAATGAGTTTAAGTATTATCCTAGGCGGCCTATGCATTGCCTTCTTTCTTACCAGGTACATTGTTTTGCCATTGCGACGTATGGCAAGCATTACGCTTGATATTGCCAGAGGAAATCTAACTCATACCATAGTTGTCCGTTCAAAAGACGAGATTGGACAGCTATCTGCTAATTTCAACCAGATGACAAAATCACTTGAAAAATCTTATACAGAATTAAAACAAGAAGTCGCCGAGCATAAGCAAACAGAAAAATTACTGCAGTATCGGGTAAAAATAGAAGAGCTTGTGGCGGGCATATCCGCAAATTTCATTAATCTTGCGCCACACGAGGTTGACGCTGGAATAAACCGCGCA
>Ga0209212_1007443_pt1 | contig 12085 bp, 10 predicted proteins | sample RifGroC2_FD_183996 | JGI IMG/M metagenome (GOLD analysis project Ga0209212, IMG submission 183996) | Groundwater microbial communities from Rifle, Colorado, USA - Groundwater C2 (SPAdes) (version 2) | ecosystem: Environmental > Aquatic > Deep subsurface > Groundwater | place: Rifle, Colorado...
CACATGGCTGAGCCGCCAAAGACCTTGGCCTGGATGCGGGCGGGGGCACAGCCGAGGGAAAGCATCTTTTCCCAGAGGCGCGGGATGGCGACGTTGCCGTATTTCGGCGTCGGCAAACCCTCGCCGTTCCACAGGGGGAGGAGAAAATGGTTGATGCCGCCGACCGCCGCCACCGGGTCCCAGAGACAGACGGAGATGCACGAGCCGAGGACGGTGCTCACCAGATGCGGTTCACGCTGGGCAAAGAGCTCCCCGGGAAAGAGATAATGGCTCTTCTGCGGCGTTTCCGGCGCACTCACGCCGACAGCTCGCGGTGATAAATGGGGAAAAGACTAGAAGACCTCATCCGCCCCCCCCTCGTCCTTGAAGAGGAAGAAATTGCCGTCCTGGGCCGTGACCGCCACCGGGGACGAGAGGACCGGCTCAGGAATGAAGAGGGTAAAGGATGCTCCCTGGCCGAGGGCGCTGCGCAGGGAAACCTCGCCACTGAGCAGGTCGACCACCGCCTTGATGATGCTGAGCCCGAGACCATGCCCGCGATGACTCTTGGTGGCACCGCTCTCCTTCTGCTTGAAGCGATCGAAGATGACTTCGTGGTCGGCCGGGTCGATACCGACCCCGCTGTCGCTGACGACGATCTTGAGGCCGCCGCCGGCAGCGTCGGCCGTGATGGTGACCTCACCCCCTTCGGCGCTGTATTCGATGGCGTTGACCAGGAGGTTGACGAGAACGACCTGAAGCATCTGGGCGTCGGTGGTGAAGAGCTGGGGCGAACCATCGCCGATACGCTGGGTCAGGCGAATTTTTTTTATCTCCAGCTGGTGGGCGAGCATTTCTGCGGCGCTCGCCATCAGGCTGACGATATCGACCCGGGAAAAATCGGGGCTGTGTTCCCCCGCTTCGAGTTCGGCGGCGATGAAGATATTGCGCAGCTGAAAGTCGAGATCGAAGGCTTCGGAAAAGATCATCCCCCCCACCGCGGCAACCTTGCCCGGGTCGCAACCGCCGCCCTTGAGATGACGGGAGAGACCCATGATGGCGGTCAGCGGGTTATTGATCTCGTTGCGGATATTGGAGAGGAAGTGACTCTTCATCGCTTCCGATTCCTGCAGCCGCCGGTTCATCTTCTCCAGTTGCCCGGTCAGGGCCTGCAGGTCGTGCAGGGCCTGCCGGTTCATCTCGAAGCGGGACTTCAGTTCCTCGATCAATTCCTGGTCGGTCAATCGACTCATGGCCGGCTCCTGTCCATTAGTCCGGGCGGTTGTCGGCGGCGGCAGGCGCATCCCCACCCCCGGTCCGCTTGCTCGCGGCAATCTCGCCGAGGAACTTCGGCAGATCGACCCCGGCCATGGCCGCGACTTCGTGCAGCGGCGGCAAGCTCTTGACCAGTCCGGCGAGGAAATTGGCGGTGGAACTCCCCTCCTTGCCGTTTGAGCCCGAATCCCAGACCGTGACCTTGTCGATCTTGATATTGCGGATGGCCTCGACCTGCAGCTGGACGATCTGTTCGATCTTTTCCGTCATCAACAGGGTGGCCACCGCCTTGGCGTCGCCGTTGCAGCCGCGCACCAGTTCGAGATAACCGGCGGCCTTGCTGTCGAGGACCTTGCGAATCCCTTCGGCTTCGGCCTGGTATTTAAGCAGAATGGCATCGGCCTGGCCCTTGGCTTCGCGGCGGATTTTCTGCGCTTCGGCCTCGGCGGCGATCTCGACCTTGGTCTTGTCGATTTCCTGGCGGACGACCTCGGCCGCGGTCAGCCGCTCCTGCTCGGCTTTGGCCTGGGCCTTCTGGATCTCCACCTCGGCCAGGCGCTTGGCCACTTCGCCCCGCTGCAGCGCCTCGGCCTGGCGCACCGCCAGTTCGGCATTGGTGGCGGCGATATCGGCCTTGGCCTTGTTCTCGCCGGTGACGGCCTGGGCTTCCTGCCCCTGGACGAAGATGCGCTGGTCGGCCTCGGCCTGTTTCTTCCCCTTCTGCGATTCGGCGACATTCTGCGCCACGCGGATTTCCTTCTCGCGATTGGCCTCCGCCTCGCCGATGGTCGCCGTCGTCTCCTGCTGCTGGACGAAGACGCGCTGGTCGGCCTCGGCCTTCTTCTTCCCCTTCTCCGACTCGGCAACGTTTTCCGCCACCCGGATCGTCTTTTCCCGGGTCGCCTCGGCTTCGCCGATCGCCCCCTTCTTGTCCTGCTCGGCAACATCGACCTTGGCCTGATTGATCGCCTCGGAGGCGGCCTTCTTGCCGATGGAGTCGATATAGCCCGATTCGTCGGTGATATCGGTGATGTTGACGTTGATCAGGTAGAGACCGATCTTGTTCAGTTCCGGGGCGACGTTCTTGCGGATGGAATCGAGGAAGCTTTCGCGGTCCTGATTGATCTGCTCGATGGTCAACGAGGCGACGGTCAGGCGCAACTGACCGAAGATGATCTCCCGCGCCATCTCCTCGATCTGGCTCTGGTTAAGGTTGAGCAAGCGCTCGGCGGCCGCACTCATGATCGACGGTTCGGTGCTGATGCCGACGGTAAAGGTCGAAGGGACGTTGATGCGGATATTCTGCAGGGAGAGCGCCTTCTGCAGCGGAATCGGAATCGTCATCGGGGTCAGGCTCATATAGGCGTAGTCCTGAATCAGCGGCCAGATCATGGCGCCGCCGCCGTGGATGCAATTGGCCGACTGGCCGGCGCCGACCCGGCCGAAAACCACGAGGATCTTGTCGGAAGAACAGCGCTTGTAGCGGGAGGCGAGAAAAACCAGGGTCGAAACGACCAGGATGAGAAAAGCAACCACCGGGAGAATCCAGAAATCAAACATACCCGCTCCTTCGATCAACGACCGCGACATATCAGGAAATCCTTTCAACGACAAGAATGGACGCTTCGCTGCGCACCACCCGCACCGGCGTCCCGGTCGGCAGTTCGCCGCCATCGGCGGCGACGGCGCTCAACTCCCGCTGCCGCCCGGACATCGTCACCGTCACCTGCCCGGTGCCGCCGGCGGGAATCTTCAGGTAGACCGTGCCGCTGCAACCGGGAGCGGCGAGTCCGCTGTCGAGGGTGCCGTTCGACTGGAGGCGCAAAGCCAGGGCAAAGAGCTTGCCGACGACCCAGACCGCCGCCAGTCCGGCGGCAGAACCGCCGGCAATGGAAATGAAAAAGCCGGCCCCGCTCTGGCGGTACAGGGCGAGACCAACCAGCCCGAACATCAGGAGAAAGGCGGAAAATCCTTGCAGGGAGAGGAGCTTGAAGCCGATATCGGAGTCGGCATGCTGGGCGTCCAGAGTCGGGGGACCGTCGGTGTCGAGGTCGGTGCCGACCCCGGCAAATTGCAGGATGAAACGAAAGAGGACGAAGAAGCCGCCGATGACGGCACAGAGGAGAAAGAAGATCTCGAAACCGTCGAAGCCGCTGAATGCACCTGTCATGAAACCTCCAAGGGACTAAGCCATCGCAAGTAAATAACGGAAGTGATTGTAATGGATTGCCCGCCAAAGCACAAACGCAAAAGGGGGCGGTTCTGCGCTAGACAATGTCAGTGGACCATGCGGCGGATTGCGCTTTCGAGATTCTCTTCGCTGACGCCCTAGCGATCGCGTGGCTGGACGGAGTGGCGGACGATATGCCAGCATTGGTGAATGCGCGGATTGCGCGCGAAATCGGGGGGGAGGGTTTGGCCGCTGATGTCACGGATCTCCAGCTCGGGAAGGTCGGCGGCGGCGAGACGGAAGCGGCGGTTGTTGGTGGAGAAGAGCAGGACCCCGTCCCGCTCGAGGAGGGCGGCGGCCCCCTGAATCAGGGCGACATGGTCGCGTTGCACATCGAGGGTCCCCTGCATCGACTTGGAATTGGAAAAGGTCGGCGGATCGAGAAAGATCAGGTCAAAACGCCGCCGCTCGCGCTTGAGCCAGGCCAGACAGTCGGCCTCGATGAGTTCGTGCCCCGGGCCGCGGAAACCGTTGAGTTCGAGATTGCGCCGGGCCCAGCCTAGGTAGGTGCGGGAGAGATCGACGCTGACGGTGCTCTTGGCGCCACCGGCGGCGGCATAAACGGTGGCGGCGCCGGTATAGGCAAAGAGGTTGAGGAAGCGTTTCCCCGCCGCCAGCTCCCGCAGCAGCTGGCGGGTCGGGCGGTGATCGAGGAAGAGGCCGGTGTCGAGGTAGTCGGTGAGGTTGACCAGGAAGCGCAGTCCCCCCTCGTCGACTTCGAGAAAGCGCTCCTGGCGGTCGAAGCGCTCATACTGAGCGCTCCCCTTCTGGCGTTTGCGCACCTTCAGGGCAATGCGCTCCCTCGGGATGCCGAGAGCCTGGGGCAGCGCCGCCAGCACCTCACGGAGGCGCACGGCCGCCTGCTCGGGATCGACGGTCTTGGGCGGGTCGTATTCCTGCACATGCGCCCACTCGCCGTAGAGATCGACGGCGACGGCATATTCCGGCATGTCGGCATCATAGAGGCGGTAGCAGCTGACCTCATGCTCCCGCGCCCAGCGGCCGAGCTGCTTGAGATTTTTGCGCAGGCGGTTGGCGAACATCTCCGCCCCCGAGGAGAGGGGAGCCGGCGGCCGTTCCGGCAACGCCGCGTGGGCGGCGCCGGCGAACCACTGTGCCTCGATATCGAATTGCAGCAGCTTGCATTCGAGGGCGCCATTGAAGAGGATATTCTGCCGCCGGGCACGGAGCCCCAGTTCCTTGGCGAGATCGGGATTGCCGGTGAAGACCGCCCCCTTCCAGCCGACAAAACTCTCCCGCAGCCGCGCGCCGAGCTCGCGATAAAGGGGATAGAGATTCTCTTTCTCCCCGAGCCGTTCGCCGTAAGGGGGGTTGACCGCCACCAGCCCCGTCGCCAGCCCTTCCGGCGCCCGCAGCTCAAGGACCGGCCGGCACTCGAAACGGAGGCGGCCGCCGAAGCCGGCGAGGTCGGCATTGACCCGGGCCGCCCGGATCGCCGCGCCATCGGCATCGTAACCGGTGATGATTGGAAAATCCTTGAAACCGACTTCGCGGCGCTGCCGGGCTTCTTCCTGCAAGCGGCGCCAGAGGGCCGGGTCGTGCTGCCGCCAGCCCAAGAAACCGAAGTAGTCGCGGCCGGCGCCGGGGGCGAGATCGGCGGCCATGAGCGCCGCTTCGATGGGGAGAGTGCCGGACCCGCACATGGGATCGATGAAGGCGCCGCCGGCGGCGGCGATGGCGGGCCAGCCCGACTTGACGAGAATGGCGGCGGCGAGGTTCTCCTTGAGCGGGGCGGCGACCCCTTCCTTGCGATAGCCGCGCCGATGCAGGCTCTCCCCCGAGAGATCGAGGCTCACGGTCGCCTCCCCCCGATGCAGGCGCAAGTTGATGCGCAGGTCGGGGCGTTCGAGGGCGACAGAGGGGCGCTCGCCACAGCGCTCGCGCAGACGGTCGACGATGGCATCCTTGACCTTGAGGGCGGCAAAGCGGGTGTGATCAAGGCCGCTGGCACTGCCGCTGGCATCGACCGCGAGGGTGTTGGTCGGCGTGAGATGCTCTTCCCAGGGCACCGCCGTCACCCCGGCGTAGAGGTCGTCGGCACTCGCTACCGGGAAGACTGTCAGCTGCAGAAAGATGCGGCTGGCCAGCCGCGACCACAGGCAGGCGCGATAACCGCACTCCAGTGCCCCGGAGAAACGCACCCCGGCGCGGCTCTCCCGCACTTCCCCGGCCCCGAGCTGGTTCAGTTCGTCGACCAGCAACCCTTCGATGCCCAGGGGGGAAGTGGCAAAAAACGTATACTGCTTCATCTCTCCCCCTGACGCTGTTGACAGCGCTCGCGGATTTCCTCGACACAACGGTAAGGAATGCGCAGATTGCCGCGGACGCCGCCGAAGATCATCTTCTCGCCGTCGGTGCCGTGGAAATCGGTGCCGCCGGTGACGATGAGTCCCTGACGGCGGGCCAGGGTGATGGTCTGATCGACGGTGAGGTTGTCGGCGCCGCAGTTCCAGGCTTCGAGACCATCCAGCCCCATCCCGGCGAATATTTCAACCATCTGGGTCAGCAGGCGACGGTCGGAGGTGATGAAAGGGGGATGGGCGAGGACCGCCACCCCGCCGGCGCTATGAATCAGAGCGATGGCCTCGGCAATGGGAAAGTCGCGCTTGGCGACGTTGCAGGGGATGAGGTAACGGTTGAAGGCCGCTTCCGAGTCGGTGACGATCCCCGCCTCGACCAGGGCCATGGCGATGTGCGGACGACCGACGGTGCCGCCGGCTTTCTCCCGCACAACCGCGAAATCGATGGCGCCGCGCCCCTCGGCAGCCAGCTTCTCGTTGACCCGCTCGACGATCATCTCGTTGCGGCGGGCGCGAAAATCCTGAAAGGCGGTGAGATCGTGCCGGAGTTTTTCCTGATGGTGGTCGAAACCATAGCCGAGGAGGTGAATGTCATCATACCCCTGCCAGATGACGGAGAGTTCGACTCCGCTCAAGACCTCGACGCCGTGGGCGGCACCGGCGGCCATGGCGGCGTCGATGCCGTCGATATTGTCATGGTCGGCGATGGCTATCGCCGCCAGGCCAAGTCCGGCGGCCATGGCGACCACCGCTGCCGGGGGATGGAGGCCGTCGGAGCAGGTGCTGTGCAGATGGAGGTCAACGTAGCGATTCATATACTTCCCTAAAGGTGTTACCCCCCTTTGCAAAGGGGGACGATAACGCAAACCGAGAATCAGGGCTAATCAGGAAAGTGTTTGATCTGGACTTTGCTGAGCAGCGTAACTCTCACTATCACGCCACCATAACACAATCGTCAGCGGCCGCGCGTCTTGACCCGAAAACCGCTCTGAGCCCAAGGGTCCTCCCCGCTGGCCGCCGGCTTCTCCACCGGCTTCACCGCCGGACGCTCCTCCCGGGTTGGCCGCTGGCCGGCGTTGGGGTCGGCCTCCTTGATGGAGAGGGCGATGCGCTTGCGCGGCAGATCGATGGAGAGGACCTTGACCCTGACGATCTGGCCGACCTTGACCGCGTCGTTGGGATCCTTGATGAAGCGGTTGGCGAGATGGCTGACGTGGACCAGACCGTCCTGATGGACGCCGATATCGACAAAGGCGCCAAAGGCGGCGACGTTGGTCACCACCCCTTCGAGGATCATCCCCGGCTGCAGATCGCGCATCTCCCGCACATCCTCGCGAAAGGTGGCGGCCTGGAAACGGGCGCGGGGGTCGCGCCCCGGTTTTTTCAACTCCTCGACGATATCGCGCAAGGTCGGCAGACCGACGCTGTCGCTGACATAACGTTTGAGATCGATGCGCGCCACCAGGGCGGCATCGGCGGCCAGCTCGGCGACGGAGACCCCGAGGTCGGCGGCCATGGTCGCGACCAGGGCATAACGTTCGGGATGGACGGCACTGTTGTCGAGGGGATTGGCAGCGTTGCGGATGCGCAAGAAGCCGGCGGCCTGTTCATAGGCGCGGGCGCCGAAGCGCGGCACCTTGAGCAGCCCCTGACGGGCGACAAAAGGGCCATGCTCGTCGCGATAACGGACAATGGCATGCGCCACCGACTCGCCGATGCCGGAGACATAGGCGAGGAGCGCCCAGGAGGCGGTGTTGAGATCGACCCCGACCCAGTTGACGCAGCCTTCGACGACGGCATCGAGGGATTTTTTCAGCTCGGTCTGGCCGACATCGTGCTGATACTGGCCGACCCCGATACTTTTCGGGTCGATCTTGACCAGCTCGGCTAACGGGTCCTGCAGGCGGCGGGCGATGGAAATGGCGCCGCGCACCGTCAGGTCGAGTTCGGGAAACTCTTCGCGGGCGATGTCCGAGGCCGAATAGACGCTGGCGCCGGCTTCGCTGACAGCAACCACCGGGACCGTCCGCCCGGCCTCGCGCAAGGTCTCCTTGACGAAGGACTCCATCTCCCGGCCGGCGGTGCCGTTGCCGATGGCGATCATCTCGACCGCATGACTTTCGACCAGACGCAGCAGCTCCTTTTTCGCCGGCGCCACCCGCCCCTCGCCGGTGTGGGGATAGATGGTGACATGTTCGAGAAAGCGCCCGGTGCCATCGACCGCGGCCAGCTTCGAGCCGGTGCGCAGGCCGGGATCGACGCCGAGGACCCGGACGCTGCCGGCGGGGGGGAGGAGGAGGAGGTTCTTGAGGTTGCCGGCGAAGATGGCGATGGCCGCTTCATCGGCTCTCCTTTTCGCCTCCAGGCGTAGTTCAACCTCGATGGAGGGGGCAATCAGGCGTCTGTAGGCATCGACCGCCACCGTTTCGAGGAGGGGACGGAAGATGCTCTCCCCTTTCAGCAGTCGCCCCTTGAGACGGAGGAGGATCTCCTCTTCCGGCGCTTCGAGGCCGAGGCGCAGCAACTCCTCCTTCTCGCCGCGACGCATGGCGAGCATGCGGTGCGAGGGGATACTTTTCAGCGGCTCGCGGTAATCGTAATACATCTCGAACTTGCTCACCGTCCCGGCCTTCTTCGGCTCGACACAGGAGGTGAAGATTCCCTGCTCCCAGGTCAGACTGCGGACCAGGGCGCGGGCGTCGGCATCCTCGCTCAGGCGCTCGGCGAGGATATGCCCGGCCCCTTCCAGGGCGGCCGCGACATCGGGGACATCCTTCGCCGCATCGACGAAGGGGGCGGCCACCTCTTGCGGAGTGCCGCTTTTGTGCAGTTGCGTGGCGATGAGATCGGCCAGCGGTTCGAGTCCGCGTTCGCGGGCGATAGTCGCCTTGGTCCGGCGCTTCGGCTTGTAAGGGAGATAGAGGTCTTCGAGTTCGGTCTTCTGCCGCGTCGCCGCGATGCGCGCCGCCAGCTCCGGGGTGAGCTTGCCCTGCTCCTCGATCGACTTGAGGACCGTCGCCTTGCGCTCGCAGAGTTCGGCGTAGTAGCCGAGGCGCTCCTCGATGAAACGCACCTGCACTTCGTCAAGTTCGCCGGTCTGCTCCTTGCGGTAACGGGCGATGAAGGGGACGGTGCCGCCGGCGGCGAAAAGTTCGGCGGTATTGGCGATCTGGCTGGCCTTGAGACCACCGGTCTCCTCCATCAGCCAGGCGAGAATCTGCGGGCTCGGTAACTGGACTGCACTCATGCGCTAAAGGTCGCTCCTGCTGCGGGGGGATGGAAGAAGGGCGGGATGATAGCACGGGCGGGGGGAGAAAAAAAGGGCGGAAGCTTGGTGCGGGGCGGATGGTGGCTGAGGAGGATTCAGGTCAGAGGAGAAGGTCGGTTGTCAGGCGGAGGTGGCGGGGCTGTATCGTCGGAGATTGATATACTGTCCCGGAAATTTCCGGTGCACATGATTCAGTCCTCCGCACAGTGTTGTGCGAAGATGGCTGGACCTCCGGAAAAATTTCAAGTCGTTTAATGGCATGCTGCCGCTTTCTCTCAGAATTTACGGGCCATTACGGACCATCGACTATTCAACGTCGGGACACTACTGATTGCCCTGATAACGGGAGGCAGCCTCACGGCTGCCTCCCGTTGCATAAATCGTATGCGGAAAGATTAATGCTCGAGTCGAACCGTCATGACCGGGATAGGAGACTTGCGTACGATTTTTTCCGCCGTGCTTCCAAACAACATATGGTCCAGGCCGGTACGACCGTGGGTACCGACGACAATGAGATCGGCGTTGGCAGAAATAGCCTTTTTGATGACCTCATCATATGGAATCCCAGGAACAATGAAAGTTTCGTAGTTGTCGTAATCACGCAGATGATTTTGACAAAACTTTTCCATCATCTTCTGCGCCCCCTCTTCAATCTCCTCCTCAAGTTTTTCGAATGAAATGTGGGGTGCATAAAAACCGCGCAAATCGACGGGTTCATTAATGACATGAAGGAGAAGCAACCGAGCATTGAATTTTCTGGCCAGCGATGCGGCATATGAAAAAGCGTGATCGGAGCTTTCGGAAAAATCGGTCGCCATGAGAATGGTTTTGAACTCTTTCATATCACCTCCGAATTCGTGTGATCCGGTAAATCAGCATAACCATACATGAAGGACTGATCGAAACCGGCGATTTTACGCATCACCGCTTTGAGTTCCTCCACTTTGATGGGCTTGTTCAAATACTCGAAGGCACCCAAATGCATTGCCTCAAGATAGGATTCAACTTCACCAAAAGCGGTTATCATGATGACGGCCGTCCCTGGATGCCGCTGTGAAAGTTCACGGAGAAAGGTCATGCCATTCATTCCCGGCATCTGAACGTCGCTAATAACCAGATTCACCGGAACGTGACTCAGACATTTCAATGCCTCGTCACCATCGGCGGCACAAACAACGTCATAACCCTCTTGCGCAAGGAGGCGACTTAGCCCCAGACGGGCATTTTCTTCATCATCGACCACAAGTATTTTGGGAACTCTACTTGCTACCACAAAAAAACCCTCCTTCACTTCAGAAATTCTAACATCGAGCCTCAATCTGTCAAGGGGGAGGAACAAAAGTTCAAGAAATAACGGAGAGTTAAACATAATACAGGGGGGCGGACGAGACACGACCAGATGTCAGAAAAATAATCCTGACGCACAAGAATTGGTGCTACGGGATACTGAAAAATCATACTTGCAGTAATCGTTTAACACGGAGTTGAAGTTGTTCCGGTTTGAACGATTTATTGATAAACTCGTCAGCTCCGGCCTGTTCGGCTTCTATACTCGCCGTTTCCTTGCGGAAAACACCACTTAAAGCCAGAATTTTGATATTTCCGAGTGCCGGTTCGGCACGGACCATACGGATTAACTCATAACCGCTCTTCCCCGGGAGGTTTAGATCGACCAGAATCAGTCTGATTCTTTTCTTGTGGAGAAGATCAAATGCTTCATCAGCGTCGGCCGCCAGCAGGCAACACAAATTCATCGGCTTAAGAACGTCAACAATCAATTCACGAAAAAATTTGGAGTCGTCGACAACCAGTACGCTATCGGAATTGGCAACCAGCGGCGTTTGAATCGGGGGCGGGGACACCTTAGAGCTGGATATATCAATCACGACGGGGAAGACATGGTTACACTTGGGGCAGCGGATTCGCGTTGATGTGTTTTTTGCTCTACTGGTATCGATGCGATAACGCGCCTGACATTGTGGACATTGGATAAGCATGATGCCATATTCCCTTTTAAGCTGTAATCTCGGGCTGCTAACCGGTTCTGAGCCAGAAAATACCCTCACTTGATCAGGGACAGATATTCCCTGGACTGGCGGCCTTGTTCAGAATCTGGCGCCAGCGTAATGACTTTTCGGAAAGAGGCGGACGCCAGTTCATTGCGACGCACCTTGAGATATGCCAGACCGAGGCGGTAATGCGCATCGACATAGCCAGGAACAAGGGTGACCGCCTGCTGAAAAGCGCGGATGGCGAGATCGTTCTTGTCTAAGGCAAAATAGGCTTCGCCCAGGCGTTGATGAGCAACGGCGTAACGCGGATTACGCGAGATAGCATCCTGGCAGGCAACCACGGCAGAAAGGTATTCCCCTTTCTGGATATACGCATGACAGATACCGGCCAAAGGAATTTCCGGAGTTTCAAAGAGAAGATCTGCGGCGGCCTGGCGAAAAGTGCGAATCGCATCGTTCCAGCGTCCGGTCTCGAGATAAAGTACCGCTAAATTGTTCAGATAACTCGGGTTATTATGGTCAAGTTGTAGTGCTTTCAGATAGTGGCGTTCGGCTTCGGCATAGGCCTTTTTCTGTTGATAGGTTTGCGCCAAGGCCGCCTGGATATCGGCGTGGCCCGGATTGTACTTTTCGGCCAGAAGAAACTCCTTGAGGGCCAAAGAAATGCTCGGCTCTCGGAGATAGGCGACACCAAGGGCATAATGCACCATGGCATCGTTTTTGTTTTTCTTGCTGACGGAACACCCCCCGAAAAAAAGTAGAAACACCAGCAGAACAACCATTTTAACAATATTGAAGCGCACTCGACCTCCGTTATATCGACGCCAGTAAACGCCCAATGTCCTCAAGCACAGAATGTTCCCGGGCCGCGGCAGCTTTTTCGGCGGCAGCTTTTTCGGCGGCAGCTTTTTCGGCGGCAGCTTTTTCGGCGGCAGCTTTTTCGGCGGCAGCTTTTTCGGCGGCGGCTTTTTCGGCGGCGGCTTTTTCCGCGGCGGCTTTT
>Ga0209212_1007445_pt1 | contig 12083 bp, 10 predicted proteins | sample RifGroC2_FD_183996 | JGI IMG/M metagenome (GOLD analysis project Ga0209212, IMG submission 183996) | Groundwater microbial communities from Rifle, Colorado, USA - Groundwater C2 (SPAdes) (version 2) | ecosystem: Environmental > Aquatic > Deep subsurface > Groundwater | place: Rifle, Colorado...
TCGAGGCCAGCCTGCCGGCAGAAGAACTCGACCATGGCCGTCTGGTTGGGCGGGTGGAAGCCGTGGGGGTGGGGCCCGATGAAGAGGTCGCGGCTGGATGCGGGCGCGCGCGCGGCCCGGGACTTCGCGGCGGCGGGCGGGGAGCGTGCCGGTGATGCCAACGGGCTCGCGCGCAGATTCCTCCGGGAGGCCGAGCTCCTGCGGTCCGTGGCCCCCGGGGCGCCGGTCCCGCCCGTGGACGTGGGCTTCCGCTTCAAGCTGGCGGAGACCCGGGCGCAGGTGGCCGAGGCGCTGGGCCGGCTGGAGCGCGCGGCGACGGAGGCCAGGTTCCTCTGGTCCAAGGAGTTCGGCCAGCTCCGGGACCACTTCATCGCGTTCCGGACGCGGCCGCTCCTGAGCGGCGAGCGTCCCGGGGCCGACTTGCGCGTGATGGACATCCCGCTGTCGGAGCTCGTGCAGGAGTACACGGACGCCTTCCTCGGGGCGGAGCGGCGCCCCGAGGGGCCCGTGGAGTTCCTCAAGGGCGAGCGCGCCCGGGAGCTCTGGCGCGCCCCGGCGACGCCGCTGGCGCTCTTCCGCGCTCACGAGCGCTGGCTCAACTACCAGATCCAGCTGCGGCGTCTGGAGGCCCTGCGACAGCATCGGGAGGCTGTCGCGGCTGTCCTCGCGCGACTCGACGCCGGGCTCGGCGCCGAGGGCTGGGAGGCTCTCGCCCACCCTCCACGGTCGCAGGCTCGCCGCGTGAGCGTCCAGGGCGTCATCGTCGCGGCGCGGCCGCTGCCGCCGGATGTGGGGCCGCTGCGCTACGAGATCCTCGTCGAGGGCAAGAGCGTGAGGACCGAGCGCGCCGCCTGGGGCCCGGTGGAGGTGGAGCTGGCCTCGCGCCGGCCCGCCGTCTCGGCGCGGATCGAGCATGGCGGTCAGATCGTCCTGCCCTCGGAGGTCAGCGTCGAGCCCGACGGGACCGACGCGTTCTACGCGACGATCCGCTACGACCTCTCGGCAGTCGCGCCGGGCGCCTGGACGGTGGCCGGGCGGGTGGTGGATCGCGCCTCCGGCAAGCCGGTAGCCGGCGCTCAGGTCCAGCTCCGCGAGGCTTCCTTCACCACGCCCGCCACGGGGCTCTTCGGCCCCGTGGAGATCCCGGCCGACCTGACCTCGGTGGCGATCCAGGTGAGCGTCACGCGGGACGGCAAGACCGCCGGCGCGCCGGCCGGGGCCACGCGCCCCGAGGGCGGCCGCGCCTTCGTCGAGATCCCTGTGGACGTGCCGGCCCCCGAGCCTCGCCGGCCGACGCTGTCCTTCGGCCGGATCATCCTGGACCCGCACAAGCCCGCGCACGACGTGGGGGACCAGGTGCAGTTCGTCCTCTCCTACGAGGTCCAGGGGCTCGGAGCGCAGGACCGGGTGACCCTCGAGCGTCGCTACCGCGTGCGCGGCTCCTCGCTCCGCGTCCCCGAGGGCGGCGGGTGGATCGTGGACCGGGTCCAGGCCGGGGCGGGAGCAGGCACGTTCAGCGGCACCGTCGGCATCACGGCGAAGTTCGCCCCGGGCCGGTACGTGATCGATGCGGAGGTCGCCGCGGAAGGCCTCCAGGCCCCGCCGACCCCGGACGCGGCCTTCGCGGTGTCGGCGCTCTACGCGGGCCTCGCCGCCCAGCTGCCATCCGCCACCGGGCTCCTCGAGCAATGCAAGCCGCTGGACGCGGAACCTGTCCTGCGCAAGCTCCTGGAGGACCTGGGCGAGCGCGCCCAGCCCCCCTACGCGGAGCTCCGGGAGCGCGCCACTGCCACGCTCCAGCGGGTCGCGCTCGCCGTGGCGTGGTGGCAGCAGACGACCTTCACCCTCAACGCGGCCAGGGCGAACCTGACGGGGTGCGAGGCCGGCGAGTGCCAGCGGCTGATCGACCAGGTCCAGTTCCCGCCGGCGGTGCCCGCGGCCTGCGTGATGGCCATGCGCCCGCGGCTCCTGGAGGTGTGGGCGCGGGCGCAGGAAAGGCTGGACGCGGTGGCGCGGATGGAGGAGCGGCTGGCCACGGGCAGGCAGGCCGTGCAGGCCTGCCGCTTCGGGGCCGCGACGGCCGCCCTCGGGGATCCCGCGTTCGCCGGCGCGGCGGGCTGCGAGCGCGAGCAGAACCTCGCCGCCCAGGCGCGGTCGCTGGCCGGCGCCGCGAGGAAGCTCGAGACGGCGGGCGACTTCTTCCAGGAGCGGCTCAAGGCGGGGCGCACCGCGCTGGCGGCCGGACGCCGGGCCGAGGCCGAGGCGGCGGCCCGGAAGGTGCTGGAGGTCGTGGGCCAGCTCCCCGTGCAGGGCTGCTTCGCCGAGGAGCGCCAGCTGGCCCAGGCTATCCTGACCCAGGCCACCGGGAGGAGTCCCGTCGCGTCCGCGCTCCTCACGCCGGCGGGGCCGCCGCCAGCTCCACCGCGCAACCTCGTCGCCGAGGCAGAGCGGAGCCTCGACGATGAGGCGGCGGCCCAGCGCGAGCGGGAGCGGCTCGCCCGCCAGCGGGCGCAAGAGGCCGCGGAGCGCGCCGAGGCGGAGCGGGCCCGGCGCGAGCAGGCGGAGCGCGAGCGGGCGGCGCAGTCCGAGCGGGCGGAGCGCGAGCGGGCCGCGCGGGCCGAGCGTCTGGAGCGCGAGCAGGCCGAGCAGGCGCGCGAGCAGGCCGAGGCCGCCCGGCGCGCAGCCGGGGAGGGGCGCTCCCGCGAGTCGGCGCCCTCCTTCGACGGCCTCGAGGTCACGGGCGCGACGCGGCCCGCGGCGCAGTCCGGCGCCGGCCCGGCCCCGGAGCGCCGGGTCGCGCGCGCCCCCGACGGGGAAGGGGCGCGGCGCGGGCGCGAGCTGGAGGAGCGCGGCCGGCGGCTGTCGCTCCAGGGCGAGCTCGCCACGCGCAAGCACGAGGCCGAGGATCTCAGGCGGAAGCTGGACCGCCTCGAGGCCGACATCAGGAACAGCGAGGCCATGATCCCGAAGTACGAGGCCGCCATCGCGCGCCACCGGGCAAGGATCGAGTGCTTGAAGGAGGGCCGCATCAAGTACCCGCGGACCCAGGCCGACTGCCAGGGCACGTGGATGATGCGCACGCATGCCACCGAGATCGCCGATCAGGAGTCTTTCATGCGTTACAACCAGCGGGCGCTGGCGGCGGCGCGGGACACCGGGAGGACGAGCCGCGACGCCGCCCGCGCGGTCCAGGACCGGCTGGCGCAGCTCGAGAGCGAGATGGGCCGTCTGAGGGCCCAGCTATGAGAGGCGCGGGATGCGGCCGGGGCCGGCTTCTGCTCTTCGTGGTCTTGCTCGTCGCCGTCCCGGCCGGGGCCGCGGAGAAGGGAGGCACCGACGGCGTGCTGGCCGACGCCGACGCCTTCCTCGGCCAGGTCGAGCGCGCCCTGGTGGGCCTGGGCGAGAGGGAGGGCGCGCCCCCGGCGTCCGCCCCGACGCCCGCGCCCATGCCGGGCCCCGGAGCAGTCGGGGAGGCCGGCGCAGGATCCGGGCGGCTCGCCTTCGCGGGCCTCCTGCCCGGGCGCTCGAGCAAGGCGGATGTGGATCTCCTCCTGGGCGACCCCATCGCCTCGCGCGAGGGTCGCGCGGTGTACGAGCCTCCGGGCGAGGCCCCCGAGGCGGACCGCATCGAGGTCACCTATAGTGGTGACCGTCGGCTCCTCCACCTCGTGGACGTGATCCTGAAGCAGCCCCTTCCCTACGGCGAGCTGGCGGCGCGGGCGGGCCGGCGAGCCTTCGTCGAGAAGGACGCGAGCGGACGGGTCTGGGAGTACCGGATCCCGACGCTCCTGGCGCTGGGATACCCCGCCCCGAAGGACGGCCCGCCGCTGACGGTGGACCGGCTCCGCTACACGAACGCGCAGCACCTGGCCGATCTCTTCATTGCCCGCGGCCAGCGGGCCGAGGGCGAGGGGCATCCCGAGGACGCGCTGATCGAGTTCGAGAAGGCCACCCGGATCGACGCCAGCTACGCGGCCCCGTACATGCAGATGGGCCGGCTCTGGCAGGCCAGGGGCGAGCCCCGCAAGGCGCTCGTCCACTACACGGCTGCCACCCGGGCGGCCTATCCGCCCTCGGTGAAGGCCGCCGCCTATCTCGCGGTGGGCCGGCTCCACCACGAGGACAAGCAGGGGGACCTGGCGCTCCGGGCCCTGGAGCGCGCCGTGGCCGAGCACCCGACCGACGCGGCCGCGCATTTCTGGATCGCCCTCACGTATCAGAACCTGCTGCGGAAGCCGGCCGAGGCCCTGGCCGCCTACCAGCGCGCCGTCGCGCTCAAGCCGGATCTCGCCGCGGCGCACCACAACATGGCGCTCATCCGCCTCGAGCAGAAGGACCTCCGGGCCGCGGCCGCGGCCTTCCAGAAGGCCGTGGAGGCGCGCCCCGAGTGGGCGAAGCCCTCCGATCGGCTCCTGTCGCTCCGGCTCGCGCTTGGCGACTTCCCCGGGGCCGAGCAGGAGGCGCGACGGCGCCTCGCCCTCAAGGACGCGGACACCGGGGCCATGGCCTATCTGGCCATGGCGCTGTCGAGCCAGCTCCCGGAGCGCCTGGCGCTGATCGCGCTCCTCACCCCGCTCTCGGAGGAGCACCCGCGCCTGAAGGAGGCGCTCGAATGGCTCGATCGCGCCGTCGCGCGGGGCTACGCCGACACGGTGACGCTCGAGCAGTCTCCCTACCTTCGCCAGCTCCGCGAGCAGGCGCCCAGGGCTTTCCGGTCGGTCGTGGCCCGCACGGGCGCAGGCCCGCGCCAGCCGTAGCCCCCTCGATCCCGCCCTCTGCGCCTGGGCCACGCCCGCGGGCGAGCGCCACACCTCGGCGCGGCCCATTGACCGGACCCCGAGGCCGCTGATACGGTGCGGGAGGGGTCAGGTCTTGCATTCCAACATTTCCAACATCGTTCCGTTCGAGGGCACTGGTCATCACGCTCCACCGGCAGCGCAGTAGCGCCGGGGGTGGGGCGGCGTGTTGGATTGCAAGACCTGACCCCGACTGGGACTACGTGATCGTGGGCTCGGGCTTCGGGGGCAGCGTCTCGGCGCTGCGCCTCGTCGAGAAGGGCTACCGCGTCCTGATGCTCGAGCAGGGCCGGCGCCTCGGGCCCGCCGACTTCCCGCACACCAACTGGAACCTCAAGCGCTGGCTCTGGCAGCCGGCGCTGGGCTGGCGCGGCCTCTTCCGCATGACCTTCTTCCCCCACGTGACGGTGCTCTCCGGCGTCGGGGTGGGCGGAGGCTCGCTGGTGTACGCCAACACGCTGCCGGTGCCGCCGGATGACTTCTTCGCCGCGCCCTCGTGGGCCCATCTCGCCGACTGGAAGCGCGAGCTGGCGCCGCATTACGCCACCGCCCTCAGGATGCTCGGCGCCGTCGAGAACCCCGCGCTCAGCTACCCCGACGAGGTGCTGCGGGAGATCGCGCGCGAGGACCGCCGGCCCGGCGCCTGGCGCCCCACGACGGTGGCCGTGTACTTCGGCGAGCCCGGCCTCTGCGTGGCCGATCCCTTCTTCGGGGGCGAGGGGCCCGCGCGCACGGGGTGCACCCTCTGCGGCGGCTGTCTCCTCGGTTGCCGCCACGGGGCGAAGAACACGCTCGACAGGAACTACCTCCATCTCGCCGAGAAGCGCGGGCTCGTGCTCGAGGCCGACACCGAGGTCACCTGGCTGAGACCCCTCGCCGGTGGCTACGAGGTGACGGCGCGCCAGGGCGCCTCCGTGCTTCCGTGGCGGCGTCGCGCGCGGCGCTATCGGGCGCGCCACGTGATCCTCGCCGGCGGCGTCCTCGGCACGCTCTCGCTGCTGCTCCGGTGCAAGGGGCGGGGCGACGGCCTGCCGCGGCTCTCCGACCGCATCGGGGAGTTCGTCCGCACCAACTCGGAGGCGGTATTCGGCGTGGTCACGCCCCGCCGCGACCGGGATCTCTCCCAGGGCATCGCCATCGGCTCCATCCTCCAGACCGATGCCCACTCCCACCTGGAGCCGGTGCGCTACTCCGCGGGCTCGGGCTTCTTCCGCCTCCTGGGCGCGCCGCATGTGTCCGGGGGCGGGCCCGTCGGGCGGCTGGCGCGGGTGGCTGGGGCGCTCTTCCGCCACCCGTGGACGACGCTCCGGATCCTGCTCGTCCGCGACTGGGCGAGACAGACCGTCGTCCTCATCTACATGCGCACGCTGGAGGGGCATCTGAGGCTTCGGCTCGGCCGTCGCGCCACGCGGGGCTTCCGCCGCGGGCTCACCACGGCGCCGGGCCAGGGGCCCGCCCCCACGGCCTTCATGCCCGAGGCCACGGCGCTGGCCCGTCGCGTGGCCGGCAAGATCGGCGGGCTGCCCATGAGCCTGCTCACCGAGACCCTGCTGGGCATCCCGACCACGCCGCATCTCCTCGGCGGCTGCGTCATGGGCGAGGGCCCGGAGACGGGCGTCATCGACACCCGCCACCGCGTCTTCGGCCACGACGGGCTCTACGTCGTGGACGGCTCGGCCGTCTCCGCCAACCCCGGCGTCAACCCCGCGCTCACCATCTGCGCGCTCGCCGAGCGGGCGATGAGCCTCATCCCCCCGGCGGCGTGAGCGGCCGGGCTGGGGGCGCGTTGCCAGGGCCGGGCGGCGCTGATAGGCTTGGGCCATCCGGAGACACCCTAGGTGCGACAGTGTGCGGAGGAGGCGCTCCGGAGCGCTTGGTGCTCGTGGGAGTGGGGCAGGGGCTCAGCGTGCCGGCGGTCAGGGTGGGGAAGGCCAGGAGGGAACGATGTGATGAGCGCGACTGATCGGATCGAGGAAAATCCGAAGGTGATGATGGGGAAGCCGGTCATCCGCGGGACCCGCATCCCGGTCGAGCTCGTGTTGCGCAAGCTCGCCGAGGGCGCGACCTTCGAGGATCTCCTCGCCGCGTATCCGCGGCTCAGGCGCGAGGATATCCAGGCGGCCCTTGGCTACGCGGCCGATGCCGTAGCGCACGAGGAGACGCTGATCTTGCCAGCCGCTGGATCCAGTCAGAGCGCGTGAGCCGGTGCGCTTTCTCGCGGACGAGAGCTGCGACCATGCCGTGGTCAGAGCCCTTCGTGCTGCCGGGTTCGATGTCGTGGCGGTGGCCGAGGTCACGCCCCGGGCGAGTGACGAAGCGGTTATCGAGCGTGCCGCGCGAGAGGGACGCGTGCTCTTGACGGAGGACAAGGACTTCGGGCAGCTTGTTTATGCCAGTGCGAGATCCACCGCCGGTGTGATCCTGCTGCGCTTTCCAGCCGGCGCTCGGGCGTCTCTGGCCGATGGAGTGCTCCGGCTCGTCCGACGGCAAGGGGACAGCCTTGTCGGAGGCTTCGCTGTCGTCCAGCCGGGTCGGGTGCGGATCGCGCGGGGGCCCGGCGCCTAGCGCGGGCCGCCACCGCCCTCCCGTTCTCGACGGCTCGGCCGTCTCCGCCAATCCCGGCGTCAACCCCGCGCTCACCATCTGCGCGCTCGCCGAGCGGGCGATGAGCCTCAGCCCCCCGGCCGCGTGAATCGGGGTCAGGTCTTGAATTACGACATCGCTCCCGGTGGCGAAATGTCGTTTTGCAAGACCTGACCCCAGGGGCGCGTTGCCAGGGCCGGGCGGCGCTGATAGGCTTGGACCATGACGACACAGCCTGAGAGGCACCAGCAGAAGCCGGCCGGCGAGGTGAGGGTGGATGTCCTCGAGCGGGGCGCCCGCGGGCAGACCTCGAGCCGCCGGCTCTTCGTGCAGCTGCAGGTGTTCGGCGGCTGCGCCGACCCCAAGCCCCTGGCCCGTGCCCTCGAGGCGGCCCGCATCGAGGCGGTGCTGTACGCCGATGTGAGCGATGCGCGGGGGGTGGGGCTGCTGGCCTTCGCCGAGGACCCGGCCTTCTTCGTGACGCGGCTGCGCGAGACGCTCGGCGGCGAGCCCTTCGCCGCGCTCGGGCAGAAGCCGGCCCTCACCATGATCGGGCGCTCCTACTCCTCGGGCTTCGAGCCGGACCTCGAGGACTGGCTGCTGCACAGGCCGCGGCGCACCGTGCTGAACCCCGCCTGGCCCTGGGCCATCTGGTACCCGCTGCGCCGGACGGGGGCCTTCGCGCGGCTGGCGCCGGAGCAGCAGAGCGCCATCCTGCGCGAGCACGCCACACTCGGCCGCGCCTATGGCGAGGCCGACCTCGCCCACGACATCCGCCTCGCCTGCCACGGGCTCGACGCGAACGACAACGACTTCCTGATCGGGCTCGTGGGGGCGGAGCTCCACCCGCTGTCTCACCTCGTGCAGACCATGCGAAAGACGGCGCAGACCTCCGAGTACATCCAGAGCCTAGGCCCCTTCTTCGTCGGTCACGCCCTCTGGCAGAGCCCGGCGCGCTGACCGGCGGCCTCGCCCGGCGCCCCAGCGTGACGGCCGCCTGACGCCTCTTCGCTTGCGCCGCGCTGGTTGACCAGGCGGGGCTCGCCGCCCTGGCGCTGCGCGGCCTGGGAAGCGTGGTGGGGACGGATCAGTCGCCGCCCAGGCGCGGGCGCACCTCGTTCGCGAACCGGTCCATGGTCTCGGCGATCGTGGCCGGGTCGCTGGTCATGACGTCGAGGACCAGGTGCGTCACGCCGACGTCGCCGTACCGGCGGATGTCGTCGGCGACCTGGGACGGCGATCCGGTGAGGAGGAAGCGCCCGGCCGGCGCGGCCGTGGCGGCGAGCTTCACCGTGATCCGCAGGGCGGCGGTGACCGACAGCGGATCGCGCCCGGCCCGCTCGGCCGCCTCCCGGACCGTCAGCATCGCCTGGCCCAGCTCGTCCGGCGCCAGGAGCACCGGGGGACGCTGCCCGACCGGATGCCAGGCGTCACCGAATTGTCCCGCCCGGCGCCTCGCGGCTGCGGAGTGCCCGCCGACCCAGATGGGCGGGTGGGGCTTCTGGATCGGCTTGGGCGCGAACTTGATCCCCGTGAAGCTGTGGTAGCGGCCCGCGAAGCTCGGATCGTCCTTCGTCCACACTTCCTTGAAGATGCGCAGGCATTCCTCGCTGTACGCGCCGCGCTCGGCGAACGGGGGCAACCCCAGCGCCCTGAACTCCTCCTCCAGCCAGCCCACGGCGACGCCGACCAGCACGCGCCCGCTCGACAGCACATCCAGCGTGGCGAGCGTCTTGGCCGCGACCAGGGGATTCCGATGGGGCAGGATGAGGGCGCTCACGCCGAGCTTGACCCGCCGCGTGCAGGCGGCGAGGTAGCTGAGCACGGTCAACGGCTCGAGATAGTCTTCGGACGGCTCGGTGGGGAAGGTGCCTGTCGCACTGAACGGGTAGCGGGACCGCATCTCGACCGGCATCACGATGTGATCGGTCACCCAGATCGAGCTGAACTCCAGGCGATCGGCATGCTGCGCGAGCTGCACGAGATGCTCCCGCTGCCCGATCCTCCCCCTGTTGTAGACGACCCAGCCCACCTCCATGACCGGCCCTCCTTCCGGCGAGGGACTGCGTTCGCTGCAACCGACGTGGCGCCCGGCGGCGGGCGGCGGCCGTCAGGGCCAGATCTGGACGTAGGCCGAGCGCACCCGCTCCGAGGCCGCCCCGAACCGCGCCTCGGTTCGCTCGATGAGCGTGCGGCGCTTCTCGGAGGTCCGGAAGGTCTCGAACGCCGCCTCGTTCTCGAACTCGTACATCACGATGTACTGGTGGCGCTCCTCGCCCATGAGCGCCCTGTAGCGGCGCGCGCTGACCACCCCGGGGAAGTGCAGCAGCTCCGCGCACAGCTCCGTGTTGTACCACTCGTTGAAGGCCGCCTCGTGCTCCGGGGTGATGGAGGCCTTGACCATGTAGACGACCGTGCTCATGACGGGCTCCTCCCTAAGCCGGCGGACCGGCGGGCTGCGGGTAGTGTCGCCGGCGACGGATCTGACGGCCGGCGACCGCCCAGACCAGCAGCAGTCCTGCCGCGTCGGTGTAGACCTCCGGCGTGATGCGCATCGCGGCCGCCGCGGCGGCCCCCATCCCTAGAGCTCGAGGAGCGCCGCGCGCTCGTGGAGCTGGCGGCGCACGGCGTCCTTGGCGTTCCGGACGTGGCGCGCGGCCAGCTCCCTGGCCCGGTCCGCCTCCCCGTGGCGGATGGCCTCGACGAGCGCGACGTGCTCCTCGTAGGCGGCGAGCCCCCGCGTCGCCGGCGCGCCGTCCACCTTGCGCTTCAGCGTGATGCGCTCGAAGACGAACGTCAGCATCCGGTGGAGACTCTCGTTGTCCGCCTGCTGCGCGATGAGCAGGTGGAACCGCTGGTCGATGTCGATCCGCTCCCGGGTGAGGGCCTGGGTCACGACGCCCTTGTACTCCTCGAGGGAGGCCTCGAGCCCGTGCAGGAAGTCCGCGTCGCGGCGCTCGATCGCGCGCTGGACGCTCAGCACCTCGAGGGCCTCGCGGATGTCGAACAGGTCTTCGGCCTCCTTCACCGTGATCTTGCTGACATAGAAGCCGCGGTTCCGCACGGGCGTGACATAGCCCTCCTTCTCGAGCGCGCGCAGGGCCTCGCGGACGGGCGTGAGGCTGACGCCGACGCGCCGGGCCAGCTCCGACTGGGTCAGCTTCTGCTCCGGCTTGAGCTCGTAGCGACGGATCAGGTCCTTGATCGCCGTGTACGCCTGGGCGCTCAGGTCCTTCCGGGGCCGGCGGCCCGTGCGGCGGCTGCGGCCACGCCTCGCCTGACTCACCGCGGCCAGTACCGGTACTTGAGGCGCCAGGGCTTGCGCCACGCGCTCTGGATCGCCCGCCACTTGCCCCGGGGGCCGCCGGTGAGGGTGAAGAGCCCCCGGAGCGTCGTGCTCCACGGGATGCGGTGAACCGGGTACCGGCCGGATCCGACCGCCGGCAGGCCGTGCGCCGCGGCCGAGCCGACCAGCACGTGGAGCACGCGGGTGCCGCCCGCCTCCCGCCGTCCGTAGACGCTCCCGCCGCCCTCGCCGGCGAGCGTGTCGGCCCGGACCTCCATCTCCGCGCCCGGACCGAAGTGGAGCGCGTCCACGGGACAGATGCGCACGCAGAACGGCACGGCCCCCTGGCCAAGCCGGTCGTGGCACATGGTGCACTTGATCGCTCGCCCGGTGAGCGGGTTGATCGCGATCACGTGCCAGGGGCAGGCGTGGACGCAGTACTGGCATCCGATGCACGCGGACTGAACGATGACGACCGGGCCCTCGTCGAGCTTGGTGATCGCCTCCACCGGACAGACGGCGGCGCAGCTCGGGTGATCGCAGTGCATGCAGCTGTTGCGTCCCCAGATGCGCGCCATGCCCTCGGGGACCGGCGGCTCCACCGTGAGCCAGGTCGTCGCGCCGATGCGGTAGGTCTCGCCGCGCGGGAGATCGTGCCAGTCCTTGCAGGCCTCCACGCATTGCCGGCAGCCGATGCACTTCGCGGCGTCGAAGAGGATGGTTCGGGCCTCGCCGTCCAGCCTCCGCGCGGTCGGGTAGGGGCGCCGCTCGACCGGCGCCGGCGCCACGCCGGGCAGCAGGCTCATGCCGGCTCCGCCCACTCGGCGAACTCGGTGAGCCCGAGCCGGGCCAGCGTGCTCGGGAGCGGGCGTCCCGAGACCTCGTGCCGGCCCGACAGACGGTAGTACTCCTGCACGAGGCCGGGCAGCCAGCGCGCGACGGTGAAGCCCTGGTGCGGGCCGTCGGGGACGGGCTCGAGGAACCGGGGGCCCACGTCCGTCCAGTCGTGCTCGGCCCGCCAGCCTCGCTGGGTCGCGAACAGCCCCTGCAGCACGATAGAGCGATGGCCCACCTCCAGCGCCTCGTCGAGCGTGACGTCCCAGCCGGTGGTGGCGTTGAGGGCCTCGATCATCGAGCGCGCCTGATCGTCCGCCAGGAACGTCTCGACCGCGAACCAGCACCCGCCCATCACCCCGCAGGCCTGATGGAGCTGCTCGAGGAGGAAATGGGATCGGGCCCAGCCCTCCGGCGTCGCCGGATCGAGCGGCCCCCACCTCTCGCGATACCGCAGATCCGCCGGGGGCTCCCGGTTCTCGAAGCCGCCCTGGCCCTTCATGCCGCCGCTGGCGACGAGGTTCGCGAGCATGTCGGCGATGCGCGGGCGCCAGTCGTGCTGGGCGGGACTGCCGCCCTTGGTG
>Ga0209212_1007446_pt1 | contig 12083 bp, 8 predicted proteins | sample RifGroC2_FD_183996 | JGI IMG/M metagenome (GOLD analysis project Ga0209212, IMG submission 183996) | Groundwater microbial communities from Rifle, Colorado, USA - Groundwater C2 (SPAdes) (version 2) | ecosystem: Environmental > Aquatic > Deep subsurface > Groundwater | place: Rifle, Colorado...
ATGCTCAAGAATGGCTGGCTTTTTACAGTCCTGGAAATCTCCCTGATCGTCGTCATCGCCGCGACCGCCGGTATCCTCTGGAACCGGGCGCTGCTCGCCGATGCCTGGCGCGGCGAGCCGACGCAACTGGTGGCGGCAGCGCCGCAGGGCGAGGCGTTGCCGATGCCGATCGGGCTCGCCCAGGTAAAGGAGATGCATGACGCCGGGCAGGCGGTATTGATCGACGCCAGGAGCGTCGACAGCTATACGGAGGAACATATCGCCGGTGCCATCCCCGTGCCGCTGGAGGAGGCCCGCCGCAGCCCCGCCTCTCCCCTGCGCGGGCAGATCCCGGCCGACGCCATCATCATCACCTACTGCAACGGTTTTTCCTGCCACGACAGCATGGATCTGGGCAAACTGCTGATCAAGGCAGGGTACCAGTCGGTGTACGTTTTCGAGGGAGGGCTGCCGGAATGGCGGGACGCCGGGTATCCGGTGGCGAGGGGGGGAAGATGAACGGATTGAGGCGATACTTCCCGGCGGCCGTCAGGGTTTGCCTGGGTGCCATTTTCATCTACGCCGCGCTCCCGAAGATCGCCGACCCGGTCACCTTTGCCGGCAGCGTTGCTTCCTACCAGATACTCCCCTACTTCTGGAGCTACCTGGCCGCAGCGGTGCTCCCCTTTCTGGAGCTGATCTGCGGTCTGCTGCTGGTCCTGGGCTACCGCGTCAAGGCGGGGGCGCTGATCATCGCCGCGCTGAACTTGGCCTTCATGGCCGCTCTCGCCTCCGCCATCGTGCGCGGGCTGGACATCGACTGCGGCTGCTTCAAGCAGGGGGGTGCCAAGACCTCGGCTTGGACCGCCCTGGCCAGGGACACCCTGTTTCTTGCCATGACCGCAGTCGTGCTCTGGTTCGAGACAGGGCGGGAGCGCCCCCCCCTGGCCCCACTGGATTAAGTGGAGTTCCTGCCGGCACACCTTGCCGGTACACCTGCATGGCGGCGCACTTCCTATCAGCTCGTCCCTCCCCTCCCCGCACCCTCAATCCGGTGGATTTAATGAAGTTTGCCGGTGCGCCTGGCTTGCAGTTTGCCGGGAAATGCGGTAGGATGCGCTGGAATTTCATTAAGCATCAGGGAGATCATTTTGAAAGAGACACTGCTCCTCTTATGCGCTTATCTGCTCGGCTCGGTGCCGACCGGCCTGCTACTTGCCCGGGGCATGGGCGTCAACATCAGGGAGGCCGGCAGCGGCAATATAGGTGCCACCAATGTCTACCGGACCATGGGCAGAAAGGTCGGCATCATGACCCTGATCGGCGACTGCCTGAAAGGCCTCATCCCGGTGCTGGTCGCCAACTGGCTCGGCCTGCCCGACGTCTGGGTCGCCGCCATCGGCCTGGCCGCCTTCCTTGGCCACGTCTACACCGTTTTTCTCGGGTTCAAAGGTGGCAAGGGGGTTGCGACCGCCCTCGGCGTCTTCCTCGGCACCTCGCCTCTCTCCGTGCTCATCGCGCTGGCCGTTTTCGCCCTGGTGCTCTACAAGTGGCGCTACGTCTCCCTCGCCTCCATCATCGCGGCAGCCATGATCCCCGTCCAGGTCTCCGTCATCAGCGGCGGCAAGGAGCTGGTAGTGATGTCGGTGGCCATTGCCGCCGTGGTCATCCTCAGGCACCACGAGAACATCTCCAGGCTGAGGGCGGGAACCGAAACCAAGTTCAAGGCCTGACAAGCCGGGCGCCCCCTGCCAAGCCCCAGGCTCCCCTTCCAGGCCTGCCAACCACGACAAGACGCACACCGCGCCACCTGCCAAACTGCCAGCCTCGCCAACATGCCAACAGGCGCGATATCACCCTCCCCCCACCCGGCCCCGGGCCGAGGTGGGTGATATGCACCGCCCTACTCCCCGCACCGCCCCAACGCCACTGACAACTCTGCAGCAGCCGCGCCATAAGTAGCCGGAATTGCGTCTACTCCCCAGCAGGGTGTTCTCGGTACAGCTTTTGCTGCTGCATCCCGGGTCATTTTGGAGACCACATCGCACCTATGGAGGATATTGAATGTTCGTTCGGAAACAGATGCTGGCGCGTGCAACCATTGCCACCCTCCTGCTCCTCACCCTACCCGGCTGCAACTCGGCAAAAGGGCCTGCGGAACAGCTCGCCCCGGTCCAGAAGCAGCAGGGGTTAGTCCAGGGGGAGCAGGGTTCAGCTGCCGATCCGGTGCAGAAGGTGAATGGAACCGTTATCACGCGGGGGGATGTGAACCGCGCGGTAAAGGCGCTCCTGGCACAAAACCAGGTGCCTGAGCCGGCAACGCCCGAAGTGATGCAGCAGGCAAACCAGGCCGCACTGAGCCAGTTGGTCTCGGCGGAACTCGTCTACCAGGCCGCGGGGAAGGCCAGTATCAAGGACCTCGACCAGCAGGTAGCCCAGAAGGTCGCGCAGAACCGCGCCAGTCAGAAAGACGAGGCGGCGTTCCAAAAGACGCTGCAGGATGCGGGGCTGACCTTGCAGGCTTTCCAGGAGCTGGTCCGCAAGGACATAGTGATCAACAGCTTCATCGAAAAGCAGTTCGGCTCCAAAGCGACCGTATCGGAGGCAGAGGCCAAAAAGTTCTACAGCGACAACAGGGAAAAATTCAAGCTGGGTGACATGGTAAGGGCGAGCCACATCCTGATCGGGACAAGCGAGAAGGGGGGCGTCCAGGAGAGGAAAAGTGCGCGTGAGAAGGCCGTGGCCCTGTTGCAGCGGGTGAAGGACGGGGAAGATTTCGGCATGATGGCAAAGACCTACTCCACCTGCCCCAGCAAGGCGCGCGGCGGCGACCTCGGGGCCTTCGGACAGGGGCAGATGGATCCGGCATTCGAGAAGGCCGCCTTCTCCCTCAAGCCGGGAGCGATCAGCGACATCGTGGAGACCCCTTTCGGTTTTCACATCATCAAGGTCAAGGAAAAGCAGCCGGCCCGCACCGAGAGTTACGAGACTGCCAAGGCGAGGATCCAGCAATACCTGAAAAAGGAAAGGATGCTTAAGATGCTGTCCGACTACGTGGCAGAGCTGCGCAGCAAGGCGAGGATCGAGAAGGTAACAGGGAGTTGAAAATGCAAGGGGCGCCCTTCCAGCGGAAGGCGCCCCTTGTTCGGATGCGGTTATTCAGGTTTTTTCTCAGGCCGCCTCGCGCTCCAGCACCAGCGGGGTCAGGAAGCGCTTCATCTTCTTCAGTGCCCCCTCCTCGATCTGGCGCACCCTCTCGCGCGAGAGCGAGAAGTGGTCGGCGATTTCCTGCAGCGTCATCGGGGTTTCCGCAGCAACACGGCGCTCGATCACGAAACGCTCCTTGTCGTTCAGATGCCCAAGTGCGCTCGCGACCCCCTGCTCCAGCAGCGAACTCTCCTGCCGTTCGGCCAGCAGTTCTTCCTGGTTCTGGCGCAGGTCGGGCAGGCTCTCCAGGAAGGTCCCCCCCTCCCCTTCGAACATCTCCACGTCGAGGGAGAGTTCCCCGCGCAGGCGCTGCTCCATCTCCTGCGCCTCGGCGTCCTTCACGTCGAGCGAGACCGCTGCCGCGTGCAGGTCACCCTCTCCGGTCATGTTGATGATCGCCTGTTTTGCCTGGTTCAGCTTGAAAAACAGCTTCCTCTGCGCCTGGGTGGTGCCGATCTTCAGCAGGCTCCAGGCGGATATGATGTGGTTCTGGATGTAGGCCCTGATCCACCAGACGGCGTAGGATATCAGCCGCACCCCCTTGGCCGGATCGAACTTGCGCACCGCCATCATCAGGCCGATGTTCCCCTCCTGGATCAGGTCGAGCATCTTCATGCCGTAGGAGCGGTACTCTCCGGCGACCTTCACCACGAAACGGAGGTTCGCGGTGATCAGCGTGTGCGCCGCCTGCAAGTCCCCCTCGTCACGGAATCGGCACGCCAGGTCCGTCTCCTCGTCAGCGGACAGGAGCGGGAAGCGGTTTATCTCCGAGAGGTACAGAGTAAGGCTGTCTATGGGTACCGGCATGGCATGTGTCATGTTAGCTTCTCCCTCCTGAGTGCTGGTTTTGCCTGAGGCTCGTTAGCACTCTACACCTGTGAGCGCTAACAATATAGCAACTGCCCCGACAAAAATCAATACCCCGCGCGAAAAATCCTCGCCAGGATCAGGTGCTTGGGCGACTGGTTAAATTGCTTGCCCACCTGTGGCGAATGTGGTAAACGAAAAGACCTAATAAAAGCGACGCCTGGCGCCGAAAAACCGGAGGTTGAGCCAAATGGAGATATCGATAGTACCGTTGAGCGAGGGGGAGAAGAAGGCTAAGTTCACAGATCAATCGCAGCTTGGCTTCGGCAAGATCTTTACCGACCGGATGCTGCTGATCGAGTGGAAACTGGGCGAAGGCTGGATGGATGGCCGCATCAAGAAGAACGAGCCGTTCCTGCTCGACCCGGCTGCGATGGTGCTCCACTACTCCCAGGAGATCTTCGAAGGGCTGAAGGCGTACAAATGGCAGGACGGCAGCATCGCGCTGTTTCGTCCGGAGATGAACGCCCGCCGTTTCAACCACTCCGCCGACCGGCTCTGCATGCCCGAGATCCCCGAGGAGATCTTCCTGAAGGGGATCGAGCAGCTCGTCGCCCTGGAACGTGACTGGATCCCCACTGCGGAGGGGACATCTCTATATATACGGCCGACGATGATCGCGGTAGAGCCGGTGATCGGCATCAAGCCTTCCGATCACTACTACTTCTACGTGATACTCTCCCCGGTGGGCGCCTACTACTCGCAGGGTTTCAAGCCGGTCCGCATCATGGTGGAGGACCACTACGTGCGCGCCACCCCCGGGGGGACCGGCGAGGCGAAAACGGGCGGCAACTACGCCTGCTCGCTCAAGGCCGGGCTCGAGGCGAAGAAGAAGGGATTCGACCAGGTGCTCTGGCTGGACGGCGTTCACAAGCGCTACATCGAGGAAGTCGGTGCCATGAACATGTTCTTCGCCTATGGCGACACCATAGTCACCGCACCGCTCGAGGGGACGATCCTGCACGGCGTGACGCGGGACTCGGTGCTGACGCTGGTCCGGTCCATGGGTCTCAAGGTCGAGGAGCGGCGCATCGACGTGAAGGACCTGATGAACGACCTGCGCAGCGGCAAGATCACCGAGGCGTTCGGCAGCGGCACGGCGGCGGTGGTCACCCCCGTCGGCACGCTCAGTTACCTGGGGGAGTGCGTCGAGGTGAACGGCGGCGGGGTCGGCAAGCACACCCAGACCCTATACGACACGCTGACCGGGATCCAGACCGGCAAGATCACCGACAGCTTCGGCTGGATCAGGAAGATAAAGTAGCGATCGTCACGGCCGCGCGGGGAGAGCACGCGAAACTCCCCGCGCGGCGGGCAGCACCAGCAACACCCTCGCCTACTGCGGCAGTCCCCCGCTTAACCCACTTTACCCGCCCGCCAACTTAACCAGCTGTTACAGGATTACCAGCCTGACCAGCCTCACAAGCCTCCCCTGCCCCTCCCATAAAACCACCCCATCCCTTGACATACCCCGGGGCGATCCCTATCATTCCCCATGGAACTGGGGAGGTAAGACCATGATCAGACCGGAAAAAATGACAGTCAAGACGCAGGAGGCGCTGGTAACGGCACAGGAGAAAGCGATCTCCATGTCGGCCGGAAGCGTGGAGGCGGAACACCTGCTGCTCGCCCTGCTGGACCAGGAGGGGGGCTTCGTCCCCGAACTCCTGAAAAAGATCGGCGCCCCGCTGACCAGGTTACGCGAGAGCATGGAGGACGCGCTGAAGCGGCTCCCCAAAGTGACAGGCGGCGCGCAGGTGTCGCTCTCCGCCGTTTTGAACCGTGTCCTGGACCAGGCCCAAAAGGAAGCGGACGCCATGCACGACGCGTTTGTTTCCACCGAGCACCTGCTGCTGGCGCTGGCAGGGGCGAAGGATTCTGCCAGTGCCAAGCTCCTGGGCCAAAGCGGCGTGACGCGGGACGGCATACTCTCCGCCCTGAAGGCGCTTCGCGGCGGCGAGGCGGTCAACGAGCAGGACCCGGAGCAGAAGTACCAGGCGCTCGCCAAGTACTGCCGGGACCTGACCGACCTGGCCCGGCAGGGAAAACTCGACCCGGTGATCGGGCGTGACGACGAGATCCGGCGGGTGCTCCAGGTGCTGTCGCGCCGCACCAAGAACAACCCGGTGCTGATCGGAGAACCGGGGGTCGGCAAGACGGCGATCGTGGAGGGACTGGCGCAGCGCATCGTGTCAGGCGACGTCCCGGAGACGCTGAAGGACAAGGTCGTGCTCTCCCTCGACATGGGGGCGCTCATCGCAGGCGCCAAGTACCGGGGGGAATTCGAGGAGCGGCTGAAGGCGGTCATCAAGGAGGTGGCGCGCTCCGAGGGGAAGATCATCCTGTTCATCGACGAGATGCACACCCTCGTCGGAGCCGGCGCCGCAGAAGGGGCGATGGACGCCTCGAACATGCTGAAGCCGGCGCTGGCCCGGGGCGAGTTGCACTGCATCGGCGCCACCACGCTTTCGGAGTACAGAAAACACATCGAAAAGGATGCGGCGCTGGAGCGGCGCTTCCAGCAGGTTTATGCCGGCGAGCCGAGCGTCGAGGAGACGATCTCCATCCTGCGCGGGCTGAAGGAGCGCTACGAGGTATTTCACGGCACCCGGATCAAGGACAGCGCCATCATCGCCGCGGCTACCCTTTCGGACCGCTACATCACGGACCGGTTTCTGCCGGACAAGGCGATCGACCTGATCGACGAGGCGGCATCGAGGCTGCGCATAGAAATCGACTCCATGCCTTCGGAGATCGACGAGGTCGAGCGGCGCATCGTGCAGCTCGAGATCGAGAAGCAGGCCCTGATGCGCGAGCAGGACCCCCAGGCCCAGGCGAGACAGAAAAAGCTGATCGACGAGCTTGAGTCCCTCAAGGCGCAGTCGGCAACACTCAAGGCGCACTGGCAGCGGGAGAAATCGATCATCAAGGAGCTGCGCCAGCTCAAGGAGACGCTGGAGCAGAAGAAGGAGGAGGCGAGACGCTGCGAGCGCGAGGGGAACCTGAGCCGCACCGCGGAGCTGCGCTACGGCGAGATTCCCGCCATCGAGAAGGAGATGGAGGAGAAAAGGCTCACCCTGGAGGCGATCCAGAAGGAAGGGAAGATGCTCTCCGAGGAGGTGGACGCCGAGATGGTGGCCGAGGTGGTCGCCAAGTGGACCGGCATCCCGGTGAACCGGATGCTGGAGACGGAATCGGAGAAACTGGTCCGGATGGAGGAGCGGTTAAGGAGCCGCGTGGTCGGCCAGGACGAGGCGCTCACCCTGGTGGCGAACGCGGTCCGGCGGGCGCGAAGCGGCCTGTCCGATCCGAACCGCCCGATCGGCTCCTTCATCTTCCTGGGGCCCACCGGCGTCGGCAAGACCGAAACGGCCCGCGCCCTGGCGTCTTTTCTCTTCGATGACGACCAGGCCATCGTCCGCATCGACATGAGCGAGTACCAGGAAAAGCACACCGTCGCCCGCCTGATCGGCGCCCCGCCCGGCTACGTCGGTTATGAGGAGGGGGGGCAGCTGACCGAGGCGGTACGGCGCCGCCCCTACTGCATCGTGCTGTTCGACGAGATCGAGAAGGCGCACTCCGAGGTGTTCAACGTCTTCCTGCAGATCCTGGACGACGGCAGGCTGACCGACGGCCAGGGGAGGACGGTCGACTTCAAGAACGCGGTCATCATCATGACCAGCAACCTGGGCTCGCAGTGGATCCAGCAGTTCGGCGCCACCGATTACGCCCGCATGCAGCAGGAGGTGATGGAGACGCTCAGGGAGAGCTTCAAGCCCGAGTTTCTGAACCGGGTGGACGAGATCGTCATCTACCGCGCGCTGCCGCTGGAGAGGATCAAGGATATCGTCCTCATTCAGCTCCAGTCGCTTACCAGGCGCCTCGCCGAAAAGGGGATCGGCCTGGAGGTGACGGAGCAGGCGCGCAGCTACCTGGCGCGCGAGGGTTACGACCCCGCCTACGGCGCAAGGCCGCTCAAGCGTGCGCTGCAGAGAAAGATCCAGGACCCGCTGGCGCTCATGCTGCTCGAGGGGAAATTCATCTCGGGCGACGTGGTCCAGGTCGACATCTCCATGTCCGGCGACTCGCTGGTGATCAAGAAGAAGGGGCAGGACTCCATAAGCGCAGATTAACTAAGTTGTAATTCCGCGCCGAAGCTGTTATGTTACCCGGCGCAAGGCTTCAGGTTTTGCGCCGCGCATGCGGCATCACGAACGGGGAGTTCTAGATGAAGCGTTATTCCACTATTATGTCGGTCCTACTTACCCTGGCGCTACCCGTTGCGGGAAACTGCGCCGACGCGCCCAAAGCAACCGAAAAAGCAGACGCCTCGGTAGAGGCGGTCAAGGATTCCATGTCGAAAGGCGGCCACTCCAAGATGACCGGGAGCGCCGCCGGCGCCGGCGCCGAGGTGAATCTCAACCCGACCGGCAAGGTGGTCGAGACCATGAACGGCGGCGGTTACACCTACGTGAACCTCGAGAATGAAGGGAAGAAGACCTGGGTCGCCTTCCCGGTCCTCGAGACGCGCGTCGGGGAGACCCTCACCTTCCGCGGCTGCATGGAGATGCCCGGCTTCCAGAGCAAGGCGCTGAACCGGCAATTCGAGTCGATCCTCTTCTGCGGCGCTCCGGAGATCCAGCAAACGCAAGCGGCGAAGTCAAACGCGTCGGCAGGGAAAAAATCCCCGGGGAGCAGCGGGGCAGCCAGCGCCGCCGGGAAGAAGATCAAGGTCGACAAGGCCGCGGGGGCCAATGCCTACAGCGTTGAGGAGGTGTTCGCCAAACGCGGCACTCTGAACGGGAAGCAGGTCGTGGTGCAAGGGGAAGTCGTCAAGGTCGCCTCGGGGATCATGAACAGAAACTGGATCCACCTGCAAGACGGCACCGGCAGCGAGGGGAAGAAGAACCACGATCTGGTGGTGACCTCCAGCGACCTCCCCGAGGTGGGAGAGGTGGTAACCGTCTCCGGAACCGTTGCCAAGGACAAGGATTTCGGCGGCGGCTACAAGTATGGCGTCATTATCGAGAAGGGGAGCATCAAGAAGTAGCGCCGCCCCGGCTCACAGCAAGGAAAGGCCCTCCGCACGCGACGGGGGGCCTTTTTTTAATCCGCTTACTCTGAAGTTCACCATCGCCCGTCCTCATAAGCAGAGAGGCCAGTCATGAAAATGCTCCTGATCGCCGCCTTCCTGGCTCGTTTTGCCGCCGCGTACCTGCTCCGCTACCTGAACCTGCGTCACCTAAGGCGCCACGGGGCGACGGTGCCCGACTGCTTCGCGGGGTCGGTCGACGCGGAGGCACTCGCGAAGTCGGCGCGCTACACCATCGAGCAGAGCCGGGTCGGGCTGATCCAATCGATCTATGACAGCGCGCTGCTGCTCGCTTTCCTGTTCACTCCGCTCCTGCCGCTCTACGATAGCTGGATCGCGTCGCTCTCCGGCTCCTTCGTCATCAGGGGGGTGCTCTTCATGCTGCTCCTCACCCTGGGGCAGAGCATTCTGGAGATCCCGTTCTCGCTCTACTCGACCTTCCGGTTGGAAAGACGCTACGGTTTCAACACGACGACCCCGCAGCTCTGGATCTCGGACTTCCTCAAATCGTCCCTCATCTCCACCGTCCTCCTGGTGCTCGTCGTTTCGGCCGCCCTGCTGCTGATCCAGCACTCTCCCGAGCTTTGGTGGCTTTGGGTCTGGGGGTTCTTCGCCCTGTTCTCGATCACCATGATCTACCTCTCCCCCTACCTGATCGAGCCGCTTTTTTCCAAGTTCGAGCCGCTCGGCGACGCCGATCTGGCAGAGGAGATCCGCCTCATGCTGCAAAAGGCAGGGATCCAGGTCAAGGGGGTGATGCAGATGGACGCCTCGCGCCGCAGCCTCCACTCAAACGCCTACTTTACCGGCATCGGCCGCGTCAAGCGGATCGTACTGTACGATACCCTGCTAAAGCAGATGGAGCGCCCCGAGCTGCTCGCCATCCTGGCCCACGAGGCGGGACATTGGAAGAAGGGACATATCTGGAAGCGCCTGCTCCTGATGGAGGCCGCGGCCCTGGCGCTTTTCTTCCTGGTGCATCAGCTTTTCGCCTGGGGCGGGCTGCCCGGACTTTTCGGCCTGGCAGAGGCGTCCTTCGCGGCCCAGATCCTCATGGTGAGCTTCCTGTTCTCGATCGTATCCTTTCCGCTCACCCCGCTCGGCGCCTGGCTGTCGCGGCGAAACGAGTGGGAGGCCGACCGCTTTGCAGCCGCTCTCTCCGGCACACCGCAGGCGCTCGCCTCCGCGCTGGTGAAGCTATCGCGGGAGAACCTGGCGAACCTGCATCCTCACCCTATCTACGCCCGGTTTTACTACAGCCATCCGCCGGTAGTCGAGCGGGTGGCAAAATTGGGCGGCATGCCGCCAGCAGCGTCCGCCTCTGAAGCAGGTTGAGGTTAAGAATGCGATCGGGAAGTGCTTAACTTGACCTTAATCTTAATCTGCCTTTGCTGCTAGACCGGCACCAGTGGCACCTGAATTAGCACTGCTTGATTGCGCAAGGGAGTTTGCATGGTATTTTTTCTGAGGCCTTTGCCACACCCGACAAGCTACAGGAGAGCCGATTGATATGCGCCTGAACATCCTCATCACCGCCTCGGAAGCCGTCCCCTTCGCCAAGGAGGGTGGGTTGGCCGATGTGGTCGGAGCCCTCCCCAAATTCCTGAAAGCCCGCGAACACGACGTGCGGGTCGTCATGCCACGCTACTACAAGGTCGACCGCGACCGGTTCCAGCTGCGGCAACACCCCGGTGCACTGGTCGTACCGATGGGGGTGATCGGAAATATGTACTGCGGCGTGCTGGAAGGGAGGATCCCCGGCACCGAGGTTCCGATCTATTTCCTTGAGCATGAGGATTACTACGGCCGCGACACGCTGTACGAAAAGGACAACCGCGGCTATCTCGATAACGACAACCGCTTCATCTTCCTGTCCCGGGCGAGCCTTGAGCTGTGCAAGATGATCCAGTTCACCCCTGACCTGGTACATGCCCACGACTGGCACACCGCCGCCGTGCCGCTGCTGATGAACACCGCCTACCGCCACGACCGCTACCTGGGACAGGCGGCCTCCCTGCTCACCATCCACAACATGCAGCACCAGGGGAGCTTCTACGAGGGGGCCATGGACGTGCTCGGGATCGGCTGGGAACACTTCACCTTCCTGGAACTCGAGATGCAGAACCAGGTCAACCTGCTGAAGGGGGGGATCTACCACGCGACGCTCCTCAACACGGTCAGCGAGGGGTATGCCAGGGAGATCCAGACCCGGCAGTACGGCTGGGGGCTGGAAGGGGTGGTCCGGGAACGCTCGGGAGCGCTGAGCGGCATCCTGAACGGCGTCGACTACGAGGAGTGGAACCCGGAAGACGACCCGCATCTGGCGGCCAACTACAGCGCCCGGGACATGGGCGGCAAGCTCCTCTGCAAACGCGAGCTGCAGCGCGCCGTCGGGCTTCCCGAGCGTGAGGATGTGCCGCTCATCGGGATGGTGTCGCGCCTGGTGAAGCAAAAGGGGATCGACACCCTCGCCGAGGCGCTGCCGCGGCTGTTGGAGCTCGACGTCCAGATCGTGCTGCTTGGGGCGGGCGAGCCGTGGGCTCATTTCTATTTCGGGGATATCGCGGCGACCCGCCCGGATCGTTTTGCCTGCCGCATCGGCTACGATAACCGCCTGGCGCACCAGATCGAAGGGGGGTGCGACTTCTTCCTGATGCCCTCCGCCTTCGAGCCGTGCGGGCTGAACCAGATGTACAGCATGCGCTACGGCACCGTCCCGATCGTGCGCGCCACCGGCGGGCTAGACGACTCGGTGCAGAACTTCGATCCCGGCAAGCGGACCGGCGACGGCTTCAAGTTCTGGGACCTGAACGCGGGGGCACTCTTCGACACGGTCGGCTGGGCGGTCCATACCTGGTACCACGACCCGGAGGGGATCCTCGCCCTGCGGCAAAACGCCATGGCCAAGAGGTTCACCTGGGACGAGGCAGCGGCGAAG
>Ga0209212_1007448_pt1 | contig 12081 bp, 11 predicted proteins | sample RifGroC2_FD_183996 | JGI IMG/M metagenome (GOLD analysis project Ga0209212, IMG submission 183996) | Groundwater microbial communities from Rifle, Colorado, USA - Groundwater C2 (SPAdes) (version 2) | ecosystem: Environmental > Aquatic > Deep subsurface > Groundwater | place: Rifle, Colorado...
GGATTCGAGCGTCTGGTTCAACGCGGTGATCCGGGGAGACATCCTCCCGATCCGGATCGGCCGCAGGACGAACGTCCAGGACGGCTGCATCCTGCACACGAAGGAGGGTTTCCCCCTCACCGTGGGGGACGAGGTGACCTTCGGGCACGGCGTCACGGCGCACGGGTGCGCGATCGGGGACCTGTGCCTCCTCGGGATCGGTTGCGTCGTCCTCGACGGGGCGGTCATCGGGAGGGCGAGCGTGATCGGGTCCGGCGCCGTGGTTCCGCCGGGGACGATCGTCCCGCCGCACTCGCTCGTGATGGGCGTTCCGGGGAAGATCGTGAAGGATCTCGGTCCCGCTTCGGAGGAGAGGAACCGGGTATTTTCTGACAATTACGTCCGGCACGCGCACGCGTACCTCGGGAAGGGGGAGTGATGGACCGCATCGGGGAGATATTCCGGAACGACCGGCTGATCCAGGATTTCGGGATGACGCTGCTCGAGGCGCGCGAGGGATACGCGAAGGTGTCGGTGGTGGTCGAAGACCGGTTCCTCAACGCCCACAACATCGCGCACGGCGTGCTGCTCTTCGCGGCGGCGGACGCCGCGTTCGCTCTCTCCGTGAACGCGGTCACCGATTCGCTGAGCATCCAGTGGAGCCTGAACGTCATCAGAGCGGCGATGCCGGGAGAGACCGTGATCGGGGAATCACGGATCATCCACAAGGGCCGGAAGACAATGGTTTGCGATCTTACGGTGACCGGCGGCGACGGCCGCATGCTGGTCAAGGGGCAGGCCACCGCGCTCCCCGTACCCCGCGACACCTACGAAGTGGGGAGGCAGAAAAAGAGCGTCTGAGCTTGTGACCGCCGCCGGCTTCTCCCGATACCGCAATGGGTCGCATCGCATACTTTTCATGAGGCATCGTTTTTTTCTTGACATAAAAAGGGCGGCTGATTATGCTTTGTAAAAATTAAACCGGCTGGCCGGTTTTTTTAAGGAAAGGTCGAGATGAAATCCGCCACTAAAGAAGGGAACGGAAAAGAGTGGGTGAAAAAGGCCGCCATCGGGAGAGCGGCAGCTACCTTATTTGATAGAAAAGGATACTTGGAGACAAGCCTGAAGGATATTTCAGAAGAAGCCAATTTAAGCAAGGGGTGTATTTATTATTATTTTTCCTGTAAACACGAAATACTTTATTTTATTCTGGATGTTTACATGGATCACCTTCTTGAAGGGCTGGAGGATGAATTAAAAAGAAAACAAGATAGCCATTCAAGAATTGAATATATTATGCGTCGCCATTTGTCGCTTTATAATAATAAGATTCCAGAAGCAAAGGCAATACTTATAGACGCTCATAACCTTCCGAATGAATATTACAGATCAATTGCTATGAAACAAAAGAAGTATTCTCAGATATTGGCGGACGTACTATCTGATTATTTCGACGGAGAAATGGATATGAATAAAGCCAAGGCAATTAGCTATATAGTATTCGGTATGTGTAATTCAATTATGCACTGGCATGATCCCGAAGGGCCGATCACACTGGAGGAGTTGGCAGGAATCTGCTTCAATCTGTTTACGGGTGGAATACGCCAAATAAAAACCACGGGAACGGCGGTCACCGCGCAGGGGGAATGTTAAGAATATGCTCGCAGGGATATAAAAAGGCGTGATGGGGGATCCGCAATCCAATGTTTACGGTGCCGAGAGAGAATCGATACTTCGAGGACTACGTTGTGGGCACGGTCCATGAGTTCGGATCCATAGCCGTCACGGAAGAAGAGGTGATTGCTTTCGCCCTGCGCTATGATCCGCAAGCCTTCCATATCGATCCTTTAGCTGCGAAAAACACCTATTTCGGCGGTCTCATCGCCAGTGGCTGGCATACAAGCAGTCTGCCGGGTCCAGATCAATAGGAAAAATGCGTTAGAAAACGATGCTTTATCTACTCAAGCGTAAGTCCGATATGGTGTGCGATCTTATTGCCGGTCCATATTATCTACGGGAGATGTGAAGATGAACAGCAAGGAAAAGCTCCTGGATATGCTTTATGCGATGCTGAAGATCCGGAGAGTTGAAGAGCGGATCAGCGACGCCTTCGCCCAGGGGAAGATCCCCGGGTTCCTTCATGTGAGCATAGGGCAGGAAGCCGTTTCCGCCGGGGTTTGCGCTTGCCTGCACGACGACGACTCCATTCTGACCACGCATCGAGGACACGGACAGGCTTTGGCCAAAGGAATCGATTTGAAGCGATTCATGGCGGAGATCTACGGGCGGGTAGATGGATTTTGCAAAGGAAAATCAGGGTCCATGCACATTGCTTCGAGGGAGTCGGGTGTTATCGGTTCGAACGGAATCGTGGGAGCAGGACTTCCGATCTCTCTCGGGACCGCCTTTGCATCCGCATACAGGGGAGAAAAAACGGTGACCGTCTGCTTTTTCGGTGATGGCGCCTCGAACCAGGGAACCTTTCACGAATCCTTGAACCTGGCCGCCTTGTGGAACCTCCCCGTGGTTTATTGCTGTGAAAACAACGGATGGGCCCAATTCACCCCCGGAAAGGTCGCAACGAAATTGAAGAATATCAGCAAAAGGGCGGAGTCGTACGGGATGCCCGGCGTCACCGTGGACGGAGACGATGTGCTGGAAGTACGCAAAGAGGCGGCGATCGCGGTGGAGAGGGCCCGGAATGGGGAAGGGCCGACGCTGCTGGAATGCATGACCCACCGGTGGTTCGGGCATTACGTCGGAGATGCCCAAAAGTACCGATCGCCCGCGGAGGTGCAGGAAGCAAGGACGTTCGACCCGATCGTGAAGTTCCGGAAGTTCTTGTCGGGCGCGAATCTCATCGGTGCGGGATATATGGACACGTTGGAGGAACGGGTGCGCCTGGAGATCGATGAAGCGGTTGCGTTTGCGGAAGCCAGTCCGGTCGCCGGGGCGGAGGAACTCTTCACCGACGTCTACGCGTGAGAAGGAAAAAGGGACCCGAGGGATACCAGCGCCGGGAGAGAGGCTTGACATGAAAGAGACACGGTATATCAGGGCGATCACGGAAGCGTTGAACGAAGAGATGGCCCGGGATGAGGACGTCTTCGTCATCGGCGAGGATGTCGGAGCTCCCGGCGGAGCATTCAGCGCCACAAAAGGGCTGTTGGAAACCTATGGCGAAAGACGCGTGAAGGATACTCCCATCTGCGAATCGGCGATCGTGGGGGTTGCGATCGGGGCGGCGATCCGGGGCCTCCGGCCCGTCGTCGAAATCATGTTCGCGGATTTCCTGGCGGTTTGCATGGATCAGATCGTAAACCAGTTGGCGAAGATGCGGTACATGTTCGGAGGAATGTATAAATTGCCTGTGGTCATCCGGACGGCTTGCGGCGGAGGCCTCAACGCAGGTCCCCAGCATTCCCAATGCCCCGAGGCCTGGTTTGCGCACGTTCCGGGGTTGAAGGTCGTGATGCCGGCGACTGCGTTCGATGCGAAAGGACTGCTCAAATCCGCGATCCGGGATGACAATCCCGTCCTGTTCATCGAACACAAGGCGCTGTACTCATCGAAGGGGGAGATTCCGGAAGGGGAGTGCCTTGTGCCGCTGGGAAAAGCGGAGGTAAAGAAAGCGGGCAAAGACGTTACTGTCGTTGCGACCTCCAGGATGGTTCACCATGCGCTGGCCGGAGCGAAGATTCTGTCCGAGGGCGGAATCGATGTGGAGGTCATCGATTTAAGGACAATTTCCCCTCTGGATCAGGAAACCATATTCCGGTCGGTGGAAAAAACCTCGAAATTGGTGATCGCCCATGAAGCGGTGAAGGCGTTCGGCATCGGAGCCGAGATCTCGGCGATGGTCTGCGAGGAGATGATCGATCGCCTGAGCGCACCCATCATCAGGGTCGGCGCACCGTACGTTCCGGTGCCGTTCAACCTGGAGAAGGCGTATCTGCCGGATCCCGACGACGTGGTCGGGGCCGTAAAAAAAGTAATGGAATATTGAGGCGAGCCATCGGGAAAAAACTCCAGGCCTGAGGGAAGTGAAAATGGCGATTCAAGTGTTGATGCCGAAAATCGGCCTCACGATGACAGAGGGCAAAATCGTCGAGTGGAAAAAGAAGGAAGGCGAGCGGGTGGAAACGGGAGAGGTCCTTTTCGTCTTCGAAACGGAAAAGGTGACCTTTGAAGTGGAAGCCGCGCAATCGGGCTATCTTGCCAAAATCCTTGCACCGATAGACGCGACGGTTCAGATCGGGGAAACGGTGGGACTGCTTGTGGAGAAAGAAGGCGAGCGGGCGGATTCCGCCGGAGAACCTCCCGAGGCGAACCTGGGGGAAGTGAAGAATCCTGTCCGGGAGATCGGAGAGGACCGCGGAGAAAAGATCAGGGCGACTCCGATGGCAAGAAGGATTGCGAGAGAGCGGGGTATCGATCTGGGGAAAGTATCCGCTTCGAGTCCCGGCGAAAGAATCAGGATGACGGATGTCGATGCGGCCCTGGAGACGAACTCTCCCGGAGAGGGCGTATCCGGCGCGGGAGAAGGGAAGATGGTGAAACTGTCCGGGATGAGAAGCGCCATCGCGGAAAGAATGCTGGCCGGGAAAAGGGAGACGGCCCAGACGTATATGGCGATTTCCGTCGACGCGAAGAAAATCGTGGAGTCGAGGGAAACGCTGGCGCCGATGGCGGAGAAGAGTACGGGAGTTCATATTACGATCACCGACATCCTGATGAAGATCACCGCGTCGGCGATTTCACGTCATCCCGTAATGAACACCCGGTGGACGAAGGAAGGGATCCTCTGGTTGGAACCCATCCACATGGGAATGGCCATGGCCCTCGAGGAAGGTCTCGTCGTCCCGGTCATTCCGGATATCGGCAGGAAGACTCTCTTCGAGATTGCGCAGTCCAGGTCCTCCGTAGTGGAAAAGGGAAAGAAGGGGAAGTTGACGCCGGATGAAATCACGGGAAGCACTTTTACGCTCTCTTCGTTGGGGATGTACGGCATAGAAGAGTTCACGTCCATCATCAACATCCCTGAAAGCGCCATCCTCGCCGTGGGCGCAATCCTGGACAAGCCCGTGGTGATCAACAAGGAGATCGTGGTGCGCCCCGTGATGAAGATAACGCTGAGCTACGACCATCGCGTGATCGATGGCGCGAAAGCCGCCGCGTTCATGATGACCCTCAAGGAATATCTCGAAAATCCGTCTTCCGTGATCGCGTAGAGGCCGGGATGGATATCGACCACGCCGGGAAGATACCGGGAGCGCGATGCCGATGACGAACGACGGGAACGGCGGTCCGATCCTCCGATGCGAAGACGTCAGCCTGAAGTTCGGCAGCATTCAGGCTCTGTCGAATATGACGTTCGATGTGAACAAGGGAGAAATCGTCAGCATCATCGGTCCGAACGGGGCGGGCAAGACGAGCGTAATCAATACGATTACAGGATTCTATCGTCCGTCCGGAGGGAATATCTATTTCAAGGATAAAAACATCACGGGACTTCCTCCTCACAAAATCTGCGTCCATGGAATTGCACGAACTTTTCAAAACATTGAATTGTTCAGAGGTCTGTCTGTATTGGAAAATTTGTTGGCGGCCAGGCATATCTACCTGAAGAGCAATTTGTTGTCCTGTTGTTTATATTTCGGCCTTGCGCAGAAAAAAGAGATAGAGGCGAGAGAGTTTGTCGAGGAAATAATCGATTTCCTCGAAATGGAAGCGATAAGAAAGCAGGAGGTTGGAATTCTCCCTTACGGACAACGAAAAAGAGTGGAATTGGGTAGAGCGCTGGCCTTGGAACCGGAAATAATTTTTTTGGACGAGCCGACCGCGGGAATGAATGTGGAAGAGAAAGAAGACATGGTCCGGTTCATATTGGATGTAAACGAGGACAGAGGCACTACTATAGTACTTGTTGAGCATGACATGGATATGGTCATGGACATTTCCGATAAAGTTATAGTTTTCGATTTCGGTATGAAAATTGCCGAAGGTTTACCTGTAGAAATAAAAGAAGACAAGAGGGTTATAAAAGCTTATCTGGGGGAAAAGTAAGACGATATCCGGGGGTCCTCATTGTCCGAGTTCGACACATATCCGAAGTTATTGATCAGAAATGTAAAGTTACATGGAGATCGTGTAGCCCTTAGAAGAAAAAACCTGGGCATTTGGCAGAATCATACCTGGAACGATTGTTACGAGCAGGTGAAATCCCTTTGTCTGGGATTGGTCGATCTTGGCTTGAGGCGCGGGGACAAGGTGGCTCTTATCGGGGACGACGAACCGGAAGGCTTCTGGGCGGAAGCCGCGATCCAGGCGGCCGGCGGAGTGGTCGTCGCGATGTGGAGCGACTCCATAGCGGCTGAAGCGGCATATATCATCCGGCATTCCGACTCGAAGTTCGTCATCTCGGAAGACCAGGAACAGGTTGACAAGATCCTGGAGATCAAGGAATCGATCCCCGGTGTGGAAAAGGTTATCTATTGGGATCCCAAAGGCATGAGGAAGTACGACGATCCCATATTGAGCAGCTATGAAGAGATAAAAAAGATCGGATCGGCGTACGCCGAGAAAAATCCGGCCGCGTTCGAAGCGTTGATAGAAGGAGGAAAAGGAAGCGATGCCGCGCAGATGTCTTATACTTCCGGGACCACAAGCTTGCCGAAGGGAGTGGTATTAACGCATAACGCAATAATCGCTTCCGCCAGGCGGATGCAGGAATATGCTCCACTCGAAATAGGAGAGGATGTCATCACAACGTTGGCATCCGCGTCCGTGTTTCATTCATGGTTCTCCGGGTATAGCTACATGCGAGGCGTGATCATCAATTTCCCGGAAGAGCCGGAAACGTTGATGCATGATTATCGGGAAATATCACCCCGGTTCCTGCTCGTCACTCCACGTCAATGGGAAAGCCTGTCTTCGATGACACAGACCCGTATAAATGATGCCGGTTTCCTGAAACAGTTTGTATATAACCTTTTCCTGCCTATAGGCTATAAGGTCGCCGATTTGAGTACTTCCAGGAAAAAGATAGATTTAACATTAAAAATATTTAACAAGTTGGGTGATCTGCTGGTGTTTGCACCTATCAGAGACAAACTTGGTTTGACGAAAACAAAATATCCCGTAACCGGAAGTGCTTTTTTAAGTCCTGATTTTTTCCGGTATTATCAGGCAATTGGAATAAATTTGCGGCAAATATACGGTAGTACCGAGGCTGGCGTGGTAAGCATGCATTCGAGCGGCGAAATAGATAACGATAGTGTTGGAAAGTTATGCGACGGAGTCGATGTGAAAATATCCGAAGATCAGGAAATACTGGTGAGAGGCGAAAGCATCTTCACGGAGTATTACAAAAATCCGGAGAAAACGGATCAGGTCATTAAAAATGGATGGTTTCATACCGGGGATTCCGGGTATATCAACGACCGTAACCATCTCTTTTATTTGGACCGGATTGAAAATCTGGATGAATTGAATAATGGGCACAAGTACGCCCCGGCATACATAGAAGGTAAATTAAAATTCAGCAGATTCATACAAGACGTAATGGTGGTAGGGGGAAAGAACAGAGGTTATCTTTCCGTAATAATAAATATTGATTTTGAAAGCATAGGAAAGTGGGCGGAATCGAACAGGTTGACTTATACCACTTTTGTGGATCTGTCGCAGAAAAACGAAGTTGGAAGTTTAATAAGAAATGATTTGAAAAGAGTTAACAATACGCTTCCTAAGGAATCAAAAGTAAGGAAATTTGTTTTGCTGCATAAAGAATTCGATGCAGATGAAGGCGAATTGACAAGAACAAGAAAATTAAAGCGTCAGTTCCTGCAGGTGCGTTACAAGGATTTAATAGACGCTGTTTACGAAAATAAAAAGGAAATACCCATCGTTACCGAGGTCAAATACAGGGACGGAAGAAAAGGGAACGTGGAGACAAATCTTAAAATACATTCCGTAGACGAGAATGGTGTTCCAGGATAAATGAGAGAATCGCGCATTGCGTCCACCTGAAGCAATGCGAGGAGAATCGGATGCTGAAGCTTAGCAATGTGGAAGTGAAATATGCGGGGGTGATCCTGGTATTAAGGGGCGTATCCCTCGAAATAGGAAAGGGAACGATCGTTTCTCTCCTGGGAAGCAACGGCGCCGGGAAAACGACGACCCTGAAAGCGATCTCCGGTCTGCTCCACACGGAACTGGGCGAGGTCACCGCCGGCACCATCGAATACGAAGGGAATCGGATCGATCGATTGGACCCGGAACAGATCGCAAAGATGGGAATAATACAAGTCATGGAAGGCCGGCGCGTGTTGGAACACCTCACGGTCGAGGAAAACCTCCGACTTGGCGGGTATATACGGAATCGCGACAACGTAAAGAAAGACCTGGACATGGTCTACGATTACTTTCCCAAACTGAGAAGCCTCAGAAATTCCACCAGCGGTTACTTGTCCGGCGGGGAACAACAGATGGTCGTGATGGGGCGGGCCATGATGGCTCACCCGAAAATCATGTTGCTGGACGAACCTTCCATGGGGCTGGCGCCGTTGATCGTCGAGGAGATCTTCGAAATCATCAAGAAATTCAACTCGGAAGAGAAGAGCTCCATTCTCATCGTCGAGCAGAACGCAAGGACGGCACTTGGCGTAAGCGAATACTCGTATGTGTTGGAAAACGGAAGGGTCGTGCTTGACGGATCCTCTTCCAAACTTGCCGACAACGAAGACATAAAAGAGTTCTATCTCGGACTCAGCAAAATCGGTGAAAAAAAGAGTTACCGCGACGTGAAGCATTACAAGAGGCGGAAGAGATGGCTCTAGGCACCAGGTACCACGCCCCTGTGACGGTCATGCGCCGTATATCCATCGGAGGTTATTAATGGAGTTCATAGTGTCGTTGATCGTTTCAGGGCTGATGAACGGGGCCATTTACGGTCTTGTCGCACTGGGGTTCGTGCTCATATATAAATCCTCCTCTGTTTTGAATTTTTCCCAAGGGCACATGCTGTTGTTGGGGTCATATGTTTTCTGGTTTTTCAAGAACACCATGGGATTCAATCTTTACCTGGCGCTGCTTCTCGCTGTCGTCATGGGTTTCCTGGTGGGGATCCTTATCGAACGCCTTACCCTGCGACGCTTGATCGGCCAACCCCTGATTGCCATGATTACCGTCACCATCTTTCTGTCTCTTGTGATCGAGGGGTTCGTGTCCTTGATCTGGGGTTCTTATCCATTGCAGCACATCGCCATATTTTCCGATCGGTGCTTCAACATAGGCAATTGCGTCTTGACCGCCCAGAACTTGTATGCCTTCGGCCTCGCTTTGACAACCGCCTTGGCGCTTGTTCTTTTTTTCCGGTACACCAATCTGGGGCTCGCCATGCGAGGGGTCGCCGAGGGACACCAGACCATGCAGAGCATGGGAATAAGCGTCAAGAAAATATTGAACATCTCCTGGGGAATTGCAGGCATGGCGGCCACGATCGGGGGAATCATTCTCGGGAGCACCTTGGGCTTTCAGCTTGGATTGAGCCATATCGGACTGCTGGCGATACCGGCCGCGTTCATCGGAGGTCTCGAATCGCCCGAGGGCGCCATTCTTGGAGGTTTGCTGATCGGGTTATGCGAAAGCATCGTGTCGGGGTACCTCGGGAATGCCGCCGGCGTTCCGGCCGCGTTCATGATCCTGATCGTGGTAATGATTTTTAAACCGTACGGGTTTTTCGGATTAGTAAAAATAGAAAGGGTGTAAAAACATGGCGAACACTTCGTTTTATCCGCCAAGCGGCGTTTATTCCGATCAGTACAAAAAAGACATGAGAATCATAAAAACGAAAACACAACTGATAATGTCCATTGCAGCGTTGATCATGTTGTTCGTGCTGCCGAAGCTTCCCTATGTCAGCGGCTACATATTGCGATTGATCATAGGGGCCGCCATCGCTTTGATAATATGCCTGGGCCTGAATATTCTCACCGGATATTGCGGGCAACTCAATATCGGCCAATCCGCCTTCGTAATGGTGGGAGCATTTACCTCGGCCTTGCTGAATTCAAAGTTCGGCTTGCCTTTCTGGGCCACATTTATTCCCGCGGGCCTCGCCGCCGCCACGGTCGGTGTTTTTTTCGGGATTCCTTCGGTCCGCCTGAAAGGTCTCTACCTTGCCTTGACGACACTCGGAGCCCAGATCATTCTCACGTGGATCGCGCTCTTCGGGTTCCCGATCACCGCCGCCGGGTTCAGCGTCGATCCCATAAAGATCGGAAGCATCGTCTTCAATACCCCCGAAAAATTTTACTATATCGCCATTCCCTTCGCGATCGTGATGACGTTCTTCGCAAAGAACATGATGAGATCGAAACCGGGGCGGGCCTTCATCGCGGTCAGGGACAACGACAAGGCGGCCGAAGGGATGGGGATCGACATCTTCCGGTATAAACTGCTCGCTTTTGCCATCTGCACTTTCTACGCCGGGGTGGCGGGCTCTCTCCTGGTTCATTACATGATGTGGGCGCAACTGGAATCGTTCACCCTCCAGGATTCCATCTGGTACCTGGTAATGATCATCGTAGGGGGATTCGGGAGTATCGAGGGGACGATTTTCGGGGTAATTTTCATAACCGTTTTGAAGGAAATCATATTCGTTATCGGACCGATCGCGGAAGCGAACTTGTCTTTCCTGCCGATGGGAGCCGGGAGCGGCCTGCTGTTGATCATCATCGGCGGGATGGCGATCGTGTTCATAAGCGTGGAACCCAGAGGCCTGGCGCACCGCTGGAACCTTTTCAAGGCGTATTACAGGTTATGGCCCTTTGGTTACTAAGAGAGAAGGGGGTGGCGACCGGGGAAAAAAGATTTCCTGTGTTACCGGGGAACCAACAGAACACTCAAAAGGAATGGAGGGCATTATGACCGGAAGAGGAACATCGGGCGTCATTTTCACGGTGATGATCGCATCGATTTTATCCACGCCGTTGACTACCGGCCATGCTGCGGGACCGGCGCGGGATGTCGTTGTCGGAAACATAAGCGCGATGACGGGACCCACCAGCGGGACCCACATGATGTGCCAATCCGGATCGAGGGACTACCTGGCCTACCTGAACGAGGAAAAGGGAGGGATCTCGGGAAAGGACGGAAAGGCAAAAATCAAGTATCTCGCATATGATTCGCAATACGTAGCGGCGAAGGCAAAGGACGGTTTTTCCAGGCTGCGCGAACAAGGGATGGACATATTGACCCATTGCGCGTCGGGCCATTCGGACGCCTTGATGATGGACTACGAGCAGGCGAAGATCCCGCTCGTGACGGGGTCGCAGGGCGTCGCAAGTCTTTGGTCCGATTGGGCTTATGGCAACTATCATTCCGGCATCGCCAACATGATCCGTACATGGATCGTATGGCAGAAAAGCGAATGGGTGAAAGCGGGCAAACCGGGCGGGACCCTGGTCCTTGGCACGATCACCACCGATGAACCGTATGTGCCTCTCGCGCTTTGGGATGTCGATTCCTTCGTGAAGGAACAGGGAGTCAGGCTGGTGAAGGAGACCATACCGAAAGGAACGACCGACGCCAGCCCGCAACTCCTGCGTCTGAAACAGGCCGGGGTCAAGCAGATCTATGTGTTGTCGTCGGCCAATGGAGCGGTGGTCGTTCTTCAATCCGCGAAGTCGATGAACCTGGGCACCCCATTGACGCAATGCGCGGCCGCCACGTTGGGAGACGTGATTTCCCTGGGCGGTCCGAAATTGGCGGAAGGGTACCAGGGGGAGTATTTCTTCGAGCCGATGTCCGTAAATCCGAAATTAAAAGCTTCCCCCGGGCTTGCATTGGCAAGAAACCTTTGGAAGAAAAACCATCCCAATGAAAGCCCGAACGACATGTATGTCAACGGGATCCTTTCCGGGATGGTGATCGCGGAAGGCGTTCGCCTTGCCCTGGATAAGGTTCCGCCCGACAAACTCAATGGAGAAACCATCAAGAAATTCGGTTTCGACCGGATCAGCGGATTCACGGGCATGGGATTGACGAAGTCCATCACGTATCTTCCCGACGACCATATCGGTCCCAAGCAAGTGAGGTACT